>Ga0213821_1000587_pt1 | contig 21076 bp, 17 predicted proteins | sample MC6MC0909MG_FD_179894 | JGI IMG/M metagenome (GOLD analysis project Ga0213821, IMG submission 179894) | Enriched soil aggregate microbial communities from Iowa State University, Ames, United States - MC6-MC0909-MG | ecosystem: Environmental > Terrestrial > Soil > Unclassified | place: USA: Iowa...
GTCATCATTTTGTAAATGATACTTCATTGACTGTGTATTTCATCATGGTACAATATTATGACATGTTTATTGTACTCTCAAGAGCTACGAGCGTCAAGGTAACTTAGAGTTTTTCATAGTCCTCATTAAAGAACTAATCTAGTACATGATGCATCAATTTTTCTCGAAAAAACTATCTTTACTTTATCAGCGTTAAATTTTAAGAAAATTCTAAGAAAGAAGGATTTCAATGTTAAACCCTCCATATCCTACTATCTCATCATTTGGCTATGAGATTATCCGTGATCATATTTTATCTTCAATTCTTGGTAAACACGAGGAGGATGTACTTTACTGGGCCGGAAAAGAGCTGGCTCGGAAGTTTCCTTGTAAAAGTCAAGAAGAACTTATCGCATTTTTCGCAGATGCCTGTTGGGGTACCCTTGAATTGATTAAAGAAACAAAAGATGGGCGTATATTCCAGTTGACAAATGACCCTGAGCTGCTATTAGTTGGGCACCGTTGCTTTAGATTGGAAGCCGGTTTTATAGCAGAGCAAATTCAGCAAGCAAAAGGTTATTTAACAGAATGCTACGATGAAAAACAAGTTAAACAGGAGCATGTGATGTTCACTGTGAAGTGGGATGTTAAAGAAAGAATTATGAATACTATACCAACAGAGTAAGAAAAAGGATTGCATCCCTCTCTTTATTTATGGGATGACAATCCTTTTTATAGTTGCGCATGTCTTTCTTTTAACAGTATATCTATTAATGCAATAAAGGCCTCCAATATATTAAGCGAGTGTTGAATCATTTCCTCTAAGTTACTAATTGATAGTTCATTGACTAATTTTTGTGCAGCAGTATGTACGAATTCATGCGGTTGCTCTATTTGACGGTACTCTGATAAGGAATGATACTGCTCAAGATGTCCATAATACCATTGTCCAAAGGCACATTGATGATGTGTTTTTAAAATATCCTTTTGTCCTGCCCTTTGAATTGTATTTCGCAAAAAGCTTGCATGATCCATTAATCTTGCTGCTAGCTGACTTATGACGGTTTGCTCTGAAGGTTTGCGGATGGTCGGTACAATAGCTTTTAGCATTTCAGTGACTTGATTTTGAATTGTCTCGGAGAAATCACTAGTATGTGATAATTCTGTTGTCGTGATAGCCAATCGATCAATCGCTACTACATTTTCCTCAGACGCAACTGTTATTTGGTGAACGCCATGTGCCGCCTCTTCAATACTTTTGACAGATTCGTAATATTGTCTTTCATATTGCTTAAGAAATTTGTGAAATAGTATTCAACCTGTTCGATATTCGTTATAGTATGATGTAATTTCTCATCGATGACTGATCGAATTGTTGTCATTTCTTTTAAGGAACCTTTGGAGCTATTAGCTAACTTCCCTACCTCCATAGCCACAACATTAAAGCCTTTTCCATGCTCACCTGCACGCGCAGCTTCAATTGAGGCATTTAACGCAAGTAGCTGTGTTTGATCAGCAATCGCTGTTACACTTTTGCCAATGTTATTCATTCTATTCATTTCATCCTTCAGTTGCTCTGTTGAATGAGCTCCCTGGATTAACAACCCTTGAACAATTCCACCTTTTGTAATTGATGACTCCATCTCTTTCACTAATTGGATAGAATGCTGTTTGATTTCTTGAATGTTTGCATTCACATTTTGCTCTACAGCTAATATTTCTTCTGTGTTTGATGACATTTCTTCACTCATTGCTGAAATATCCCCTACACTTGTTGACACTCCCTGTACCTTTAAAGCAGTTTGAAAATTAATTAATTCCATATGTGCTAGTACAAAGTCTAATATTGCATTTTTTACATCAATGCTTTCCTGTGCAAGTTCCAATTCTAGAATGCGTTTTTTCAGTAATTGTATTTCAGAATCATTGCACTGATTTATACCTTCAACAATTGGTTTTTGAAATAGACCAAATAATGCCATTCAATACTCACCTCTTCCTTGCCAAAACATGTAATCTTTCTCTATTATATAACAATCAATTTCGATAAAACATTAAATTGATGTAAACGTCCCATATAAAAAAAGGATGTGGCTATTGCACATCCTTTCATTTTTACATATAAAGTGCTTGCTCTAAATTAAACTCATCATGTAAAGCATTAGCTGCATGAATCATGTCATCTTGAGGCACTACAACAGACACTTTGATTTCGGATGTACTAACCATCTTAACAGGGATGCCTTCATGTCGTAAACGATCAAACATTCGTGCAGCAACGCCCGGATTAGATGCCATTCCTGAACCAATAATAGATACCTTTGCCAAGCCGACTTCAAAATCAGCAAAGCTAAACCCAAGCGACAATTTACTTTCTTCTAGAACACGTAATGCTTCTGCAAACTCTTCTTTCAAAATCGTAAATGATACAGTCGGTTTAAGACCGTCAATAATCGCTTGCACGATGATATCTACATTAATGCGATGATCTGCAAGTATCGTAAAGATATCTGCCAACGAAGCATCTGAATAAGCATCATACCCTACCGTTAAACGAATAACATCTGATTCATAGGCAACACCACGTACAATTAAATTTTTTTCCATCTCAACTTCCTCCTTCAATAAAGTACCTACTGTATCTATTTCATTTGATCGAATAATAACGGGTATTTGAAACTTCTTTGCTAATTCTACAGCTCGTGGATGTAAGATATGTGTACCTAAATTCGATAACTCCAGCATCTCATTATAGGAAATTTCTTTTAATTTTTGTGCACCTTTCACATGGTTTGGATCAGCAGTATAAACGCCTTCCACGTTCGTATAAATATCCACACGCTCCGCATCCAGTGCTGCTGCAATGGCCACAGCAGTCGTCTCTGCTCCACCTTTACCAAGAGTCGTAATATTTTGTAAATGATCAATACCCTGCTCCCCAGCAACTACGACAATTTGCTCCTGTGCTAAATGCTCTTCTAGTCGACTTACATCCACATAATCAATGCGTGCGTTAACATGCATTGCATCTGTCTGAACACCTGCCTGCCAGCCTGTTAATGACACTGCATTATAGCCTTCTTCCTGCAAGGCAATGGCCACTAAGGCACTTGATTGTTGTGAGCTTGTTGAACGTAGCACATCTAATTCACGCTTAGACGCATCATCAGATAAATCCCGTGCCATTTTTGTTAATTCATTTGCTGAGCTTGTCATTGCTGCAGTGACAATAACTACATCATGACCTTTTTCTTTTTCATGAATTGCCTTTTTCGCAATCTCAAAAATATGTGCTGATGATGCTAATGTAGCACCGCCAAATTTCATTACAATTCTTGCCATCCTGAATCTTCTCCTTTTCATCATCACTAATTTGACGTAATTTCTATTCGGAGTGTCTACTAGAAAACCAAAAAAAGCAGCTTTCACATAACGTGAAAGCTGCCTATACATGTACAATAAAAAAACCTTGCGCATGTGTGATAGCTCTCCGAAACGTTTAGAATCGACAGTCTTACATTTCTTAAATGCAAAACCAGTACAACATCGGAAACAACGATGCTCTACTTCGGCAAGCTCCCCTTTCATACATCTTCACAGGATTTGTTCATCCTCTGATGTACTACTTTTGAATCTTGCACCTCTATCATCACTTAAAATAGTGAATGTATGTTATTAAACATTAGCATATGTCTATTCCTTTGACAATGTCTGTTCCTGAAAATAGGTATAAATATGACTAGCAAGGTTAGCAGGCATCCCAGCCTCTTGTAATGCTAACTCACTTGCCTCTCGAATTTTTTTGACAGAACCAAAATGCTTTAGTAATTGCTGTTTTCGCTTTGGACCAATACCCTCAATCTGATCGAGAACAGATTGAATAGCATGCTTTTCGTGCTGCTGGCGTAGGAATGTAATGGCAAACCGGTGTACCTCGTCTTGAATTCGTTGCAATAAATAGAACCCATCACTTGTGCGCTTTAACGCAATGACCTCAGGTGGATCACCAAATAGAAGCTGTGATGTATTATGCTTTTCATCCTTCGCTAAGCCAGCGATTGGAATGACCAGCCCAAGCTCATCCTCTAATACTTCTCGTGCAACTTCCATTTGTCCCTTCCCTCCATCTATTAAAACTAAATCTGGTAGGGGTAATCCTTCCTTTAGTACACGAATGTAACGACGACGTATTACCTCCTGCATCGCCCCATAGTCATCGTGCTTAGCAGCTGTCCGAGTTTTATACTTCCGATATTCTTTCTTTGCAGGCTTGCCATCGATAAATACCACCATTGCAGATACAGCATCTGTTCCATGCATATGACTGTTATCAAAAGCCTCTATTCGTAAAGGTGTGGAAATTCCCATCGCTTCACCCAGTGCCTCACATGCACTAATTGTTCGTTCTTCCTGACGTTCAATGAGCTGGAACTTAGCTGCTACTGCGATTTCAGCATTTTTTGTAGCGAGGTCAACAAGCTCTTTTTTTTGCCCACGCTTTGGCGTCAATACCTTCACATCTAATAATTCTGTTAAAATCGCAGCATCAATAGCTTGTGGGATAAAAATTTCCTTTGGTTTAATATGCTCTAGCTTTTCGTAGAATCGACCAACAAATGTTAAAAATTCCTCCTCTGCTTCCTGATAAATCGGAAAAATAGAGACATCACGCTCAATCAGTTTACCTTGACGAACAAAGAATACTTGAACACACATCCAGCCCTTTTCAACTGCATAACCAAATACATCTCGATTGGTCGTATCACTTGATACAATTTTTTGCTTTTGCATAACTGTATCAATATGTGCAATCTGATCACGGAATTCTTTTGCACGTTCAAACTCTAAATTTTCAGCAGCGGCTAGCATTTTTACCTCAAGCTCCTTTTTGACTGCCTCCACGCCACCATTTAAAAATTTGGTCATATCCTCAATCATATCCTGATAAATTTGAGCATCAATCTCCTTCACACAAGGTGCCATACATTGACCCATGTGATAGTATAGGCAAACCTTGGAAGGTAGTTGTACACATTTTCGAAGCGGATATAAGCGATCAAGTAGCTTTTTCGTTTCACTTGCTGCATATGCATTAGGATAGGGTCCAAAATACTTTGCCTTATCCTTTTTCACTTTTCGTGTCGTAATAAGACGAGGATGTTTTTCATTTGTAATTTTTAAATACGGATAGGTTTTATCATCTGTCAACATGACATTGTATTTAGGATCATGAAGTTTTATTAGATTAAGCTCTAAAATCAATGCCTCAATATTCGAGGAGGTTACAATATAATCAAAATCTTCTATCTCACTTACAAGTCTCTGTGTTTTCCCCTCATGTGTACCAGTAAAATAGGAGCGTACTCGGTTTTTTAGCACCTTTGCTTTCCCTACATAAATAATGGTTCCTTGCCGATCCTTCATCAAATAGCAGCCAGGCTGATCGGGCAAAATATCAAGCTTTCGTTTTATTAAATCATTCATTACAACCTGCCCCCTCTTTGTTAAACATAGTGCCCATCCTCTATTAACTTATTATATAACGAAAAAAAGCCAAGCACATCAAATGATGGCTCGACTTTTCATATCTTATCAATTAAGCATGTTTTGCAATAAATGTCTCTAACGCTTCTTTAGGTTGGAAGCCAACAGTTTTATCTACCAATTCACCATCTTTAAATAATAATAAAGTTGGAATTGACATGATTTGATATTGGGCTGCCGTACCTTGGTTGTTATCTACATCTACTTTTACGATTTTAGCCGCACTGCCTGCAGCATCCATTTCTTCAAGTACAGGTCCAATCATTTTACATGGTCCGCACCAAGCAGCCCAAAAGTCTACTAGCACTAACCCCTCTTTAATATCATCCTGGAAAGTTGCATCTGTTGCATGTACAATTGCCATTTGAAATCCTCCTTAAACTTACTATGCTTGTAGTATAGCATGGATAATTTACCTTGAGCGAACAATCTGCCTATAATGCAAAATTGATGAAAAAACAAGATGAAAAAAGTCGAAACAGCTTGAATCAATTTATAATTTAGCCTAGTTTGTATGATAGCGACCTTTATAAACATACGTTAACGTAATAAAGAGATAAATAGCTAAAGTAATACCTGTTACAATTATAGAAGTTGTAAAAATAATACCAATCAAGATAGCACTTAGCGCAATAATAGCAATCCACGTTGTGTAAGGGAACCATTTAACTACATAGGCACTTGTTTTTTCTGATTGTTTTTTACGTGATTTCAGATGTGCAATCGCAATGATTAACCAAATAAATAACACCGTGTATCCTAGGGAACCCATTAAAAACTCAAAAGTCTTACTTCCAGCATATAGTGAAATAATTACACTAACATATAATGCTAACGTGCACATTAAAATCGCATTTACTGGAACTTTTCTTTTCGATAAATGGGCAAAGATTTTTGGAACACGCCCGTCCACAGCCTGTGTATATAACACACGAGATGAGCCATAAAGCCCTGAATTCATGGAGGAAATAATCGCAAGTAAAACAACAGCGTTCATAATATGGTCTGCACCAGGAATCCCAATCATTTTAAACACCATTACAAACGGACTCTCAGGTACGCCATTTACTTCATTCCAAGGAATTAAGCTTACGATAATAAAGAAAGGTAGTAAATAGAACGTCACAATCCGAACTAGTGTACTGCGCACAGCTTTTGGTACTACCTTTTCAGGATTCTTTGTTTCCGCTAATGTAATACCGATAATTTCAGTACCACCATAAGAATAGATAACCACAAGCATTGCAGCAATTAATCCCATTGATCCGTTAGGGAAGAAGCCTCCATGCGCCGTTAAATTCGAAAAACCAACAGCTGTATGCTGACCAAATGATACAAGTAATAAAATTAAACCTGCAATAATGAACACAACGATTACACAAATTTTAACTAACGCTAACCAATATTCTGTTTCAGCAAAAACTTTCACTGATAATAAATTAATCGCTGTAACTAACACTGAAACAGACAATGCCAGAATCCAAATTGGGTAATCAGGTAACCAATATTGAATGAAAATGGCCGCAACTACAGATTCTGCTGCAATATTCAAAACCCACATTTTCCAATAAATCCAATCTAGGAAATATGCTGGGTACTTCCCTAATATCGATTGAACTAAATCTCTAAACGTTCTGGCCTCGCTATTTCGAACTGCCATTTCCGCTAAACCTTGCATTACAAATAAAAGAATAATACCACCTAATAAATAGGCGATGAGCACTGATGGTCCTGCCATATCAATGGCAGCACTACTTCCTTTAAATAATCCTGCACCAATGGCACCACCTAAAGCCATCATCGTGATATGTCGTGAGGACATTGTGCGTTTTAATGTCTGGTTGTCTTTTTCCATTTTCTTTCCTCCTAAATCAAAAAGGCATATCGCCTATCCTTTCACCGTTAAATGAAAGAAGAGACGATATGCCATAAGCAAACCGCGGTACCACTCTAATTGATTCGATTCGAACCCTACTTTAAAACCTTGTAACGAAGGTTAATCGTCAAACAAATAGAATAATCTGTTAATTCCATTTATTTTACCACTCCTAGGCAAGTTCAAAGTTTTATTGGACTGCGTTGCACCACCCCGCAGCTCTCTCTACCAAATAATGAGCTTCTACTACTCCTAATCTTTGCGTTTCAAAACATTATTATTGAAAAATTTAATGATTATCCACCACTATAAGGGCTAACCATCATTATGTCAATATCTTATTTTGCGATAATTCTCAAAATAGAGGATTATACAAAAAAACAGGAGGAATGAATTCCCCCTGTCCCCTTTACTATGCATTTACTTTTAATGCCTTAAATTCTTCAATTAGAAGAGGCACTACTTCGAATAAATCTCCTACGATACCGTAATCTGCCACTTTGAAAATATTAGCCTCAGGATCTTTATTAATCGCAACGATGACTTTAGAGTTTGACATACCTGCTAAGTGCTGGATTGCGCCAGAAATACCTGCAGCAATGTAAAGATCAGGTGTTACAACCTTACCTGTTTGACCAATTTGAAGTGAATAATCACAGTATTCAGCATCACATGCACCACGTGAGGCACCAACTGCGCCACCCAGTAAATCTGCTAGCTGTTTTAATGGTTCAAAGCCTTCTTCTGATTTAACACCACGTCCGCCCGCTACAACTACTTTTGCTTCTGAAAGATCAACACCTTCTGAAGACTTACGTACAACCTCTTTTATGATTGTGCGAAGGTTTGTAATATCCACCGAAATGGAAGCTACGTCACCTGATTTGCCGTCTACTTTTTCTAAAGGTGCAATATTGTTTGGACGAATTGAAGCTAAAATAACGCCGTCTTTTACTTTTACTTTTTCGAAAGCTTTACCAGAGTAAATTGGACGGATAAATACGATATCATCACCAGTGCCTTCAATTGAAGTAACATCAGATACTAGACCTGCCTGTAACTTACTTGCAATCTTTGGTGATAAATCTTTGCCATTAGCTGTATGACCAAATACAATTCCAGCTGGATTTTCCTGCTCAATGACAGCTAATAACGCTTGACCATATCCATCAGATGTATATTGTTTTAAATGTGGATGCTCTACTGTTACAACACGATCAGCACCATATTCAAATAATGAACCAGTTAAATCTGCTACAGCATCCCCTAAAAGTACGCCGACAACCTCGCCACCATCAGCGATTTGTTTTGCAGCAGCAATTGCTTCGAAAGAAACATTACGTAAGCTTCCTTCACGAACTTCACCTAATACTAATACTTTTTTTGACATAGTATATTCCCTCCGTTACCCTTTAAGATTCGATTAACATCATCAAATTTTTAAACTACTTTTGCTTCAGTGTGAAGTAGATTTACCAGTTCTTTTACTTGTGCAGAAAGGTCACCTTCAAGAACGCGTCCTGCTGCCTTTTGTGCTGGTAAGAAGATGTCTACAGTTTCAATCTTCACTTCTACATCATCTTCATCGATATCTAAATCATCTAATTCAAGTTCTGCAAGCGGTTTCTTCTTCGCTTTCATGATACCTGGTAAAGATGGGTAACGAGGCTCATTTAAACCTTGTTGAGCTGTTACTAATAGTGGTAAAGAGGACTCGATAACCTCTGAATCACCTTCGATATCGCGTACAATTTTCGCAGATGTTCCATCGATTTCAAGTTTTGTAATTGTTGTTACATAGTTAATGCCAAGTAAATCTGCAACACGTGGACCTACTTGCCCAGAGCCACCATCTATCGCTACATTTCCTGTTAAAATTAAATCAGCATCTTTATCTTTTAAATACTCAGCTAAGATAAAAGCAGCTGCATTTTGATCTAATTCATCTAAATCATCTTCAGTGTTAATAAGAACCGCTTCATCTGCTCCCATGGCAAGAGCTGTACGTAGTTGCTTTTCTGCATCTTCGCCACCAATTGTTACTACTGTTACTTTACCCCCAGCAGCATCGCGAACTTGGATTGCCTCTTCAATGGCATATTCATCGTAAGGGTTGATGATGAATTCAGCACCATCTTCTTGAATTTTACCACCAGACACAACGATTTTTTCTTCCGTATCAAACGTACGTTTAATTAATGCAAAAATGTTCATATATCCATACCTCCTGGAACGTTTTATAATTCTAAGTAAACTTATAAATATTATATATTTTCAGTTTGGATAATGTCGATTGACAAGTGCTATCGACACGAATGGAAAATTATTTACCAGTAAAGACAGGCTCACGTTTTTCAATAAATGCTTGAATGCCTTCTTTAGCATCTTCTGTTATAAAAACGGTACCAAACGATTTTGCCTCAGCCTCTATACCTTCGTAGAATGAAGCAGGCTTCGCAAATTGCAAAGTTTGAATAGCTGCCTTTAAGGCGATTGGGCTCTTCTTCGCAATTTTCTTAGCAGTTTTTAACGTTTCCTCAAGCAACACTTCATCTGAATATGCTCGATTCGCTAACCCCCACCGCACAGCTTCAGTACCTGAAATTGGCTCACTTGTAAACATCATTTCTGCAGCTTTTGCAACACCAACATAGCGTGGTAATCGTTGTGTGCCCCCAAAGCCAGGAATCAGACCTAATTGTAATTCGGGCAATCCTAATTTTGCAGATTCTGTTACAAAGCGCAGATGACAGCTCATCGCAAGCTCCAAACCACCGCCAAGTGCAGCACCATGGATTGCAGCAATAACAGGTTTTGAGAATGATTCAACACGTTCAAAAATTTGTTGTCCATTGCTCGCTAGCTTTGTAAATTCCTCGCCAGATTCAACTTCTGTAAATTCCTTTATGTCTGCACCTGCTGAGAAGAAACGGCCTTCACCGTGAAGTACAAGGACACGTACTGCGTCATCGTTTTCAACAGCATCTAGCACTTCATTGACTTCGGTAATGATTCCACGCGATAATGCGTTTGCTGGTGGTCGTGCAATTGTAATAATTGCTACTCCATCTTCAACTTTCCAACTTAGAAATTCCATTTCTCCACATCCTTTTAAGCTTTAATGCCGTTCAGAATTAATGCCTGAACCTTTGGAACTTGTTCTATCAAATCATATCGATAGTCATTCATGACCCACGACGTAATGGTTTCATCAATTGTTCCAAATACCATTTGACGTGCCAAGCGTACATCCATCGTTTGATTGAACTCACCGGAAAGCATACCTTCGATTAAAATTTGATCAAGTAATTGTAAGTACTCTCTTAACACCGAATTAATCTTTAATCGTAAATCCTTATTCGATTGTCGTAGTTCTAATTGTGTGACGGTTGCTAGGTATCGATCTGTCGCTAGAACATTAAAATGATTTTCTATCATACGTGAAAGTTTGTCTTTAGACGTACTTCCATTTTCTATTATATCTTGTAATGACTCAACAAAAACAGCCATTTTTTCATTAAAGACAGAAATTAATATATCTTCTTTATTTTTAAAATATAAATAGATTGTTCCATCAGCCACCCCAGCCTGTTTAGCGATTTTCGACACTTGCGCTTGGTGATACCCATTTTCTGCTATAACGATGACAGCTGCATCAATAATTTGCTTATATTTCGGCTTATCACGTTTCACTTATATATCACCACCTATAAAAACTTACAGACGTCTACATGCTTTGTTACCACATGATGTAATCCTTATTAGTAAAAAGTAAGGATGTGACGTATTAACCTAAAAAAATACGAAAATATGAATGGTCATTCATTCATATTTTCATATTATATTTTACAACTTTGCTTGTCAATACTTTATGACGTATTTATTTTGCTTCTTTATTCACTATTTTCGTTTTTTCTTCATCCACTAATGAGCGACGCAAAATTTTCCCTACAGCTGTTTTCGGAAGCTCATCTCTAAATTCATAATAGCGCGGAACTTTGAATGCAGCTAGATGTTGGCGGCAATATTTATTTAATTCGTCCTCTGTAATCGAATATCCTTCTTTTAATACAATATAAGCTTTAACTGTTTCTCCACGGTACGGGTCTGGAATTCCTGCAACTACACATTCTTGAATTTCCTCTCGCTCATATAAGACTTCTTCCACCTCACGAGGGTATATATTAAAGCCGCCTGCAATAATCAAATCCTTTTTACGATCCACTACATAGAAAAAGCCTTCTTCATCCATATAACCTAAATCCCCTGTTAAGAACCAGCCATCTGCGAACGTTGCTGCCGTGTCTTCTGGTCGATTCCAATAACCCTTCATCACCTGTGGACCTTTTACAGCAATCTCTCCAACTTCACCTACTGGAAGCACCTCCGTATCGCCTGTACGTAGAATAACCGCATCTGTGTTCGGCCATGGTAAACCAATTGAGCCGATTTTGCGTTTACCCCAAATAGGTGTTGAATGGGTTACTGGAGAAGTTTCTGTTAATCCATAACCTTCTACGAGCTTTCCACCTGTGACTGCTTCAAATTTCTCTTGCACCTCAACCGGAAGTGATGCAGAGCCACTCAAGCAAGCTTTAATGGATGACAAATCATATTTTGTAATATCTGGATGATTTAAAAGACCAATATATAATGTTGGGGCACCAGGGAAAAGCGTTGGTTTTTGCTTATCAATGGTTTTCAATGCCGTTTCCGCATCGAATTTTGGTAATAATACCATTTTATTTTGCGTGAAAACAGATAGTAGCATAACCGTGGTCATACCATAGACATGGAAGAACGGTAAAATACCCATAATGGTTTCTTCACCATGCACACATTTATACATCCAAACATCACACATTGTTGTATTGGCAATTAAATTTTTATGAGTCAGCATCACACCTTTAGGAAAGCCGGTTGTACCTCCTGTATATTGAAGCAAGGCAATGTCCTCTTCAAAATCAAAAGAAATATCCAGCACCTTAATTGGTGAGGAACGCATAATCTCAGTAAATAGATGGTTTTGACCGCTATGTTCTACCTTCACACTAAAACCGTATTGCTTTTTTTGAATAAAAGGATAAACTAAATTTTTCGGAAATGGTAAGTAATCTTTTATAGCCGTAACAATTACATTTTCAAGTGCCGTTTCTTTCATAATCTTCAAAACACGTGGATATAAGATGTCCATCACTAAAATAACCTTTGCACCTGAATCAGCCATTTGATATTGAAGTTCACGTTCAGTATAAAGTGGATTTGTTTGTACGACAACAGCTCCAGCATACATAGCACCGTAGTAAGCAATTACACTTTGAGGCGAATTTGGTAGCATAATTGCCACACGATCTCCCTTTTCTACACCAAGTGCTTGTAAATAGTTTGCAAATCTAAGCGCAGACTCATATAACTCTGTGTACGTCAAATCCTTCCCCATAAAATGAATCGCCACTTTGGATGGATTCTTTTTATAGGCACGTGTCAAAAACTCTTGCACTGGAATTTCCTCAAACGTTAAAGACGATGGTACTTCTTCAGGATAATTTGCTAGCCATGGTTTTGTTGTCATACGTCCTCTCCCCTTTGCCCCAAACTTTGTAAATTCTTATATTAATTATAATGAAAAAGAAATACAGTTTCAAACACAAAATAGAAAATAAATGCATTTTCGATTAATTATTATGCATTTAACAACATTTATATGACTGTATTTTATAGGGTTTTAGATTGCAAGACCTTATGAATACTCATTCATTCTTTGTTTTTTTATGCAAACATGTGAAGTAATATTTCTATATTGCGAAAATAAATTGTGAGGGTTAATTTTTTAAAAGATGAAAGATTAATGATAGATTTTAGTAGTATTTTGTGCGGTAGTGGTTTTGAGAGAATTTTGATGGCGATGAAATTTTTGATTTTGCTGAAGATTAGGGGATAATTTACGCTGCCTAGATGGGGGCGAAATCACATGAGCTGTTTCTGAGCGACTTCTTTCCTTACCTGAGCGGTTCTTGCTGCCAGCCGAGCGACTTCTTTCCTTGTCTGAGTAGTATCCGATTCTCTCCTACAAATTTTTACCTAAGCTAGGATTTTTTAATTGCCCTTTAAATAATAGAATGTCTTATTATTACATCCTTCTTTTTTCTTAGAAAATTCCTGTAGTACCCTTTTTGTAAGATGTCGATTTGATAATGCTAAAAAATAGCGTGCAGTTTGTGTATTAATTTTCTCATCAATCAATAAACAAAAATCCTGCAATGCTTGATGATGTGCGAATTTGTCATACATATTGCAAGCTGGACAAAACCAACTATACTTTTGTCGGATTACTTTTGATTGATTACAATGTCTGCAGAATATACCCTGTTGAAGAGCTTTGGGGTCAATTTTGTAGTAGGAACATAATGGGGAAGGTTGAAAAGCACGATGATGCTTTAATAAGAGATTTGCTATTTGAGATTTTGGAATCGTTCCTTTGGATTTATTTTCATTTAAATGTTGTCTTAGAAAATAAGACAATTCACGCCTCATTAAAACTGGAAACTTTCCTTGTTCATAATAAATTTCAGCATTATTAAAAGGGAAAACAATAATTCCTGTCACTGCTATTTGGACCTCAAACTGCTTAAAAAAGGAATTTAATCCATAAATATAGTCCTCGAGTTGAATTTCTGGGTGATTAAAAATATGTTTATCACCATTTTCTAATATACGAACCAACTGTCTCGGGTGATGCTTCAATTCAATCCTCCCACGAATATTTTTACTTTCAATCACTACTACATCATAAGGAGTAATAACTACAACATCAAGCTGAATAGGAACAGGCTCAAACAAGGTAATATTATGCAAAACATAGATTTCCAGTGTCTGTGATAACTTTTGCAATTCATTTATTATACATTGTTCACCAAAATCCCCTGCTTCTAATTGCTGTAATTCTTGCGAAACTTTTATATGTAGCGGATGATTTGAGTTCAAACGATGAATCATTGCACGTAATCCTGGTAGCATTGCTGCATGTTCAAATGGTTTTAATATCATGAAATTTTCCTTTCTTTTTGCTTAGACTATAGCAAGTTTTATCCTCATTGCAAATAGCCTTTTTTAATTTAAAAATTTAACCCCCTTAAATTCGCTTAAAAGAATAAAATTAAGAAAATTTGTGGATATTTGACTCTCTCCAGTTAATTTTACAATGGACCGAAGCGGTTCTTAACCATACTTGAGCGACTTTTTACTTTTTTTGAGACCTTCTTGATCATCGCCGAGCGACTTTTTTTCTACCTGAGCGGGTCCTTGACCATACCCGAGCGACTTCTTACTCTGCCTGAGCGCTTCTTGACCCTATCCGAGTGATTTTTTACTCTACCTGAGCACTTCTTGACCCTATCCGAGCGATTTTTTTACTCTACGTGAGCACTTCTTGACCATACCCGAGCGACTTCTTACTCTGCCTGAGCGCTTCTTGACCCTATCCGAGTGATTTTTTACTCTACCTGAGCACTTCTTGACCATACCCGATTCTTACTCTATCTGAGCACTTTTGACCCTACCCGAGCGCTTTCTTACTCTACCTGAGCACTTCTCGACCATACCTGAGCGACTTTTTACTCTACCTGAGCACTTCTTGACCCTATCCGAGCGATTTTTTACTCTACCTGAGCACTTCTCGACCATATCTGAGCACTTCTGGACATACCTGAGCGACTTTTTACTCTATCTGAGCAACTCTTGACCCTATCCGAGTGATTTTCTTGACCATACCCAAGCGACTTTTTACTCTACCGGAGCCGTTCTTGACCCTACCCGAGCGATTCCACTCTCAAGCTGAGCAATTCTTTTCTTTACGCCACCTTAAAACATAACAAAAACGCATCCTCACAAACAGGATGCGTTTTCTTCTTTAAAGGGTCATCATATAGTAGACACCGACTGCCAAAAATGCGATGCAGACAACGATTAGAATTTTCGCCAATTTTTCCATGTCATGACACTCCTATGCAATACTTGCCCCAATCACAAACGATAGACCTACTGAAATGGTGAAGGAAATAAAGCCGACTGAGCGATTATCATTCGCAATTTCTTGATCTACATTAAAGCGTGGAGTCATGAATTCAAATAAAAAATACGCCACAATCAGTAATGTAAAGCCAAAAAGACCCCAGCCAATCATTTCGCTTAATGTGCTGTGTCGAGCAATGGAGTAGCGGAAAATATTGCAAATCCCCAAAATTTTCCCTCCAGTTGCGAGTGCTACAGCAACATTGCCATTTTTTATTTCTTCCCAATTTTTATATTTCGTAACGACTTCGAACAATGCCATCGAGACGACTAAACATAACACAACAACACTAAAATATCCTGCCGTTTCGATAATCGGATATCGCCAAAAGCTAGAATTCAGCATTTTCTCCGTCCCCTTTACTGCTTATTTCAATTCCACAACCGTGACGCCAAAGCCACCCTCACCTGCTTCACCAAAACGGAAGGATTTTACACGCTTATGCTTTTTCAAATAGTTTTGAATTCCCTGGCGCAATGCACCTGTACCAACACCGTGAATAATCGAAACACGCCCATAATTAGCTAGTAGGGCATCATCAATATACTTTTCTGTACGCAAAATAGCATCCTCGAAACGTTCACCACGGAGATCTAATTCTAATTTCACATGGCTATTTCGGTTTTTAACACCTGCAATACGTTGCACGGGCTCTTTTTCTGGCTTGATGTATTCAAGGTCACTATCCGAAATTTTCATTTTCAAAATGCCCATTTGCACAATCCATTCAGAATCAGACACTTTTTCCAGTAAAGTACCCCGTTGACCATAGCTTAACACCTTTACCTCATCTCCGACAACTAGGTTTTGAGCGCGAGCCTTCACTTGGGCTGCTTTCTTTAGCACTTTATTATTATCTAGAGGCGTCGCATCTTCTAAGCGTTTACGAGCTTCAATAAGCTCATGCTCCTTCACGACCTGGTCCGCATTTTTACGCATTTCACGCAATTCAGCTATGATTGATTCAGCTTCTCTCTTCGCCTCATCGACAATTTTACGAGCCTTTTCCTTCGCTTTTTTATCAAGTGCCTCTTTACGCTCCTCATAAGCCTGTAGTTTGTCCTGCAGCTCTTTGCGTAAGGCTTCGGATTCCATCAGCAATTCATGAGATCGCTCTGCATCATCCTCGGATTGGCGTCGTGTCTCCTCAAGTGAAGCAATCATTGACTCCACTTCATGACGATCTGTGCCTGTAAAGCCTTTCGCTCTATCTATAATAGATTCTGGTAGGCCAAGACGGCTTGAAATTTCAAATGCATTGGAGCGACCCGGAACACCAATAAGTAGACGGTATGTTGGACTCAAAGTTTCAATATCAAACTCCACACTTGCATTGGCAACACCAGGACGATTATACCCATAAGCTTTTAATTCTGGATAGTGAGTCGTTGCCATCACACGAGCTCCTCTTCCATGTACTTCATCTAAAATAGAAATAGCAAGAGCTGCACCCTCCTGTGGGTCTGTCCCAGCACCTAGTTCATCGAAGAGCACAAGTGACTCATGATCAAATTTTTGTAAAATGTCTACAATATTCACCATATGTGAGGAGAACGTTGATAGTGATTGCTCAATAGATTGTTCATCACCAATATCAGCAAATAACTGCTTGAAAACTGCTAATTCTGAACCATCAAGAGCAGGTACAGGTAGTCCAGCCTGTGCCATCAATGTACATAATCCAACTGTTTTTAACGTTACAGTTTTCCCACCAGTGTTTGGTCCTGTAATAACAATTGCCGTAATGTCTTTGCCAAATTCAATATCATTGGCAACTGCAATGTCAATCGGTAAAAGTGGATGACGTGCACGTACTAGGCGAATATAACCGTCGTTATTCATTTTTGGCATTGTACATTTGTTTGCTTGCCCATATTTCCCCTTTGCTAAAATAACGTCTATCTCACCAAGTACTTTCACTAAATTAAATAAATCAGGGGCTACTTCCTCTACCATAGCACTTAAAGCAAGTAAAATGCGTTCAATTTCAGCTTGCTCCTTCATTTTTAGTCGATGAATCTCATTATTTGCTTGTACAACCGAATCTGGCTCGATGAATAATGTTTGCCCCGAAGACGATTGATCATGCACAATTCCACCATAATGATGACGATACTCCTGTTTAACAGGAATAACGAAGCGATCATTCCGAATCGTTACAAGTGCATCTGACAGCATTTTTGCAGCATTACTGCCACGTATAAGGCTTTCAAGCTTTGAACGAACCTTAGCCTCCTCTGCACGCAAAGATTGGCGAATGGAACGTAAAGTTTGACTTGCTGAATCTAGCACGGAACCATTGTCATCAATACAATTGTTAATTTCGTGCTGCAAGCCAGTTAAAACAGGCATTGCCTCCTTTTTAGTGATGAAATGAGGAATCCCAATCACTGCTTCTGATTCAATATCCTCAATGAAATTACGAAGAATTCTACTAGCACGAATCGTACTTGAAACTTCCATCAATTCCATCGCTGAAAGCATACCACCGATTTGTGCACGTCTTGCGGCAGGGCGTACATCAAAAATTCCACCCATCGGTACATTGCTTTTTACACGTAAAATGGAAAGTCCTTCATCCATTTCCTCTAATAATTGTACAACTTTCTCATAGTCTGTCTGTGGTACAAGCTCATCAATAGCTGTTTTGCCAATGGATGAAGTACAGTATGTAGCCACTTGCTGACGTACTTTATCATATTCTAGTGTTTTCAATGCGCGTTCTGCGATCACTGAGAACACCTCCTCAACCTATTTATTTCGTCGAATAAACGCCTCAAATTGTTCCCGCGTCCATGTATTCACAATCATATCCTTTTTCAACCATGCTTTGTTTGCATAACGAACCCCTATATCCATAAAACGTAAATGAGCAATATCATGGGCATCGGTATTAATGGCTACAGGCACACCAGCTCCCATGGCCATTTCTAAATGCTCCACACATAAATCAAGACGATATGGATTGGCATTTAACTCTAAAATTTTACCATATTCCTTCGCCCAAGCAATTAATTGTTCCATATTGGGATTATAACCTTGACGATCCTCGATAATGCGACCTGTAGGATGCGCAATCATATGCACATATGGATTTTGCATTGCCATTAGTAAACGTGCCATTATTTTTTCCTGAGACTGTGTAAAACTAGAATGGATGGAAGCAATCACAAAATCTAACGCTTTCAATACTTCATTTTCAAAATCAAGGGTCCCATCTGGCAAAATATCCATTTCTGTTCCTGCATATAAATGAAATTCCGAATGTGCCTTATTAAATGCTTCAATTTCAGCACGTTGCTTTATTAAACGTTCAGGCGTTAAACCATTTGCTACCTTTAAAAATTGCGAATGGTCCGTTATAACGCTATATTGATAACCTCGTGCGATTAAAGCCTCGCCCATTTCTGCCACAGAATAGGCTCCATCTGACCATGTTGTATGCATATGCAAATCTGCCTTGATATCCTCTAGTTTCACTAAAGTATGAATATCCTCAGTTTTATCAAACTCCGTTGTACCAGTGCGTATGCTTGGCGGGATAAACGGTAAATCAAAATGGGCAAAAAACGCTGCTTCATCTTTAAAGGTCAATACGTTCCCATCTTCCTGCTCAACACCATATTCACTAATCTTCTCACCACGTGCTTTTGCAATTTGACGCATACGAACATTATGTTCCTTAGAGCCTGTAAAATGATGTAAGGCAGTTGCATATTCCGCAACCTTTACTAAACGGAAATCCACACTTATTGGCTCGTCTAAATCTAATACGACAGAAATTTTCGTATCGCCAGCTGCTACCACTTCCTGTATCGAAAGCTTATTCAGCAGTTGCTCACGAACAGCCTCAACTGCTTCTGTTACAACAATAAAATCAATATCCTTACTTGTTTCCGCAGCCCGACGGAAGCTTCCAGCAACTGAAAAACGTTCTACTTCCTTCATACTACCTAGAAGTGCTTCTATTTGTAAAACAACAGGCTCCAGTTGCCATATTGGTAAACGCTCTGAACGATTAGCTAAATTGGCAAGCTCCTTTAATATTTTTTCTTCTGTTTTCGCTGCAAAGCCTGCTAGCTCACGAACTTTACATGCCTCACATGCTGCCTTTAGACTTTCCGCAGAATCAATTCCTAGCTCTTGATGAAGCTTGGCTATTTTTTTCCCACCTAATCCAGGTAATTTTAATAAGGGTAGTAAGCCTTTAGGAACAACTTCTTCTAATTCCTTTAATAGACTTGATTGTCCAGTTGTCATTAAATCTTCAATGACAGCGGCAGTTCCTTTACCAATTCCCTTAAGTTTCGTTACATCCTCCATCTCACTTAATGAGCGTTCGTCTCCCTCTAGAGCCGCAGCTGCTTTTCGAAAGGCTGATACTTTAAATGGATTTTCCCCCTGTAATTCCATATATAATGCGATTTTTTCAAGTGTTCGAATAATTGTTTTTTTGTTCAACAGAAGTTCCTCCTATCGTAAAAACACTTCTCTCACAGCCGAGAGAAGTGCAAAGTTTACTATTGCATATAAATATACCACCAGTTTTGAAACATCTTTGTAATAATTGGTGTATGCTCCAAAATAAGACCACTTATCAATGACTTCGATATTAACCCTTGAATAAAATCAACTGGCAATAAAGCAAGAATGTATAGCAAAATAAACATAATTAAATAGTTTTCAATCATGCCAAACAATGCTCCAAGCCAACGATTTAAAGTATTTAACACTGGTAAATACGCTATAAAATCAAAAATCGACGCAATAATTTGCAAGGAAATTTTCACAGCGAAGAAAATAACAGCGAAGGCAATGACACGGTAAAATGTGCTGTCTAAATCCAGACTATCTATGACTACGCCAAGACTACCTGAATCTGTTACACCTGGATATGGAATCCAAAACACAAATTTTTGTGCTAATGGCTTATAATAAATATACGCAACAATGATGGCAACTATAAAGCTGACAATATGCATCATCTGAACGATGAAACCTCGTTTTGCACCGATAATAAGTCCAGCTAATAGCACCGCCAATATGATTAAATCTAGCATTCACTTCAACCCTTTAATTTTTTCAATTCTTCTTCTAGTCGCTCCATCTGCTCTTTTAATAGTAAATAATCGTGAACAGTATTTACTGCTGTTAGAACAGCTAGTTTTGTACTATCAAGTGAGGGGTTATGTAAATTCATTTCGCGCATACGGTCATCAACAATTGAAGCGACAAGTCGCATATGTCCAATGGATTCAGAGCCGACCATTTTATATGTGTGACCATATATTTCCACAGAAATTTTATTCTTTTCTTGATTTTCCATAGTCGCACCCTCCTTTTTTCATCTTTATGTTCACGATTTTTTTAGTTGTGAACAGCATCACACAAAAAAGCTATTTATTATCATACCATGAATGATATAAAATTGTGAACAATGAGGACAGAAAGGGACGATTAAATGTCAAATATTGTGCTTTCAATATCACCAAATATACAAAAAGAAGTGATGGCCTTCTATGCAAGCCATTATGTAGAGCGAAAGGCACCTGGTGTTATCTTTGCCGCAAAGCTTCCAGATACGGCAATTACCATGTACAAATCAG
>Ga0213821_1000590_pt1 | contig 20986 bp, 19 predicted proteins | sample MC6MC0909MG_FD_179894 | JGI IMG/M metagenome (GOLD analysis project Ga0213821, IMG submission 179894) | Enriched soil aggregate microbial communities from Iowa State University, Ames, United States - MC6-MC0909-MG | ecosystem: Environmental > Terrestrial > Soil > Unclassified | place: USA: Iowa...
TATTAATTAACGAAGAGAGTAGTTTAGGTACTACTGGACTTGTGATATTCATTAATTTTTCAGCTTCTGAATAGATTGAAATTCTTTCGAAATCCTCTATGACTGCCTCTTTAGTCGGAAAATAATTAAAAAAAGTACCCTTAGAAACTCCAGCTAATTTCACAATATCTTCAACCTTTGTCGACTCATATCCGTTTTCTGAAAATAATTTGAAAGCAGCGTTTGTTATAGCTAATTTAGTTTGTCTTTTCTTTTCTTCCCTTCCCAACTTTATTCACTCCATTTCTTACAATAACGTTATTATTAATTCTACTATAAAATAACTGTTTAAAAAGTAATTATTGTTTTAATAATACGTATTAAGAAAAACAGACAGCTATTATTGATATGCTCCCAATTAGGTAGATAGATGAAATAAAAAAATTCATCTTATCTAATTGGTGGCATTTTTGTATGGCCTTTTATAAACATCACAAAGAATTAATGATATCTATTGTTCATTTATATCAAGACACTAGCGTCGCATTAAAATAGCTTAGGTTTCAATTTGAGTCTGAATTTTCTGTAATTATATTTCCCCATAAATAAATCCTTTATAATGGTTTGGCGGTAGTAACCAATCCAAATCCAACATAAGGGACAAACACATGGATAAGATACCAATTGAACTAATAATATAAAAGAAGATGATAAGGGTTGGTTTAGGATAAAGGTGATTAAACAATTCTATTCATTCCTTATTTGGCAACAAATAAAAAGAATCCATTTTGATCAATCTTTTTCCTAAATGGATTCTTATCTTGAATATTTAAATTTAAGGTTTATAAAAAAGTTTGATTATTTCTTCTTGTATTCTTCAACAAGGTTTTAGTATTTTTTCAAGTACAATAGGACCCGTTTTCTTTGTCGTTGTATTGACTGTTCGGACTTTGATACGAGTAGGTCTTATTACAGGAGAAACTTCATCTAAATTCCCAGCCCAAATAGTTTCTCCATATTTAGTTAAAGGGGACAATGAGAAAATCCAACTTATTTCCTTCGGAATATATGCTAATACTTCATAACCATCATAATCCCCAAAACTAGATGGTTTTGGTAAATGAAGTGCGTGAACACTGAGACTTGTTCGTTCATCATTAAACTTTCTTTCAATATTATAGATCAGTGCTACTCCTCTAGCATTTTTAGGTACGTTTTTTGTTGGTTCAAGTATTGCTGAACAAGATGGCAACTCTTCAATTTTATTCTCAGAGTGTGTTTGTGAAGGAAGAATTACTAAAACGAAGATAAGGCTAAAAAGCAATTTTTTCATTTCTGATTCTCCTTAAATTTGTTTAGTATCATTATTCCCCAAAACTCCATATTTATTGTATATTTCTATCGTCCCTTGTTGCACTAAACTGCTCCGTTTAACAAGAAAAAAGAGCTGCATACGCAACTCAATGATCTTCAAGTAAAGCGCCCTGTTAGTTAAAGAAGGAAATCAAATTTCGCTAAAGAACAAGAAGAATATGCAGGCTATTAAACAAAAGATTCCAGTCCCTAAAGCAATAGTTCCATTAGCAACGTTATATTTATTTTTCTTTCTCAGCTTAAACATGAAAAGTAGTCCCGTGGTCGTTGAAATAAGGAAAATTATAAAAAAACCGATAGGCACAATATACATTTAATTAATTCCTCCATTTTTAAGCTTTTTGCTCAAATAAACTGTCCATTAGTTTAAGTGTAATCCTTCATAGTACCAATTCAATTAAATATAAATATTTATTTACTATCTTCAACAATCTGGCCATTTAATGAAAATGAGCGTTAATCCTTATTACAGAATCGCGCCCGATTGTTGAACAGTAATTTACTCTATGTAGTCAATTAACTTTGCTGGAACTTGCTCAAAAATATAAACTTCAGGGTTATTAAAAGGCTTATTATTTAAATAATCTTCGAGAGTGTTCATACTTGCCCAATAATTTTTCATTAAATCTTCCTTTGAAGGTAATCCCTCAATAATACGCCCTTTGCCACCATCATACATGTCCTCAATATAAGCAAATAAATCACTTGATATATCTCGGTTAAAAACTAAAATTTTATCACTAAACACTGGAAACCGATAGTGAGGACTTTCGTCGACTTCCAAATCTACTCCGAAAGCAACTTCAAAATCAATCCATTTTGGTAAATTTGCTGGTCTGAAACGCTCCGTTAAATCTGGAAATAAATTAGCACTCTTGGAATACCACTTGGTTGATGTCTTGTAATTTAATCCTTCCTTTAATACGATTTGGGGACTTATATTTTCGAAGATATCATTGTGAATAACCATATGATATAAAAACAAATGAGTTCCTCCTTCCCTTAAATAAAGGTTCCTAAAAAAATCCTCAATTAAACTACGCTCTAATTTCATACGTTCAAAACGAATAGAAGTTCAAGTACTGTTTACAAACTAATTTCTCGTGAAAAAAATTCAATTACCTGCAAATGAACTAAATGCCCTTTAACCATTTTTTTCTGCCTTCTTGTTCAACAGACCTGCGCTGATAGTTTACTCATGGGTGACTTTTATTTGTCTTTGACTTCTATCAGGTTTGTACTAGGTTATAATAATATAAATAAGCAGCGAGTAAGTGCGGTTTTTAGAAACAACTCATGTAATAAATCAATTATAGCTTAAATACCTTTGACTATTCTGAAGTTTGGGGGGTAGTAATGAGTAATTATCTGGCTATGCCGTTAGGAGAGAAATAGAATGTGAAAGAGTATAACTAAAATATTCAGGTTTAGTTTAATAATTACTTTGTTAATTGTTTTACTCGGTGTATTTTTTCCTACGTGGACACCTCTTATTAAAGGGGAGCAAAGCATAAGTACGCTGGAGCAGGTTGAAATTAACGGAACAGGACATGAAATTATGATTCGAGGAATAGATTCAAGTAATCCGATTCTCATTTTTGTTCATGGTGGTCCAGCGTGCTCCGAAATTCCATACGTAAGAAAATACCAAAAAGACCTTGAAAAGCAATTTACTATTGTACATTATGATCAGCGTGGCAGTGGAAAATCCTATCATTTTTTCGAAGACTATTCAAACTTAACCACTGACTTGCTGGCTGAAGATTTATTGTCATTAACTGATTACATTTTGGAGAGGTTTAACCAAGAAAAGGTTTTATTAGTTGGACATTCGTTTGGCACTTATATTGGAATGAAAGCTATCGATAAATCACCTGAGAAATATTATGGGTATATAGGTATTGGGCAAGTAGCAGATGTAGTTCAAAGTGAGTTGGACAGTTTAGAATTTACACTGGAACAGGCAAAACAAGAAGGAAATTCAGATGATATAGAGAAACTAATGTTACTTCAACCGTTGATTGAAAAGGGAGAAGTTCAGACACCGAGAAATCTTGTACGTAAATATGGGGGTGCAGCAAGACTTATTGATGATAATACAGATTATCTAACAGGATTTCTTTTTAACCCTGAATATAATGGGCTAGATGTAATTCGTTATCTAAGAGGGATTCATGTTACACAAGAAGTGTTGTTGAACGAAGGAGCAAAGCATACTATTACAGAGATTGTAAATCAAGTGGATTTGCCTATTTTTTTTGTAATGGGGAAATTCGATTATATGACGTCTGTAAATGCAGCAAAAAATTATTATGGTAGTATGGAAGCCCCTGTGAAAGAGTTTGTTATTTTTGAAGAGTCAGCTCATTATCCACAGTTCGAGGAGAAAGAAAAGTTTACTTTATGGTTAAATAAAACCTTCGATAAGCTTCAGAATGGAGCTGTTGAATTTTGATATCGACTTTCAAGAAATATAAAAATTTTAAAATGGTTATATAGTAATTTTAGTGGTATTTAAGAAAGCTAAATTTAATTTTTGCAAACCTCACTAATATCCATCACGAAGAACCTCACCATAAGTAGCAGAGGGTTTTGGCTCATATTCCACACACTAATAGCTTATGCTTTTTCTTTTACAAGTTGTTCCGTTGCAAATGCGTAAACCAACGTTCACTATTGTGTAAGGAAGCTCATATTTTCCTATGACTTTTACTTGAAATACATTAGGTTCCTTTTTGATGAAAAATTGTAAAATAAATTTAATAGGCTGATAACACAAAGCGAAAACTCCTAACGTAATTTGTCTCGACAACAATTACGATTCGGGAGTTTTCGCTTTTAAACTATAGTAAATTGTAAAAATCTTTAATTGCTATAAGGCAATCAATCTCAGCTTATGATGATGAGCCATGTTTATAATTCATCTTACCGATTCCTGTTTTTGATAAATTTTTCAATTATTTCACAGTTACTTTCAACTTATTTCACATCTGTACCGTATTATTGGAAATTGAAAGGAGATTGTAAACATTGAAAAAACTATTCGTATTAGGATTTATATTGTTAAGTATTATTTCTGTAGATCTTATAGGTAATAAACACAAATTGAATGCCGAGGCAGCTCAATCAAGTTTAGAAAAAGATGTACCTGATAATACAAATTGTGCATTTTGTAATATGGTGGTGTACCAAAAAAAAGATAAAATGGGTGTTTTTTCTGCCCAAGCAATTAAAAAGAAAGGTAAAGTGGTTTATTACGATGACATCGGTTGCCTTTTATACGATGAGGTGAAAAATAAAACAACCAATAAAAAGTATGTTCGTGATTACAAAACATTAAAGTGGGTTCAAGCTGAAAAGGCGACGTATGTTAAAACATCGCTAGTTTCACCAATGGACGATGGTTATATATATTTTGCTAAAGCAGCTGATGCGAAGGATTATATTGCTAAACATTCAGGTACAGAAATTGTCCCATTTAAAACTGTTCAAAAAGAGAGTGTTCAGAAATATCAATAGATATAGTTAAAACACATTTAGAAAGGAAAATATAAAAAATGAAAAAATATATACAATTTGGATTGCTTATATTTGTAATTTTAGTAGCATTTTTGAATAGTAATCAAAATTCAATTGTATTTGCAGCCACTACAGATGTCCAAGCTATTAAAAATGGAGAAGTAGTTTATTATAAGAATGTATTTTCAGTGTTATATGATGAATTAAATGAAGGGGTTACATTTACAAAAAAAGTACAGGATTATAGTACAAAAAAATGGGTTGCGTTAGAATCAGTAACGATTGTTAAAACTAATGCTTCAAAAAATATTTATTTTTCAAAAGAAGCAGATGCAGATAAATATATTAAAGCTTATAAAACAAAAAACAACATAACCTTAAAAAAGGTTAATTTAAATACAATTGAGACTAGTGCCCAGGAAAAATATAAAAAAGAAGCACCAAGTATTGTATTAAATGCGAGCACAACCGAGCCAACAAATACAAATGTCACAGTTAATGTAGATATTACAGATAATAAGAAAGTGACCTTGAAAAAATGGGCAATTGGTACAAAGCCAGCAAATAAATTTTCAACTGCAGGGACAACCTTAACAGATACCTCATTTACAGTAAGTAAAAATGGAACATACACAGTTTATGCTTTAGACAATAATGGTAATAAAAGAACAAAATCAATTACAATATCAAATATTGATAAAACGGCACCAGCAATAACACTTTCAATACCTGAAAGTGATACAACAGCAGTAAGTAAAAAAATACAAGTTTCAACTACTGATGATACTGGGATTCAAGATCTAAAATGGGCATATGGAGATAAAAGTGTAGAATACTTCGTTGATAAAGGTTCAAGAAAAGCGCCATTACTAAATGCAAATCAAAAAGATAAAATTATCGCACTAAAAAATGGTGTGTATACATTTTATACTGAGGACAAAGCGGGGAATAAATCCGTAAAAACAATTACTATCGAAGGAATCTCAGAATTTACAGAAGTAACACAAACGGGTGTACACTGTGAAGTATGTCGTATGGATCTTCATAACACTGACCCAAATAAAGTGTATTCTGCCAAAGCGATTGACCAAGAAGGAAATACTCATTATTTTTGTAGAATTGGATGTATGTATCATCAAGAACATGCAAATGGTATAGCATTTACTAATAAATATGTTCGTGATTATAGTGCCACAGCACCACGCTTAAATAACTGGATTGCAGCTGAAAATGCAGTAACTGTAAAATTTAATAATGATGAAACAGCCAAAGGAATCATGGGCTGGAAACTTTTCCACTTTACAGATTTACCAAGTGCAGCAAACTACCTAAGTGTGAGCAAAGAAGAAGTAGTAGCTGAAAAATTAGAAAATATCATTGAATATGCGAAAACGAATAATAAGGGAATGAATTATCAATACGAGGTTGATAAAGCAGCACAGTAATTTTGAATATTTACAATTTGATATTGGCATTGGTTAAAGATAGAAGCAAATCCTTATTTAGAGCGTATTCCATTCTATACGGAGAGCTACAGTTTATTTGTGAATGAAAATCATGACTTATCTCAGAGGAAGAGCATCAAACCAGAAGAGTTGATAGATATACCTGTATCCTCAAGGGAAATGTGGTCGTGACTTAATCGATAAAGACAGGGGTTAACGATTTATAGTGTTACGGAAACCTCATTATTTCAGCTCGTTCAAAAAGACATTGGTGCTACAATTCACCCTAGCAACTTATTGAAAACTTCCAATCGCTAGGTATTCGATCCATACCAATTGAAAATGCGCCAACGAGAGAGCTTGATATCTTTTATCGTAACGACAAATATTTAAGTAAAGCAGCTGAAGGTTTCATGAAAAGAGTTATAGAACGATTCATTGGCATGTCATTTATGTCAGTGGAAATAGATAAACTTTAGTCGATAATCTTTATAACTTACAATGTATGCATTACAAGAAAGATTTTTTATCAAAAGAAAAATAAAATATAATTACAACATATTTAAACCACACTTCCAAGTGAAATTCCCCTCAATTGTTATACATGGTATTCCTTTAGCTAGAAATTTGGGTATGAGTTCGATATTGTATCGGATTCATGCCTTTTAATTTTCCCTTAATTCTTCATTTTGTATTGTTATACATGCATAACCATAAACAGCTTGTAATTTTTTATATGCATTTCATTATACTAGTAGTTCTGATTTATCGATATTGACAATGATAATCATTATCGATAAGGTGAAAATAGACAAGAGTCCTTATGCCTTATCTTTCCGTATTCTATCAGCAGATTTTTGATTGATTCACTATTATTGAAATGAGGTATGTAATGTGAAAGTCGACGTTCAACAGCTAGCAGAGCATTTAGCACATACTCCTTTTCAAGTAGAAGGAGTATATAGATATTCTAAAAGTTCAGGTGTTCCCTACGCTGATTATACAGATTCCTTTCCTGGATTTGTATTTCCAATCGCAGGAAAGATACAATTTCAATTTAATGGCACGCCTTATATCTTTTCACCAGGAAAAGTTGTGCATGGGGGTGCAAATATGAAGCTAGATCAAGAAAATTTCTGTAGTATCAATTGGGAATATATTCTTGTTCAATATAGGATATGTAAGTCAGAACTAGAAGAGTCAAGCTTTTCTCATCAGCATTTTGAATTATTAACAGGACAATCTCCTCGTCTTATCGAATTAATTATGCGTCTTTGGCACGTCTATAATCAGCGCGGAGGCATTTCAATGTTTCAGACCGAAATGCTTTTTCGTGATGTATTGAATGAAGCCTTATTATGTGTTGCTAATAGGCAAAATAGCTGTGAATCACATGCTCTATTCGAACGGATATCTAATTATATTCATGAAAATTATTATCAAAGCCTTACAATAGCCTCTCTTGCAGAACAAAATAATGTTAATCGAAATCGACTTTCTTATGTATTTAGAAGATATGCAGGGATGGGACCTGCAGAATACTTATTAAAATATCGTATAAACATGGCGCAAGAAATGCTACTTACAAGTGATGCGCCTGTGCAAGAAATTGCCCAAACGGTTGGAATTGCTGACCCCTTTTATTTTAGTAGAGTGTTCAAGAAACAATTAGGTATTTCCCCCAGTGAACACCGAGAGAAGTTCATCAATAATCCATGTTAATTTCAACAGGCATCTATTCTATTCAAAAAATACCTTTACTATACTAATGGCATACCAAAGAAAATAAAATGGTGGAGGAATTTCGTATGCTAAAGATTAAAGGTCTGCTAATCTCCTTGCTACTATTCGCAGGCATACTAGCTGGTTGTAATGAAACGCCTGCTAAAAATAAAGATTCAACTACAGAAGCAGTTAATGTAGATGCAACGGATTGGCCTAGAACATTTAAGGATGCCTTAGGTAAAGAAATTGTTATTGAGGAAAAACCAGAAAAAATAGTTTCACTATGGTATTTTTACCCTGAAATATTAGTTGCATTAGGTGAGCCACCTGCTGCCACTACTGAAAAAGAGTATTTATCTTCTTTAGCTTATTTACAGGGAAAATTGGATTCAATAGAAGAATTAGGCGATAAATTGTCTCCTAGTATTGAAAAAATTTTATCTACCAAGCCTGATTATATTTTAGCAACAGAACATCATGAAAAATTGTATGATTCACTAGAAAAAGTGGCACCAGTCATTACATTAAATTTCAAGGATATCTATGAAAATTGGCAATATGGACTTCGTACAGTAGCCGAGATTCTTGGAAAAGAAGACGAAGCAGAAAATGTAATTGATAAAATGATGAAAGAAATTACAACTGGACGTGAAGCATTAAAGTCGATTCAAGGGGAGTCAATAGCACTTATATTGTCTTGGGATGGAAAAACTTTTAATGTTCTAGGTGAAGAAAACCCTGTTTATACACTTGCTTTTGATAAAGAAATGGGACTGGGGCTTACACCAGATGATACATTTAAAGGTACTAATAATGAATTTACTTCGTTTGAAGGAATTTCAACTGTTCAAGCAGATCATATTTTCCTTATAGGTGACATTACGAAGAAGGAAGAATTAATGAATGACTTAAAACAAAGTAATGTATGGAATAATCTGAATGCCGTAAAGAAAGGTAATATCTATTTAATGGATAGTTCTGCTATTACTGGTGGTCCATTAGCCATCGAATATGCTTTACAAAATATAACAAATGCCTTACATAAATTCTAAAAGTCGAAAAGGCATCATAAAGATCAAAAAATAAGGAGAGATGAATATGCAATATCAAGCTATTAATCTGAATGAGGAGCTATCTCAAATCAACAAGCTTTGGTCACCGAAAGTCGTTGGTGAAATAAATGATTTTCTATTTAAGTTGATTAAGATTGATGGTGACTTTATCTGGCACAACCATGAGGGCGCAGATAAGGTGTTCATTGTAATCGAAGGAGAAATGTTCATGGCTTTTCGTGATGGTCAGGTGAAAATTTCCAAGGGGGAGATGTTTATTGTTCCAGGAGGAGTCGATCAAAAGCCTTTCGCTGAAAAGGAATGTCATATCATGTTGGTGGAGCCTAAAGGTGCAATAAACACTGGCAGTACTGAGTCTGAATAAATCTACTTGGATTAGTGTGTGATTCACGTAATAATGGCTCATCTTATGGTGTATGTATATCAAACTTGTTGGAAAATTGGAATTAAGGAAGTATTGTAGTTGTTTTTTAGATGTAATTCACTTAGATATATTGTGGTGAATCTAACATAAAAAAGTGCTCTTTTGTACAAGAGAACGGTCATCTATCCATTTTTTGGGTAGATGGCTTTTGTTCGTTTGGGCCGATTTATGTAGGTGAATTAGCACTCGAACATTTTCTATTTTAAATGTTATAATTTTCTTAAATATAAATATATTTCTGTGCTAAATTCATCTATTTTAAAGACATTAACTATACGGAAAAATAAAAATTCTACGTATTTTCTGTTCTATTTAATTGTATAAAGGAGTTTTGATATGACTAACATTGTTTCTTTACAAAAAGGTGGTAATACGGTTCTTTCAGAGAGTGGTATTATCACAGTGGAAGTGCAATGGAACTCTACATCTGTTTTAGATGTTAGTTCTTTTTTGGTAGCTGCTAATGGTAAAGTTCCATCAGATGATTACATGATTTTTTATAACCAAGAAACAGATCCAGAGCGAAGTGTTTGGTTGAAAGCGAATGATATGAATAAAGTGGTTTTTACTATTCAGCTAGAGAAGCTTTCACCGACTATACAGCAGTGTTTCTTTACAGCGACATTGGAAGGAAACTCAACATTTGATTCAGTTCAAGGGTTAAGTATCATAGTAAAGGGAACGCATGGGGAAGTTTGTTATCAAATCGATGATGCTACTGAAGAAAAAGCATTAGTTCTTGCAGAAGTATATCGACACCAATCAAAATTTAAATTTCGAGCGATTGGCAGAGGATTTAATGGCGGGTTAAAGCCATTAGCTGAATCGTACGGTGTGGAGGTTGAAGAGCCTGAAGTACCTGAAGCTTCATCTGTTCCTCACAGTGAACCTGTTCAAGAAGTTAATTTAACAAAAATTGATTTACTGAAAAGAAAAGTTTCAATTTCATTAGAAAAGAAGAAAATCGCATTAGAGAAATCACGTGTAGCAGTTGTTTTTGATGCATCGGGGTCTATGACACATCTATACAGAAATGGGACCATTCAACGTGCTTTTGAACGTGTGTTGGCCGTCGCTGCCTGCATGGACGATAATGGCGAATTAGATGTTTGGTTCTTTGGGTCTAAATTTATGAAAACGAGAAGTGTAACAGAAAGAGATTTTGAGGATTATATTAAACAAACGTATCCTATACCTAAAACGTTCGGTGGTCTAGGTATAGGAAATAATGAGCCACCTGTTATGAAGGATATCATCCATCACTATGTTAAAAATGAACCTAGAAAAGACATACCAGCATATATAATATTTTTCAGTGATGGTGGAATTTATAAAGATAAAGAGATTGAAAAAATATTAGTGGATGCCTCTAAACAAAATCTTTTCTGGCAATTTGTTGGGCTAGGAAATGCAAATTATGGAGTTCTTGAGAAATTAGATAATTTACCGGGACGATTTATTGATAATGCCGATTTTTTTGCTTTAGATGATTTAGATAAAATATCAGATGAAGAATTATATAACCGTCTCCTAAATGAGTTCCCAATATGGCTGAAGGAAGCAAGGGAAAAGGGAATTTTATATTGAACCGGTATAGGTTGACCAAAACATATTTGTGGAATGAGAATTGAGCTGGCTAAGGACAATTTATTGGCTATACAAAAAAGGTTGACTAGGGGGGAAGCCAATGGGACTTATTAAATTAAATTGTCCAAATTGTAATGGAAAAATAGAATATAAAGAAGGGCAGCCATTCAAATGCCCTTTTTGTGAAACTGAATTAATGTTGAAGGAGAATAATGTCTATTATGTTGACCAGACGATCAATAATTATTATGGAACACCTCCTCCAAAAACAAACACACGTCCAAATTTAAAAGCGCTTCTAATTATACCAATCGTAATGATTTGTGCATTCTTAGGGTATTTTCTTTTGAATTATAATCAAACAGAATATGGTAACCGTGATAAAATACCTGTTCGATCAATGCCGGAAAGCGAAGTTCTTTTGTTCTTTTTAAAAGATATTTTTAATAAAGGTGAAGCGATGCCCACTAAGGAAGAATTGGCAAGTATTCGCTATTTAACTACCTACTATACTGATTATCAGTGGCATTTTGATTACAGCTTTGATGATCCTTTTACGAATAAGCAGGCTGAAATTTCTACCTATATCATTATGGATAAGGTATTAAATACACAAAAAATCGAACAAAAAGACTTTGAAGCCTTTACAGGACTGACTGTATTGAAGTTCATGAATAATTATGAGATATCGCAGAGTGAAAAAGTAAGCTTCCGACATCTGAAAAACTTAAAAAGCTATACAGGCAGCTTTAATGAATCATTTAGTAGAATTGCCGACTATTTTAGTGATAAGTCTAGCGTTGTAGAGCTCTCTGTCCAAATTCGAAGTAATGATGAACTTGCATTATTATTAAAGTTTCCCAATCTTCGATCACTTGAGATTTCTTATTTGAATGAGACGGTTACAGACTTCCATCTGCTGAATCAACTATCATTAAAATCATTGTCTTTAAGTTCTACCAATGATTTAAAGTGGTTGGCTTCATTAACAGGTTTGGAGTCATTAGCAATAGATATGAGTGAGGCGACAGATTTTAGCTCATTCTATTCACTGAATCAACTACAAGAATTGAAGCTTACATCTGTAAGAAATTTAAAAACGATTGATTTTATACAAAATATGCCCAACCTGCAATCACTTGATCTTGAAAATATGAATATTACGAATTTAGAACGCCTTAGAGATAAATCGTCATTGACTAAATTACGTTTATCTTCTCTTTATAAATTAGAATTACTTGATATTGTGAACAGCCTGACTTCACTGACTGATTTATCGATAATTGGTTATAGTGGCGATGTATCATCGATTGTAGCTCCTCATTTAAAAAAAGCAGAATTAACAAGTTCTTTCATACCTAAGTTAGAGGCACCTACTTTAAAAAACTTAACGGTTTATATTAGAGGATCGGAGTCGTATTTTAATGGAGCAGAATTATTAAAATACCCACAGCTAGAACAGCTTACCGCGATGGAGAGTGGAGATTTTAAAGGTATTAGTGCATTAAACCGTCTACCAAATCTAAAAACGTTAAATTTTAATGAGACGTATTTTTTCGATGAAACGAGGGAGTTATTTAATTTACAGCATGTAAAAACGTTAAATTGTAATGAGTGTACGTTTCAATTTAATAGTAATAACCCTTTTAACAACAATATACTGGAACATTTAACATTGAATGATGGATCCTTCCGAATAGGTAATGGTGACTGGTTGCATGAAGTTGATAAGGTTATGCCTTATTTTGCTGGTTTTTCAGCACTTCGTTCATTCACAATGCAGGATAGTTCACTACAATCGATAAGTTTTATGGAAAATTGGCAACAAATTGAGATGCTTCATTTGGAAAATAATGCTATTACAAATATAGAACCTTTAGTGAACCTACCTAATTTGAAAAGGCTATACATTTTAGGGAATCAAGTGCAAAACAAGTCAGTTCTTGACAAGGGAATTTTGATTTATTAAGAAGTTCTTGGAAGTGATAGCTAATGAGATTCGTTCCTATATGCTTTAGAAACTATAAAGCTGATACGGCTTTATATTGTGCCAAAGCAAGAAGGACGTAATCGAGAACATGTTTATAAAGAGCCTATTAAGCCTGGAATGTAACAGCATTTCGGGCTTTAATATATTGATGATAAATCTTCGTTGTTTATAAATAAAAATGCATCTGCTAGTGCAAACTTTAGATGAAAAGTCGCCAAACAAATGATCATGACTTTTCAAAAAATCAATGAAGGATGGTAGTCAAATATGAAAACAAAGCATACCAATACAACGCAATACGCGAAGAAATTACAAGCAAACCAAAATCGTCAGCAGCAGGAGGAGTTTGGTTCCGAGTTTGAAATCGATGCAGCTTCAGCACAAGTTAACAACTTTGCCGAAGAACAAGGAAAAACAGATATCAAACAGCCAGTAAGTGAGCGTACGGCATGGCATTAATTTTCATTTGACAACTATTCAAAACATTGAGATGGAGAACTAAGGTTTTGGCCTTAGTTCTTCATATTGATGAGGAAAAAATTATTATTGTTTTTTGTGGTCATTACTAGGCTTAAAAGATTTTAATAATTCTTTAGTATCTTGAAGAGAAATGTCCTGGCTAACAACCTCATATTTATAATCACCTTTCATGCCTATAAAATGAGCGCCTAAAAGATCTGTTATTTCATAACCTGACCACTCAATGCCGTTTAAGGTGAATTTTTCAAGCTGTTCTCCCTTTTCCCTATTAAAATCACTTAAAGTTCGTATTACGGAATCTTTATGATAGGCACGTACATAGATAACCTGACTTTCATTTTCGAAAATATAAGTAAGATATGCTTGTTTATAAGCTTTATATTTTTCATAGCCAGCTGAGAATAATGAAAGCTTGGAATGCGTGAATTCATACAGGAATGGTATGTCCTTCCGAAGTAGATCTAATACATCCTCGGTATCTTCCTTAATATCGTCTGCATAGTCTACAACTTCTATATCTACTTCTCTTGGGTCAATATTTACTTTTTTTCGCGTATTTATAGGTAGGTGATAGCCATCTAAGTTTGGCACAAATGTCTGCGGATCAATCGCTATATTTACATCCAAACGTTCAGGATGAAGATAACTAGTAAGTTTACCATCCTTATCATACGTTTCATATTTCATTAGGATTCCAGTATCTTTGTCCACCCAAAAGCGAAATGTATCAGTTGTTCCTTTCATCTTCATTCTCTCTACTACTTGCCCATCCATTTTTCCGAATAAAACAATAGTATTATGGCCTAACAATTCTTCATTTTGTTTTTCAATCTCCCAATGCTCCATATTTCTTAAATACCTAGAGGTTATTTCATAGGGGAACAAAGATGTTCCTGAAGCGGTAATGTGTGGTTGTTCCCTAAACTTGGGGTTTTCTTTATATACATCTTTCAGCTTAATACTAAATGCTTCCTCTGGAGTAACCACTTCACGTGTTGGTTCCGATTGATAATCTTGTACTTGGTATGTTTTATTTAAACTTTCTTTAGACCAAAGCTTTTCATTATTATAAATATATTCTTGAATACTTTTCTTAAACCCCATCACCTTTTCATCAAATAGAGTTGTTACTTTCTCGTATCCACCAATTTCATTTTTTAAACTTAATTTATACTCAATAATAGAAGTACTAACAGAGTCATCATAAAATAGTGAATACTCTTCAAATTTCCCAGATGCAGTGTGAAAATAATCCACCGTATTTAAAAGCTTTGCAACAACATCCTTCTTTGTCATCTCTTCATAAGATTCTTTTTGTTCAGGAGGTGTATATAGGTGTGGATCGATTTTAGGCTCTTGGAGAATGGCCTCATTATTTTTATTTAAACCTGTGATTTTTTCTTCCCTTGATAGAATTTTCAACTCGTTTATAATGAAATAGCTTGTTCCTAAGAAAAATAGAAGGGTTATGACGGTAGGTAAAAAATAATTTAGCTTGTGTTTTACATGAAACGACTTCTTGTTTCTTTTGTGTATAGTCTGACGAACATTTTCTTGATTCTTCTCATTAAAATTGATGTCCTTTAAAACAGTTTCATTCATTGTCTGTACAATTTTTTTAAATACGTCATCCATTAATTTTGCCCCCTTCAAGTGACTTTTTTAACAAAAGGCGAGCTCTATGCAGTCTGGATTTAATCGTTTGTAACCTTAAATCTAATAAAGTCGATATTTGGTTATATGACATTTCTTCGTAATAATATAAAATAATAACCTCTCTATATTTCACTGGTAAGGAAAGAATCTTTTCAGCAATTAGTTGCTTATTCTCTAGTCCAACCAACTCCATTTCAGGTGATTTATTAGTACTTTTTGTTTTTGAGAAAAATTCTGTAAGTATAATATGTCTAAAAGACCAACTTCTTAATTTATCTTTACACAGGTTCACTGTAATACGATATAGCCACGTTTTATAAGAAGATTCATGTCGAAAGCTTTCTAAGTTCTCGTAGCATTTTATAAAAACCTCTTGGGCAATATCCTCTGATAATTGCTTCTGCTTCATATAGGTAAAAGCTAAACGAGCAACTTGATCTCCGTATTCCTTCATTAACCATTCAAGCCTCTCCTCTCTACTTAAATTGCTTTCAATTTCTACTGGCTTTCTTTCTTGTTCAAGCATCCTCCACACCCTTTCAAATATTAGACGGAGTAGGTACATTTTGGTTGTAAAAATATTTTCTATTCATTAGTTCATGTGCACGGGGCAGGATTTTTTATAGTTAAAATTTTTTGTAACATTATTAAATATCAGAAGTTATTTCAGTGAGGAGGTGAAAAGACATGGAGTTTGAGGAAATCTATCACAAATATTTCAGGACGTTTATTTATATCTGAAATCATTGAGTCATAACGATAGTATAGCTGAAGAAATGACCCAGGAAACTTTTTTTAAGCATTAAAGAACATTGAAAGCTTTGATGGTTCCAGAGATATTCGAGCTTGGCTCTTTATCATAGCTAAAAATACGTACTTCTCTTATTACAAAAAGAGGAAAAGGCATATGGATTGTGATTTAAGTGAGGAATCAGAAATAGGCGTCCATATTGTGAAGCATTTAATGAATGAAGAAGATGCATTTGCAGTTCATCAATTTCTTCATTCAATGAAGGAGCCATACAAAGAGGTCTTTTCACTACGAACCTTTGGGGAGCTTTCCTTTGATAAAATAGGGAGGCTTTTTGGTAAAAGTGCAGGATGGGCTAGGGTGACCTTTTACAGGGCTAATAAACAAATACTAGAATATATGGAGGCGATGAATCATGAAAGAGATTAAATGTACAATTATTCAAGATATTCTACCTCTTTATATTGATGGGGTAGTTAGTCAGGATACAAAAGAAATGGTTGAGGAGCATTTAAAGCATTGTGAAAAATGTCAGCACGAGCACCAGCAAATGAAGCATGAAATTTATATTCCTGAAGAGAATAAAGCGTCTCTATTTAAAACGATTAATAAAAAATGGCGCAAGAAAAAGATAATCATTTCATGTATCTCAGCTTTCATCACCACTTTAATTTTATTAGGTGTATTTGAATACGTGTTTCATTATGAGACGATAATTCCATATTCAGAGGATATCGTGAAAATTGAAAATAACGAAGATAAAATATTATTTGCCCATTACTATGGTAAAAGCTATGCAAGTGTTAACGTCACACATCCTATGCTGCTTGAAGTAGATGGCGAAAAAAAGAATATAAGCTTTATTTATTATAATAAAACAATTGCAGATTCGCCTACTCGACAGCTAATTAATAATGGAAAAGCACGCAAAGAGCAGGATTTTATTTTTGTATTCCCTGAAGCTGAAGAAATAGATGCTGTGTATTATGCGGAATATGACGTTAAAAAAATAGCAGCGAATAAGGATTCCTGGAATAATATTTTAAAAGATGCTGTTTTAATTTGGAAGAAGGTGGAATAAAAATTCCGTTGTAAGAATTCACTTTATTTCTTCCTGAATATTTTCTAACCTTTTTAAAAATACTAGGACTAGGTAACTAATCGAATGGTTAGGAAAGGGAGAGGTAAAAATTGGCGAAGCACTCAGATACAAGCTGGAAACAGGATCATCCAAGTACCTTATTTAGCAACTCTGTCCAAAAGGCAGAACGTTTGTTAAAGCATGCAAAATCACACCCCGAGGAAATTGCGATTGAACATGCTTTTGATCAACTAGACCATGCAGAAAATGCGTACATGAATGCACAGCAATATGGTGAGCATTTGGATACTGTCCAGCAAAATAAAGAGTACCTAGAGCAAATTAAACAGCAGTTACACGACATGAAAGATAATGTAAAAAAGCAGTAGAGTATTTGAACCTTCATCTGCGGACAGATTAAAAATGGCTTAAGCTCTATGAACAATAGACTTAAGCCATTTCCTATTCGGCATTCAACACCAAACAATTATCTCATTTGGTGTGGTTTGAGCCGGAATACTTCTTGTTGTAACACCATAAATGACAATTAGGTTTCGATTGGCTGGATTTCTTGAAAAAGGTTGCCCATTTTTAAGCAAGATAACCGTAGATGGAGAGAGATTTAATTGTAGTTGGCCATCATTGCTCAATAAGTGATTATCAAAAAAATCCACTTTTACATTTTGGTAATTACTTTCCTTTACAATAATGAGTGCTCGATATTGTGGCGGGTATATCATAGGTACAGGAGCGTCCCCATCATAGTAGCCTGTAATCCAATCACCAGGTCTCACTATTTCCTGATTAACAAAGTAAGTGGAAGGAGAAACGACAAAATTTACAACGCCACCAGCACCATCTTCTACAGTCAAAAGTTTATAGCAGCCCTCAGCATCTCTATTTTGTCCAACAGGAAAATCATTTATTTGTGTAACAATTCCACGGAAAGACTTAAAATTTACCATAACCATTCCTTTCGAATTAACAATTGTATTAGCTTATGTAACAATCTTTATATAGATGACAATTCGAAAAAATCTATTTATCTATATAAGCTTGTCCTTTATTATAGGAAAAGAATGTTTTAATCAAAATAGGGGGAAAGCTTATGAAGCGGATATCTAAAAATAATAAAAAACCAATTTTATTAGGTAGCATTATTATAATTGTCATCGCTGGTTTACTCGATCTCAAATACGAGGGGTTATTTTTCCGTATATTACCTGAATCAATACAACAACATTTATCTAATTTTTTTAACAAGTAAAGATAGACATAAAATAAAAAACACTAGTAAATTTTGAGAAAATTCGCTATATTTAGATGTGGAGTGGGGCTAGTACAAAAACAAGACTGGTTCCCTATTTTTATGTTATTATATAGATATAATAATCAACTTGATTCATTTATATGAAAGCGCTAACCATTTTTAGGCCAATTATTCCAAAATACATGAATTTCAATGGTTACTTTTAATTATGTGTTTGTCCATTTTTCGCTTGAATTATGAAGGAAATGGCTCGAAATATGCCGTTAAATCTCATATAAATAGTTGATATTTTAATCTTCAAGTAATTGTGATAAACTGCAATAAGGTAATAATTGATACAGAAAAGGTGTGCTCCTAGGTCGCTCCATGGCTTGCTTTGACATCTAAGCGGAGTGCTTACATCCTTTCTGCAAATCTTAATATATAAGGAAGGTAAAAATGAGTAACAGACAAATTAAATCAGATGTTATCTTAATTGGTGCCGGAATCATGAGTGCGACTTTGGGGACACTGCTCAAAGAATTAGCACCAGATTGGAAAATTACAGTGTTTGAGAAGCTCGATAAAGCTGGCGAAGAAAGTTCTCATGAATTGAACAATGCGGGAACTGGGCATGCTGCACTATGTGAGCTTAACTACACTTCAGAGAAAAAAGACGGATCAATCGATATCAGCAAAGCGATTAACGTTAATGAGCAGTTCCATGTTTCAAAACAGTTTTGGTCTCATCTTGTAAACAATAAACTAATCAATAACCCACAAGACTTCATTATGCCTTTACCACATATGAGCTTAGTACAAGGAAAAGACAATGTTGAGTTCCTAAAAAAACGTCATGAAACAATGACGAAAAATCCTTTATTCCAAGGTATGGAATTTTCTGATGATCCAGAAAAACTAAAGGAATGGATTCCTCTTATCATGCAAGACCGTACTGCAGACGAAGCTATTGCTGCAACAAAAATTGACACTGGTACTGACGTTAACTTTGGTGCTTTAACACGTATGTTATTTGATCACTTAAAAACAATGGATGTAGATATTAACTACAATCACAGTGTTGAAAGTTTAAAACAAGCAAGCGATGGAACATGGGAAGTACGTGTACATGATTTAGATGGATGTAAAATGGAATATCATTCAGCAAAATTTGTCTTCCTTGGCGCTGGTGGAGGAAGCCTAGAATTGCTACAAAAATCAGGTATTCCTGAAGGAAAACATATTGGTGGATTCCCAATTAGTGGTTTATTCTTACAATGTAATAATCCAGAAGTAGCTGAAAAGCATCATGCAAAAGTGTACGGAAAAGCAAAAGTTGGTGCTCCACCAATGTCAGTTCCACATCTTGATACACGTTATATTGATAACAAAAAATCATTATTATTTGGACCATTTGCAGGGTTCTCACCTAAGTTCTTAAAAACAGGTTCAAATATGGACTTATTTGCTTCTGTAAAACCGCATAATATCACAACTCTATTAGCGGCAGGCGTTAAAGAGATGGGATTAACAAAATATTTAATCCAACAGCTTATGCTTTCAAAAGAGCAGCGCATGGATGAGTTACGTGAATTCATTCCAAATGCGAAGAGCGATGATTGGGATATTATTGTTGCTGGACAACGTGTACAAGTAATTAAAGACACAGAAGCTGGCGGAAAAGGAACGCTTCAATTTGGTACAGAAGTTGTAAGCGCTTCTGATGGATCAATTGCAGCTTTACTTGGAGCTTCACCAGGTGCTTCTACGGCTGTTCACGTTATGCTTGAGGTAATCAATAAATGTTTCCCTCAACATATCAAAGAATGGGAGCCAAAAATTAAAGAAATGATTCCATCTTATGGCTTGTCATTAGCACAAAATCCAGAGCTTCTGAAAGAGATTAATGAAACAACTAATAAAGCACTTGCTTTAAAATAAATACTAAATGTGGAGACGGCAGATGTTAGCATTTAAGCAACATTTGGACAACCGTTTCCATAGCATAGAATCTTCAATCAAATAAAGGATTGGGGATTCTATTTTTTTATCTGTTAGTATCAATTAATTCTATTATATTAGAATATGCTGTAAATAATGACAAATTTACAAATATTTAATACAAAATTTGAGTGGGAGCAGTATGGAAAAAATACTAATAAAGTATATGAAGAAGTATTCAACACTTAGTGCGGAACAGCAGCAGGCCATTATTGATGAAATAGAAACTGAAGAGTTTAAAAAAGGAACAATTATCCTTAGACAAGGAGATGTTCCTACTAAATGTTACTTTGTTTTAAAAGGTTGTATTCGACAGTTTTCTGTAGATGAAGCAGGGAAGGAAATTACCTCCAACTTTTATACAGAGGAAATGGCTATTTCAAATTTTAATCATCATAAGCAAGATAAAGAATCCTCCTACACTTTTGCTTGTCTTGAAGATTGCAAATTAGTTGTAGGAGATATTGTTACTGAAAGTATGATGTACAATAAATATATACAATTAGAGGCTATGACACGTAAGATGATTGAGCATAGCTTTGGTGAAATACAGGATGAATTAGCATCATTCATTGCATCAACTCCAGAAGAACGCTACAAATCCTTATTACAGAAACGACCCAATTTAGTTAATCGTGTACCACAGCATCAG
>Ga0213821_1000591_pt1 | contig 20956 bp, 15 predicted proteins | sample MC6MC0909MG_FD_179894 | JGI IMG/M metagenome (GOLD analysis project Ga0213821, IMG submission 179894) | Enriched soil aggregate microbial communities from Iowa State University, Ames, United States - MC6-MC0909-MG | ecosystem: Environmental > Terrestrial > Soil > Unclassified | place: USA: Iowa...
TATCTTTTACACTTATATCATGCTTAATAACTTATTATCAAACACAAGTACTTTTGGACATTTATTATTTGTAAAAAATATTATGAAAATCGCAAAAAAGCAGATGGTATAGATTTTTCTATATCCGCTGCTTTTCTATTACGCCAACTCCAACTCGACACTGCTTCACAAAGTATCCAATGCCTTTTAATTCTTATCCAAAAATAACATATAAAAAGGCAATTCAAGATAACACACATTTTCTTGAACTGCCCATAAATTGAAACTATTAATTCGATTCTACATTCTCATCTTTGGAGTAATTATACTGAGAAGGATCAACTGGTGTATAACCCTTTGGTGTATAGAATCTCAATAAATCACCATTCACAACTTTATCAGACAAATGCAACTTATGATCTACTTCATTTTTGATCGTTTTCGCAGACTCTAATTGACTATCATCTAGTAATAATCCTGTTTTATTATCATAAAACTTTTCATTAATTGAATCAATCGTTGGACTGACAAAATCACCATTTCTAAATGGCACAATTTCATCATGCTCTTCTGATAATAAATCTGAACCAAATTGAACAAATTTTTGCGTATCAATTCCTAGTAAATGTAATACCGTCGGAAGAAGGTCTGTTTGGCCTCCATAAGTATGGTCAGTTCCTCCTTGCATTCCTGGAACATGTATAAATAATGGTACGCGTTGTAAATTAGCACTTTCAAATGGTGTAATTTCTTTGCCAATCACTTGTTCCATCGCTGTATTATGATTATCAGAAATACCATAATGGTCACCATAAAGAACAATCATCGTATTATCATATAAGCCTAATTCTTTTAATTGATTGAAAACCTGTTCGATTGCTTCATCAGCATAACGAGCAGTTTGGAAATAGTTATCAACACTAGGATCTCCAGTATTAGCTTTATCAATCGTTACTAAATTTTGATCCATTTTATATGGATAATGATTCCCTACCGTAATTAATTTTGTATAAAAAGGTTGTGGTAAGGAACTTAAAAGACTTTGAGATTGTTCAAAGAAAGGTTTATCTAACACACCATACTCAGCCATATCACCTGAAGAATCTGTATTATAATAATTAGCATCAAAGAATTTGTCGTATCCAAATGATTTATAAATCACATTTCGGTTCCAGAAGCTTCCGTTATTACCGTGGAATACAGCAGATGTATAACCATAATCTTTTAAAATACTAGGAGCTGCCTGGTACGTATTTTGTGCTTTTGTAATATAAGCAGAACCTTGTGGTAACCCAAATAAAGAATTTTCCAGCATAAATTCAGCATCGGACGTTTTACCTTGACCTGTTTGATGGAAGAAATTATCAAAATACATTGTATTCTTATCTTTAGTTAATGAATTTAAAAATGGCGTAACTTCTTCACCGTTTAATTTATAATTGATAAGGAAATTTTGGAATGATTCTAAATGTAAATAGATAACGTTCATTCCTTTTGCTGCACCAAAATATTTTGCATTAGGTTTGGCATAGTTTGATTTTGTATAGTTAATTACCTCTGTAATATCACTACTATCCGCCAAAGCTCTTTGTGAAGATGCTTTCATCGTTTCGACTGAATCATAAATCGTATAGTTATACATTCCTAGATATTTCACAATATAGTTTCTATCAAAACCTCGAGATAATAATTGCGGACGATCAGCTTCAGCTAGTCCTAAATTTAAGACGGATATAGCCAATGCAAATGCAATGATTGCCGTTGCTTTTTTATAACCTAAACGATTAGACTCTTTTTGTATTTTTCTTGAAAATCGTAGATAAAACATGACAAATACATCCACAAAGAACAAGATATCATAAGGTTTTAATAGTGAAAGAACACTACCACCTAAATCTCCAAAGTTCTGAGTTTGGGAAAGTGTAGGTATTGTAATGAAATCACTAAAAAATCGGTAATAAACAATATTGGCATATAAAAGTATAGACATCAAAGTGTAAATTATAACAAGTGATGTATATTTTCGTTTTCCTCTAAATAAAAATGAAAATCCAAGAAATAGCATTGCTGAACCTAGTGGATTTATTAATAAAAGGAATTGTTGAAAGACTCCCTCTAAGCCTAGGTCAAATTGTGATAGTTGACTAATATATGTTTTAAACCATAGCATTAAAACAGCTAATAAATATATTCCTAAAAAGTTGTGTAATAGGTCATCTTTTTTACTTACTAGATTTTTCATTTTTGCACCTACCTTTTACTTATTTAAATTAAAATCTAAAATAAGTATTGCATTTTGAAAATATGTTACTTCGCAATAGTTTTTTAGCGACTAATGTATCGTACTCCCCATTTAAACTTCTGTCAAGTTGTAACTACCATAAAGACAATTAGTATAATTATTGCTAATTAACATAAAAATTGACATAGAAAAAATACCATGAAAATGTTATGTTACTAACATTTTCATGGTTTTTTAATCCAAAAATTTTTAGGTACTGGTGGGTAAAATTGACTCTGCTAATTACTATATCTTTTACTTTCACTTACAAAACCTTGATAAGCGACTCTTTGAAGAATTATTTCATTATGTATCTAAGTTTGATTACCTCAAGTCTTTCTTTTTTCTCCTTTTCTCCTTTTTGATTCTTTTACATAATTAATATAGTTCCCTGTTCCTTCTATTACTGAAACTGCAATGATGGCCCATTCTAGTGGATTAACATCTCTTAGTGATTCCTTTCCATAGAATAATGTAACACTAGCAATAAACCCATAGAGGATGGCTTTAGAAAAATACTCCCAAATAGGAGAATAATTTTCTATATTAATTTTTTCGTATATTTTGTCTATTACAATTACCATTCCTAAAATGATAACTATGGTTATAATAAATTCCGTCTTCATAGTCCGCCTCCATAAAAAATTTTACTTCATTATAATTTCTTCGAAAATATCTTTAATCCATTTATGTACCGAAAAAGAACGAATTTCCTACTAGAAATCCGTTCTTTTATCATTTCATTAAACTAACTTTAACCACGCTACGGCTTCACAATGTGTCGAATGCGGGAACATGTCAACTGGTTGAATTTCCTGTGTTTGATAGCCGCCATCCTCCAGAATACGTAGGTCACGTGCAAGTGTAGCTGGATTACATGATACATAGACAACCCGCTTCGGACGTTGCTCTAAAATTGTTTTTAAAAGTGCTTCATCACAGCCTTTACGTGGTGGATCTACAACAAGGACATCGGCTTCTTTGCCTTCCTTATACCAACGTGGAATTACTTCTTCAGCTGGACCTGCCTCAAAATACGTATTTGTAAAGCCGTTCAGTGCTGCGTTGCGCTTTGCGTCTTCAATAGCTTGTGGGACAATTTCTACGCCCATGACTGCCTTTGCTTTTTGAGCAAGGAATAAAGAAATAGTACCGATTCCACAGTAGGCATCAATTACTCGTTCGTTACCCTGTAGATCAGCGTAGTCTAGTGCTTGCTTGTAAAGAACTTCAGTCTGTTCAGGGTTTACTTGATAGAATGAACGAGCTGAAATTTCAAAGCGTACATCACCAATTGTATCGATAATAACGTTCTTGCCCCATAGATTTACGGTCTCATCACCGAAAATGACATTTGTTTTGTTACTGTTGATGTTTTGCATAATTGATGTGACATTCGGTAAAAGCTTTTGTATTATCGCAACGGCTGCCTCTTTTTGAGGGAACTTTTTCTTTTTCGTAACGAGTACAACCATGACTTCCCCAGTTGCACGAGCTGTACGAATGATTACGTGACGTAGCATTCCCTCATGTGATAGCTCATTGTATGGTAGGATACCCATTGCGGCTAACTCCTTTTTCAAGCCAGCAAGAATAGCATCCGCTTCACCTGTTTGAATTAAACAACGTTCCATATTGACAATGTTATGCGTCTTCGTTTTATAAAAACCTGCTATTGCTTGTCCTGCTTCATTTACGGAAACAGGGATTTGCGCTTTATTACGGTAATGCCAAGGCTCTTTCATACCTTTAACTGGAAGAACAGGCGCATTAATTTTACCAATACGTTGCATAACGTTCCGTACCATATTTTCCTTCCATTTTCGCTGCCCCTCATAAGATAAATGCTGTAATTGGCAGCCACCACATTGCTGGAAATACTCACAAGGTGCATCCACACGATCAGGAGACGGCTTGATAATTTCTACAACTTTGGCAAAGCCGTAATTTTTTAAGGTTTTCAACACATGGATTTGAGCTGTTTCGTTAGGAAGTGCGCCCTGTATAAATAGCGGGTAGCCCTCAACCTTTGCTACGCCATTGCCATCATGTGTTAAATCTTCTATATAAACTGTTAGTCGATCATTTTTTTTCACGGGTGCTGACATTCATACATCCTCCATTTCAATCTTCTTATTGTAGCATGTGTTGGCGCATGAAAAAAGAACAAGGCTTGTTATCGGGAAACTATCTTATGAGTAGAGTAAATCCAATTGGCGTAATTTATCTGGGTAGATATATCTGTGAGATGAGCGGAACTACTCTTTGCCTGAGCAGTTTCTTTTGCTACCTGAGCGATTCTTTTCTTGACCTGAGCGGATCTTTTCTTGGCCCGAGCAGTTTTTTCTCCTACCTGAGCGATTCTCCTTTTAGCCTGAGCAGTTCTTTCTGCTACTGAGCAATTCTTCTCTTGACCTGAGCGGTTCTTCTCTTGACCTGAGCAGATCTTTCTCCTACCTGAGCGGTTCTTCTCTTGGCCTGAGCGGATTTTTCTCCTACCTGAGCGATTCTCCCCTTAACCCGAGCAGATCTCACTTCACCCTGAGCGATTCTCCTATTTGCCTGAGCAGTTTTTTCTCTAACATGAGCAATTCTTCTTTCCTTTAACTGAACAGATCTAATCAGCCCTACTCTGCAGAAAAAAGAGCCGCTATTCGCGACTCTCTTCCTGTTCTTTTGCTATATGACGATCTTTGGGTGCCCACCAAAACGCAGCGATAATTCCTAGAATTACTACAATAAATGGCGCATAAAACATAAGAAACTTTTCCATTATTCTTTCCTCCTATGCATGATTGTCTTCTTTTCCTGTCACATAATTTTTGTTGAATAGGAATAACTTTAGTAATAAAAATAGTGATGGAATAAGCAGACATAATCCCAAAATAAATGCAATCACGAGTGCAATCGCCATTTGAGTGCTGGTGAAGCTATCATAAATTGTTAAATATGGGTACAGTAAATATGGATATTGTGCGATACCATAGGCAAAGAATGCTACTGCGAATTGGGCAATCAATAGTCCTACAGCCAGACCATAATTTTTTCGCATCGCTATTAATAGCACCGTAATAATAAATAGTACTGCTGAAATGGCAAAGAGCCACCATAAATCAACCATATGATTATAGCTCTCTGGGTTGATGGCTTTCATTTCATACATAATGCCAAGCGCACTAACCATTAAAGGTGCGGCCCAGATAAGCGCATATTTTCGCATTAGATTTGCGGCTTCCTTATCCTTTGCTTTATGGGCATACCATGTTAAAAATACAGCTGAAATATAAAGTACAGCAGCTATGCTCAAAACGACAATACTCCAGGCAAAAGCACTTGTATAGAGTGTCCAATAATTTAAGACGGGCTGCCCATTTACAATGTCAACATATCCCCCACCAGCAATCGCAAATACTACGGATAGAGAGGCTGGGATAAGTAAGCCTGCTACACCATATGTCAGTGTGTATCCAATATGTCCCCGCGAGCCGTATGATTCAAACGCATAGTAGGAGCCTCGTATTGCAAGCAGCACAAGTGAAATACTTACTGGCACAAGTAAAATCGTTCCATAATAAAAGGCTGTTTGTGGGAAAAATCCTACAATCCCAACAAAGAAAAATACTAAAAAGACATTCGTCACTTCCCAAACAGGTGATAAATAACGCTTAATAATATTTGTTAAAATATGATTTTTCCCAATGAGTAGACTATAGGCATTAAAGAAGCCTGCTCCAAAATCAATCGAAGCTACAATGACATAGCCGAATAGGAAAATCCATAGTACTGATATACCTAAAATCTCTAATGTCATAGGAAATCACCGCCTTTTTCAGAATGGCGATCTTCAATTTCACGTTCAATTGGATTCTTTTTGAACATACGAACCAAAACCACAATACTCCCTATTGCCAATACAGCATATACACCAGTAAATAATAGCATCATTAAATCTACATGATCACTTGTAGTTGCTCCCTCTGGTGTTCGCATTAAACCATATAAAATCCAAGGTTGTCGTCCAACTTCTGCGAGCCACCAGCCAGCTTCAATAGCAATGATAGAAAGTGGTCCTCCTGCGACAATAATCCATCTAAACCAACGCGTGTGGATAAATTGCCAGCCACGTGCTTTCCCCAGTACGTAGAGCAGTGAAACAAGTGCCATGAACATGCCGATAAACACCATAATATTAAAGAGATAGTGAATATACAGAGGGGGACGGTCTTCCTCTGCAAATTGGTCTAAGCCAATGACCTCTGCAGTTGGATTATTATAAGCCAAAATACTAAGGGCATATGGAACCTTTATGGCATATTTCACTTCCTCACCATCTAACACACCAAAAAGTATAAGTGAAGCTTTATCTTCTGTTTCAAAATGCCATTCAGCTGCTGCTAATTTTTCTGGTTGATATTCTGCTAAGTACTTTCCTGAAAAATCTCCGATAATTGCGGCTGCAATAGAGAAAATCAGGCCAATCTTCATCAGTAATAATAATGATTTTTTATGGTACACATGCTTAGAACCTCGAAGCATACGGTATCCTGCAATTGCTGCTAAGACAAATGCTGATGTCATATAGGCTGTCACAAGAACATGAGCTACCTTTGTTGGCATTGCTGGATTAAACATTGCTAAAAATGGTTGGATATTCACTAGCTGCCCATCTACAATATCAAAGCCCTGTGGTGCGTTCATAAATGCGTTGACAATCGTAATAAACACAGCGGACATAGATGCACCAACAGCTACAGGAATTAGCAGCAACATGTGCTTTTTCTGACTATCAAAGCGATCCCATGTGTACAAATAAATTCCCAAGAAAATGGCTTCAAAGAAAAATGCAAACGTTTCCATAAAAAGTGGTAACGCAATTGTTTGACCAGCAAGTTGCATAAAGTTTGGCCATAATAAAGATAACTGTAAGCCAATTGCAGTTCCTGTTACTACACCGACTGCCACAGTAATAACAAAACCACGCGCCCAGCGTCTTGCCATTAATATATAATGCTCATCATTCTTTTTAAACCCAGTCCATTGAGCAATCATAATCATTAACGGGACACCCACACCAATCGTTGCATAAATAATATGGAACGATAATGTTAGCTCGGTTAATGCTCTACTCCAAAAGACTGCTGATTCATTAATCATCTCATTGCCCCCCTAACTTCCAAATATTCTTCCTAGAATGGAAAGTAGCATGATAATTGCAACACCGAAGCTTAGCCAAATGAGCTTTCTTTCCTGTGACTTATACAAAGGCAACACTTCCTTTCCCTTAGCTATACCCCCATTTTCCACTATTACAACGAAAAAAACCTTTAAAACGGACCGAAATTTCAGCCTATTATAAAGGTTTCAAATTTTGTTCAAGTAATATACGCACATTTGCCAAACATTTTTCTTAATTCATTCACAATCAATGATCACCATGAATTTTAACCTATTTATGGGAATTAATACTAAATTATTGAGCGGTTTTTCAGAACCATAATTAGATGAAAAATTGAAACTTAAGTAATTTAAATCCGTTAATGAATAGCATGGTTTTTTGAGCGTTTTCCTTTGACTATCGGGCAGGATCATCTCTTTTTAAGCTTACTCTCACTATTAAACGGTCCAGTACTCTTGTTAAGCTCTTTCTTTCACCATTGAGCGAAGAATATCCATATTGAGCCTCCAATTAATCAATCACACTTAAAATCAAAAGAAAAGCTTTCTTGCACTGGATTAAGTACAAGAAAGCTCCTTGGTTTATTTATTCAATTAAAATACGATCTTCCTCACGAATATCTGCAAGTGGTACAAAAATTTCAATATGGCGTTTTAGATTTTCAAACGTGGCAGGTGCATCTCCACCATATTCGCCATCTAGGTTTAGATGTATTTCATCTTCTGTTGTCACTTTTACCACACTAGCTTTTTTATAAATTACTCGATCATCATTTAAATGCTCGCCTCTTAAAGCCATTGCGGCTAGCTGAATAAATTCAGGGAGGCTTACTTTTTTCAATACTAATAACGTAAAGTATCCATCATTGATGCTTGCGTCTGGTGCAAGCTTTTCAAAGCCACCCACTGAATTTGTTAAACCACATAAAAACATCATTGCATCGCCATCGAAAACCTCACCATCATATTCAATACGCATGTGAGAAGCCTTGAGGGATGGAATCATTTCTACTGCTTTTAAGTAATAAGCTAGCTGCCCGAGCATTGTTTTCATTTTGCTTGGTACTTCGTAGGTTAACTCGGTAATGCGACCACCAGCAGCAATATTGATGAAATAGCGTTCCCCATTTAATAAACCTACATCCACTGGCAACGTATCACCCTTTATAATAATATCGACAGCATCTTCAATATTTCGGGGTATATGCACTGCACGGGCAAAGTCATTTGTTGTGCCCATCGGAATTAAACCAACTTTTGGACGTTTTTCGAATGGGCTCACACCTGAAACAACTTCATTTAATGTGCCATCCCCACCAACTGCAATAATGATATCAAAGCCACGTTCTACTGCATTTTTTGCCGCAATGGTTGCATCGCCTTCACAAGTTGTTGCATGACAAGATGTCTCATAGCCTGCTACCTCTAGTTTTTCCAATACTTCTGGTAGATGCTTTTTAAATACCTCTCGTCCAGATGTAGGATTATAAATGATTCTTGCTCGTTTCATAACATACCTTCCTGCTTCATAAGATTCTATTTCATTCAACGAATTATTCGCCGAAATGTTGCACTGTATAAATAGCAGATGCCTCTCAATTAACGACTACTTCAAAACTGATGTCACTTGTTTTTTAAAATCTTCATAAACAAATGTCCAATAGGATTGATTCGTTATATTTTCCTCACGAATTTCTGCATATAATGCCTTTTGAGCATCTTCGAATGTAGGATCTTCTTTATCGGGTAGTCCTGCTCGTTTGCTCACTACTAGTTCCTGTAATTGTGGAGCACGAGGTCCCCATTTGCCGATAACCTGTCCAGCATCATCTAGTAAAAGATAAATTGGAATAGCGCGACCACCATTTGTTAAATAGCGATCAATTAAATCTGTATCCTCATCACGTAGTACAGCACGCATATCTAGGCCTGCCGCTTCTGCAATTCGGCGAATAATCGGATTGTTTAGCATAGCATCACCACACCAATCCTCTGTAATTGTTAAAATTTTAGGATGCTTGTCTTTTAGCAGCTCGACAAAGCCATCATTTGTTGGCACTTCAAAGCCATCATAAATGCGAAGGCTCTCCTCTTTTAGCGTTGTCATATTATCCATATATTGCTGAATTGATATTGCTTCATTAAAATATTGTTGCTCTGTTTTCATCGTTGGTATCCCCCTAATGTTTTTATTTTCTATTCTATATTTTGCTATGAATACTCTTTTTAGACAACTGTAAAGCTTTATCAATTTCGCACCTGTAGGGGTGGGAGTCTTCTACTGAATAAAGATAAAAATAATGAACTTCTTTATTTATAACCTATAATTTATAGATAAGCTATTATATTATAGAACATCGTACATAAGCGGTAGATAAAAGAGGAGGTATAAATTTCCGTTGTGATGATCGAAAAACGGGACGATATTTATTTACCACAAGATCTACGAAGTGGCAACACTTGCAACGATTATAGAAAATTTAACTTAATGCTCGGCAATTGTATCACTCTTCACTTGATCTGGATGAAAATTAAGTGTAAGCCAAACTATAAAAAGGAAAGATGGTACTAAGGCTTAGCCTAGCACCATCTTTTTTTAACGCTTTGCAATTTCTTGTTGTAATAATTTATTGACCATTGGAGGGTTTGCTTGGCCTTTTGTAGCCTTCATAATTTGACCTACTAAGAAGCCGATAGCACGATCCTTACCATTTTTAAAGTCTTCGATTGATTGTGCATTATTGTCAAGAACCTCTGTAACAATCGCAAGTAATGCACCTTCATCAGAAATTTGAACTAAACCTTTTGCCTTGACGATATCTTGTGCGGAGCCTCCATTTTCAACTAATTCGGCAAACACCTTTTTACCGATTTTAGAAGAAATTGTACCATCAGTGATTAATTTCACCATTTCAGCAAGATTTTCTGGCGTTAAAGCAGTGTCTTTAAGATCCTTTTGCTCTGCATTTAAGTAAGCAGAAACATCACCCATTAACCAGTTGGCAGAAAGCTTAGCATCTGCACCGTTAGCTACCATTGCCTCGAAGAAGTCTGAGATTTCTTTTGAAATAACAAGAACTCCTGCATCATATGGTGTTAAGCCTAATTCTTCAACGTAACGTTTTTTACGTGCATCTGGAAGCTCTGGAATTTCTGATTTTACACGCTCTAGCCATGCGTCATCAATAGAAAGACGAACTAAGTCAGGCTCTGGGAAATAACGATAATCGTCTGTTCCTTCTTTTACACGCATAAGGATTGTTTTACCTGTTTTTTCATCGAAGCGGCGCGTTTCTTGCTCGATAACACCACCAGAAAGAAGAACATCTGCTTGGCGTAACTCCTCATGCTCTAAACCACGACGAACAAAGTTGAAGGAGTTAAGGTTTTTAAGCTCTGTCTTTGTACCAAATTCCTCTTGACCATACGGACGTATTGAAATGTTAGCGTCACAACGTAGTGAACCTTCTTCCATTTTACAGTCTGATACATCTGTATATTGGATAATGGATTTTAATTTTTCTAGATATGCATAGGCTTCATTTGGTGTACGAATGTCTGGCTCAGATACGATTTCTACCAGTGGTGTACCTTGACGGTTAAAGTCAACTAATGAGTGGTCACCAGCATGTGAAAGCTTCCCAGCATCCTCTTCCATATGAAGTCGCGTAATACCGATACGTTTTGTATAGCCGTCTACTTCAATATCAATCCAGCCGTTTTTACCGATTGGTTTATCGAATTGTGAGATTTGATAAGCTTTCGGATTGTCTGGATAGAAGTAATTTTTACGGTCAAATTTTGTTTCTTGCTCGATTTCCATGTTTAGTGCAAGAGCCGCACGCATTGCGAAATCTACCACATTTTTATTAAGAACTGGTAGGACACCAGGATATCCTAAGTCAATAACTGTTGTATTTGTATTTGGTTCAGCACCGAAATGAGCTGGTGCTGGAGAGAAGATTTTTGAGTTTGTTTTTAACTCAACGTGTACTTCTAAACCAATGACTGTTTCAAAGTTCATGTTATTTTCCCTCCCACATTTGAGGAACTTGTTTATGGAACTCCGTTGCTTGTTCAAAAGCATGAGCTACACGGTAAATAGTTGCTTCATCGAAGTATTTACCAATAATTTGTAAACCTAGTGGTAGACCATTTTCAAAGCCACAAGGAATTGAAATGGCAGGTACGCCCGCTAAGTTCATTGGGATTGTTAAAATATCGTTTGCATACATTGTCATAGGATCATCTACGTTTTCACCAATTTTGAATGCTGGTGTTGGAGATGTAGGCCCAATGATTACGTCAAAGTCTTCAAATACTTTGTCGTAGTCTGCTTTAATCAGTGTACGTGCTTGTTGTGCTTTTTTGTAATAAGCGTCATACGTACCAGCACTTAATGAGTAAGTTCCAAGCATAATACGACGTTTTACTTCATCCCCAAAGCCTTGAGCACGTGTTTCTTTATAAAGGTCCATTAAATTTGTAACGTTTTCTGCGCGGAAACCATAGCGGATACCGTCAAATCGAGAAAGGTTCGAGGACGCTTCAGAAGAAGATAGGATATAGTAAGCAGCCAGTGCATATTTAGAATGAGGAAGTGAGACTTCTTCTACTGTAGCACCTAAGCCTTTTAATACTTCTAACGCATCTAGAATTGACTGACGTGCTGCTTCACCAACACCTTCACCAAGAAATTCTTTTGGTACAGCGATACGTAAGCCTTTGACATCACCAGTTAGTGCTGCTGCATAGTTTGGTACTTCTACGTTTGCAGACGTTGAATCATTAGGATCTAAACCTGCAATTGCCTCAAGTAAAAGAGCATTGTCTTCAACATTACGTGTAATTGGTCCGATTTGATCTAAAGAGGATGCAAATGCTACTAGTCCAAAACGCGATACACGACCATATGTAGGCTTCATCCCTACCACACCGCAATAAGCTGCTGGTTGGCGGATAGAACCACCCGTATCAGAACCAAGTGAGAATGGTACTTCCCCAGCTGCTACTGCTGCGGCAGATGCACCTGAAGAACCACCTGGTACGTGGTTTAAGTTCCAAGGATTTTTTGTTGTTTTATAGTATGAGTTTTCATTGGAAGACCCCATTGCGAACTCATCCATATTTAGTTTACCGATCGTTACCATTCCGGCATCACGTAGCTTTTTTACTACAGTTGCATCATATATTGGCATAAAGCCTTCTAGAATTTTAGAAGCACATGTTGTTTCTAAGCCTTCTGTTACGATGTTGTCTTTCACACCGATAGGAAGGCCAAAAAGTGGTCCACGTTCTTCAAATGGTACTTTGTCCATTTCAACTGCTTGTGCAGTTGCTTTTTCTTCATTCGAAGCAAGGAAAGCTTGTACATCGCCATCAAGCTTGGCAATTCGTTCATATGCTTCTTTTGTTAAATCAGCGATAGTTAAGTTACCCGCTTTAATGTCAGCTTGTAGCTCCTTTGCTGAACGTTCAAATAACGTCATGAGGAATCCTCCTATTTTTTAGTATTACATGATAGCTGGTACTTTTACTTGACCATCTTCTTGTTCTTTTACGTTTAACATCATTACTTCGCGGTCTAAGCCTTTTGTTGCCACATCTTCACGCATTACGTTTACTAGTGGTAGCACGTGAGTTGTTGGTTCAACATTCGTCGTATCTAGCTCGTTTAATTGCTCTGCGAAGTCTGTAATTTTACCAAGCTGTTCAGCAAATTTTTCTGCTTCCTCTTCTGATATAGCAAGACGTGCTAAATTTGCAACGTGCTTAACTTCCTCTTTTGTTAATTTTGCCATTTTCCACACCTCCGAATACACATTCAAATCATTGTTTTTCTTGATAACAATAGGGTTGAATAAAGTTAACCATACAAATAATCATAACATTTTTCCTATTAAAAATCACAACTTTCACCAAAAATATAGAAACTTTCACTACTATGACAGAGTGTTGTCTCTTATAGGTGTAACCATTTCTTCATTATTTCTATCCCTTCACTTTATAGCTGTTCTTTGGATGGATACATAAAAATATAGCCAGCGCAGAGCTGACTATATTTTATTCATAGATATGCACATAAGGTTCTTTATCATTCGGTTTCTTAATAATTAACGCCTCTGGACCGTTTATCGAAGTAATGCTAACCTCAACATTGATATTTCCGAAATAATTCATGAGAACACCAGTTAGATATTGGGTAAAACCAATAATTTCTGCTTGACCGAAGAATTGAATGGGTACTTCAATTTTTAGCTTTTGAATTTCTTTATTTTGATAGAAGCCTGTTCCTATCACACTCGTATAGTTAGAAAAATATTTATCGATATCCAGTTTAAAATTCTTAAAGTTTTTGCTATCCTCTCGATAAACATCCTTCGATTCATCGGTTGGGAATAGGACATATTCTTCATCAATCGCTTGCCAATCAGCTACATCATTTTGTCCAGCTTTTGCAACGCCATAGCTAAAATATGTCCCTGGAATAATATCATTATTAGCTTTCTGTTTAAATAAGCCTACTACAATCGGGACATCTTTCAATTCTTCACGATCTCTTAAACGAGAAACAATTTCAGAAGCCATTTTCTTCCCTTGTTCAACAAGTGCTGATTCCGGTATTGGCTCCTCATAATACTCCCCATATTTTACTTTTTGATAATAATAAATAGAGTTTAAGGAAAGTCCAATTGAAATTCCACCTAATTTCACTTTATTATCTTTTGTTTTAGTTAAATAATTCTGCTCAACTATATGCGATAAATAAATGGGTGCCTTTTTTGCACGTTCCTCTGCTGGCATAGATTCCGTTGCTGGAGGATTTAAACCATCCTTTTCTTGAGAACTACGCTTCAGCCAATTAGTCACAGTGCTTTTAGCTAAATATTGACCCTCCTGGAAGAAAAAATTTTCTGTGTCAAACTCATTCTGAGAAAGGCGCATCAGGCCTGTTTCTACTTCCTTCATATCATATTTTGTATAAATATTAGAAACTACCAAACCTCTACTAGCACTTTCTTTGTAGGGAGTTAGCAGCTTGTAATAGGATTCATCTATCTTGAAGCTTGGAATAATTGTTGTTTCCGCTTTTTCCTTTTGTGTCTCCTGTGTAAGCTCTGTGTCCTTCTTAGTAGGTACACAGCCGACTAGCATTGTAGCAGCGATCATTGCTGGAATGAGTCGAAATGACTTCATTATTTTAATACTCCTTTACTGAAATTCAATTTTGATGAATCTGTACTTATGTGAACAGAAAGCTGGCATATGCAATTAAAATGCCTTAGCTTTCTGTCAAAGCTGTTAAGACAATACATCAAGTTACATCTAAATTGTTAAACGAGGTTGAGTTGTTCAATCAGGATGTCCTCATTCCAAACCTCAATACCTAACTGCTCAGCTTTTGTTAGTTTAGAACCAGCATCAGCCCCCGCGATGACAAGATCTGTTTTTTTGCTGACACTCCCTGTAACAATTCCACCTAACTCTTCTATTTTCGCCTTTGCTTCGTTACGTGTCAATTGCTCAAGTTTACCAGTTAAGACAATTGTTTTACCTGCAAAAGGATTATCTCCTACAGTTACCTCTACCCTTTTACCTTTATACATCATATTGACGCCTGCTTCCGCTAGACGACCAATTACTGCACGTGCATCCTCATTTGAAAAATACTCGACAAGAGAAGAAGCCATTTTATCGCCAATTTCATAAATTTCAACTAGCTGCTCCTCTGTTGCTGCCATCACTGCCTCCATCGTTCCATATGTTTCGGACACTATTTTTGCAGCTTTTTCACCAACATGTCGTATCCCTAGTCCAATCAATAAGCGCTCCATTGAATTTTCCTTTGAGGCTTGAATAGCATGCACCAAATTTGTTGCTGATTTTTCACCCATTCGTTCAAGCTCAACAAGTTGTTCAACGGTTAAATGATATAAATCTGATACATCATGAATTAAATCCGCACGCAATAATTGCTCAACAACTTTGTCACCCAGACCATCAATGTTCATTGCATTTCGTGATACAAAGTATTTAATGCTTTCAGCAATTTGTGCAAAACATGCAGGATTTACACAGCGCAATGCTACTTCACCCTCGATACGAATCAGCTCACTATCACAGACCGGACAATTTTTAGGCATCTCGTAAGGCACTGAATTTTCAGGTCGTTGCTCCAGTAACACTCCTACAACTTGTGGAATAATGTCACCAGCTTTGCGGATGATGACTGTATCCCCTATACGAATATCCTTTTCGCGGATTAAATCTTCATTGTGCAATGATGCACGCTGAACTGTCGTACCCGCTACTTGAACAGGCGTTAAAATGGCAGTCGGCGTTACAACACCTGTACGTCCAACTGTTAAATCAATATCGAGTAAGGTTGTCACTACTTCCTCAGCAGGGAATTTATAAGCGATTGCCCAGCGAGGACTTTTTGCTGTATATCCTAGTTCATCCTGCTGAGCATAACGGTCCACCTTAATAACGATGCCGTCAATTTCATAAGCTAAATTCGAACGGTTTTCTGTCCATTTATCGATAAAGGCTAATACTTCCTCGATCGTTGAACAGCGTTGACGTTCCTTATTGGAAGGGAAACCTAGCCCCTCTAAATAATCAAGCATCTCTGCATGACCATCGATGCCATATACTTCACCATCGCCGCCAATAGCATAAATGAATGTTGATAGCTGACGACTTGCAGCAATTTTAGGATCTAACTGACGTAAAGAGCCAGCAGCTGCATTTCGAGGATTAGCAAACAGCTCCTCACTATTATCAGCACGCTGAGCGTTTAATGCTTCAAAGGATTTCTTTGGCATATAAGCCTCACCACGCACCTCTATTGTGATTGGCTCCTTTAAACGCAAAGGTATCGCGCGAATCGTTTTTAAGTTCGTTGTAATATCTTCTCCTACAACGCCATCTCCTCTTGTTGCTCCTTGTACAAAAACACCATTTTCATATTTCAAGGAAATGGCAAGACCATCGATTTTCAGCTCGCAAACATAGGAAAAGTGATCACCAATTGCTTGGCGCACTTTTCGGTCAAACTCTCGTAAATCTGCTTCATTAAAAGCATTAGAAAGGCTTAGCATAGGAAAATCATGCGTTACCTTTTTAAAGCCCTCTACTACTGCGCCACCAACTCGTTGGGTCGGTGAGTCTGGATAAATTAATGAGGGATTTGCTTCCTCTAGCGCAATAAGCTCATGTAATAATTGATCATAGACACTATCTGCTACGATAGGTTGATCCAACACATAGTATGCATGACCATATTCATGCAGTAATTTATTTAATTCTGCAATGCGTTGTTCAATTTCGTTCATTTTAGTTCCTCCGCTTACGCTTTTTCAATAGGTGCAAATTGTGCAAGTAATCGCTTAATGCCGATTGGCTGTGGAAAAGCGATATCTAGCTCGGTACTATCACCCTCACCTTTTACACTGACAACCATACCTGTTCCCCATTTTTTATGAACGGCTTTATCTCCAGCCTTCCAGCCAAATTGGTCTCCGCCTGTTGCTTGTAAACGGGCGGTCGCAGGTTTCGTTCTTTGAATGTCTCCAAGTGTTCGCCTTTGATAATTGCCTGCTGAACGGTTACTAGCTGTAAACGGAACTTCAGGGTTCGCGCCACCCTTGGAAATAGATTCAATAATATCCTCTGAAATTTCACGTAAAAAACGAGAGGCATTGTTATAACTAGAACGACCAAAAATCGTTCGGCTTTGTGCACATGTCAAATACAAGCGCTCCTCTGCACGCGTGATGCCAACATACGCTAAACGCCGCTCCTCTTCCATTTCATCCATATCATCAAGTGAACGAGAATGTGGGAAAATATTTTCTTCCATTCCAATGATAAAGACAACAGGGAATTCCAAACCCTTTGCGGCATGCATTGTCATTAAAATGATATTGCCTTTGGATGTATCATCTTTATCTAATGCATCAATATCTGCAATAAGCGCTAAATCTGTTAGGAAGGCTATTAAGCTCTTATCATCACTACGCTCTTCAAATGCTTTTGTGACTGATAAAAATTCTTCAATATTTTCTAAACGGCTTTCTGCTTCAATGGTTTTTTCATTTTGTAACATAGCTCGATAACCAGATTTTTCGATCACCTGCTCTACCATTTCTGTAACCGATAAATATTCTTGCATCTCTGTAAAGCCTTTAATCATCGCATAGAATTGTTCTGCTGAATTTGCAGCCTTGCCTGATAGCCCCATAAACACAAGGTCATTCATAGCATCAAAAATTGAACGATCTTGTTCAATTGCGTAGCGCGCCATTTTTTCAAAGGAGGTAGCACCGATACTACGCTTTGGTTCATTAATAATACGTGCGAGCGATAAATCATCATCATTATTGGCAATCAGACGTAAATAAGCCAACAAATCCTTAATCTCTTTACGATCATAGAACTTTGTACCACCAACAATTTGATAAGCTATATTGGATTTAACAAGAACTTCCTCCATAACACGCGATTGAGCATTTGTACGATATAAAATCGCAAAATCATCGAATGAGCGATTATCTTTTTTCATAAGCTGTTGGATTGTTTGTATAACGAACTGTGCTTCCTCTTGCTCGTTATACGCTTTGTACAAGACGATTTTTTCACCTTCTGCATTTTCTGTACGCAGTTCTTTTGGGTAACGTGTTGTATTATTTTGAATGACGTCATTTGCTGCTTTTAGGATGCGTTTTGTTGAACGATAATTTTGTTCAAGCATAATGACCTTGGCATTTGGATAATCCTTTTCAAAGGACAGGATATTACCAATGTCTGCCCCACGCCAACGATAAATTGATTGATCTGAATCCCCTACAACACAAATGTTTTTAAATTTTTTAGCCAATAACTGCACAAGTAAGTATTGGGATTTATTGGATATGGATAGGTAAGCATTTGAAGTAATCTCCTGCTTTTCCCCCCATTCACACCGTACGTGAGGGTTTCCCCTCATACGGCGTTCCATCAATTATGAATCTTTACACTAATACTTTATTTCCAGCTTTCACACGAAGTTTATTTACTTTGTCCAAACTTTGTTTTGTTAACTCTAACATTTGAAGGTATTTATTAATGATGTCTTCTGTTGTGGCATGAATCAGTTTATGGGCTTCTTTCGTTATAAAAACTAAGTTGTCATACTTATCGTTACCACCTTTTGCCTTCGGAACGATGTGATGTAATTCCATATTTTTCAGAATGAGTGCTTCTCCTGTGATATAGCAAACCCCTTTTTGAGCAATGTATTTAGAAATACGATTGTCGTTGTATTCAATACTACGATTGATTACAGGATTTTTCATGAGATACTTCACAACTTCTTCTGATACTGATTTTTGCTTTTTATGAATCAGACTTCTACCTTCAACTGTATAATTGTTGATTTCTTGCGTAAAGTTTGTTGGATTTTTGTGTTTGATTCCATCGATAGGGAATATCGCTACTTTTGCAACGAATGTCTTTTTCTTGCCAAGATAATCTTTGAAATGTTTCTTGTAGTACGTACTTGGCTCACCTTTATCCGATGAAACTTTCTTCAAGCTGTTATATAAGGTTCGTTTGACTGAAAATGCAATTTCACTAAAATCTTTCGTTACCATCGTTGCTTGCTGATAGAAGTTATGAAGTCCTAGAATTGTTGCATTGAGTTTGGACACTTCTGAAGCATTAGATTTCTTTTTAATTCGTTTGATGTTTTCTTTGATTTTGCTAATTGCGTTTTTCTTCGCCTTATTTGTCATGAATGATTTTACGGTATGCTTCTTTTTATTTCTAGCCACTTTCATTTTAAAGCCTAGAAATTCCGAGAAGTTTTTCCTTAAATTAATGACCTTTGATTTTTCTTTACTAATGTCGAGATGTAATCTTTCTTTTAACCATTTTTTCACACCTTCGAAAATCTTGAAGGCACTTTTATGGTCTCTACAAAAGATTTTAAAATCATCTGCATATCGCACAATGAACATTTCTTTCAAGCTTGTGGCTCTTTTTAAGGTACTATATTTCACTGACCTATCAAATCTAACCTTGCCACCAATAATTCTTTTACGCTCATAGTTTTTCTGTGTTTCAAACGTTTCCCACTGATTGCTTATCCACCAATCTAATTCGTTTAGCACAATATTAGATAGTAGCGGTGATAAAATACCACCTTGAGGAGTCCCTTTATTAGGTGTTCCTACTCCTACAATTTCTGCTTTCAGTAGTTTACTTATGATTGAGAGAACCTTTTTATCCTGGATACCCATTGACCACATTTGTTTAAGAAGTTTGCCATGATTGACATTATCGAAGAAGCCTTTGATGTCAATATCAACCACATAGTGCAGTTTGTTGATATTTGCTAATGTTACTGCTCTAGAATATGCATGTAAAGTTCCTCTGTTCGGTCGAAAACCGTAACTGTGATGATGGAATTTCGCTTCGCATATTGGCTCTAGAATTTGTTTAATACATTGTTGAATGATTCGGTCCTCGATTGTCGGGATGCCGAGTGGTCGAATTCCTCCATTAGCTTTTGGTATTTCTTTTCTTCTTATTTTGTGTGGTATGAAGTTTTCAAGTCTTTTTCTGACATAATCAATTAATGCGTTCGGGTCTTTTTCTCCGATAGTAATGATTGTCGATTCATTAATACCTTTGGTGAGAGAACCCTTGTTTTTCTTGATGTTTCGATATGCCAGTAAAATATTTTCTCTTCTAATAATCAATTCATACAGATTTTTAAAGCGTTTGTTCATTTGACTTGCTTTGTAAAGGTCATCTAAGGTTTGTTGCATATCGTAATATTCATTGTTTCGTAAGGACTGTCGTTTTAAAACTTTCTTGTTTGCTGTTTCAGTCAATACTCTCACCACTTTATTACTTCTTTTGGCGATTGCATTTCTTTTAGTCATACGAGAACCTGATAGTATAAAGTAATGTTTTAGTTATTCATAAATTGACTAATGGCTATCCCTCCACCGCTTATTATCACGGCTTCACTGGTACTGTGCCATCACTTTCACTGTGCTTAAAATGAGGTTATACTATAGACGCTTTCCCTCATACCGCTTCAACGAGTGCAATCTCTCCACGTAGCCAGCTTACCACGTTCCAAGAAATCATATCTGTACATATAATACTTTTAGGTCATTCCTCTAACCCTGTTAGCTGGATAGTGCCTGTAACACTATAAGGTGTTTCATAAAGACAAATTTTACTCCACCTCACTAACCCAACAATAAGTTGGTGTACCCTTTCGAATACCTATACCTCTAGAGCCGTACATTCGGAATTTCGTCAGTAGGAAGTTTTGTTCCCTACATTCTAACCATGAGTATTTTTATAGAACCCCAGTCTATCCATCCCACAGAATACCTCTATCCCGCTTTCCTTCTTTCGATTAGGAGGATGTTCAACTGACTTCACCGAGCTTATAACATCATCACGATTGCACGCGACAATGCTATTCGGAGGATTAGGTCGAGCCTTTCAGAGCGTTAC
>Ga0213821_1000592_pt1 | contig 20914 bp, 19 predicted proteins | sample MC6MC0909MG_FD_179894 | JGI IMG/M metagenome (GOLD analysis project Ga0213821, IMG submission 179894) | Enriched soil aggregate microbial communities from Iowa State University, Ames, United States - MC6-MC0909-MG | ecosystem: Environmental > Terrestrial > Soil > Unclassified | place: USA: Iowa...
CGGGTTGGCCGCCAGCAGCATCACCGCCACCGACAGCAGGATCGCCGCGACCATCACCGGCACGTGCTCGGCGATGCCGACGGCGGTGATCACCGAGTCCAGCGAGAACACGATGTCGATGATGGCGATCTGCGCGATCACCATGCCGAACACCGCCGAGGCCTTGGTGGTGGTCGGATCTTCGTCTTCGCCGCCGGTGATCAGCTCGCGGATCTCCATGCCGCCCTTGATGATCAGGAACAGGCCACCCACGATCAGCACCAGGTCGCGGATGGAGATGCCCATGCCGGCCACGGTGAACAGGTTGGCCTGCATGTGCGCCAGGTAGGCCAGCGAGACCAGCAGCAGGATGCGGGTGATGCAGGCCACCGCGATGCCCAGCTTGCGCGCGAACGGACGGCGCGCTTCGGGCAGCTTGCTCACGGCAATGGAGATGAACACCAGGTTGTCGATGCCGAGCACGATTTCCAGTGCGCTCAGGGTCAGCAGGGTCAAACAGACGTTGGGATCGGACAGCAGCTCGAGGAACATGGAGACATCCTTACAAGGGGAAAATGACGCCCGGGCGCGTCAGAAGATTCGCGGCGCCAGGACCAGGGCCCAGCACACCAGCACATTCATCATCAGCACGAACACCGCCGCCGAGCCCATGTCCTTGGCGCGGCCGGCGAGCTCGTGGAATTCGGCGCCGTAGCGCTCGATCACCGCCTCGATCGCTGAATTGGCCAGCTCCATGGCCAGCACCAGCAGCATCGAGCCGATCATCAGCGCGCGCTCGACCGGGCTCTGGCCCAGCCACAGCGCCAGCGGTGCCAGCACCACCAGCAGGTACACCTCGAGGCGGAACGAGGATTCGTGCAGCCAGGCCGCGCGCAGCCCCTGCCACGACCACACGGCGGCCTTGAAGATGCGCCGGGGGCCTCGCGGCAGGTGCCCGAATTCGTCAGCCACGCCGGCACGCTCCACGGCGGAAAGCGTGGCACAGGGGCAGGTGCAGGGCACGGCAAGGGGTCATGGGCAGCGCATGGACGGGGCGTGAATCCTCCATTTTGCCATATCCGGCACAGCCCGGCCCCCGGCACCGGACGCTCGGGGCCCTAAGATGGTCCGGTACCCTGCAAGGAGTCCCGCATGTCCCATCGCGTCACCCGTCCCCTGCTGCTCGCCCTGGCGCTGACCGCCAGCCTGCCCGCGCTGGCCCTGAACACCGCGCCGGTCCCACCGCCGCATGTACCGGAACAGGTGTCCAACGTGGCCTGGGCCGGAGACATGGCCGCCTTCGCCAAAGCGGACGCAGCCACCCCGCCACCGCGCGGCGGCATCGAGTTCATCGGCAGCTCCTCCATCCGCATGTGGGACACCCTGGCCACCGACTTCCCGGGGCAGAAGGTGTTCAACCGCGGCTTCGGCGGTTCCGAAGTCCGCGACAGCACCTGGTACGCCGACCAGATCGTGATCCCGTACGCGCCGTGCAAGGTGTTCTTCTACGCCGGCGACAACGACCTCAACAGCGGCCGCACGCCCACGCAGGTACGCGACGACGTGGTCGCCTTCGTGCAGCGCGTGCACCGCGACCTGCCGAAGACCACCGTCGAAGTCATCTCGATCAAGCCCAGCCCGTCGCGCGCGCAGCTGCTGCCGGCGGTGCGCGAAGCCAACGGGCTGATCCAGGCCGCGCTGGCGAAGTTGCCCAACACCGGGTTCACCGACGTCTACACGCCGATGCTGGGCACGGATGGGCAGCCGCGTGCGGCGTTGTTCCGGGAGGACATGCTGCATATGCAGCCGGAAGGCTATGCGATCTGGCGCGAGGCATTGGCACCGAAGGTGCGGTGTGACGCGGTGAAGCGGTAACAGCGCACGTTGTTCGTGGTCATGCGTTATAGGGCCAATCAGCATGGTCGGCGGTCGTTCGGGAACCGACCCTACCGCGCTTGCGGACCGTCGGGGGCGTCAGCGGTAGATGATCGTGGCCTGGGTGCCGACGCCGGGCTCGCTGGCCAGTTCGATCTTCCAGCCGAAGCGGTCGCACAGCCGGCGCACGATCGACAGGCCCAGGCCGGTGCCCTGCGGGCGGCTCGGTTCGGCGCGGTAGAACGGCTCGAACGCGCGCGACAGCGCTTCGGCCGACATGCCGATGCCGGTGTCGCGCACCACCACCCGGTCGTCCAGCACGTCCACGTCGATGCGGCCTTCGTCGGTGTAGCTGCAGGCGTTGCGCAGCAGGTTGCTGACCACCACCTGCAGCACCCGCGGCGGGGCGTGCAGCTGCACCGGCGCCTCGCTGTGCACGTGGATCTCGACCGGGCGACCGGCCAGCAGCTCGCGCGCATTTTCCACTTCGTAGCGCACGATGTCGTTGACGTCGAACAGCTCGATCTGCGGTTCCACGTCGGCTTCGCGCGCCAGGATCAGGAACGCGTCGATCACCGCTTCCATGTCACGCCCGGCGCGCTGGATGCGGTTCAGCCCACGGCGCAGGCGCGGGGTCATGTCCTGGTCGCCCAGCGCCATGTCGCTGGCCACCCGGATAACGGTCAGGGGGGTGCGCAGTTCGTGGCTGGCATCGCGGGTGAAGTTGCGCTCGCGTGCCACGTGTGCGGTGACCCGCGTGGCCAGCTGGTGCAGTGCCGCCGCCAGCTGCCGGGTTTCGCCCTGCATGTCGGCGGGTAGTTTGTCGGGTGCCAGGTCGGCCGCTTCCGGGTGGCCCGGGTTCCAGCGCGACACGCGGCGCGCCAGCCAGTTCACCGGCGACACCAGCCGTTTCGACGCGCGATAGGTGACCCACGAGGCGCCATACACCGCCAGCAGGGTCAGCAGCACCGGCACGATGCCGAACCAGAACGCCAGCATCTCCGCACGCGAGCGCAGGAACACCAGGTACAGCCGCCCTTCCGGGCGTGCGTCGACCAGCACCAGCTGGTCGTCGGCCTCCAGTTCGTGGAACCCCGGTTCCAGCGTGCGCAGGTTCGCCGGCAGGCTCAACGCCGACTGCCCGGCTTCCAGCAGGTAGCCGCGGATGTTGCGCGTGTTCGGCGGCGGCTGCACCGGCGAGGCCGCGTGCAGGTTCCAGAAATAGGTGGCCTCTTCCTGCAGCGCGCTGCTGACCAGGCTGTGCTTGATCACCAGCGACACCAGCCACGCGCCCAGCAGGATGCCCAGGCTGGCAAGTACGGCCTGCAGGATGAAAACGATGCGGATCTTGCGCGGCAGACCGTGCGGCATTACGACGTCCAGGTGGTTCGGATGCCCCGGCTGGCGCCGGGGCATCGTGTCGCATCAGCTCATCGGCTGCGCGATATCGGCAATCCGGTAGCCGGCGCTCTGCACGGTGTGCAGCAGCGGACGGTCGAACGGCTTGTCGATGATCTTGCGCAGGTTGTACAGGTGGCTGCGCAGCGTATCCGAGTCCGGCAGGCCATTGCCCCAGATCTCGCGCTCGATTTCCTGGCGGGTGACCACGCGCGGCGACTCGCGCATCAGGATGGTGAGCAGGCGCAGCCCGATCGGCGACAGCTGCAGCTCGGTGCCGGCACGCGTGGCCCGCATGCTGACCGGATCGAGCACCAGGTCGGCCACCTTGAGCACCTCCGACCCCACCTGGCGACGTTCGCGGCGGATCAGCGCGCGCAGGCGGGCTTCCAGTTCCTGGATCGCAAACGGCTTGGTCAGGTAATCGTCCGCGCCGAAACCGAGGCCGGTCAACTTGTCGTCCAGCGTGTCGCGCGCGGTCAGCATCAGCACCGGCGTCGACTTGCGGGCGTCGTTGCGCAGCCGGCGACAGACTTCGATGCCGTCCAGGCGCGGCAGCATCAGGTCCAGCACCACCACGTCGTAGCTGTTCTCGGCCGCAAGGCGGTAGCCGTCCAGCCCGTCCTGGGCGTAGTCGACCTCGAATCCGCGGCCTTCCAGGTATTCACCGATCATCTCGGAGATGTTGCGGTTGTCTTCGACCACCAGCACCAGGCCGGAGGTTTCCTTTGTCTGACGCATGGGAGTCCCTCTTTCTTCAGCTTTGTGAAACATGCCGGATCGTCGGTAGACGCGATGTGAAGCCGCTCACACCCCGCTGAAATATTCATCACAGCAGGGGTTTCAGCAACGGCCAGACGTTCTCCAGCACCTGCGGCTGCGCAGCTGCGGTGGGGTGGAGGCCGTCCGATTGCATCATCCCGGGCTTCAACGCCACGTCTTCCAGCAGGAACGGCAGCAGCGGCACCTTGTACTGGCCGGCCAGCCCGGCATAGGTCTGGCGCAGCCGGTCGCGGTAGGCCGGCCCGTAGTTGGGCGGCACGTCGATGCCCAGCAGCAGCACCCGCGCACCGGCCTTCTGGCTGGCCACGATCATCTTTTCCAGGTTGCCGCGCAGCTGCGCCGGGGTCAGCCCGCGCAGCGCATCGTTGCCGCCCAGCGCGATCACCACCACCGACGGCCGGTGTTTCTGCAGCAGCGCCGGCAGCCGGGTCAGCGCGCCGGCGGTGGTCTCGCCGCTGATGCTGGCGTTGATGACCGCCGGCGGCGGTTTGACCTGCTGGTTGACCCGCTGCTGAAGCAGCTTCACCCACCCGGAGGCGGCCGGGATATTGTGGGCAGCACTGAGGCTGTCGCCCACCACCAGCACCGCGGGCCGGGTGTCGGCACCTTTGGCACATGCCAGCGCCGGCACCAGCAGCAACGCTGCCAGCATCCAGAACGAAAGGGCCGCGCGGCCCGCCCACTTTGCTCGGTACATTGGAGAATCCTCATCGACAGCCTGTCCCCCCGCAGCGCGCCCGTCGCCATCGCCGCCCACGACGTGGGCAAATCCGCGCGTGGCCCGGAGGGTGAAGTCCACATACTGGACAACATCGACATGACCGTCCATGAAGGCGAGAGCGTGGCCATCGTCGGCGCCTCCGGATCGGGCAAGACCACCCTGCTCGGCCTGCTGGCCGGGCTGGACCTGCCCAGCCGTGGCGACATCGCCCTGGCCGGGGCCTCGCTGGGTGCGCTGGACGAGGAAGCCCGTGCCCAGCTGCGCGCGCGCGAGGTCGGCTTCGTGTTCCAGAGTTTCCACCTGCTGCCGGCGTTGACTGCCGAAGAAAACATCGCGCTGCCGCTGGAACTGGCCGGCCGCGAGGACGCCGCGCGGGTTCGCGAGGTGCTGGCCCAGGTGGGCCTGGACCACCGCGCGCGGCACTACCCGCGCCAGCTGTCCGGCGGCGAACAGCAGCGCGTGGCGCTGGCGCGGGCGTTCGTGGCGCGGCCGCGGATCCTGTTCGCCGACGAGCCCACCGGCAGCCTGGACCAGGCCACCGGGCAGCAGATCAGCGACCTGCTGTTCGCGCTCAATGCCACCAGCGACACCACCCTGGTGCTGGTCACCCACGACCTGCGCCTGGCGCAGCGTTGCGAACGCATCTACCGGCTCGACGGCGGTCGACTGGTCGATGCGGCCGGAATCAACGCATGAACGTCCTGCGTCATGCCGCGCGCGCGTTGCGGCGGGAATTCCTGGCCGGCGACCTGCTGACCGTGTTCGCCGCGCTGGTGCTGGGCGTGGCGGTGATGACGGCGGTGGGCACGCTGGTCAACCGGGTCACCTTGGCCCTGACCAGCAGTGCCGCCGAAATGCTCGGCGGCGACCTGGGCCTGGGCGGGCGCGAGGACGTGCCCCAGGCCTTCGCCGACGAGGCCAGGACGCGCGGGCTGGCCAGCACCCGCATGGTCAGCTTCCCCAGCGTGCTGTTCCATGGCGATGCCAGCCAGATGGCCAACATCAAGGCGGTCGGCGCCGGCTATCCGCTGCGCGGGGAACTGCGCGTCAGCCGCGCGCCCGGCGGCGCCGGCGAAGTCGCCGGAACCCCCGCGCCCGGCGAGGCCTATGCTGATCCGCGACTGATGCAGGCCTTGGGCCTGAAGGTGGGCGACGCACTTGAATTCGGTGCCGGCACACTCACCGTCACCCGCGTGCTGCAGGCGGAGCCGGATACCTCCGGCGAGTTGATGCAGTTGTCGCCGCCGCTGCTGGTGAACCGCGTGGACGTGGATCGCGCCGGCCTGCTCGGCCCCGGCAGCCGGGCGTCGTACCGGATGATGTTCGCCGGCGACGCGGCCGCCATTGCCGATTTCCGCGGCTGGTTGCAGCCGCGCGCGAAGGGCCTGCGCATCGTCGGCATCGCCGACGCGCAGCGCGGCGTACGCGGCGCGTTCGACCTGGCCGGCCGCTTCCTGTCGCTGGCCGCGCTGCTGGCGGTGCTGCTGGCCGGGGTGGCCACCGCACTGGCTGCCAACCGCTTCGCACTGCGCCGCATCGACCAGGTCGCGGTGCTGCGCTGCCTGGGCGCGCGCCAGCGCGACATCCTCAGTGCGATGGCGCTGCAGCTGGTGCTGCTGGCCATTCCGGCATGCCTGGTCGGCATCGCGCTGGGCATGGCCGCGCAGGCCGGGCTGGTGCAGGCGCTGGGTGGCCTGATCCCGGGCCGGTTGCCGCTGCCGCAGGCGACCCCGGCGCTGAGCGGCGCCGGCATCGGCCTGGTGCTGCTGCTGGGGTTCGGCCTGCCGCCGCTGCTGCGGCTGCGCAAGGTGCCGCCGATGCGCGTGCTCAACCGCAGCTTCGCCACCCTGCCGCCGAGTTCGATGCTGGTCTACGCGGCCGCGCTGGCCGCCACCGTGGCACTGACCGTGCAGGCCACCGGCGACGTGCGGCTGGCGGCCTGGGTGCTGGGCGGGCTGGCCGCGCTGGCGCTGCTGGCCGGGGCCGCCGGCGCGACCCTGCTGTGGCTGCTGCGCGGCCTGCAGCCGCGCCTGCGCGGTCGCTGGAAGCTGGGGCTGGCCGCGCTTACCCGCCGCCGCGGGCTGGCGGTGATGCAGCTGGTCGGCCTGTCCCTGTCGCTGTGCGCGTTGCTGCTGCTGTCGGTGATCGGCCCGGGGCTGCTGGCGCAGTGGCGCGACCGCCTGCCCAGCGACACTCCGAACTACTTCCTGATGAACATCCAGCCGGAGCAGCGCCAGGCGGTGCTGGACACCCTCGCTGGCCTGGGCGTGCGCACCCCGGGGATCGAGCCGTTCAGTACCGGCCGCCTGCTGGCCGTCAACGGGCGACCGCCGCAACGCCAGGAGCGCGAGGACAACAGCAATGGCGACGACGATGCCAACCGTCCGGTCAACTTCTCCTGGCGGCATGATTTCCCGCCGGCCAACACGCTGGTGAGTGGACGCTACTGGGCGCCCGGCAGCACCGGCGCCGAGGCCTCGATCGAAGAAGGCTGGTCGGAGCGCTACGGCATGCAGCTGGGCGACACGGTCACCCTGCAGATGGGCGAACAGGAGCGCACGTTCACCGTGACCAGCATCCGCAAGGCCGACTGGGACTCGTTCCGGGTCAACTTCTTCCTGCTGCTCAACGAGGGCGCGGTCGGCGATGCACCGTACAACCTGATCACCGCCTTCCACCTGCCGCGCGCGCAGGCACCGGCGCTGGCCGGGCTGACCCGCGACCATCCGAACATATCGCTGCTGGATATCGACAGCATCCTGCAGCGGGTACGGGAGGTGGTGGACCGGGTCACCCAGGCGGTGCAGCTGGTGATGGGCTTCAGCCTGCTGGCCGGGGTGCTGGTGCTGCTGGCCGCGCTGCAGGCCACCGCCGGCGAGCGGCGCTACGACAGCGCGGTGCTGCGCACCCTGGGTGCCACCCGCACCCAGCTGCGCGGCGCGGTGCTGGTGGAGTTCGGTGCGCTGGGGCTGCTGTCCTCGTTGCTGGCGGTGGGCACGGCGGCACTGCTGGGCAGCGTGGTCGCCCGCCAGGTCTTCGAACTGCAGCTCAGCCCGCCGTGGGGACCGTTGCTGGTCGGTGGCGTGCTGGGCGTGGCACTGAGCATGCTGGCCGGCTGGTGGGGCACGCGGCGGATCCTGCATACCCCGCCGGCGCTGGCCCTGCGGGAAGCCTGACAGTAGCGCCGGCCGTTGGCCGGCCCTCGGGGCGGCAGGGCATCACGTGGTCCGGCCAACGGCCGGGGCTACCATTGCCCTTCCCACGTTTTCGAGACACCTTCCGATGCCCGGCACGTCGTTCACCGCCTACCTCTACCCCGTGTTGCTGCTGCTCGGCAGCAACATCTTCATGACCTTCGCCTGGTACGGCCACCTCAAGTACAAAAGCGCGCCGTTGATGATGGTGATCCTGGTCAGCTGGGGCATCGCCTTCTTCGAGTACTGCCTGCAGGTCCCCGGCAACCGGTTGGGCAGCGCGGTGTACTCGGCGCCGCAGCTGAAGGGCATGCAGGAAGTCATAACGCTGGTGGTGTTCGCGGTGTTTTCCGCGTTCTACCTGGACCAGCCGCTGAAGTGGAACCACTACGCGGCGTTTGGCCTGATCGTGGTTGCCGCGTTCCTGATGTTCAAGGAGTGAGCGCGCAGCGCTCACCCGGCAGCAACCAACGCGGCCAGTGCATCCTCATGCATGCGCTGCTTCATGGCGGTGCGTCCGAAACGCATCTGTGCAAGATCCGCACGCAGCGCATCGGCCTGCGCACGGCTGATCGATTCCGGATTGCCGACTTCGCGCATGGTCACCAGGGTGCTGCGGTCGGCGATTTCGGTGCGCGCCCAGACCGGCAGCTGCCGTTTCCACGCCTGGCGGCAGGCCGGCGCCTGCGACGCGTGGCGCGCGTCATCCAGCGAGCCGCGCTTGGCCGGCGGAACATGTGCGCGGAGCACCGCAACCTGGCGTTCAAGCTGGTCGGCATACCGGGTCGAGCTGCTGAGCCGATAGTCCTGGAAGTTGATCCAGCGCAGGTGTTGCAGCGGGTGTTCCGCGGTCACCGGCGCTGGCATGGGATTGCGTGAGCGGCTGCCTGCCAGCCGGTGCAGGCCCTCCCGCAGCAACGCGATTTCGCTCGGCGGTGCCTGCAGGGCACGCCCGAAGCCGGTCTCCAGACCCGCTTGGGCGATGCACAGGGACTGTGCGCCCGTGTCGCTCAGGGCACCGAACAACCGCGGATTGCCCTCGATGAGCTGCTGGCAGGCGGCGTAACTGCGGTGCAACGACGCCGTGAGCGCTGGCGGCAGTGCGGCGTTGCCTATTCCGCTGAGGGGAAGGGGCGGCCCGCTGCGGGGCGTTTCGACAGGCGCGGCGCGCGTGCCCTGGAACGCGGCGGCGGCGCCGACCAGGGCGGTGAGCAGGTTCGGGAGATGCATGGCAGGAAGAACCTCTGTCTGCAGGTTCTTCCAGTAACTGCCTGCCGTGGAGGAAAAACCTCCACGAATCGATCATCCAGCGCAGCCACGCAACCGCATCATGTCAGGTCAGGATGCAATGGCCTGTCGGCTGCCTCACCGGGCTTCCGCCGGCGCTTTTTCCACCCACTGTTTGAACACCGCATCGATCTGCGCGTCCTTGACCTTCTTTCCGTCCTGGATGTCCTGGGCCTGGGTGAACAGCGGGATGATCATCGCCATGCCGTCGAGCTTCGTCTTCAGGTGCACGCCCGGGGCCTGGCCGAGGAGGCCGTTCCAGCGCGCGCGCACCCTGGCCCAGTAATCGGCGGTGGCGGTCCAGTAATCGTAGGCCGGCTTGAAGTCGACCTCGGTGGTGCGGGTGTAGTCGTTGAAGCCGAACTCGCGCGCGATCTCCTGCTGGCTGCCGTCGACCCCGCGCAGGATCTTGGTGTTGAACTGCTCGTGGGTCCAGCCGTTGGGGGTCAGCGTATGCCGGTTGACCACCGCCAGCGCGTTGTAATCGCTGCGACGGGTGTATTCGCGGCGCGGCAGCGGCCGCCAGCCGGGGTCGCTGGTCCAGGTAGCCACGCCGTTGCGGTACTCCCATTTGCCGGTGCCGCAGTAGCGCGGTGCGTCGCTGACTTCATACACGCACTGGGTCCAGGCACCGGCCGTCACGGCCGGGTCGATCGCGCGCACCTGCCAGGTCTGGTCGGCGCTGAACTCGAAGCGGCTCGGTGCCTCGTACACCCAGTCCTGACGCCAGTGCTTGGTGACATGGCCGCTCTTGCCATCCACCAACAGGTGCTGCAGCACGACCCGCGTCGGGCTGTCCTCGACCACGATCACTACTTCGTTGCCACCACTGCGCACCGCGGGCGCACGCTCGTAGCCAGGCTTGAGCAGGACGGTTTCGTCGAACGCGAAGTCGACGATGTGTTCGCCCTTCATCGCCAGGATACTGGCGTGGTCGCGCGCCGCGTCGGCGGGCTGGGCGTGGGCGATGCCGCTGCCGGCAAGCAGCAACCACGCAACGCCTGCGCACGCGCGTAGCGACACGCCATGCGTGTCCTGCGTGGTGCCTGGCGCCTGCATGGGACACGCGTGGCGTGTCGCTACGGATTTCAGATTCATCTTTGAAGCTGCCTTCAGGAGGAAAGTTGGATGAGCGGGACCACGTTGGCGTCGTCGACCCACAGTTCGCCGTCGGCGCCCTCGACCCGCGCGATGCGGCGCGCCGCGGTGGCGCCCAGCGTCGAGAGCGAGGCGACGCTGGCGGCCAGTCCCTGGGCGTCGCCGGCGTGCAGGCGCAGCGCGCACATCCGCCATGGTTCGCCGCCCAGCCGCGTGGCCAGGCGACGCCACAGGCGTTCGGCCACGCCGCCGTCGTTGGCCGGTTCCGGCCGCGCCGGGAACGCCGACACCAGCCGGTCCCAGGCCAGGAAATCACTGTCGGGCAGCAGGTACAGCCGCCAGCAGCAGCGACCTCGTGCGTCGGCGAAGCACAGGCTTTCGCGGATGCCTTCGCTGTCCATGCCTTGGCAGGCGTGCGCAGAAACGGCGTGTTTCCAGCCGCCCAGCTCGCTGCTCTCGGGGCGGTACAGGCACAGCACCGTGCCCAGTGCCGCCAGCTGTTCCGGGGAAGGCAACTGGCCAGGGCGCAGGTACCGGTCGGGGGATCGCAATGCGGAAAGGGCTCGGCTCATGATGGCTACCAGCTCACGGCAAGGCTGGCCGACACGTTCCGGCCAGGGTTGGTGAAACGATCAATCACGCTGCTGTTGGTGGCGAGCGTGGAGGTGATCGACGAATAGTCGATGTAGGTGCGGTCGCCGAGGTTGAACACGCCGACATTGAACTTCGCCCCCGGGGCGAACTCCCAGTGCGCCACCAGGTCCAGCACGCCGTAACCGGCAGGGCGGAACGCGGTAGCGCTGGCCATGCGGTCCTTGCGTCGGGCGAAGGTGCCAAGCAGTTCCACGCCCCACGCGTCGCGATCGAAGGCGACGCCCAGCGTGCCGCGCAGCGGATCGATCGATTCCAGCGGCACGTCCTCGGTCTTGTCCTGGCCGCGCGACCACGCCACCGCGCCGTTCAACGACCAGCCGTCCAGCGTGCTGCTGAGCTGGCCCAAGTCGACCCCGGCCTTGAGTTCGGCACCGTAGATCTCGGCGTCGGCGATGTTCTGCGACTGGAACACGGTCAGACCCTGCGGGTTGACACCGACCTGGCGCTGCGACTCGATGAAGTCCTTGTAGTCGTTGTAGTAACCGCTCAGGCTCACGTATGCCGCGGGGGTAAGAAAACGCACGCCCAGTTCCAGGCCATCGCTGGTTTCCGGCTTGAGGTCGGGGTTCGGGATGGCGGTGTAGCGGAACATCACGTTGGTGAAGCCCAGGTTGACATCGTTGTAGGGCGGCGAGCGGAAGCCGTGCGAGTAGCCGGCAAACAGCGACCACGCATCGGCGAAGCGCCAGACCATGCCCAGCTTCGGGGAAACGCTGGTCTTGGTGAGGTCGGACACCGGCATGCCGGGGTTGTCCGCGGCGAAGATCGCATCCACGTCCGGGCGCAGCTCGTAGTGGTCCACGCGCACGCCCGGCACCAGCGAGAAGCGGCCATCGGCGAAGCGCATCTCATCCTGCGCGTACAGCCCCAGCTCGGTGGTTCTGCTGATCGGGAAATCGCGCACCGGGAACGCATCGGGCAGGATGGTCGTGCTGGTCTGGCCGTTGGCAAGGACCTGGTAACCATCCCGCTTCTGCCGGGTTTCGGTCCAGGTGCCATCGAAGCCATAGGTCAACGCGTGTTCGACCGCGCCGGTCTGCAGCGCTTTGTGGAACGCCGCCTGCAGGCCGTAGACGCGCTGGTCGAAGTTGAACTCGCGGTGGCGCGTGGTGCGGTTGGCGCGCTGTTCGTCGGTACGCTGGGTGGTTTCGCTGTCCTGGCGGTACAGCTGCCAGGACAGGCTGTCGGCGAAGCCAGCGGCGAGGTTGTCCATCTCATGCGCGAACGACACGCGCGCCCGGGTCTGGTGGTCACGCGCCTGCATGCCGGTGGTGGTGGTGTGGTCGATGGCCGACAGCACATCGGTGTCGACGCTGTCTTCGTTGCCTTCCACGGTCAGCCGGAAGCGCTGGTCCTCGCTGGGGGCGTACACCAGCTTGCCCAGTACGCTGCGGCCGTCACGCTCCTGCGGGTTGGCGGCGGTGCGGGTGCGGTCGTTGCTGCGCACGTCGCCCATGCTTTCGGTTTCCTGCCCTTGGCGATGGTTGATGTTCACCATGCCGCTCCAGCGATCGCCGCCGAAGGCCGTGGTCGCGCTGCCGAGCAGGCCGTTCCATTCGCCGTCGTAGCCGAACTTCAGTCCGACATGGCTGTCCTTGCCGTCCGTGAGGTAGTCGGCCGGGTCCTTGGTGACGAACGCCACCACCCCGCCGAGGGCGTCGGAGCCGTACAGCGCACTGGCCGGGCCGCGCACGATCTCGACCCGCTTGAGCGTTTCCAGGTCGGTGAAGTTGCGGTTGGCGTCGGAGAAGCTGCCGATCAGGAACGCCTTGGGCATGGCGATGCCGTCGGTCTGGACCAGGACGCGGTTGCCGTCCAGGCCGCGGATGCGGAATCCGCCCAGGCCGAACCGCGCCGGGCTGCGGGTCACCGAGATACCGGGTTGGTAGCGGACCAGGTCCTTGATGTCGCGGACCAGGTGGTCATCCAGCTGCTCGCGGTCGATCACATCGACCGTGGCGGCCACGTCGCTGAGCGCACGTTCGGTGCGGGTGGCGGTGACCTGCACGCGATCGAAATCACGCGCGTTGGCGGCATCGGGGCTGGCGGGGGCGGCGGCGTGGGCGGCAAGCGGCAGCGCCAGCCACACGGCAAGGCACAGAACGGTAGGACGGGTCATGGGGTGGGCGGATTTCGCTGGACGCGGAAGGAGACCCCCGACCGACGCCGGGACCGCAAGGTCGCAGGCGACGTGCCGAGGGGGAGAGAGCAGTGCAGGCGGCGGGCCGACGGTGCACCCACACGGCCGCGCGGGTGCATCCCGTGGGGGAGGCAGGCCGTTACTTGGTGAGGATCAGCTTGTCGTTGCTGGTATGGCGCAGACGGTAGAAGCGGTCACCGTGCTGGATCAGGATTTCGCGGCGACCCTTGAGCAGGGCCTCGCTGTCGATCACTTCTTCGGCCGGAACGGCCCGGACCGAACGGTCGCGAAGGGTCAGCGTTTCGGGGCGCAGCAGTACAGCAGCTTGAGTGTTCATCGTCTGGACTCGTGCGAGGGACGAGTTAGATGATAATGATTCTCAGTTGACAATCAACAACCATTCTCATGTTCATTGATGGAATTGATGATCGATTTTAGAATTTCGATTGATGCAGTCTATTGGTAGAGCCACGCCCTGCGTGGCTGTGCGCGATCGATCATGCACCGCGAAGCCACGCAGGGCGTGGCTCTACGGGGGATACGTCAGGGCGCGAAGACTGCTTCCACCCGGCTCCAGTCGGCGTCCGCGACCTGCTCGAGGACGTCCAGGGCGCCCAGGTTCTGCTCCAGCTGGCTTACCCGGCTGGCGCCGAGGATGACGGTGGAGACGTTCGGGTTGCGCAGGCACCAGGCGATGGCCAGCTGCGCCGGGGCGTGGCCCAGTTCGGCGGCCAGGGCGCTGAAGGCGCGTACCCTGTCCAGTCGCTGCTCGGCCTGATCGCCCAGCACCAGGTCCTTCAACCAGCCCATCTGGCCCTGGCCCAGCCGCGACGCCGGGTCGAAGCCTGCGTCGTACTTGCCACTGAGCAGGCCCGACGCCAGCGGCGAGAAGATCGTGGTGCCCAGCCCCGGGTCGGCATACAGGGGGGCGTATTCGCGCTCCACCCGCTCGCGGTGCAGCAGGTTGTACTGCGGCTGCTCCATGCTGGGCAGGTGCAGGTTGTGGGCGCGGGCGAAGTCGACCGCTTCCTGGATCTGCGCCGCCGACCATTCCGAGGTGCCCCAGTACAGCACCTTGCCCTGCCGGATCAGGGTGTCCATCGCCCGTACCGTTTCACCGATCGGCGTGTCCTGGTCCGGGCGGTGGCAGTAATACAGGTCCAGATAGTCCACCCGCAGGCGCTTGAGCGCCGCGTGGCAGGCGTCGGTCACATGCTTGCGCGACAGTCCGTGCTGGGTCGGCCGCGGGTCGTCGACCGAACCGAAGAACACTTTGCTGGACACGCACACCCCGTCGCGCGGCAGGCGCAGGTCGGCGATCACGTCGCCCATCACCTGCTCGGCGCGGCCGCGCGCGTAGCCCTCGGCGTTGTCGAAGAAGTTGATGCCGTGATCCCAGGCGCAGGCGACCAGGTTGCGGGCCTCGTCGCGTCCGATCTGGTCGCCGAAGGTGACCCAGGCCCCGAAAGACAGGGCCGACAGCTTCAGGCCGGACGAGCCCAGGCGGCGGTAATGCATGCGATTCTCCTGCGGAAAAGGTAGAAAACTGAACGCGTTTGGCTGCGCCGGGACGCGGCCCGGGCGCGGCCCACCAGTGTAGCCGTGGCGGGCACGCCCCTTGGCGTTGCTTGCCCGATCGCGGCCAATCGCCCCCCGCACGCGGCTTTTCCTTGCTCCGCCCCTGCCGCTGCTCTAGGCTTCCCGTTTTTCGCGGCGCCCCAGGGGAGTCTCATGGTCGAAGGTTTGGGCAGGATTGGCTTCGGCCTCTTTGGGTTGGCAGTGCTGATCGGCATCGCCTGGCTGTTCTCCAACAACAAGCGCGCCGTCGACTGGCGCCTGGTGGTCACCGGTATCGCCCTGCAGATCGCGTTCGCCGCGCTGGTGCTGCTGGTCCCCGGCGGCCGCGACGTGTTCGATGCGCTCGGCAAGGGCTTCGTGAAGATCCTGAGCTTCGTCAACGAGGGCTCCGGCTTCATCTTCGGCAGCCTGATGGACACCAGCCGGTTCGGTTTCATCTTCGCCTTCCAGGTGCTGCCCACCATCATCTTCTTCTCCGCGCTGATGGGGGTCATGTACCACCTCAACGTGATGCAGATGATCGTGCGCGGCATGGCCTGGGCGATCACCAAGGTAATGCGCGTTTCCGGCGCGGAAACCACCAGCGTCTGCGCCAGCGTGTTCATCGGCCAGACCGAAGCGCCGCTGACCGTGCGTCCGTACATCGCCAGGATGACCCAGTCCGAGCTGATCACCATGATGATCGGCGGCATGGCCCACATCGCCGGCGGCGTGCTGGCCGCCTACGTTGGCATGCTCGGCGGCAACGACCCGGTGCAGCAGGCCTTCTACGCCAAGCACCTGCTCGCCGCCAGCATCATGGCCGCCCCGGCCACCCTGGTCGTGGCCAAGCTGCTGGTGCCGGAAACCGGCACCCCGCTGACCCGCGGCACGGTCAAGATGGAAGTCGAAAAGACCTCCAGCAACATCATCGACGCGGCCGCGGCCGGCGCCGGCGACGGCCTCAAGCTGGCCCTTAACATCGGCGCCATGCTGCTGGCCTTCATCGCCCTGATCGCCCTGCTCAACGCCCCGCTGACCTGGCTGGGTGAAATCACCGGCCTGCAGGCCGCGCTGGGTCGCCCGACCGACCTGTCGACGATCTTCGGCTACCTGCTCGCCCCGATCGCCTGGGTGATCGGCACCCCCTGGGCCGATGCCACCACCGTGGGTTCGCTGATCGGCCAGAAGGTGGTGATCAACGAGTTCGTGGCGTATTCGAAACTGTCGGAAATCGTCAACGGCCAGGTGCCCGGCGTGTCGCTGTCGGCTGAAGGCCGCCTGATCGCCACTTACGCCCTGTGCGGTTTCGCCAACTTCAGCTCGATCGCGATCCAGATCGGTGGTATTGGTGGTCTGGCCCCGGAACGCCGCCACGACCTGGCCCGGTTCGGCCTGCGCGCCGTGCTCGGCGGTACCATCGCCACCTTCATGACGGCGACCATCGCCGGCGTGCTGACGCATTTCAGCTGATATCCGTTTTAGAGAAGCAATCTTTATGAGTAGCAGTGTCGTCGTTGTCGGTTCCTTCAACGTGGATCATGTCTGGCGTTGCGAGTCGCTCCCGGCCCCCGGTGCGACCATCGCCGGCCGCTACAGCACCGGTCCCGGCGGCAAGGGCTTCAACCAGGCCGTGGCTGCCCGCCGCGCCGGCGCCCCGACCACCTTCCTGTGCGCCCTCGGCGACGACGCCGGCGGCGCCATGGCCCGCGGCCTGGCCGAAGAAGACGGCTTCGCGCTCAGCGCCGAAGCCAGCAGCGAACCGACCGGCACCGGCGGCATCTACGTCGACAGCCGTGGCCGCAACACCATCGTGATCGGCCCCGGCGCCAATGCCGCGCTCAGCACCGCCTACATCGACCAGCAGCGCGCGCTGCTGGCCGGCGCCAAGGTCGTGCTGGCCCAGCTCGAGTCGCCGGTGGAAACGATCGAAGCGGCCCTGGCCATCGCCCGCGAAGCCGGCGTCACCACCGTGCTCAACGCCGCCCCCGCCGACGCCCCGTCCAGCATCGGCCTGCTCAAGCTGGCCGACATCCTCACCCCCAACGAAACCGAGTTCGCCGCCCTGCTCGGCCGTCACGTCGGCGAACGCGTGGACGCCGACGACGTCGCCGCCCTCGACGGCGCCAGCCTGCACGCCCTGTGCCGCAAGCTGGTCGGCAACGGCACCGTGGTGGTCACCCTGGGCGCGGTCGGCGTGTTCGTCTCGCATGCTGAAGAAACCCTGCGCGGCGACACCCAGCCCTACTACCGCGTGGGCGCCGAACAGGTCCAGGTGATGGACACCACCGGCGCCGGCGATGCCTTCAACGGCGCCCTGGTCGCCTCCCTGGCCCAGGATCCGGACGCCGCGTTCTCGCGCCACGTCCGCTTCGCCAACCAGTTCGCCGGCCGCTCCACGGAAAAGGAAGGCGCCGCCGTGGCGATGCCGCATTTCACGCCCGCGGACGTGTAATGACGCGCGAAAATCCGCACGACCAACGGTCGTGCGCTACCGGAACCGGCGCGAAAGCGCCGGTTTTTTGTTTCAACTGGCCACCATCGCGCACCGGTGGGGGCGCTGGAAGCAACCGTCAAGCATCTGCTCATGCCCGTGTGGCATCAGGGCCTTCCGGATCGGCCTGAATGTGGGGCCGGATCGCAGGGCTCTGCGTGGTTGCCGGCCATGGGCCGGCACTACAATGGCCGCATGCAGATTGGTCCCTACAACATCCAGCCCAACGTGGTGCTTGCGCCCATGGCCGGGGTCACCGACAAGCCGTTCCGGCTGCTGTGCAAACGGCTGGGCGCGGGTCTGGCTGCCTCGGAGATGACCATCTCCGATCCGCGCTTCTGGACTACCCGCAAGTCGATCCACCGCATGGACCATGCCGGCGAACCCGATCCGATCAGCGTGCAGATCGCGGGCACCGAACCACAGCAACTGGCCGACGCCGCCCGCTACAACGTCGACCACGGCGCCCAGATCATCGACATCAACATGGGCTGCCCGGCCAAGAAGGTCTGCAACGCCTGGGCCGGCTCCGCTCTGATGCGCGACGAGGACCTCGTCGCCCGCATCCTCGGCGCCGTCGTCAACGCCGTCGACGTGCCCGTTACCCTCAAGATCCGCACCGGCTGGGACTGCGACCACCGCAACGGCCCGCGCATCGCCCACATCGCCGAAGACAGCGGCATTGCCGCCCTTGCCGTGCACGGCCGCACCCGCGACCAGCATTACACCGGCAGCGCCGAATACGAGACCATCGCCGCGATCAAAGCCGCCCTGCGCATTCCCGTGATCGCCAACGGCGACATCGACTCGCCGCAGAAGGCCGCGCACGTGCTGGCGCACACCGGCGTCGACGCCGTCATGATCGGCCGCGCCGCCCAGGGGCGCCCGTGGATCTTCCGCGAAGTGGCGCATTACCTGGCCACCGGCACCCTGCTGCCGCCGCCGTCGCTGGACGAAGTGCGCGATATCCTGCTCGGCCACCTGCATGCCCTGCACGCCTTCTACGGCGAACCGCAGGGCGTGCGCATCGCCCGCAAGCACCTGGGCTGGTACGCCAAGGACCGGCCCGAGAATGCCGCGTTCCGCGCCGTCGTCAACCGTGCCGACGATGCCGCCGCCCAGATCGCCCTGACCACCGACTATTTCACTGCACTGGCCGCCGGCGAACCGCTGTCCTCCGCTGCCTGATCCATTCCCGATGCCGAGCCCGGCCCAGCGCCACGTGACCGCCATGACCCCGATTGCCGCCCCCACCTACCTGCACGGCTTCTCCGACACCGAACAGCACCGCCTGGTCACCCAGGCCCGGTTGCTGGAGCCGACCATCTTCAACAACATCGACTACAGCGGCGCCAAGCGCCTGCTCGAGGTCGGCAGCGGCGTCGGCGCCCAGACCGAGATCCTGCTGCGCCGCTTCCCGGACCTGCATGTCACCGGCGTCGACCTCAGCGACGCGCAGCTGGCCACCGCCCGCCGCAACCTGGAGAAGACCCCGTGGTGCAGCGAGCGCTACAGCCTGCTGCAGGCCGACGCCGGCAACCTCCCCTTCGGCGCCCGCGACTTCGATTCCGCCTTCCTGTGCTGGGTGCTCGAACACGTGCCCTCCCCGGCCCGCGTGCTCAGCGAAGTGCGCCGGGTGCTGGTCCCGGGCTCCCCGGTGTACGTCACCGAAGTGATGAACGCCTCGTTCCTGCTCGATCCGTACTCGCCGCACATCTGGCGCTACTGGATGGCCTTCAACGACTTCCAGTACGACCACGGCGGCGACCCGTTCGTCGGCGCCAAGCTCGGCAACCTGCTGCTGGCCGGTGGCTTCCGCGACGTGCACACCGAAATCAAGACCATCCACCTCGACAACCGCGACCCGGCACGGCGCAAGACCATGATCGCGTTCTGGGAACAGGTGCTGCTCTCCGCCGCCGACCCGCTGCTGGAGGCGGGCCTGGTGGACCAGGAAACGGTCGACGGCATGCGCCGCGAGTTCAGCCTGGTGCAGAACGATCCGAACGCCGTGTTCTTCTTCTCGTTCGTGCAGGCCCGCGCGACGGTTTACTGAAAAGAATGGCGGGTACTGCTGACGGTGGTAGAGCCGACTGTTAGTCGGCTGCTCGCCGGCGCGCTGCGCGCAGCCGACTAACAGTCGGCTCTACCCGCTGGCTTACCGGTCCTGCGTCTGCGGGGCATGCCAGATGCGTTGCCACAGGGTGCCGAAGCGGGCCTTCATTCGCGCCCGGCCCTGCTCGCCGTCGTACGCCGGGCGCAGCTGCTCGGGCGGGATCGCCACCCAGCGCTCGCCCTCGGCGCGCGCCACGGCGAAGGTGAAGGTGTAGTCCGGTTCCAGCCCCATGCGCAGGTCGCTCAGCTGCATCCGGCCATCGACCACCTGCGCGCGCATGAAGCCGCGGTTGAACCAGTTCAACCGTGCCACCGCCGGAAGGTGTGCCGCCTGGCGCAACCCCTGCACGTTGGACGGGTACCCGCGGAAGGTCATCGGGCCGTGGTCGGCCACTACCGAGCGCTCGCCGATCACATACCCGCCTGGCGTCATCGCCACCACCTGCCACAGCAGCGTGTTGAACGGCGTGGCCACCGAGAAGCGTGGCGCATCGCCCAGTCCCATCGCCGCCAGTGCACGGTCCGCCTCGCGGTCGACCTGCTGCTTGGCCAGCAGCGACCAGCCGAGGTACCCGGTGCTCAGGACCAGGCCGGCCAGCAGCGCCTTCTGCGCCAGCGGCCGGCTGCGCGCGAACCATGCCACCGCGCAGCCCAGCAGCAGCCACACCGTGTACAGCGGGTCGATGATGAAGACGCTGGACCACATCGTCGGCGGCGGCGTGAACGGCCACCACAGCTGGGTGCCGTAGACGGTGAACGCATCCAGCAGGGGATGGGTGACCAGCGCCAGCAGGATCGCCCAGAACCAGCGCGCGGGAGCCTGGGCCACCCGGCCGTTGCCGAAGCGTTTGAACAGCCACCAGACCAGCAGCGCCACCCATGGCAGCACCAGCAGCGAGTGGCTGTAGCTGCGGTGCTCGGTCATCAGCGCCACCGGGTCGGTCGCGGTGAAGGCCAGCAGCAGGGCATCCAGGTCCGGCAGGGTGCCCAGCGCGGCGCCGGCAAGCAGGGCGGCGCGGCGGTGGCCGGCGGGGGCGATGGCGGCGGCTACGGCGCCGCCGAGAACGATCTGGCTTAGGGAATCCATGGGGCGATGGTACGGGACGGGAGTGTGGTTACGGGCGGGGCGGGGGGCAGCCGGGCGCAGGATCATGGCTTTGACACGCATGGCGTGTCACTACGATCCGTGGTCGCTCGGGTTGGGGGTCGACCGGGTTGGGGTTGTCGGGGTGGGCGCGCCCGGGTTTCGGGGGCGCCGTTGTCACGCTGGTGGGACACTGGGCGCCGACGCTGGGGGGCAATGGCGCTGCGGCGGGCCCTGGCGGTGGGCACGCCGGCTTAACCACGGGCAACTTCCGCTGGGCCACAATGCAATGGCGCGACTTGCCGTGTATCATGCGCGCCCATCTTTCCATCCGAATCAAAGGATATTACGCCTGATGTCCAGCTACCTGTTCACCTCCGAATCGGTCTCCGAAGGCCATCCGGACAAGATTGCCGACCAGATCTCCGATGCGGTGCTGGACGCGATCCTTGCCCAGGACCAGCGCGCCCGCGTGGCCTGCGAAACCATGGTCAAGACCGGCGTGGCGATCGTGGCCGGTGAAATCACCACCTCC
>Ga0213821_1000595_pt1 | contig 20845 bp, 17 predicted proteins | sample MC6MC0909MG_FD_179894 | JGI IMG/M metagenome (GOLD analysis project Ga0213821, IMG submission 179894) | Enriched soil aggregate microbial communities from Iowa State University, Ames, United States - MC6-MC0909-MG | ecosystem: Environmental > Terrestrial > Soil > Unclassified | place: USA: Iowa...
GCTCGGTCAGCGAGGAGATCATCACCACCGGCAGCGGGTGCAGGCGCATCAGGTTTTCCAGGAACGCCAGCCCGTCCATGCGTGGCATTTCCACGTCCAGGGTGATCACGTCCGGGGCGAGACGCTTGATCTTCTCGCGCGCCAGCAGCGGGTCGGCGGCGGTGCCGACCACTTCGATGCCGGGGTCGCTGGCGAGGATCTCGCTCAGCATCTGCCGCACTACCGCCGAATCGTCGACGATCAAGACCCTGCAGGGTGCACCGGTGATCATTCGAACAGCTCCACGCCACCGGTGACCGGGGCCTTGGACAGGCGCGCACGCACCGCCGATTCGGTCGCGGCCACTTCGGCTTCGTGTGCGTGCGGCAGGCGCTGCACCACCACGCGCCCGGTGTCGGCGAAGAACCACACCTTGCGCGGGTGGATGCCGCACAGGTCCTCGGCCAGCACCGGGATGTGCTCGGCCTGCAGGTACTGGCGCACGAACTCGGCGTTGCGGGTGCCTACCGGGTTGCTGGTGAAGCCCTTGAGCACGTTGGCGCCGCCGAACACCTTGGCTTCCAGGCGCTTGCGGTGCGCGCCGCGCTTGAGCAGGTCGTTGATCAGCAGTTCCATGGCGTAGCTGCCGTAACGCGCCGGGGCACCGTCGCCGACATTGCCTTCGGGCAGCAGGAAGTGGTTCATGCCACCGATCTTCAGCACCGGGTCGCGCAGGCACGCGGCCACGCACGAGCCCAGGGTGGTGGTGAGCGCGGTGTCATCGTCCACCACCAGGTACTGGGTCGGCAGCAGCTTGGCGGCGGTGACCTTGAAGCGACTGTCGAAGTAGCGCATCACGTCGTCGTTGCGGGCGGCCAGGTTCATGCCGGGGCCCCGGGTGCGCGCTTGTACAGGGTGCGCCCGCAGGGCTGGATCAGGTCGGCGGCGTGCAGGTAGTTCTCCGAATGGCCGGTGTAGAGCAGGCCGTCGTCGCCCATGTGCTGGATCAGCCGCGATAGGATCCCGCGCTGGGTGGGCTTGTCGAAATAGATCATCACGTTGCGGCAGAACAGCGCGTCGTACGGGCCGCCTACGTCATAGCGGGGCGCCAGCAGGTTCAGCGGACGGAACTCGATCAGCTCGCGCAGCGCCGGGTGCACGCGGCATTGGCCTTCATTGGGGCCGCTGCCACGCTGGAAGTAGCGCTTCTTGATTGCTGGATCGAGCCCGGACACGCGGTCGATGGCGTACACGCCGCGGCTGGCGGTGGCCAGCACCTGGGTGTCGACGTCGGTGGCCAGGATCCGTACCGGTGGCTTGAGCGTGCCGAACGCCTCGCAGGCGGTGATCGCCATCGAGTAGGGCTCCTCGCCGGTGGACGCGGCGCACGACCACAGCTGCAGGGTGCCGCGGCCGCTGCGCGCGCGCAGTTCGGTGTCGAGCTTTTCGAAATGGTGCGGTTCCCGGAAGAACGCGGTCAGGTTGGTGGTCAGGGCGTTGGTGAACGCCTGCCACTCGTCGCCGCCCTGGCTTTCCAGCTGGTCCAGGTAGTCCTGGAAGCTGCGCAGGCCGAGCGCACGCAGGCGCCGCGACAGGCGCCCGTAGACCATGTCGCGCTTGGCCGGTGCCAGCGAAATGCCGACACGCTGGTAGATCAGGTCGCAGATGCGGCGGAAGTCGCGGTCGGCGAACTCGAATTCACGACCGTTCTGAGTGCTGGCGGAGGCAGGTGCGGTGGGCGTGTTCACGGACGGACTCGGAAGAAGGGGAGGGCGGCGGACAGCGGGGCAGGGCCCCGCTCTACGTCAGAATTCCTGCCAGTTGCCGTCGTCGGCCGGGGTGGTGCGCGCGGCACGCGGGGCGGCGGACGGCTTCGCTGCCGACGCCTTCGCCGCGACCACCGGCTTCACGCTGCGCAGCGGCGCCGGCGGCGCCACCCGTGCGGCCACGGCGCTCACTGCCGCGGCGACCTGGTTGTCGAGGCGGAAGATCGACACTGCGTCGGCCAGCTGCGTGGCCTGTTCTTCCATGGCCCGTGCCGCAGCGGTGGCTTCCTCCACCAGCGCGGCGTTCTGCTGGGTGGTTTCGTCCATCTGCACCACGGTCTGGTTGACCTGCTCGATGCCGGCCGACTGCTCCTGCGAGGCCGCCGAGATCTCGGCCATGATGTCGTTCACGCGCTGCACCGAGGCGACGATCTCGCCCATGGTGGTGCCGGCCTGCCGGACCAGCGCCGAGCCGTCGGCGACGCTGGCCACCGAATCATCGATGAGGCCCTTGATTTCCTTGGCGGCGCCGGCCGAGCGCTGGGCCAGGGTGCGCACTTCCGAGGCGACCACGGCGAAGCCACGGCCCTGTTCGCCGGCGCGGGCCGCTTCGACAGCGGCGTTGAGCGCCAGGATGTTGGTCTGGAAGGCAATGCCGTCGATCACCGAGATGATCTCGGCGATGCGCCGGGAGCTGGCTTCGATCGCGCTCATGGTGGTGACCACCTGGCCGACCACTTCACCGCCCTGCGAGGCCACGCTGTGCGCACCGATCGACAGCTGGTTGGCCTGGCGCGCATGTTCGGCGTTCTGGCGCACGGTAGAGGTGAGTTCCTCCATCGACGCGGCGGTTTCTTCCAGGTTGGCGGCCTGCTGTTCGGTGCGGCGCGACAGGTCGCTGTTGCCGGTCGCGATTTCGCCCGCGGCCAGGTTGATGTTGCCCGCCGCTTCCTGGATCTGGCCGACGATCTGGGTCAGCTGGGCGACGGTGGCGTTGGCGTCGTCGCGCATGGTCGCGAACACGCCCTGGAACTCGCCGTGCATGCGTGCGGTGAGATCGCCTTCGGCAATGGCCGAGAGCAGCTGCGAGAGCTTGCCCAGGTTGTCGTCGCTGACCTGCATCATCGCGTTGAGGCTGGCGATCATCTGCGCGAAGTCATGGTCGAAGCGGGCGACGTCGCCACGCTGGCTGAAGTCGCCGGCGGCGGCGGCCGCACCCAGGCGCTTGATCTCGGCGTTGATGCTGGCCAGGTTGTGCTTGACCGCGTCCACGGTGGTGCTGATCGCCGCCTTCTCGCCCGGATAGCGGGCGATGTCGGCGCTGAGGTCGCCGACCGCATAGCGCTGCACCACGGCCAGCACGTCCTGCATGGTCTGCACGTGGGCGCCGACCAGGGTATTGGTTTCGTGCACCATCAGGCCGTATTCGCCCGGGAAGGCGGTCTCGTCCATGCGATAGCCGGTCTGGCCGGCGTCGTGCTGGCTGGCCATCTCGCGCTGGGCGCCGATGACTGCGTGCAGCTGCTGCTGCATGCGGCCCATGCTTTCCAGCAGGCGACCCGGTTCGTCCTGGGCCTGCGCGCCGATGCGGGTGTCGAGCTTGCCGCGGGCGATGCTCTCGGCCACGCCGGTGGCCTGGCGCAGTGGGCCGGTGATGCGATTTCCGATCAGCCAGCTCAGGGCGAGCACCACCAGCACCAGCGCGCCGCCGCTGCCGGCCATGATGCCGGTGAATGCGAGTGCATCGGACTGCACATCGTCCATGTACACGCCGCTGGTGACCACCCATTGCCACGGGGCATACATGCCGGCGTAGGTGGCCTTTTCGATCAGCGCGTCGCCATTGCCCGGCTTGGTGGTGGAATAGTAGGTGAAGCCACCGCCGGTCTTGGCCATGTCCACCTGCTGCAGGTAGATCGGCACGCCATCCTTGGAGGTGTAGTCCTTCTGCACCTTGCCGACGCGCGTCGGGGCGAAGGGGTGCATGAGCAGGGTGTAATCGGTGGCCAGGACGTTGTAGTAGGCGCTGTCGCCGTCGGCGCGCATGCTGTTCAGTGCCTGCAGGGCAGCCGCCTTTGCCGCTTCCTCGGTGAGTTCGCCGGTGCCGGCCAGGCGCTTGTAATGGTCGAAGATGCCGTAGGTCAGTTCGACCTGGGTCTTCAGGCCTTCCTTGCGCGTCTCGGCCAGGTCGAGGTACTGCATGCGCGCGGCAATGATGGCCAGGGCGATCACGCCGATGGCGATCAGGGCGGTAAGCAGGTTCAACTTGCCGCGGACGGACAGGTTGGAGAAGCGGCTGGAAAGATTCATGGGCATGGGGTCTTTTCGAACGGGGGCGTACTGCTATGCCTGGAGAGCGGGCGGAGGCCGTGGGGGCCGACGTCGACGAACATGTCGAGGCACTGTTGTTATCGGCAGAAAACCGCAGCTATTGAGGTGCGTGAGCTGAGCGTATTCAGCTCCAAACATGCAAAGGCCCCGATGCCGGAACATCGGGGCCTTGCGTTTCCGCTGCGGCAGCCTGCCGTGCGGCTTAGAACTCCTGCCAGTCGCCTTCGGCAAGTTCGGCGGCGACCGCGCGGCTGGTCGGCTTGCGTGCCGGTGCGGCGGTGGCGGCCGGACGGGCCACCGGGCGCGGTGCCGGTGCCGGCGCCGGGGCGGCGGCGACCTGGTCCTGCTCGTCCAGGCGGAAGATCGACACGGCGTCGCTGAGGTGGCCGGCCTGTTCTTCCATCGAACGCGCGGCGGCGGTGGCTTCTTCCACCAGCGCGGCGTTCTGCTGGGTGGTTTCGTCCATCTGCACCACGGTCTGGTTGACCTGCTCGATACCAGCCGACTGTTCCTGCGAGGCCGCCGAGATCTCGGCCATGATGTCGGTCACGCGCTGCACCGAGGCGACGATCTCGCCCATGGTGGCGCCGGCCTTCTGGACCAGGGCCGAACCGTCATTGACCTTGCCGACCGAGTCGTCGATCAGGCCCTTGATTTCCTTGGCCGCACCGGCCGAGCGCTGGGCCAGGGTGCGCACTTCCGAGGCGACCACGGCGAAGCCGCGGCCCTGTTCGCCGGCACGCGCCGCTTCCACCGCGGCATTCAGTGCCAGGATGTTGGTCTGGAAGGCAATGCCGTCGATCACCGAGATGATCTCGGCGATCTTCTTGGACGAGGTCTGGATCGCGCTCATGGTGGTCACCACCTGGCCGACCACTTCACCGCCCTGCGAGGCCACGCTGTGCGCGCCGATGGCCAGCTGGTTGGCCTGGCGGGCATGCTCGGCGTTCTGGCGCACGGTGGAGGTGAGTTCTTCCATCGAGGCAGCGGTTTCTTCCAGGTTGGCAGCCTGCTGCTCGGTCCGGCGCGACAGGTCGCTGTTGCCGGTGGCGATTTCGCTGGCGGCCGAGCTGATGGCCTGGCTGGACTGCTTGATGCGGGTGACGATGCCGCTGAGCTGTTCGGCGGTGGCGTTGGCGTCGTCGCGCATGGTGGCGAACACGCCTTCGAACTCGCCGTGCATGCGCACGGTCAGGTCGCCCTGCGACAGCGCGGTGAGCAGGCCGGAGATCTGTTCGATGCTGGAGGCGTTGGCGTCGAGCAGGCCATTGATCTGCTGGGCCAGCTGCAGGAAGAAGCCGTCCTTGCCTTCGGCGCTGATGCGGCCGGACAGGTCGCCGGCAGCGGCCTGGGCGATGACGCGCGCCACTTCGGCTTCCACCAGTGCTTCGGGGGTGCGGTCGCGCCACTCGACCACGTGGCCGACGCTTTCGCCTTCTTCATTGCGGATGGTGGACACGACCTGCGCGAACTGGGCGTCGCCGAACTGCATGGCGCGGCGGGCCACGCCGTGCTGCTTGAGGTTGGCCAGCAGGCCGGCGTCCATTTCGCCACGGTGCTCGAGCACGGTCAACGGACGGCCGACCAGCGAGGTGCTGGCGTCGAAGTCCGGCAGCTGCTTGCGCAGTTCGTCCTGGTACTGGGACAGGGTCTGTTCCAGGGCGCGGTTGGCGTAGACGATGTTGAGGTGGTTGTCGGTCAGGTACACGCCGGTGGAGCTGTAATCCAGCGCGGTGCGGATGCGCAGGTTCTCGCGGGCCACGGCCTGTTCGGTTTCGGTGCGATCGCGCAGGTCGCGCTGCATGCGCTGCATGGCCTGCATCAGGTCGCCGACTTCGTCCTTGCGACTGACGTCGATATGGCCATCGAGCTTGCCCCCGGCCACTTCGTTGGACACCAGCACCGCGCCACGGACGGCGCCAACCAGCGAGCGGGCGAACAGGTAGACCAGCACCAGGCCGAGCGCGGCGCCGCCGAGCAGGGCGATGACGGTGAGGGTGGCGGAGGTGGCGTAAGTGCTTTCCGCTTCTTCGCGCGAGGCGCGGGCAAGGCGGTTGTCTTCGGCGATCAGGGTCTCCAGGGCGGCGGAGGCCTTGAGGTGTTTGGTGCGGGTTTCGCCGACGAAGGTATCGATGGCGTCGTCCGGCAGGTCCAGCTCGAGCATTTCGGTGACGGCGTCGTAGGAAGCGAGCGAGTCGTTCCAGTCCTTGGCGAAGGCGTCGAACAGCTTCTTCTGCTGCGGGCTGTCGATCAGCTCGGGATACTTCTTCATCGAGGCGGCGATCTTGCCGCGCAGGTCGGCGGCGCGGGTCTTGGCTTCGGCCTTGACGTCGTCGCTGGCTCGGATCAGGCCCTGGTAGGCGGAGTTGCGGTATTCACCGAGCATGCCGCGCATCTCGCCGGCCATGCGGATGCTTTCCATCCGGTTGCCGGCCAGTTCGGTGGTTACGTTGTTGAGGGAGTGCAGGCCACGGTAGGCGACCACGCCCTGCAGCAGCATCACCAGCAGGATTACACCGAAAGTCAGCATCAACTTCGGCATCAGTTTGAGGTTCTTGATCCATTGCATGGTGGTGCACTCTCCGGTGGCAGACGCGTCCGGGCATCAGGCCCGGTTGCAGCGACCACGCCGGCGCGGGCCGGCGTGGCAGGGCATGGGGCTATTACTTGATGTTGGCGAGCTTGAGGCCGGACGGCGAGCTGACTTCGATTTCAGCGCGTGAGGCGTCGCGGGCGATCTTGCCGATCACGCAGACGGTCTTGCCTTCCAGGGTTTCCAGCGGGAAGCTGAACTTGCCGCGGTTTTCGCCGGCGATGCGGGCCGAGAAGGTGTGGCGCGGGAAGGCGCCGCCCATGTACAGGAAGGTCGGCTGGCCTTCGGAGCCTTCGGCGTAGCGGGCCTTTTCGACCTTGCCGCAGACCATGCCGTCCTTGCCGACCGAACGCGCCGCCAGCTCCGGCGGGATCATTTCGGCGGACTGGGCGAAGGCGGAGGAGGCGGAAGCGGCGAGGACGGCGATCGAAAGCAGGGTGGGCAGGGTCTTCATCGGGAGGTTCTCCGGGGGATATGGATAGTTGGCCCGGTGGTGGGTGAGCCCACGCAGCCGGTTCCTGAATCCAGCTATCGGCCATTCGCGACAGAACTGAAGGATTTTTGTTGAACGAAAATCGATCCGATCCGGCGCGATGGGGGGTGGGTCAGGCGGCGGCGTCTTCGACGGCGGCAGGCTGGCCCATGTCGGCGCTGTCGAGCAGGGTTTCGATATCCAGCAGGATCAGCATGCGGTCGTCCTGGGTGCCGATGCCGGAGATGAAGCGGGTATCGACGGCGGCGCCGAATTCGGGGGTGGGGCGGATCTGGTCGGCGCTGAGCGGAATGACGTCGGAGACGCTGTCGACGACGATGCCGACGACGCGGTTGTCGACGTTGAGCACGATCATGACGGTGAAGGCGTCGTAGCGCGCGTCGTCCAGGCGCAGCTTGAGGCGCAGGTCGATGACCGGGACGATGGTGCCGCGCAGGTTGATCACGCCCTTGATGTAGTCGGGGGCGTCGGGGACGCGGGTGACCGAGTCATAGCCGCGGATTTCCTGGACCTTGAGGATGTCCACGCCGTAGTGCTCGGCGCCGAGGGTGAAGCTGAGGTACTCGCCACCGCTGCTGGCGGCGTTGGGGTTGCTGTCGTTCATGGAAGGAATCCTGGGTCGGGCGTGGCGGTCGGAAAACCGGGGCGTCATTCCGGATATCGGCCTGGATCGCGACGACTTTAGGGAAGAGCGTCCGACCAACGGTCGGACCTGCCCGGGCCTCCCAATCGGTTCCTACGTCGCTGTCATTCGCCGTTCTTGCGGGCGCTGCGCTGGCGGTCGATGCGGAAGATGTAGCGCTGGATGGCGCTGTCGCCGCCGCGGGGCAGGCCGTCGAAACGCATGCCGATGCGCTTCATTTCCACGCCGTTGGGGAGTTTCTGCGCCAGCTGGTTGCAGACGATCAGCGAGACCTGCATGGCGCCGGTGTCGGGCATGTCGAGGCGGGCGTCATAGCGCTTCTGCAGGGAGAACGCGTTGCAGTTCGCCGGTACGGTGACGGCCAGGCCGCCGCCGCTGATGTCGACCACGCGCAGGTGCAGGGCTTCGCTGCGGTCCTCGTTGATCGGGAACAGCAGGTGCGGGGAGTCGGTGACCGGCGTCTCCAGCCGGTACAGCTCGCGACGCTGCAGGTGCACCAATTCGGTGGGGAAGGGAACGCGGAAGGCCACGTGGCCGTGGCCGCCGGTTCGCTCCAGGTGGTCGAGGCGGAAGCGCACCATTACCCGGTCCAGCTGGGCGAAGCAGAGCAGGTGGCCGGCCTCTTCGGCGGCGCGGTTGGAGGATTCGGACGGGCTGCCATCCAGCAGCAGGTAGTCGTCGTCCTCGTCCAGCTCCAGGATCGCGGTCGGGAACGACTGGTCGCGGCCGCCCAGGTGGGCGGTGAGCAGCGAGCGCTGGTCGATCAATGCCTGCAGCAGCTGGCGGATCTGCCGGGGGTTGCGGACCAGGTAACGATCGTCCGCGCCGTCATCGTGGTCGGCGTGGGACGCGTCGTGGGTTTCAAGGCTGCCTTCGGACATGGACTCTGCTGCGTTGGGCGGGTACAGATTTCGTGCGAAATCAGGTCTCTGTCCGTTTATCGGCAGCGGTTCACAATAATGTAGGGCGAATCTGTGTAGGGCCTTTTGTGCGGTGCAATGGAGTGCGGTACGCCACAACGACGACACCCCGCCGGAGCGGGGTGTCGAGGGTGACGGGCCGTTGCGATCAGAACTCCTGCCAGTCGCCTTCGCCCGCCAGCGCCGGTTCGCGCACCGCCGGTCGGCGCACCGGTGCCGGCGCGCTGCGCGGACGTGCCGCTGCAGGACGTCCGCCCGTGATGGCCGGCGCGGGCACGGCGGCGGCCACCGCCTGGCCATCCAGCTTGAACAGCGCCACCGCGTCGTTGAGCTGACCGGCCTGTTCTTCCATCGAACGCGCCGCCGCCGTGGCTTCCTCCACCAGCGCAGCGTTCTGCTGGGTGGTCTCGTCCATCTGCATCACGGTCTGATTGACCTGCTCGATGCCGGCCGACTGTTCCTGCGAGGCGGCCGAGATCTCGGCCATGATGTCGGTCACGCGCTGCACCGAGGCCACGATCTCGCCCATGGTGGCGCCGGCCTGGTTGACCAGTGCAGACCCTTCGGCGACCTTGCCGACCGATTCGTCGATCAGGCCCTTGATCTCCTTGGCCGCACTGGCCGAGCGCTGGGCCAGGGTGCGCACTTCGGAGGCGACCACGGCGAAGCCGCGACCCTGTTCGCCGGCACGCGCCGCTTCCACCGCCGCGTTCAGCGCCAGGATGTTGGTCTGGAAGGCGATGCCGTCGATCACCGTGATGATGTCGGCGATGCGGCGCGAGGAGGCGTCGATCTCGTGCATGGTGCTGACCACCTTGCCGACCACCTCACCGCCCTGCGACGCCACCGAATGCGCGCCGATCGCCAGCTGGTTGGCCTGGCGCGCGTGTTCGGCATTCTGGCGCACGGTGGAGGTCAGTTCCTCCATCGAGGCGGCGGTTTCTTCCAGGTTGGCGGCCTGCTGCTCGGTACGGCGCGACAGGTCGTTGTTGCCCGAGGCGATTTCGCCGGCGGCGGTGCTGATGCTGCCCGAGGCATGCTGGATGCGGCTGACGATCCGGGTCAGCTGCGCGACGGTGGTGTTGGCGTCGTCGCGCATGCTGGCGAACACGCCGTGGAACTCCCCATGCATGCGGGCGGTGAGGTCGCCGTTGGCAATGGCCTGCAGCAGGTGCGACAGCTGCGAGAGGTTGCCGTCGGCCACGTCCATCATGGTGTTGAGGTGTTCGATCATGATCCGGAAATCGTGATCGAAGCGCTGCGCGTCGCCGCGCTGGCTGAAGTCGCCGGCCGCAGCGGCCTGGGCCAGGGTCTGGATCTGGGTATTGATCGCCAGCAGGCTGGCCTTGGCCGCGTCCATCGATTCGTGCAGGATCGCGCGGGTGCCGGGCAGGCGGCGCGCGTCCCGCGACAGGTCGCCGGCGGCGTACTGGTTGAGCACGTCGATCGCGTCGCGGATCGAATCCAGGTGCTCGAAGATCACCGTGTTGACGCCCACCGCGAGCTGGCCGTACACGCCCGGGAAGTCTTCCGGGATGCGGTGGCTGATGTCGGGGCCGGCGTGCATTTCAACCATCTGCTGGGTTTCGCTGGAATAGCGACGCAGCATCTGGGTCATGTCGCGGGTAGCGGCCAGCATGCGACCGGCTTCATCGGCGGTGGTGCTGGACGGAATGTTGACCGACAGGTCGCCACGCGCCACCGACTGGATGGCATGCATGGCCTGGCGGATCGGCCCGGTGATGGCGCGCGAGATCACCACGCCCATGGCCACGGCGAGCAGCGTGAGCAGCGAGACGGTGATGATGATCGCCATCACGCTGGCGCGGTGGGTCGCGTTGGCGGCGTCGATCTTGGACAGCATCAGGCCGCTGCTGAAGGCACCCAGTTCCTTGAGGTGTTCGAACATGGCGCGGCGTGCCGGTCGCGACTTCTCGTCGGAGATCTGCTGCGCGAGCACGCCGTCGGCGGCGGCGATGGCGGTGCGCATTTCCGCGTTGGCGGCGAAGTACACCTCCAGGTCGGCGGCCACCTTCCGGTACAGCGCCTTCTCCTCGTCACCGGCGGGCAGCGCGGCGTAGGCATTCAGCTCGTCGCGGACGATCTTGGCAGTGGCGTCCATGCGCTTGTTGTAGTCCGCGACCTTGTCGGCCTGGTCGAGCATGGTGAGCTGGGCCAGTTCGAACGTGCGGAACTCGCCCAGCTGTGCGCGGACTTCGCCCAGGTGCTGCACCGAGGGAATGTCGTTGCTCGCCATTTCGGCCAGCTCGGCGTTGACGCCGTTCAGACGCAGCAGGGCAAACACGCCCAGCCCGATGGTCATCACGGTGGTGAGGGCAAACCCGACCGCGAGCTTGCGGCTGATGGGCAGATCATGGAACCACTTCATGCGGGAAACTCCGGGCAGGGCAGGGACGCACAGCCGTGGAAACGTTGTGCGGAAGGGCGAAAGGCGAAAGCGGCGAAGCGGCAGGGCGTAAGGCGGGCGATGAATGTGTCATCGCTATTGCGGATAACGGCGGCTCGGGCCGGTTTCTTGAGCGCGCGATGTCACATTTTTTCGAGGTTCGCGCAACGGCGCGGTTTGCCGCCGTTGGTTGCGAAAGCAAGCAATGCCAACGGTTTTGCCATGCGGTGGCGAATGGGTCGTGGATACGCGTCCGTATCGGTGCCGACCGACATCACGTTTTTCCATGAAATATTCAGACGCCGACAAACAAAAACGCCCCCGTCATCAACGGGGGCGTTCCAGCCGGCCAACGGCCGGCGCTACCGGGCTGTTTTTACGCCGCCTGCGGTACGCGCAGCGAGCGCACCAGGCCGCCGATGTCGACGATCAGGGCCACGCGTCCATCACCCAGGATCGTGGCGCCGGACACGCCACCGATGCGCCGGTAGTTGTTCTCGATGTTCTTCACCACGACCTGCTGCTGGCCGACCAGTTCGTCCACTTCCAGTGCGATCTTCTGGCCGTCGCCCTCGACCACCACCACCAGCGAGTCGTCGCTGGCGCGGCGACCGTAGCCGTAGTACTCGCTCAGCGACAGGATCGGCAGGTATTCGCCGCGCACGCGCAGGACGCGGCCTTCGCCGGCCATCGACCGCACGTCTTCGGCCTGTGGCTGCAGCGCTTCGAGCACGTAGGCCAGGGGCAGGATCAGGGTTTCGCCGGCCACCGACACGGTCATGCCGTCGAGGATGGCCAGGGTCAGCGGCAGGCGGATCAGCACGCGGGTGCCGTTGCCGGTGCGGCTTTCCAGCTGCACTTCGCCGCCCAGCGCCTGGATGTTGCGGCGGACCACGTCCATGCCCACGCCACGCCCGGAAAGATCGGTGACCGCATCGGCGGTGGAGAAGCCGGGCTGGAAGATCAGGTCCCAGACCTGCGCGTCGGTGGGGTTGTCCGGCACGGCCAGGCCGCGCTCGTGCGCCTTGGCGAGGATCTTGTCGCGGTTGAGGCCGCGGCCGTCGTCGCTGACTTCGATCACGATGTGGCCGCCCTGGTGCGATGCCGCCAGGGTGATCGTGCCGGTTTCGTCCTTGCCGGCGTCGCGGCGGACGTCGGGCATTTCCAGGCCGTGGTCGATCGAGTTGCGCACCAGGTGGACCAGCGGGTCGGCGATCTTTTCGATCAGGCCCTTGTCCAGTTCGGTGCCTTCACCGATCGTGCGCAGGCGCACCTGCTTGCCCAAGCGCGAGGAGAGGTCGCGGACCAGGCGCGGGAAGCGCCGGAACACGGCGTCCACCGGCAGCATGCGCACGCCGATCACCGCTTCCTGCAGGTCGCGGGTATTGCGTTCCAGCAGGTCCAGGCCGGCGAACAGCTGTTCGGCGTGGACCGGGTCCAGGGCGTTGGAGACCTGCTTGAGCATGGCCTGGGTGATGACCAGTTCGCCGACCAGGTTGATCAGCGCATCGACCTTTTCCACCGCCACGCGGATCGAGCTTTCCGCTTCCTGCGCGGCGGCCGGGGCACTGGCGGCCGCAGGCGCGGTGGTAACGGGCGCGGCCACGGCGGCAGGCGCTGCAGCCGGGGCGCTGGTGGCCAGGCTCGGCGGTGCGGCCGGGCGGATGTCCAGTTCGCAGTCGTCCACGACCCAGGCGAAGGTGTCTTCGATCTTGCTGCGCGGGACCTTGCCGACCAGGCCCAGGTCCCAGGCCAGATGGGCCTCGAGCGGGTCGAGCTGGTCGAAGCCGGGCAGGCGCTCCATGCGCGCGGCGACCTGCAGCGAGCCCAGGTGTTCCAGTTCGCGGATGATCCGCAGCGGATCGTTGCCGCTCATGAACAGCGACGGTGCCGGCACGAAGCCGATCTGCCACGCTTCCGGGGTGTCGTCGACCTTGGCTGCGGTCGGCGCGGCGGTGGCGGCGGCCTGGCCGGACAGGACCGCTTCCAGCCGCGCCTTGATCGCGGACACCGCCTGCGGGTCGGCCGGCTGGCCGTGTTCGGCTTCGCGCAGCAGGGCGCGCAGCACGTCCACCGAGGACAGCATCGCATCGACCGCGGTGGCTTCCAGCGCGCGCTTGCCGGCGCGCAGCTCATCCAGCAGCGTTTCCAGCACGTGGGTCAGCGCGGCGATGGCGTCGAAGCCGAAGGTACCGGCGCCGCCCTTGATCGAGTGCGCGGCGCGGAACACCGAGTTGATGATTTCCGGATCCTGCTGGCCCGATTCCAGTGCCAGCAGCCCGGCTTCCATGGCGTCCAGGCCTTCGCGGCTTTCCTCGAAGAAGGTGGCGTGGAAGCGTTGCAGGTCCATGCTCATGGCAGTTCGGGTCCGGTTACCAAAGGGGAAGGAAGGGGCGGGGCGGGATCAGCCCAGGACTTTCTGGACGGTGGCGACCAGCTGTTCCGGGTTGAACGGCTTGACCAGCCAACCGGTGGCGCCGGCGGCCTTGCCTTCGGACTTCTTGTCGGCGGCGGACTCGGTGGTCAGCATCAGCATCGGGGTGAACTTGTAGTCCGGCAGCTGGCGCAGTTCGCGGATCAGCGAGATGCCGTCCATGTTCGGCATGTTCACGTCGGTCACCACCGCGTTGAAGCGCTGGCCCTTGGCGCGCCCGAGCGCGACCGCGCCGTCTTCGGCTTCTTCGACGGAGAAGCCGGCCGAGGTGAGGGCGAAGGAAACCATCTGGCGCATCGACGCCGAGTCGTCCACCACCAAGATACGTGCGCTCATGCCGCGTTCTCCACAGATTTCAGGTTGTCATGGGTTGCATCCAGGCCCAGGGCCTGGGTGACGCCGAGCAGTCGCGCGGCGTCGCGGAAGGTGCTGGTGCAGCCCTCGAATGCGGTCGGGTTGCCGGCCTGGCGGCGGGCTTCGACGAACGCGCACAGGACCTGCACCGACGCGGTATGGATACGGCCGACCTGGCTGGCGTCCAGCGTCAGGTCGCCGCCCTGGTCCACCAAGGGGGCCAGGCGTGTTTTGAGCTCGGTGCTGCTCTCGATTCCGAGATCATCACCCAGGGCCACAGTGCTCATCGTTGCTCCGGACAAACGGTTCCAAGGTCAATAACGGCTTGAATTCCGAAACCTTTAGGGGGGGTATTGTTCCGATGCTGCCGGACATGCCGCGGACACGCATGGCGTGTCCCTACGCTGCGGCGACGTAGCGACACGCCATGCATGTCCCACGCACGGCCGGCCACATTCCTAATTCAACAGCTGGGTGGCATCCAGCAGGATCATCGGCTGCGCGGTGACCCGCGCCACCCCCCGGAACAGGTCGTTGGAGATCTGGCAGATGCGGGCGGTGTCGGGCGGCTCGATCTGCGAATCGGTCAGGTTGGCCACGTCTTCCACTGCCGACACGCGCAGGCCCATCGTTTCGCCGTTCTCTTCCAGCACCACGATGCGCGTGTTGGCGTCGTCCTGGGCCGGACCGGCACCCAGGTGGATGCCCAGGTCCATCACCGGCACCACCTGGCCGCGCAGGTTCATGATCCCCAGCATGGCCGAGGCGGTGCCGCGCAGCGGCAGCAGCGGTACCGGCAGCACCACTTCCTGCACCTTCAACAGCTCCAGCGCATAGGCCTGTGCACCGCAGCGCAGGCGCAGCCAGCGCGAGGCGCGCTCGCTGGCGCGGCGGTCGCTGCGCGGGCTGGAGGCGGGGTTGCGGGCCTGGGCCTGCAGTTCCTGCCAGCTGCTGGGGCGGCCGGACGGCGCCGGCGTCGGCGACGCTGCGACGCTGCGCGCAACCGGTCTCGGCACGACCGGCGCTGGCGCAGCGACCGGCGCCGGTGCGGCGACCGGGGCGGGCACCGGCGCGGCGACGCGCACAGGCTCGGAAGCAACGACGGGTGCCGGCGTCGCGGCGACAGGCGCGCTGGGCTGAAGCTCCTCGGCGGGCAGGTCGTCCCAGCCCGGCCGCGCGTCTTCGACCGGGCCCAGGGCGGGATCGTTGAGCAGTTCGTCGAGCAGTGCCAGGTTGGCTGGCGCGCCAGGCGAGGTTGGGGTGTCGAAGGCGGCGGCGACGGGCGCTGCGCTTACCGGACCCAGGGCGGGATCGTTGAGCAGCTCATCCAGCAGTGCCAGGTTGGCCGGTGCGCCCGGTGAGGTGGGGGTGTCGAACCCGGTGGGCGCCCGGGCCGCCGCGAACTCGGCACGGATGGCGTCGGCAACGCCGACGCCGTCTTCGTCGTCGGCGCGGGCGGCCACGACCGGCGCGTCCGGCACCGCGTCGCCCAGCAGTTCCACCAGATAGTCGTCGAGTACGCCGGTGCTGCTCATGCGGCGCGCTCCATCTGCTGCGCGTCGTCGGCGCGGATCCAGTCCAGGGCGCGGCGGTAGGCCAGCAGGCCGCGGCCGGGATAGTCGTCGGAGGTGAGCGGCACGGTCAGGCTGGCGGCGTTGCAGATCCGGGTGTCGACCGGGATCGCGTCTTCCCAGACCCGCTGGCCATGGCGGTCCTGCATCAGCTTCAGGGTTTCGTTGCCGGCGCGGGTACGGCGGTCGAACAGGGTCGGCAGGATCGACATCGGCAGCGGACGGCGGCGCGAACGCTCGACCATCTCACCGGTGCGGACCATGCCGTCCAGCCCGTGCAGGGCCAGTGGTTCGGCCTGGGTGGGGATGATCAGGCGGTCGGCCGCGGCCAGTGCGTTGATCATCAGCAGGCCAAGGGTCGGCGCGCAATCGAGCAGGATGTAGTCGTGCTGGCCCTGGTGGCGGGCCATGGCGTTCTGCAGGGCCAGGCCCAGCCCGGGCTGGTTGGCGCTGCGGCGTTCCAGGGTGGCCAGCGCGGCCTGCGCGCAGATGTAGTCCAGGCCCGGCACGTCACTGTGGTGCGCGAGCGCGCCCAGTTCCGCCGGCGGGGTGCCGAACAGTTCCAGCACGCCGGCCGGCGGCGGGTCCAGCGGTACGTTGAACGCGCGGGTCAGCGACGAATGCGGATCCAGGTCGATCAGCAGCACGCGGTGGCCCAGCGTGGCCAGGCCGCGGCCCAGCGCGAGGGTCGTGGTGGTCTTGCCCACGCCGCCTTTCTGGTTGGCGATTGCCCAGATACGCATCGGTTCACTCCTTCATTGCGGGGGGAACGGCGGCGCCAACGCGGCTGCCGGCCGGCACCGGTGGCAGCTGCACCGGGGCGAGGGGGGAAACAGGGGAGGGTGTGGCCGGCGTCGAGGCCGGCGCGGCACTGGTTTCGGCGGTGAGCTGCGGACCCAGCGGGTCCACGCCCTGCGCGGTATCGGCCAGGATGATCACCATGACCCGGCGGTTGCGGTTGCGACCCTGCGCGCTGGCGTTGTCTTCGCGCGGACGGAACTGGCCGTAGCCGACCATCGCCAGCCGTGCCGGCTGCACGCCCTGGTCGGCGAACAGGTGCACCACGCTGGCCGCGCGCGCCGCCGACAGTTCCCAGTTCGACGGGAATAGCGCGGTGGCGATCGGCACGTCGTCGGTGTGGCCTTCCACGCGCACCCCATTGGGGGCGTCGTGCAGCACCTGGGCCAGCGAGGACAGGGTGTCGCGCGCATGCACGTCGAGGGTGGCCGAGCCGGTGGTGAACAGGATGTCGCTGTTGATCTCCACTTCGATCCACAGCTCGGTGCGGCGCACGGTGATCATGCCGCGGTCGATCAGCGGCGCCAGCGTGGCGGTGAGGCGGTCGGCGATGCCGTTGAGCTGGCGTTCGGCGCGCTGCAGCTGTTCCTGGTTGTGCACCGAGACCGGCATGCGCATCTGCGAGGCCATCGCCGGCAGCAGGGTGGGGTCGTTGCTTGGCGAAGGTGCGGAAGGGCCGACCCGGTTGCCGGCCTTGATCACCGAGGGGCTGTCCCAGCCGCCGCCCTGCACCTGCTGGTTGCCGACCTGGACCGGGTTGATGGTGCGCGGCGCGCCACCGAACGCGGTGGTGAGCGCGTCGGCCATGACCCGGTACTTGCCTTCGTTGAGCGACGAGATGGCGTACATCACCACGAAGAAGGCAAGCAGCAGGGTCATGAGGTCGGCGTACGGGATCGCCCAGGCCTCATGGTTGGCATGCTCTTCGTGGGCCTTGCGCCGGGCCATGTCAGTGCAGGAACCCGGACAGGTTGGTTTCGATGTTGCGCGGGTTTTCGCCCTGCGCGATCGAGATCAGGCCTTCGATGATCATTTCGCGGTCGCGGCTGTTGTGGTGGATCACGCTCTTGAGCTTGGCCGACACCGGCAGGAACAGCAGGTTGGCCGAGGCGATGCCGTAGATGGTGGCGGTGAACGCGGCGGCGATGCCGTGTCCGAGCTTGCTCGGGTCGGCGAGGTTCTTCATTACCGCGATCAGGCCCAGTACGGCGCCGATGATGCCCAGCGTGGGCGCATAGATGCCCATGCCTTCGAACACCTTGGACGCGGCCAGGTCCCGGCTTTCCTGGCTGCTGAGTTCGATTTCCATCATGTGGCGGATGGTTTCCGGCTCCACGCCGTCCACCAGCAGCTGCAGGCCCTTGCGCAGGAAGGGGTCGTCCTGCGCGTCGACCTGCGCTTCCAGGCCGAGCAGGCCCTGGCGGCGGGCGATGTTGCTCCATTCCACGATCTGGCGGATCAGCTCGGCGCGGTCGCTGCTCGGCGGGCGTACCACCCAGCTGACGATCTTGAAGGCGTGCTTGAACACCGCCGGGGAGGTGTGCAGCAGGATCGCGGCAATGGTGCCGACGATGACGATCACGAAAGCGGCAGGGGACCACAGCGACGCCAGCCCGGCACCCTTGAGGATGCTGCCGCCGACCAGCGAGGCCAGGGCGAGGAAAAGTCCAATGAGGCTGAGTCTGTCCATTGTTCCGTTATCGGCGCGCGTGGGGGGGTCTTGAGGTGGAGGGTGGTCGGCGGTTCAGCCACGCGGGTTGTTCAGCCGGGCAGAGCCCGGCTCTACGGCGTAGCGCCGGGCTCTGCCCGGCTGCGTTCAGCGCAGGCCGTCCACGTCGAGGATCAGCGACATGCGCCCGTCGCCGATCAGGGTGGCGCCGGCGTAGCCGCGCAGCCCGCGCAGGGCCTTGGGCAGCGGCTTGATCACCACTTCCTCGCGGCCGCGCACCTGGTCCACGACCAGGCCGAAACGCGCTTCGCCGGCCTGCAGCACCACGATGGTGAGCAGCGAGGAGGCGGCCGGTTCCACGTCCAGCCAATGGCGCAGGTCGACCAGCGGCAGGGTGTGCGAGCGGCGGTCCAGCACGGCGCGGCCGTCGAACCAGCCCAGCGAGGTGTTCGGTGCATGCAGCACCTCCATCACGCGGGCCAGCGGCAGCGCGTAGATGTCCTCGCCGGCCTGGACCAGCAGGGTCGGCAGGATCGCCAGGGTCAGCGGCACCCTGATCAGGAAACGGCTGCCCCGGCCCAGTTCGGACTGGATCTGGATCTGCCCGCTGAGTTCGCGGATGCGCGACTGCACCACGTCCATGCCGACGCCGCGGCCGGAAATGTCGGTGACCTCCTGCTTGGTCGAGAAGCCGGGCAGGAACACCAGGTGCAGGCACTCCTCGCTGCTCAGCCGGGCGGCGGCTTCGGGGTCGATCAGGCCCTTCTCGCGGGCCTTCGCGCGCAGCCGCTCGGGGTCGATGCCGGCGCCGTCGTCCTGCACTTCGATGCTGACGTAGTCGCCTTCCTGCTGTGCCGACAGGCGCACGTTGCCGCTGCGGGTCTTGCCCTGCGCTTCGCGCAGGTCGGGCATTTCGATGCCGTGGTCGATCGCATTGCGCACCAGGTGCACCAGCGGGTCGGCCAGTGCTTCGACCAGGTTGCGGTCCAGCTCGGTTTCCGCGCCGACCAGTTCCAGCTCCACTTCCTTCTTCAGGTTGCGGGCCACGTCGCGGGCCACTTTGGGGAAGCGCGAGAACACCTTGCCGACCGGCTGCATGCGGGTGCGCATCACCGCCGACTGCAGGCGCGCGGTGGCGATGTCCAGGGTCGACACGGCACGGTCGAGTTCTTCGTCGTGCAGGCGTGCGCGCAGGGTCTTGAGCCGGTTGCGCGACAGCACCAGTTCGCCGATCAGGTTGACGATGGCGTCCAGGCGCTTGGTGTCCACGCGCACGGTGTGTTCGGCTTCGGCCACCGGCCTGTTGGCGGCCGGCTTGGCTGCAGCCGGTGCCTGTGCCGGAGCCGGGCGAGGTGCCGGCGCGGGCGCGGCTGCCTGCAGCGCGCCGGGGGCGGCGCCTCCATGCAGCTGGTCGAGCAGTGCTTCGAATTCGTCTTCGCCGATCAGCCCGTCGTCGGCCTTTTTCGTGGGCGTCACGGCGGTGGGTGCGGCGCCGCCGTGCAGGGTGTCGAGCAGCGCTTCGAACTCGTCGTCGGTGATCAGGTCGGGGTTGGCCGGGGTGGCGGCCGCCACCGCTGCGGGCACGGCCGGGCCGTTGACGTCGAACTGCGCGATCAGCGCCGGCGGCGCGTAGCCCGGCTCGGTGCCGGCGGCCACCGAATCCAGCATCGACTGCAGGTAGTCCAGCGACTGCTGCGCGGCATCGAAGTGATGCGCCTGCAGCACGGCCTGGCCGGAACGGGCCATGCCCAGGGTTTCCTCGGCGGCGTGGCACAGTTCCACCATCGCCTGGATGCCGAGGAAGCCGGCACCGCCCTTGAGGGTGTGGAAGCCGCGGAACACCGCGTTGAGCTGGTCGCTGTCCTGGGGCGACTGCTCCAGCGACACCAGCTGTTCGCCGAGGCGATCCAGGATCTCCTGGGCCTCGAGGATGAAGTCTGCAGCAATGTCGTCCGGAACAGCACTCATGGTTTCAAAGCCCCAAATCGGAAAGCAGGTCGTCGGCGTCCACCTGCGACACCTGGTGGCGGTCCAGGCCGGTCACGGCCGGGCCGGCCAGGCCGTTGTCGCGCTGGCGTGCGGCGGCCTCGTCCGGCGGCGGCAGGCCAAGCGCACCGAAGCCTTCGTGCACGCGGCGCACGATCCCCACCACGCGGCGGATGATCTGCCCGGTCAGATCCTGGTAGCTCTGAGTGAGCGCGATCTCGGTGAGGTTGTGGCGGATGCGGTCCAGCTGCTGGTCCTGATCCGGGCTGAGCCCGTTGGCACGCAGCTGCTCGGTGAGCGCACGGCATTCCTCGGCCAGGTCCAAGGTGCGGTGGGTGGCCTGTTCGGTCATCGCCACCACGTGGTCCAGGCGTGCGCAGGCATCATCCAGCTCGCCGGCTTCGCTGGGCAGGGTAGGCAGTTCGCCCAGCGCCTGGCCCAGTTCGCGCGCAAGCCGGTTGAGGCCGGCCATCATCGGCTGGGTGCGCAGTGCGGCCAGCGCGTCGATTTCCCGGCGCCAGCCGGCTTCGTCGCCGCTTTCCAGCGCGGCCAGGGCATCCTGCAGGCGCTGCACCAGCGCCGATTTGTCGCGAAGCGTTTCCATCAGGCGCTCGCCGCCAGGCGCTCGAAGATCTTGCCGAGCTTCTCTTCCAGGGTCTGCGCGGTGAACGGCTTGATGATGTAGCCGTTCACGCCGGACTGGGCGGCTTCGATGATCTGCTCGCGCTTGGCTTCGGCGGTGACCATCAGCACCGGCAGGGTCTTGAGCTTGGCGTCGGCTCGGATCGCCTTGAGCAGGTCGATGCCGGTCATCACCGGCATGTTCCAGTCGGTGACCACGAAATCGAACGGCTGGCTCTGCAGCAGGGCCAGCGCGGCATGCCCGTCCTCGGCTTCGGCC
>Ga0213821_1000597_pt1 | contig 20788 bp, 17 predicted proteins | sample MC6MC0909MG_FD_179894 | JGI IMG/M metagenome (GOLD analysis project Ga0213821, IMG submission 179894) | Enriched soil aggregate microbial communities from Iowa State University, Ames, United States - MC6-MC0909-MG | ecosystem: Environmental > Terrestrial > Soil > Unclassified | place: USA: Iowa...
TCACTTAATCCAAAATTAGTTGTCATCTCTATTGGGGAAAAAGCTTCTATGCTAAAGCATATCCAACAAAGCGGAACATTTACTGTCAATTTTTTATCTGCGCAGCAGCAAGAGCTGTCAATGCTATTTGCTGGACAAATCAAAGAAGAGCGTCATGTAACATTTGGTGATTTACAAGGTGCTCCAACAATTGAAGGGGCTATTGCACAAGTGAGCTGTGAGGTGGCAAGCACGTATATAGAAGGTGATCATACATTATTTATCGGACGAGTAAAAAACATTCATCTAGAAGATGGGGAGCCATTGTTATTCTTTAATGGACGATATGGTGCACTATCATCGGAAACACCAGTGCAAATCTAGGAGGTAAAGGCTATGGATAGACAATTATTTGCAGAGAAATTACAGGAAGCTCAGGTATTGAAGCAACCTATCGCCCCCTTAACTTCTACTATTCCAGATATAACTGTAGATGATGCTTATGCTATTCAATTACTTCAAATTGCTTCAAAGCAACAGGAGGGGAAGCATATTGTTGGTAAAAAAATCGGCTTAACGAGTAAGGTGATGCAGCAGCAATTTAATGTGTCGGAGCCAGATTATGGTCATATTTTGTCGAATATGGTGGAGGTCGATGGTGCAACAATTTCTCTCAATCATTTCATTCAACCAAAACTGGAATTTGAGATTGCGTTCGTTTTAAAGAAGGACTTATATGGACCAAATATTACAGTGGAGGATGTTATTGAGGCAACGGATTACATCGTCCCTGCACTAGAAGTAATTGATAGTCGAATAGCTGATTGGAAAATTCGATTTGAAGATACGGTTGCAGATAATGGTTCCTCCGCCATGGTGATTATTGGTGGGAGGCCAACAAAATTGCTAGATGTAGACTTACCACATATTGGTATGAATGTTTATCGAAACGGCGAGTTGTTTGATAGCGCCGCCGCTGCCGCTGTAATGGGTGATCCATTACGTGCAGTTGCATGGTTAGCTAATAAGCTTAGTAAATATCATATCGGTTTGCAGGCAGGTGAATTTGTGTTAGCAGGCGCTTTGACAGCCGCAGTTACCATTGAGGACGGAGATACGTTTGTTGCAGAGTTTGCTCATTTAGGTGCTGTGTCCGCTACGTTTAGGCTGAAGGGGGAGAAATGAAGATGGTAAAACTAAAAGTGGCGATTTTAGGCTCTGGTAATATTGGAACCGATTTAATGTACAAAATCGAGCGTAGTGATTACCTATCAATGAGTGTCATGGTAGGAATTGACCCTGCTTCTGAGGGAATTCAACGTGCTAAGGCTCGTGGCTATCATACAATCACCAATGGAATAGAAGGCTTAGTGGCCAGTCCAGAGCTCTTTGATATTGTGTTTGATGCGACAACGGCAAAGGCACATTTGATGCATAGTGAGAAAGTACTTGCTCTTGGTAAACAGATTGTTGATTTAACGCCAGCAGCTATTGGTCCGTTTGTTGTACCATGCGCTAATTTGAAAAAATTCGTAATGGCCGACAATGTCAATATGGTAACATGCGGTGGGCAAGCGACTATTCCAATTGTCTACGCGATTAACCAAGTAGCTGATGTTGAATATGCGGAAATTGTTGCTACCGTAGCAAGCAAAAGCGCTGGACCTGGTACTCGGGCAAATATTGATGAGTTTACACGGACCACAGCAAAGGCAATAGAGGACGTGGGTGGAGCGAAAAAGGGTAAGGCCATTATTATTCTAAATCCAGCTGATCCGCCGATTATAATGCGTGATACCGTGCATGTTTTGGTAAATGAGCGTAATAGGGAGCAAGACATTCTAAAAGCAATTGAAGATATAGTGCAAGCTGTTCAACAATATGTACCAGGCTATCGACTAACAAGTGCTCCTATTTTTAATGGTCAACAAGTATCCATCTTTTTAGAGGTAGAGGGAGCAGGAGATTTTTTCCCAACCTACTCGGGAAACCTCGATATTATGACGGCCGCAGCAGTACAAGTAGGAAATGAGATCGCTAAACAGCAACATGAAACAGTGAAATTGAATTAAACGGAGGTGAATGAAATGAAAAAAATAACAGTTTTAGATGTGACATTGCGTGATGGCAGTCATTCTATGCGTCATGCATTTACAGAGCAGCAGGTGAGAGAGGTTGCGCGCGGTTTAAGAAAGGCAAAGGTGAACTATTTTGAGGTGTCACATGGAGATGGACTAGGGGGCTCCTCATTACAGTATGGATTTTCCAAAGTAGATGAACTGAAGTTAATCGAAGCAGCACGAGAAGAATGTGGGGAATCGGCTATTTCGGTGCTAATTTTACCGGGCATTGGTGTAAAGGAAGATTTAAAAAATGCAGTGAAGGCTGGTGCTAAAATGGCTCGCGTTGCAACCCATGTAACCGAGGCTGATGTGGCTGGTCAACATATTTACTTAAGTCGAGAGCTAGGATTGAAAACAGTTGGATTTTTAATGATGGCACATATGGCTCCAACATCTGTAATCGTTGAGCAGGCAAAATTATTTGAGAGTTACGGTGCTGAGATCATTTATGTAACAGATTCAGCAGGTGCTTTGCTTCCGCATGAGGTCAAGGAACGAGTAGCTGCACTAAAGTCGCATGTTTCTTGTGAAATCGGTTTCCATGCACATAATAATTTATCACTGGCTCTAGCAAATACTCTAGCCGCTGTTGAAGCAGGAGCTACATATGTGGACGGAAGCTTACGTTGTTTAGGTGCTGGTAGTGGTAACACACAAACGGAAGTGATGGTCGCTGTTTTTGATCGACTGGGCTATGAAACTGGTATTGATTTATATAGTGTAATCGATGTTGCAAATGAAGTAGTTGCACCATTTATGCCCCAACCTCAAGAAATCACTGGCTCTAGTTTAATAATGGGCTATGCAGGTGTTTACTCTAGCTTTTTATTATTTACGCAGGAAGCGGCGAAAAAATATAACGTAGATGAGCGTGAAATTTTAGTAGAACTTGGCAAAATGAAGGCAGTAGGTGGGCAAGAGGATTTAATTGCAGAAATTGCTCGTGAGATAGCCAATCATAAGCAGACAGTAAACTAGAAGCGGAGGAACGCGCGATGATGAAAACTGATACGTTAGATCAAATTGCGTATGCATTGTATAAAGCAGAGAGAGAGAGGACAGAAATTACGAAGTTTGTTGATCAATATCCAGAGCTGACAGTGGAAACCGCCTATAACATTCAAGATAAATTAATCGAACTGAAGTGTACGTATGAGGAAACAACCATTTCGGGGCTAAAGCTAGGGTTAACGAGTAAGGCAAAACAACAAATGATGGGTGTTCACGAGCCTTCCTATGGAGTGCTGTTAGCGAATATGGAGTTAAATGCAAAGCAGCCGATTTCATTAAAGTCTTTCATTCACCCGAAAATTGAACCTGAGATAGCCTTTGTATTTAGGCAGGATTTAGGTGGCCCGATTGTAACCGTTGCACATGTGTTAGAAGCAACTGATTATGTTGCTCCTGCAATGGAGATTATCGATAGTCGCTATTTAAATTTCAATTTTACATTACCGGATGTGATTGCTGATAACTCATCTTCCTCGCGTTACATAGTGAGTTCGCAAAAACATGCGGTGAACGAAGTGGATCTTGTGAATATGGGCTGTATTTTCACACAAAATGATGAGATTTTTGCGACAAGCACAGCAGGTTCAGTAATGGGACATCCAGCACGAGCCATTGCATGGATGGCCAATAAATTAATCGCTCGTGGACAACATATTCGAGCAGGAGATATTGTGCTAAGTGGCGCATTAACAGGCTCTGCAACAATGCATGCAGGGGATAACTTTACTGTAAGCTTTGATGGTATGGAGTCGTTAACAGTTCAAGTAGAACGATAGCAAAGGAGGAAGGTGTAATGCCATTTATTCAAATCACATTCATTGATGGACGGACACCAGAGCAAAAAGAACGGTTAATTGCAGAAGTAAGCAAAACCGTTTCATCTGTATTAGAGGCACCACTTGAAACAGTTCGTGTGTGCTTAAATGAAATCCCAAGCACACATTGGGGAATTGCAGGGAAGTCTATCCAACGTCGTCAAAATGAATAATAAGGAGTGGTCAACGATGGAGAATACACAAACGAAATTGAAAGAAGTTAAACTATTTATAAATGGAGAATATGTAGAATCTTCTTCTCAAACATTATTCGAGGTGAAAAATCCTGCGACCCAGGAAATTATTGCAAAAGTTCATGAAGCAAGCTTTGAAGATGTGGATCGGGCATGTGAAGCTGCACGGCAAGCTTTTGAAGAAGGTCCATGGCGTACAATGCCTGTATCCGAGCGTTTGGCAAAAGTTCGCCGGATGGCAGAAATTATTCTAGAACGCAAAGAGGAGTTAGCACGCCTTGAAGCATTGGATGTAGGTAAGCCTTATCAAGTGGCATTAGAACGTGAAATACCTCGTGCTGCGGAAAATTTGAAGTTTTTTGCTGATTTTATGGAACAGCAAGGCGGTGAAGTATATCCCATGGACGATGCTTATTTAAATTATACGCGCTATGAACCAGTTGGGGTTGCAGCATTGATAACTCCTTGGAATTTACCGTTTATGCTAACAACTTGGAAGCTTGGTCCATGCTTAGCTTCAGGAAATACAGCGGTCATAAAACCAGCAGAAATTACACCATTAACTGTATCGTTACTTGGGGAGATTGCACAACAAGCGGGTATTCCAGACGGTGTCGTAAACGTTGTCCACGGCTTTGGCGTACAATCAGCTGGAGAATTTATGACAACACATCCTGAAGTTGATTTAATTTCCTTCACGGGGGAAACAACGACGGGGAAAGCAATCATGAAAAACGGTGCTGATTCATTGAAAAAGGTTTCCTTTGAGTTAGGGGGAAAGGCGGCCAATATTATTTTTGAAGATGCCAATTTAGAAAAAGCCATCCCCGTATCGATTCAAGCCGCATTCATGAATTCCGGTCAAGTTTGTTTAGCAGGATCGCGGATTTTAGTACAAAGAGCGATTTTAGATGAATTCCTTACACGTTTTAAAGAAGCGGCTGCAGCATTAGTTGTTGGTGATCCTCAAGATTCTAAAACGAATATGGGACCAGTTGTAAGTGAAACACACTATAACAAGGTAACAAGCTATTTAAGTATAGCTGAATATGAAAATTCTACGCTTATTTATGGTGGTAAACGTCCTGAATTACCAGCTCATTTAAGTACGGGTTATTATTTACAGCCCACAATTTATTTACAGGAAAATCCGCAAGCTCGCATTTGCCAAGAGGAGATTTTTGGTCCTGTCGTTACAATTATCCCTTTCGATACAGAGGAAGAGGCACTTGCAATAGCTAATGGAACAGAGTACGGTTTAAATGCAGTTGTTTGGACCGAAAATTTACAGCGTGCCCACCGTATTTCACATGATGTACGTGCAGGTACAATTTGGGTAAATTGCTGGTTTGTGCGCGACTTACGAGCTCCTTTTGGAGGCTTTAAAAAGAGTGGCATAGGACGTGAGGGCGGCCACCATAGCTTAGAATTTTTCACAGAAGCAAAAAATATATGTATTGCGTTGAAATGAGGATAATCAGTGGAGGACGAATTGGCCCTCCACTGATTAAAATGCATTTTATCGAAAAAATTTGATGGAGTATCGAAATAAATTGAGGTTTTATCGAAACTTTTTAGAGAAATATCGAAACAAACTCAAACTTTATCGAAACTTTCACTAAAAGTGTGCATTAAATCCAAGATATAGCCATGTAAAGGTAGTTGCAATACATAGTTGAACCACGGCACTGGCTATTAGGTATCCTCGCGGTTCACCTGCTTTTTTACGATAGTATATTTGCATAATAGAGTAGAACGTAAATAAGCTGTATATAATCGTAGCGTGTATGGAATGCATCAGTAAATAGATAGCAAATAAAATACCTGCACACAAGACAAGCATAATGGCATTTGCGATGGCATGCTCAACTGTAGCAGCAAAAAAGCGTCGTTCGGTATGAGGCATTCTTTTTTTTGCAAGCCATAGTATTAAAAATGAAACAAATAAAAAGAGTTTTGACACGATTAATTTGTAAGGACGCTGATAATCGTGGGAATTGATTATCATGTCAAAATGCCTGTCGAATTGAATGGCACGCTTAGTTTGGACATTAAAAAGGGTATTGTTATTTAGTACCTTCCATTTCTCCTGAATACCATCTGAATAGACAACCAACAAATCGTGAGGTTTAAAGTAACCATGTGCTTCCCGCTGTTGAGCTGTTATTGAAACTGTAGGTGCATGTTCCATTTGTTCTTGTAGCTGAGTTAAAAGTTGCTTATTTGTATAGCATTGTTGAGGTACATAAAGGCATGAATCTTTCGCGATGAACGTTTCTTTGTTTTCATTGCTGTGTACATAGATTTTAGCAATTGTTTTGTTTGTATCTGTTGTCAGTGGGGAGTTGGCTGGCCCCTGGATAAAGGACAAAATTAAAATAGACAGAACTGTGATAAATAGCAAAGACACAGTAGGCATTTTCCAAGACCTTTTAATCGGTCGTTTTTCTATTGTAGTAGGAGTAGTAATATTGTGTAATATTTTTTCTTGCTGCTGCTTAGTTAATTTTAAGTCACGTAAATGTTGCCAGGATTTTTCATAGCTCTTCATCAAATTCACCTCCAAGCTGCTTTTTTAATGCAACTAGTGCACGTTTTAAAGTGTTTTTTACTTTTCCTTCATTCCAGCCTAAGACATCACAGGTCTCCTGAATGGTTAAGCCCTCAATCTTTCGTAAAATAATCACGTCTCGATAAGTAAGCTTCAGTCTACTAATGGCAAGATAAAGCGTCTGTGCATCTTCCTGCTGGGTTATCCATTGATGTGGAGAGGTAGGGTCATGCTCCTCATGATCATTTAAAAAAGGGACAAATTGAATAAGCCTTTTGCGGCGGTAATAATCGTAGGCTAGATTTCGTGCAGTACGCCTAAGCCAAGCAAGTTCAGCACCTTCTTTAATTGTTTGCTGGTATTTGAAAAAGCGCATAAATGTCTCCTGTGTGAAATCCTCCGCTAATTTTTCATCATTGAGTAAGTAATATAAGTATTTAAAAATGGTTTGATTATGTAGGTAAAATTGTTCTTCAAACATCCAGCCTCTGCACCTCCTTTTCTTTAAAGACGGATGACTTAGTAAAAAGTATCGTTTCAATTAAAAAAACGCCTTGCCGAAAAAGGCTAAGGACTACGAGAAGATACCTTCTTCTTATTAAATCTAGAAATAGAATGTAGCATATGTTTGAAAATTTCCTGTGAGCAGATTACTGTACACAATCCATCTTAATCCCATCGCTTCATTTATAAAGTTTTTGAGTAAGTACATAAAAAAGGACCCAAGTATTTAACTCAGGCCCTTTACCATAAACTCTATTAATTTATAGGCTAATCGCTTTTACCTCATCAATATTTTCTAATTGTGCGACGAATGTTAAATCTTCTTCTGTTACCACATTGTCGATTGTAAGCATCATGATAGCTGTTCCGCCAACCTGTGCACGGCCAACCTGCATTGTTGCGATGTTGATATCTTTTTCAGCTAGCTTTGTGGCTACACGACCAATTGCACCTGGTTTGTCTGTGTTTTTAATGTAGAGTAGGTGACCTTGTGGAATCACGTCAACAACATAGTCTTCTACTTTGACAATACGTGCACCTAGACCGTTTAATAATGTACCGGCAACAGTATGTGTTTCATTCGCTGTTTTAATTTCAATTGTAATTAAGCTAGTGAAGCCTTTAGCTGTCGTAGTCTTATGCTCATTAATTTTCATGCCAATACGCTCAGATAAGTAGCGAGCATTTACATCATTCACATGGTTACCATGATTTTTAGATAATAAGCCTTTTAATGCATTTGATGTTAATGGTCGCACATCATAGTTTGCTACCTCACCAGCATAAGATAAATTGATTTCCTTTACCGGCTCAGTTGTCACTTGAGATAAGAATGAGCCTAGTTTTTCCGCTAATTCAAAGAAAGGTTCAACTTGTGCAAGTAGCTCTTTTGGAATAGATGGCATATTCACTGGGTTCGTAACAGTGCCAGTTTTGTAGAATTTAATAATATCATTTGATACATCCACAGCTACAGATTCTTGAGCTTCAATTGTAGAAGCGCCTAAGTGAGGTGTTGCGATTACTTGCGGTAAAGTTAGAAGCTTATGATCTGTTGCTGGCTCAGATACGAATACGTCAAGAGCAGCTCCTGCTACTTTACCTTCTACGATAGCATCATATAAATCATCTTCATTGATAATACCGCCGCGTGCACAGTTAATAATACGTACACCATCTTTCATCATAGCGAATTTCTCTTTGTTAATAAGATTACGTGTTTCTGGAAGAAGTGGTGTGTGTACTGTAATGAAATCTGCATGTTCACAAATTTCTTCAACAGTTGATTTTGTAACGCCTAATTCTTTTGCACGTTCATCTGTTAGGAATGGATCATATGCCATTACGTTCATACGTTGACCTTTAGCACGATATGCTACTTCCACACCGATACGACCGAAGCCTACTACACCTAAAGTTTTATTTTTAAGCTCAACCCCAACATATGATTTACGATCCCATTTTCCATTTTTTAATGTATTAAATGCTTGTGGAATATGACGTGCAAGGGAAGTCATCATGGCGATAGTGTGCTCAGCAGCAGAGTTTGTATTACCATCTGGTGCATTCACTACGATAATACCATGCTCTGTTGCAGCAGTAAGGTCAATATTGTCCACACCTACACCAGCACGTCCAATTAGCTTCAAGTTTTTAGCTGCTTCAATTACTTCGCGTGTTACTGTTGTTTGAGAACGCACTAATAGTACATCTACATCAGCAATTTTTGCCATTAATTCCTCTTGTGCTAAACCAGTATCAACAATGATATTAAGGTCTAAATCTTGTTCTTGACGAAGTGGGAAAATACCATCTTCACTTAGTGGATCAGCGATAAATACATTAATTGTTTTTGTTGCAGTAGTCATTTGTAATTAGCTCCTTTTAATTAAAATTTAATAGTTTCTATATTCGATAGTTTGAAATTTGTAAAATTCGTACATCTTACAGCATGCAAACAATCTCCTTTCAAAATCCGTGACATCCGCCAGAAGGTTTATCTTTATTCATCTGTGCTACAAAAAATTTGGCTTTTGTACAATAAAGATTTTCTGAATGAATATAAAAAAGCCTTTCACGCCTTACAAACACAATTATTGCGTTGTAAGGGGCGAAAGGCTGAATAAACATTGGTTCGCGGTACCACCCTTAATCACTGCTTGAAAGATTTCTTGCAGTCTTAGCTATATGCGTAACGTGCATGTGACGGATAAGCTTACTTTGAAATATTCTGCCTATCTATTCAGGAGTGGAACTATTATCGTAGAAATCACTGATTTACACCAACCATCAGCTCTCTTGAGATTTTCTTGCGACTAGCGTGTCTCCGTCGTTATATTTTTGTGTAATTAAATTTGATATCATCATAATCCCTATTGTTCACCTTTGTCAATAATATTTCTGAAAAAGTTAAAAAATATTGACTTCAAAAGTCTGAAAAATACCAAAAAGCGAACTTTTTGTTGTTTTTATTTAATTATAGTTCGTCTTTTAGGGGAGGACAATGAAAGCGCTAACGAAATGTCTTAAGTCAAGTAAAATGGGCATTTGAGATAAAGTCGAGCTGAAAAAATATATGGTAATTTATTGGGAGATGATTGTTGAAGTGAGTGAAATTTTCAATATTTTCAAGAAGAAGACGAACGTTATTTTCTTGTCACACTTTAGTCAAAAATATAAAAAGTAGAAGGTAAACGAACTATTAGGGAAGAATGTAAGTAAAGGAATGACCGATTTTTGGGGGTGTAAAATGTTGTATGATGTTGCAATTGTCGGAGCAGGGTTAGCAGGTTTGGTCGCTGCGTGTGAATTAGTAGATGCCAAGAAAAAAGTATTGTTGGTAGACCAAGAGCCAGAAAATTCAATGGGGGGACAGGCTTATTGGTCTTTTGGTGGCATATTTTTAGTGAATTCTCCTGAACAAAGACGACTTGGTATTAAAGATAGTAAAGAGCTAGCGTGGCAGGATTGGCAAGGGACTGCTGGCTTTGATCGCTTGGAAGATGAGGATTCATGGGCGTTTAAATGGGCAAAGGCCTATGTTGAATTCGCAGCAGGTGAAAAATATGAATGGCTAAAATCGTTAGGCATAAAGTTCTTTCCTGTAGTTGGTTGGGCTGAGCGAGGAGGCTCATTAGCTGGAGGTCATGGTAACTCGGTGCCTCGATTTCATATTGTATGGGGAACAGGACCTGGGATCGTCAAGCCTTTTGTAGATAAAGTAAATAAGGCAATAAAGGATGGTTTTATAGATTTTAAACCAAGACATCGTGTAGATGAATTTATTCAACATGAAGGAAAGATTTACGGAATTAGTGGGACAATTTTAGCTGAAAGTTATGCAAGCCGTGGTGAGAATAGTTCAAGGATTGGAATAGGTGAGTTCACCTATGAAGCCAAGGCTGTAATTGTAGCTAGTGGTGGTATAGGAGCAAATTTTGATTTAGTAAGAAAAAATTGGCCACAACGACTGGGCACACCACCTAAAAATATGGTCTGTGGTGTACCTGCCTATGTAGATGGCAGAATGCTAGAGATTACAGAGCATGCGGGAGGGCGTATTGTGAATCGAGATCGTATGTGGCATTACACAGAGGGCTTAAGAAATTGGGACCCGATTTGGCCCAATCACGGAATTCGTATTTTACCTGGCCCGTCATCCTTATGGTTTGATGCAGAAGGAAATCGTTTTAGTGCACCCAATTTCCCAGGTTTTGATACGTTGAGTACGCTAGAAGCCATTCAAAAAACAGGCTATGAGTACTCATGGTTTATTTTAACGGAAAAGATAATTGAAAAGGAGTTTGCTTTATCGGGCTGTGAACAAAATCCTGACTTAACCAATAAAAGCATAGGAGAAGTCCTTAAACGTATTTTACCAGGTCCGCCAGCTCCAATTCAGGCTTTTAAAGAACATGGGGAGGATTTTGTAATAGCGGATAACTTAAAGGAGTTAGTGGATGGTATGAATAAATTAGTGGGTAACGAGCTTCTTAATTTTATGAAAATTAAAGAACAAATAATGGCAAGAGATCGGGAAATGGATAATAAATTTACAAAGGATTTGCAAGTTAATGCCATCCATGGAGCAAGGAATTATATTGGGGATAAATTAGTCCGCGTTGCCAAGCCACATAAGATATTAGATCCTCATAATTGGCCGTTGATTGCTGTACGTTTAAATATTTTAACGCGGAAAACGTTAGGGGGCCTACAGACAAATTTAGATGGCGCTGTGCTCGGGATAGATGGTCAGCCAGTACCAGGTTTATTTGCTGCTGGCGAAGTAAGTGGCTTTGGAGGCGGTGGTGTTCATGGTTACCGTGCTTTAGAGGGAACATTTATCGGAGGTTGCTTATTCAGTGGGCGACAGGTTGGGCGCTACTTAGCTAAAAGAGAATAAGAAATTGGAAGAAAGCCCGATTGTGATGAGAAATAGCTCGGGTTCAGGAAGAAAGTGCTCAGGTAAAGGGTAAAACTGCTCGGGTAAAGGGAAAAATCGTTCGGGTTAAGGTGGAAAGCGCTCAGGTAAGGTGCAAAACCGCTCGGGTCCAGAAAGAAAATGCTCAGGTGAAGAGTAAAACCGCTCGGGTGCAAGAGAAAAGCGCTCAGGTAAGGTGCAAAACCGCTCGGATCCAGGAAGAAAGCGCTCAGGTGAAGGGAAAAACCGCTCGGGTCCAGGAAGAAAGCGCTCAGGTGAAGGGAAAAACCGCTCGGGTCCAAGGAGAAAGCGCTCAGGTAAAGGGAAAATCAGCTCGGGTCCAAGGAGAAAGCGCTCAGGTAAAGTGTAAAATCGCTCGGGTTCAAGAGAAAAATGCTCAGGTAAGGTACAAAACCACTCGGGTCTAAAAGAAAACTACTCAGGTACTAAATAAAAACAATCCATAAAACGATAAAGCATCATCCGCAAATTGGATGATGCTTTTTTGATGTGAAACATCACAAGAATATTTAAGGTGATTCACTAAATTGCTTGAACCTGAGCTATTTTAGCAATTTGTTCCTCAATCTGCTCAGGTGTCCAGCCATTTTCTTCAACGAAGAAGTTCCGCTTTGCACGTCGGCAATCATCTGAACAGCTACGCATATAAAATGCTTCATGCTTTTCTTCACAAAGCATTAATCGATGACATTCCGGGTTTGCACAGTTTGTATAGCGTTCTGATGGCTCACCAGTGAAGAAATCTCGTCCGATAACCACGTGCTCAACCTGATTGATTGGTACACTGCGACGTCGGTCAAAGACAAACATTTGTCCATCCCAAAGCTGACCCTTTACCTCAGGATCTTTTGCATATGTGGCAATTCCTCCATGTAATTGAGCAACGCTTTCACCATACCCCTCACGCTTTAACCAACCTGAGAATTTTTCACAACGAATACCGCCTGTGCAATATGTTAAGATTTTCTTACCTGTAAATTGCTCTTTATGTTCCTCCATCCAATCTGGAAGATCACGGAAGTTTTCGATATCTGGACGAATCGCCCCGCGGAAATGTCCAAGATCATACTCATAATCATTACGTGCATCAATAATGATGGTATTGTCCTCTTGCATGCGCTTCATAAATTCTTTTGGTGATAAATAATCACCTGTTATTTCTAAAGGATTAATGTCATTCTCTAAACCAAGGTGTACTATTTCACGACGAGGGCGAACATGCATCTTTTTAAAGGCATGTCCTTCCACTTCATCTATTTTCCACATGATATCGTTAAAACGAGAGTCGGCCTTCATCTGCTCCATATAAGCGTCCGTTTGCTCAATAGTACCTGAAACTGTACCATTAATTCCTTCATGCCCAACTAAAATACGACCAAGGAGTCCGATTTCTTTACATAGCGCTAAATGTTCTTCAGCAAATGCTTCAGGATCTTCAATCGTAATATATTTATAATAAAGTAATACACGATAGTCTTTCTGTGTCACAATACTTAACCACCTTTAAACAATATTCGACCTTTAATATAGCATATCAAGTGCAAGTTTGCGTAACAGAGAAGGAGTTTTCTAAAAAAACTCGAATAATACATAGTGAATGACTATTCATATTTGGGGGTGCAAGGATGGAATTTTCAACAATTACTTTGGAAAAATTAGAGCGTCGAGCAACATTGACGTTAAATCGTCCACAGGCAATGAATGCGATGGATGATGTGATGATGCGGGAGCTGGCAGAATGCTTTGAGGCACTACAACAAGAGCAGGATATACAGGTGCTTGTTATTCGTGGAGAAGGGAAGGTCTTTTCTGCAGGTGGGGATATTAAAGCGATGCTAGATCCAAATAAACCGCTTAATATTGAGGAGGCAATGGTTTATTTAACACGCATTGTAAAAGCCTATTATCAACTACCGATGATTGTTATTGCGGCAATTCACGGGGCATCTGCGGGATTAGGCTTTAGTCTTGCTTTAGGGGCAGACATTGTTGTGGCTTGTGAAAATAGTAAGCTTGCGATGAATTTCATTGGTATTGGACTTATCCCTGATGGAGGTGGCCATTTCTTTATGAAGGAACGCGTGGGCACTGTTAAGGCAAAGCAAATGATCTGGGAGGGCAAAGTATTAACTGCAGCAGAGGCACATGAAGCAGGATTAATTGACTACGTCGCTCCGGAGGGATCTGTTTTTGCAGTGGCTGACCAACTCGTTGGAAAAATGTTGGCGTCTCCAATTGCATCCATGATCACAACTAAGAAAATACTGCATGTTCAAAATTTACCGCAATTAGAAAGTATTTTGGCAATGGAGGCAGAGGGGCAAACAGCTATGAGGAAAACAGCTGATCATTTAGAGGGAATTCATGCATTTGTTGAGAAGAGAACACCTGTTTTTGCAGGGAAATAAATAGGAACAACATAGTGAAAGGCGCGTAGAGCTATTACTACGTGCCTTTTACTAGTCACTTTTAGACATGGAATAATATTAATTTACCAGAAGAGTTGACAAGGCGATGAGTTTTATCGGCAACACCTTTTTCTTCGATTTGCTGTTGACCGTTAATTTTTGCAGTCTCATCGTTTTCGAAAGTCCATGTTTCATCGAATAATGTTTCCCCTGTTTTTTCAAAAGCTGTGAAACGATAATTCTCCATTCTACACCCCACCCTTTACATAAATATATATCTATTATACATAGAAGATTTATAAACTTCACGGTAAATCTAGCGATAATTTTGATAAATTACGAAAATTGTGGAAAATTAAAGGCGATCTTAATAGGGGATATATTGAATAAATTTCTCATCTAATGAGAAGTATGATAAAATAGAACAAATATTCGGTTTGAATCAAAGGTGATATTTTATTGTGAAAGTATGTCCCAAAGGTTCAAATTATTTATTACTTGAGGTGATTAGATGTCTGCAATTCGTTTTTTTCATATGGCGGATTTACATTTAGATAGTCCATTTAAGGGCTTATTTGGTTTACCTGAACATAATTTTAAAAAAATTCGAACAAGTACCTTTGACGCTTTTAATACAATTATTGATAAAGCTATTCAAGAGAAGCCTGATTTTTTACTAATAGTTGGTGATATCTATGATGGTGAAAATCGTAGCTTACCGGCTCAACGTCGATTTCAAGAGGCTATGGAAAAGCTCTTTCAGCATAATATCCCAGTGATTTTAAGCTATGGCAATCACGATCATTTAAATGGTTCTTGGACGCGCTTCGCCTTACCAAGTAACGTCTATGAATTGCCAGCGGAAACAAGTGTTGTTCAGCTAAATATACGAGGACAGCAAGTGAATATTTATGGCTTTAGTTATAGTGAACGTCATGTAAAGGAATCAAAGATTGAGAGTTATCCTATTGCCTCTGACCAACATGTACTTCATATTGGTATGCTCCATGGTAGCGAGTTTAGTGATACCACACATGCAGTTTACGCACCTTTCACAAAGGAACAGCTACTTGAAAGAAACTATCATTATTGGGCTTTAGGACATATTCATAAACGCCAGCTGTTACATCAAAATCCACCTATTGTGTATCCTGGTAATATTCAAAGTCGACATCGTAAGGAACAGGGGATTAAGGGTTTTTATGATGTCACTTTATCGCAAGCCTCTGTTGAACTGGACTTTATACCGACATCAGCTGTTGTCTATAACACAGTGGAGGTAGATTGCAAAAATATGTTTCATGCAAATGAACTTTTAAAAAAATGTGAGGAAGCACTTTCACTCAATCGACAAGCCTACGGGGCATCTGTTGTAGAACTTCATTTAAAAAACATTGATGAACACGCCTCTTCTTTATTTGAACATGCTACTGTGGATGCATGGCTAGAAACTATACGAGAGGCGGAAGATGGGATTGAACCAATGTGTTGGGTACAGAAGCTAGTGCTACATACTTCATCAACACTGTACGAACATACTGCTGCAACTAAATCTGTGGTGAATTTAATGGAGCAATGGGATATCACAGCATGGAAGGATATACTAAAGGACCTATATCAACATGCCGGTGGAGCAAGGTTTATCGACCCTTTAACAGAACAGGACATTAAAGCCTTAATGCACAATGCACAGGAATTATTAGCAGAAGAAATTCAAAGGACGTGAATGACATGCTAGTGATACGAAAAATCCAAATATATGGTTTTGGGAAGCATGAAAATATCACAATCTCTTTATCTGACGGTGTTACTATATTTTATGGCATGAACGAGGCAGGAAAAACAACCATTCAACAGTTTATTTTACAATTGCTCTTTGGTTTTCCTACAAAGCAACAAACACAACGCAAATATGAGCCGAAAACATCAACTAGATTTGGCGGTCAGCTGACAGTTTGGCACCAAATATACGGGCAATGTACAATTGAGCGTGTTAAAGGAAAGGCAACTGGAGAGGTCACGGTTTATCTTGAAGATGGTACAGTTGGACAGGATGAGCTATTAGCAAAGCTGCTTTATGGCTATTCAAGGGCGTCCTTTGAATCAATTTTCTCCTTTTCTTTACACGAATTACAGGGCATTGAGAAAATGTCTGAGGAGGAGTTAACACATTTGTTGATTGCTTCCGGAACAACAGGTGTTCAGCAATTGTCTACTATTGAAAAGAAATTGGAAAAAGAGGCTGGGGATCTTTTTAAAAAGTCGGGCAAGATACCTATTATTAATCAAAAGTTAGAGCAACTAAAGCAACTTGAGCGCACTATTAAACAGGAGCAGAGCAATATTCAAAGCTTTGAGGACAAATTGCTGCAATTAAAGCGGCTTGATCAAAAGCTTGAAGATTTGTATAAGCAGCAAAAATTACAGCAACAGAATTGGCAGCAGCTCAATATTCTTAAGCAGGCAATGCCCCTTATGAAACAGCAGAAGGCTTTGGAGCAAACATTAAAAAATTATGAGCATGTGCAGTTTCCACCAGAAGGTATAAGGCGCTATGAGCAATTAAAGGACCGGCTAATGCACGAAACATGGCAATTGCAGCAGCAAAAAGAGCAGTACCATGAACTGCAGCAAAAACTGCAATCAACAGTGGACGAGCAAGCTATTCATGAAATGTCTCGACTTTTGAATAAGGAAGCGACATGGAATCAGTTAATTGTAAAAGAACAAAACTTAATGGATGATTTATATTTATTAGAGCAAGAAATAGAAGCACAGTTTCGATTATTAGGTGTACAGGAAAGCGAAGCACAGTTGAAGCTCCTTGAGGAGACGGTCTCATTGCAGCAAGAGGAGCAATTTCAGCAACAACTAAGTCTACTAGAGGAAGCGGAGGAAGAGTTAAAATTTCATTTACGTTCCTTAGAGCAAATACACATTGAACTAGATTCAATTGCCCAGCATAAGCAGCGTCTTCAACAGGAGGCATTAACAGCAGAAGAAGAACATATTTTAGCACAGTGGCCACAACGTAAACGGAAACTAGAGCAATACCGTCATGGAAGGTCACAGCGCTCAAAGCAGAAACAATCCAGCTCCATAATATGGATTTTATTGGCTATAAGTATATGTTCAATTATATATGGTGTTTTTGAGAAAAACATGGCTGTCATCGTTTTAGGAGCAGCTATCGCTTTATTCCTTATTTTATATGTGAAATTCTCAAGAGATGAAAGTAAAGCATCGGGACAGCCCAATCAGCAAATTCGCGAATTAGAGCAGCAAGAAAATATTGCTCAGACGATTCTTTTGAAAAAACAAAGGCATGAGGAGCGCTTGTTGCAGGTACATGAGCAGCAACAAGAAAAAGAACGTCAATATGTACAGCTAGAATATAAAATTCAACAGGCTGAAAGGGTGAGTGAGGCAGCAACTCAATCCCTGCAACAATTTTTAGAGCGCTTCCGATTAGAGGGTAATATAGCAAAAACATTGTTACCAGAGCTTTTTATGCGAATACGGGGAGCACAAGAGCTGGAGGCAAAAAGGAAGAGTACAAGTAACCTTTTACAAACGATACAGATGGAAAAACGTGAGCTATTTGAACAGCTACAACAGGCTCTCAATGCAGAGTACAGTGAACAAGAAATTTTTATGCATTTGCGTACTACATTCCTTACGTTACAGCAAGAGCTACAAATGACTCAGCAAACAAAAGAGCAATTGACTAATCTTACTGTCAATATTCAAGGGATAGAATCTCATATAGAAAACATTGAATCACAAATTGCTCAATTATTTAATGAGGCAAATGTTCAATTAGAAAAGGAGTACTACGAGACACATGAGCAATTTGAACAACAGCAGAAATTCAAAGCTGAACTCCTAACAATAAAAAGTCAACTTGCTTCATTGGATTTATCAAACGATGAGGCATTGATGCATGATAGCCAGCTAAGTGAACGTTTAAAGACTCTAGAAGCGGAACAGGATGCGAGTCAGTTAGCAATCGATCATTGCTTAGAGCAACGTGCTACACTCCAAGTCCAAAAGGAGCATCTTCTAAATGATGAGAATTATGGTCAATTACTTCAGCATTTTGAGCAAGAGAAATCTATCCTGCAGCAGCTGATAGGGCAATGGGCAACAAAAAAGGCATTGTCTAATGCTATTCATGAAACATTATTCAGCTTAAGAGAGGAGAAGCTACCTTATGTTTTAACAGAGGTCAATGCGATCTTTTGTTTATTAACTGGTGGTCGTTATACGAAGCTATTCATTAACGATGCTGGCTATTTTGTCGCTCAGGATGCTGCTGGTGGCTTACATTATCATATGGCCGAATTATCACAGGCAACAAAGGAACAAGCCTATATTTCACTACGTATGGCACTAGCAAAAACACTTTCAACTTCTGCACCATTTCCATTTATTATGGATGATCCTTTTGTCCATTTTGATCGAATCCGAACAGACAAAATGGTACAATTAATGAAAGAAGTAGGATATGAACGCCAAATTCTATATTTTACTTGTCATGACACGATGCTTAAATATTGGCACAAAGATCAAATTGTCGATATAAGCGCATTAGCAAATGAAAGGGGAGTGGCGTCAACATGAAAGGAATAACGACGCTCCAGGTTGGAGAAGCAGTTGATCAATTTTTATTAATTAAACAAGCGACAAAAGGGGTTACAACGGTTGGCAAGCCCTTTATGTCGTTGTTATTACAAGATAAAAGTGGAGATATTGAGGCAAAGCTGTGGGATACAAATGAAGATCATGAAAAAATGTATCATGCCGAGGCTATTGTCCGTGTCGGTGGCGAAATACATGACTATCGTGGGAAAAATCAATTACGAATAAAATCCATTCGCGTAGCTAAACCAGAGGAGGGAATTGCAATCCATGATTTAGTTCCTTCTTCAGCTACACCTAAAGAACAACTCTATGAAGAATTAACACAATATTTCTTTGAAATTAAAAATCCTCATATTTCAAGAATTACACGAGCAGCTATTAAAAAACATCAGGATGCTATTTTAGTATTTCCAGCAGCGACCAAAAATCATCATGATTATGCCTCAGGATTACTTGATCATATGGTATCAATGTTGAGACTTGGCAAAGCTATTGCTGATTTATATCCTACGTTAAATCGTGACTTATTATTTGCTGGCATTATTTTGCATGATATTGGTAAGGTAGTAGAACTTTCTGGCCCAGTTGCAACAATGTATACTGTTGAAGGGAATTTACTTGGCCATATTACGATTATGGTAAATGAGATTGCTAAGATTGCTAGTGAACTAGAAATTGAGGGAGAAGAGGTTATGCTATTGCAGCATATGGTCTTATCCCATCACGGCAAGGAGGAATGGGGTAGTCCCAAAAAGCCGATGCTTCAGGAAGCAGAAATTTTGCATTATATTGATAATATTGATGCAAAGATGAACATGCTAACACGAGCACTTGGTAAAACAACTCCTGGTGAATTTACAGAGAGATTATTCCCACTCGATAATCGATCGTTTTATAAGCCAACTATCTATTGAATGAAAAAAGGGTTACGCTGATACAAGCGTAACCCTTTCGATTAGTAAGAGCATAACTATTTAGATTCTTTTTCAGTATCTTCAGCTTTCTCTTCTTTGTCTTTATTTTCTTTAGCCGCTTTTTCCTCAGCTTTTTTTGCTGCCTCTTCTGCTGCTTTAGCATGTTCTTCACTTGTAGTTGTAAAGAAATCTATTGCTGGTTGTAAATCTTTTTCAGAAGTTTTTACATTAGCTTCTTTTGCCATCTTAGCAACAATGTCTTTAATCATTGTTTCAGCTTCACCTGTTTGCGTTAATTTATTTAACATTGTTGAACGGATGTTTTCTTCTTCATCCTTGAATGAGCCTACGCCTTTTACATCACGCTTGTCCGTTACTTCAATAATATGGTAGCCAAAGCTTGATTTTACGGGTTCACTTAATGTTTTTAAAGGAAGAGCATAAGCAGCATCACTGAATTCCTCAACCATTGCACCAGCAGAGAACCAGCCAAGCTCTCCACCTTTTGCTGCAGAACCAGTATCAGTGGAGTACTCTTTTGCCACATCTGCAAAAGCAGCGCCACCTTTAATTTTGTCAATAACTTCCTTAGCTGTTTTCTCATCAGCCACTAAAATATGACGAGCATTTAATTCTGTTTTCATCTGCTCATAATGTTTTTTTACATCTTCTTCTTTAATTCCTTGGTCTTTTAAAGCCTTTTCTTGAAGAAGCTGAATTCGCAAAGATTCTTTGAAACCTTTCTCTGTTAAGCCGTTTGCAGCAAGTGCTTGCGCAAAACTGTCTCCGAATTGTGATTTAGTTGAATCAAACGCTTCATTAAGTTCTTTGTCTGTTACTTTATATTTCTTAGCTAATACTTTTTCAGTCATAATCTGTTGAAGTACATAAGGACCTGTTAACGTTTTGGATGCTTCATTAAAGTCAGCTACTGAAATATCACCGGCTTTTGATGTTGCAATCGTTTTACTGTCCCCTCCGCTACAAGCTCCAAGCGCTAAAACAGAGGCGGCTAATGTTAAAGATAATACAGTCTTTTTCATTGTGGATATTCTCTCCTAACATGGTTTTCGTCCATTTTTTACTATAACATAAACGTTTTAAAAACAAAATGGTTCCCCCTTGAGTATAGCCTATATTTCCATTTTTGAAGCGCATAGGATATAGAAAAGAAAGGGGGTGAAGTTATGAGCAACGGAGGATA
>Ga0213821_1000598_pt1 | contig 20780 bp, 21 predicted proteins | sample MC6MC0909MG_FD_179894 | JGI IMG/M metagenome (GOLD analysis project Ga0213821, IMG submission 179894) | Enriched soil aggregate microbial communities from Iowa State University, Ames, United States - MC6-MC0909-MG | ecosystem: Environmental > Terrestrial > Soil > Unclassified | place: USA: Iowa...
CCTCTATCCCGCTTTCCTTCTTTCGATTAGGAGGATGTTCAACTGACTTCACCGAGCTTATAACATCATCACGATTGCACGCGACAATGCTATTCGGAGGATTAGGTCGAGCCTTTCAGAGCGTTACTTCATCATTCGACTCATCCGATTTCTTAGTTCTCCTAGCAAATATGCTAGTGGCTAATCTTTTCAATTAGCAACGTGTCGCACTATCTTGATACTCATCAACATGAATATATTGGAATTTATTCTGATAGTATTCAAGCACCTCTGGGACTCTCTTGAATAATGTAATAGTGGTCATTATTAAGTCATCGAAATCTAGGGATTGGTTGCGGCGTAGTCTTTTTTCATAGCCCTTGTAAACTCGTGCAACCGTTTTTTCGTAGGGATTATGTTCATTAATTTGAGCGACATAATCATCTGCTGCAATACATTCGTTTTTTGCTGCACTAATAGCATTTAAAATAGCGCGAGGTTCAAAGCGCTTCGAATCAATGTTTTCTTCCTTCATCACATTTTTAATGACTGATAGTTGATCTGTGGAATCTAAAATTGAAAAATTACGTGATATTCCAAGCTGATCAATATTACGTCGTAAAATACGTACACACATCGAGTGGAATGTGGATACCCACATACTATCGCCTGTCCCATTACCAAGAATGCCATCAATACGCTCTCGCATTTCTCGTGCCGCTTTATTGGTAAAAGTGATAGCTAAAATTTTTGATGGGTACACTTCTTTTTCAATGATTAAATACGCAATACGATGTGTTAGTACACGCGTTTTCCCCGATCCTGCACCCGCCATAATTAGAAGCGGCCCTTCAGTCGTTTTGACCGCATTCTCCTGTTCAGGATTCATACCTGCTAATAAGTTTTTTGTTAACTGCTCCATTTCGCACCACCTTACAAACGTTTGTTCTTAAATTATATCGTATTTTTAACAGCCTTAACAGTTGCAAGTGCAGCTTTTAAATCATCATAAATAATATTACCAACTACAACTGTATCCGCATATTTTGCCATTTCGGCTGCTTGCTTTGCGGAAGTAACACCACCACCATAAAACAATCGTGTATTTTTAAGCTCCTTCTTTACAGCACTAACAACACTAATATCACCATATGTTCCGCTATACTCTATATAAAATACTGGTAGCTTAAAAAAGTTTTCAGCCAGACGTGCATAAGCAACAATGTCATCTAACGATAAATCCGTTTTCGCATTTGTCACTTCTGCAGCCTTACAGTGTGGATTTAATATACAATAGCCCTCAGCAACTAGCTCGTCCCACACCATGATATCCCCATATTCCTTTATCGCTTCGTGGTGTAAGTTTTTAATCCATTTAGGATCATCACTATTTAACACTGTCGGAATAAAGTAATAGTCATAGCCTGGTGTTACCGAATCAATTGTAGAAATTTCAAGCGCTATCGGTACTTCAAAGCGTCTTACACGGACCAGTAAATCTAAAACACCATCCAATGTTATATCATCTGTACCGCCAACTAAAATGACATCTGTTCCTGATTCGCAAATTTTTTCTAATGCTTCATCTGAAATTTCCTTAGCTGGATCGAGCTTAAATACATGTCTCCATTCTAAATATTCCATTTATTTTACCACCTATCATTTTCTATCTATTCGTTAACAAGTATAGCTTATGACTGACGACAAAAAAATGAAAAAGACTGGGCAGAAACTCTACCCAGCCTCTTTACCTACTATTCTTTTGGTGCTTGAAATGGTTTTTCATCAGGATACAAACGACCTAGCATTTCATCATATGTATCGTTTCCATAATCAAAGCAACGCCGCACTCGAGAAATTGTTGCTGTACTAGCACCTGTTTCCTTTTTGATGGATTCGTAGGTTTTCTTTAAACGTAATAAATGCGCCACTTCAAAGCGTTGTGCTAGTGATTGAATTTCACTAATCGTACATAAATCATCAAAAAACTTATAGCATTCTTCAATGTCTTTCAGCTCTAACACTGCTTTAAATAATTGATCTGTTTGATGCCCTCGAATTTTTTCGATTTGCATGCAATTTTCCTCCCTTTAAGGCTGCGTTTTCACCATTGTCTGTAACCCTGGTGAAGCTGGTACGAAATGAACCCATGACTTTCCTGGTACTAATTTAACAAGCTCCCCAGATTCTTCAACAGCCATCGGTAATCCATCAATATTAGCCCATTTAACTTCTCTCATATAGCCGTTTTGGAATACGTAAGCATTTCCACCAGAAGTTAAATCAATTTCTTGGCGTCCAACATTATCAATAGTTCGATGATTCATTTCAAAAAATAAAACATTTGCCAATGATAATGCCTCGCCTGTTAACATATCCTTTGTGTCAACGCCAGCCGATTGTCGTCCATAATGATTATTTTGATGATCATACACATACGAATTATGGAAATACTCACTATTTCCGTAGTAAATGTCAACTTTACTTGTTTCAATCCCTATTTTACCACGTTCATCGGGTTCATAAAAAGCCTGACGCACTTTTTCACTGTAAATCATTGAAGCGCCTATCTTTTCAGCACCTTTTAATAAATTCTCTGATGTTATATAAGAATTATGTGGTGCAACACGATCCTTTGAACGTTTAAAAAGAGTACCATCATAATTCATGCCATTTATATTATCGATTACATTATTTTCAAGCATTGATTTAGCTTCCGGGCTATAACCATGAGCTACATAAAATGCATCAAAGCCTTTAGCAATATCGACAAAATAGGATCTGGCACTACGAACAGGTCCAAAATTTTCTGGTAACTCACTTTGGTAGACTGCTAAAAAACGAGTAACATCACCCTCTGCCAGCATTTCATAAATAATATCTGCCGCCGCTAATCCGGATTGAGGGCGTGCTGCTGGATGATTATTAATCGTCACGATGATTGGACGTTGTGTAATCTCCTCTTTTACAGCCTCACCTGTTAAAGGAGCAAGAAATGCTTCCTCTTTTACAGGCTCTTCAATAACTGGTTCCTCTTTAGTTTTGTCTGTTTGGTCCTTTACTTCCGAGGAATCCTTTGAACATCCTCCTATTAACAAGGCACTAAATGCCATAGTAATAAATAGTTTTTTTGATTTTAACACATGCATTACTTTCTCTCCTTTAAACAATCACACAAACTGTAATTGGGCTATGGTTACGCTATAGTGAAATCAAATCACAACTAGCGCATAACTGCTGGTAATAATAACTTATTCTTCATAACATCAAAAATCCCTTTTGGTGTTATACGGATATAAGGTAAATGTGTAGATTGTAAAAATAACAAAGTATAGATTGCATCACCTAGACGATAACCACGCTCAGCTAATGCTTGTTTTAAAGCTAGTTCTTTATTTGTTAATTCTTCTACATCTCCATCAAAAAGTAGACCACCTATTGTTAAAGGAATAGAAGCAATAACTTCTCCCTTTTCTACAAGGACAATGCCTCCCTGCATCGCTTTCATTTCCTCAAAGGCTTTTATCATATCCTCTTTATTTTTTCCAATAAGTAATATATCACCTGTATTGGAGTAAGAAGAGGCAAAGCCTTGAACACTAGTCGCAAAGCCTTTGATCATCGTATTTACGTGCCAATTGCCGTCTCTATTAATAAGCATTAAATAACATTCATCATGATCAGCAAGCTGCCCTTCCCTAGTAACTAAGGAATTATATGGTTTTGTAATAACATCGTTCACAAGCTCAATTCCAAATGGCATTGAAAACTGGAAATCATGGGAATTTAATGAAAATCCTAAATTAAACGCTGGAAGAGCTGAATAATCTATAGCAGCAAGTTTATGCACACGCTGTCCATCACGTTTTAACCAGACACCTTTGGATAATACGCTTTCAGGAACTGGATGCCATTCATCTTGTAATATATTCAAGGAAGCGAATCGTCCTGTCGCGATAAAACCATGTAAGCTAGACATATTGTAATAGCGTGCAACATTATAAGTAGCCATTTGATAGGCATCTATTGGTGAGACACCTGCATCTAAAGCTGCTTGAATACATTTATCCATCACACCATCCTGATGGAAGGAAGGCGTTGAACCGTCTGTTGTCATCATTAAATGATCAAAAATAGGAAGCCCTTTTTCTACAATTCCTTTTAAGAGATGTGGTAAATCTGGGCGAATCGAAGAATGACGTAGTGTCACAGCATATCCCTGCATAATACGTCTTTCCACTTCCTCCACTGTCATTGCCTCATGATCACCATCTGCCCCAAGTAGTTTCATACGGGCTAAAGTTCTTTCTGAAGCTCCTGGAAAATGACCTTCTATTTTTTTGCCGTAGCCTTTAGCCATTTGCATACGATAAAGCATTTGGTCATCCCCATGCAACAATCTTGGCCAGCCTGTTAACTCTCCTCCAAGTAAAACATCATCCCGCTCTAACCATTCTAAGATTGATGTATTAGAGAAAATTTCTTCCTCCTGCTCCATCTCAGTTTGTGAATCAAAGCGTGTCCACCAGTAAAAAGAAAACGGAAGCTTTTTCAAGTCATTCAATATTGAAAACGCTTTCTTATTTTCTAAAGATAAAACAAAACTTAAATTATCAGAAATAAAAGCTGTTGTGCCTAGCTGTCCACAAAAATCAGCAAAAGATTGTGGATGATAGAGCTGGAATGGATGGACATGAGGTTCAATATAGCCTGGTACAATTGTTTTATTCGTACAATCAACCACCTCTGTCCCCTCTATAAAAGGAGGCATTCTGTCGCCAGCATAGACAATTCGATCTCCTAAAATCCAAATGTTCCCTACTACCCATTGTTTGAGCATACTATGTAAATAACGTGCATTTTTTAACACAATATCCGGTGCCTTTTTACCATCAATTACCGCTAATTGTTGGCGTAATTTTGTAATTTTCCATACTGGATCCATTCTATCCGCTCCTTCCTAAATTACGTAAAATTTCATTGTGTAAATCTAATGTGATATCACATACTACTATTGCATAAGCGCATTTTTTCATTAAAATGCAGCAATTATGCAATCATCTTGTTTCAATCGTAACACAGCACTTTCATAAAGCAAAGTGCACCCCGCTTTATTTTTTCCACAATGACTAAAGGAGGAAATAGTATGATGCAACAAGCTAATTTAAGTGAAAAAAATGCCTTCTGTCGCTTTGCCATGGGTACAAGTATGACGGCATTTGGTATCGCTAGGGCTTCAAGAAATCCTAACTGTACGGGCGGTCGATTAATGATTGCATTAGGTGCTTTAAAAATGGCTGAGGGTATCTTTAAGTATTGCCCGACAAAAGCTTTACTGAGTTCCAATATGCAAAATGCCGTGAATAGCTCTATGCAAAGTATGCTCGGTGGACAAAATTCTATGTCATCTAATCAATCTATGACATCTAATCAATCCATGTCATCTGAGCAAATCGGCAAGCTCATGAAGGATTTCTCCTCTGCCATATCTGGTAATTCGTCAGGATCAAGCGCAACTGCTTCAAAGCAATCTGACGCCAGCACTTCAAATCAAAATTCCTCAGACAGTAAAAATTCTACAACTAAAGCACAAAATCCTTCTTAGTCAAAGGAGCCGTCTCAACTATATGAGACGGCTCTTACCCTTATAAATCATACGTTTAATAATAAGAAGAAGTTTCAAAGCATGATAAAATTTTATTTAAATGTTCGCCAACCGATATCTTTACGATAGAAGAAATTGTTCCAATTTTCAGTTGCAATACCTGCATATACCTTTTCTTGCGCTTCTTTTAGGGTAGATGCTTTTGCTCCAACTAATAAAACTCTCCCACCGTTACCAACAAATTTATCATCTACAAGCTTTGACCCTGCATGGAATACGGCATGTGAAGCTGATAGATTCTCTAAACTAGGTAATGCATGCCCTTTTTCTACATCCCCTGGATATCCTTCTGCAGCAATTACAACACCGAGCATTGCATCCTCTGACCATTGTAAATCAAAGGGTTTTTCATCCATTAAAGCCATCATAAAATCACCAAAATCAGAAACCATACGTGGTAAAACGACTTGTGTTTCTGGATCTCCAAAGCGTGCATTAAACTCAATCACCTTTGGACCATTTTTTGTTAATATTAACCCTGCATATAAAATTCCAGTAAAAGATACACCGTCTGATTCCATCCCTTGAACAGTGGGCTCAACTATTGTTTTATAAGCTACGTCCACTATCTCTTGTGAAATTTGGGGTACTGGTGAATAAGCACCCATTCCACCTGTATTAGGACCTTTATCGCCATCATATGCTCGCTTATGATCCTGAGCAATAACCATCGGATAAATCTGACCTTTATGGACGAATGACATAAATGAGAATTCTTCACCATCTAAGAATTCCTCGATAACAACTCGAGAGGATGATTCGCCAAAACGTTGATTCCCAATCATATCCTGAACAGCTTCAATGGCTTCCTCCTCTGTCATGGCAACAACCACACCTTTACCAGCGGCTAAGCCATCCGCTTTTATCACAATTGGTGCGCCTTGTTCTTTAATGTATGTGATAGCCTTATTTGCTTCTGTAAATGTTCCGTGAGTCGCTGTTGGGATATTGTATTTATTCATAATATCCTTTGCATATGATTTACTGCTTTCGATTTGTGCTGCTTCTTTTGTTGGACCAAATACACGTAAACCACGAGCAATAAAGAAATCTACAATCCCTTCAGCAAGTGGTTGCTCAGGGCCAACAAAAGTCAAATCTACTGCATTTTCTTTTGCAAATTGTGCCAAGCCTGCAAAATCCATCGTATCAATAGCAACAACCTCTGCATCGCCTCGCATACCATCATTGCCAGGTGCAACATATACCTTACGCACAGATGGGGAATTACTAAATTGTTTAGCGATAGCATGCTCACGGCCACCGCTTCCGATTACTAATACATTCATCTTGGAAAATCCTCCTATTTGTAAGTAAAACCGAGATGAACCAACATCTCGGTCTTAGAATTAAATATATTTTGATTAATGTTTAAAGTGGCGTACACCAGTAAATACCATTGTAATACCATACTCATTTGCTTTATCAATAGAATCCTGATCTTTAATGGAGCCGCCTGGTTGAATAATTGCCGTAATACCAGCTGCCGCAGCTGCTTCCACTGTATCACTCATTGGGAAGAATGCATCAGATGCTAATGCAGCACCTTTTGCTTTTTCGCCAGCTTGCTCAAAGGCAATTTTAGCTGCACCAACACGATTCATCTGACCTGCACCAACACCAAGCGTCATTTGAGAATCTGTTACGACAATTGCATTTGATTTAACATGTTTGACAACTGACCAGCCTAGCTGTAATGCTTCCCATTCTTGTGCTGTTGGTTCACGATCCGTTACTACTTTGATGTCTGCATTAGCAAAGCCGTAACGATCCGGCTCTTGAACAAGAAGTCCACCTTCTACAGATACTACATTAAAATTATCTTGTTTTACTTGCTCAAAAGGAATTGTTAACAAACGAATATTTTTCTTTTGCGTTAAAATATCAAGGGCTTCTTGAGTAAAGGCTGGTGCAATAATAATTTCTAAGAAAATATGACTCAATTTTTCAGCCGTTGCTGCATCCACTTCCATGTTTAATGCGATAATACCACCAAATATAGATACAGGGTCTGCTTCGTATGCTTTATCAAATGCTTCCTCTAATGTTACACCTGTACCAACACCACAAGGGTTCATATGTTTTACTGCAACTGCGGCAGGCATTTCAAACTCTTTTACAATTTGCAAAGCTGCATTGCCATCTTGAATATTATTGTAAGATAATTCTTTGCCGTGTAATTGAGTTGCATAGGCTAAGGAGAAATCAGAGCCAAGACGTTTTTGATAGAATGCTGCTTTTTGATGTGGATTTTCACCATAACGCAAGTTTTGTTTTAATTCATATGTCATTGTTAAACTTTCTGGAAACTCTTCTTCAGTTAAATAGTTTGATATATAGGAATCATAGGCAGCTGTGTGACGAAAAACCTTTGCAGCTAGCTTACGACGTGTTTCAATTGTTGTTGTACCGTCTGCTTTTAGTTCCTCTAATACATTTGCATAGTCATTGCTATCGACAATTACTGTGACATATTGATGGTTTTTTGCTGCAGAACGTAACATTGTTGGACCACCGATATCAATATTCTCGATAGCATCATCCCATGTTACATTAGGCTTTGAAATTGTTTCAACGAACGGGTATAGATTGACACATACAATTTCAATTGGCTCAATTCCATGCTCATTCATTTGCGCTTGATGAGAAGCATCGTCGAACTTTCCTAATAGACCACCGTGAATCATTGGGTTTAATGTTTTTACACGACCATCTAAAATTTCAGGGAATTTAGTTACTTCATCAACTGCCGTTACGGCAACATGATTGTCCTGTAACATTTTTTTTGTACCACCAGTTGATAAAATTTCATAACCTAATGCTACTAGTTCTTTTGCAAATTCTAAAATACCATCTTTATTGGAAACACTGATTAATGCACGTTTTGTCACAACAATATCCTCCTAATTTTTAGGATCATCACCAAAACGTGTGGTTGATTTCCGTTCCGGCTAGGCGCTTTGTAGCTGTCGCTTTGCTTTCGCTACAGATAAAACATTTGTAGCTGTCGCTTTGCTTTCGCTACAGATAAAACATTTGTAGCTGTCGCTTCGCTTTCGCGCAAAGCAGAGCTTTCTGGGGGCGTCCGATGAGCCGCTTGGGCCAACATAATGTTGGTCACGAAGGCGTTATCACAGGATGTGATGCTCTTAGCCTTCGTTCCCCTATGGGCTCGCTCCAGGGTCTCGGGCCAACACGATGTTGGTCACGAAGGCGTTATCACAGGACGTGATGCTTTTAGCCTTCGTTCCTCTATATCGCTGATCCCCAAGGAGTCGCCCAGCCTCCACTCCAATCAACTTTTTTTACATAGTAGACGTTTTAACAAAAGTCATCCACAACTTTTGGTGATGAACCAATTTTTATCGTGCTTGCTACGAAAATATGTCTTGCTTATTATTGATAGAGTAAAGTTAGGCTGTATTGTTCCAGAAAACCTAACTCCCCACCACTGAATTACTTTAATAATTGCTGTAAAGCTTTCGTATATAGTACATGCTCTTGCTTATGAATAGCCACTTCTGTTGCCTCACGATCACCATCAATAACGGCAACTGCTGCTTGTGCAATAATAGGACCTGTGTCCATACCTTCGTCTACAAAATGCACAGTTACACCTGTTATCTTGACTCCATGTTCCATCGCTTGCCCAATCGCGTCCTTACCTGGGAAAGCTGGTAATAATGACGGATGGATATTCACGATACGTTGTGGAAATGCTGAAAGTAATACTTCACTAATTAGTCGCATATAACCGGCAAGCACAATCCATTCCACATTACATTCCTGTAAAGCATTGATAATAGCTGTCTCGTAATCTGCTTTTGAAGCAAACTCTTTTGGATTTAAAGCTAGTACTGGAATACTAAAATTCTCAGCACGTGTTACTACAAATGCGCCAGGCTTGTCTGTTACAACAAGCTCAACCTTTGCATGTAGCTCACCACGTTCAATCGCCTCTTGAATGGCCTGAAAATTGCTACCACTGCCTGAGGCAAAAACGGCAATCTTGGTTGGTGCAGTCATTACACTAAACTCCCATCATGTAAGCCATTAAATACAACACCCTCGCCGCTCACAACACGACCGATTTTGTATGCTTTTTCACCATTTGCTTCCACAGTAGCAATTACTTTATCCACTTCATCTGCTGGTACCGCTAGTACAAAGCCAATGCCCATGTTAAAGACATTATATAGATCCTTATCCTCAAGCTGGCCTTTATCTTTCAAAAACTCAAAAATACGTAATACTGGCCATGAACCTAAGTCAATTTCAGTTGCTAATCCCTTTGGCATCATGCGAGGAAGATTTTCATAAAAGCCACCGCCTGTTACATGTGCACAGCCATGAACGTCTGCTGCTTTTAAAGCTGCAAGTACTGGTTTAGCATATAATTTTGTTGGCACTAACAAAGCTTCTCCAATAGGGCCAAGATCTTCGTAGCCTGCCACAATCGCATCTACTGCATAATCATTATCCGCAAAAACAATTTTTCGTACTAATGAATAACCGTTTGAATGCACTCCACTTGAAGCAATACCAACAAGCACATCACCCTCTACGATTTTTTCACCTGTTACGATTGCTGATTTTTCACATGCACCTACTGCAAAACCTGCTAAATCATACTCATCCTCTTCATAAAGACCTGGCATTTCTGCTGTCTCGCCACCGATTAATGCTGCACCAGATTGTACACAGCCATCTGCAACACCTTTGACAATTTGTTCAATTTTCGCTGGTTCAGCTTTACCAAGGGCAACATAATCTAAAAAATACAATGGTTCAGCACCCTGTGCCACAATATCATTCACACACATAGCCACGCAGTCTACACCAATCGTATCGTGCTTATCCACCATAAAAGCTAGTTTAAGCTTTGTCCCAACACCATCTGTACCTGAAATAAGAACAGGCTCCTTAAGATTTAGTTCTGACAAGTCAAACATACCACCAAAACCACCGAACGTGCCCATCACACCTAGACGGTTTGTACGTTCAACGTGAGACTTCATTCGTTTTACGGCTTCATAGCCTGCTTCAATATTTACACCTGCTTGTTCATATGCTTTTGACACGCAGAGATCCTCCTTATCATCCTTAACGTAATAGTTCTTTTTCATGTGGTAAGATCGTATCTGGGAAAATTTCTGTAGGATATTTGCCTGTAAAGCAAGCAAGGCATAGTCCACGATTTTCGTCTTCATATGGTCGTGCAATCGTTTCAACCATACCCTCAACAGAAAGGAATGTTAGTGTATCTGCTCCGATTGCTTCACGGATTTCATCTACATTATGACTAGATGCAATTAATTCTTCATGTGTCGACGTATCAATGCCATAATAACAAGGATCTGTCATCGGTGGTGAAGAAATCACGACATGTACCTCTGCTGCACCTGCATCCTTCAACATTTTGACGATACGACGGGAAGTTGTACCTCGTACGATAGAATCATCTACCATCACAACTCGTTTCCCTTTCACAACTTGAACGACTGGAGATAGTTTCATTTTTACTCCGCGCTCACGTAATTCCTGAGTGGGTTGAATAAACGTTCGGCCGACATAACGATTTTTAATTAAACCTAACTCATAAGGAATACCACTTTCCTCAGCAAAACCGATTGCTGCAGAAATACTTGAGTCTGGTACACCCGTTACAACATCAGCCTCAATATGTGCACATTCACGAGCAAGCTGTTTCCCCATACGTTTTCGGGCCATATGGACATTAATTCCATCAATGTCTGAGTCAGGACGAGCTAAATAAACATATTCCATTGCACACATGGCACGTTTATCCATCTCTGCAAAACGATCTGACTTTACACCTTCATCATTGATAATTAATAATTCACCAGGCTCAACAGAACGAACAAATTCTGCGCCGATTAAATCAAATGCACAAGTTTCAGAAGCTACCACCCAGCCATCTCCTAGCTTTCCAAGAGAAAGTGGACGTAAACCATGTGGATCACGTGCAACAAGCATTTCATCCTTTGTCATGATTAAGAAAGAATACGCACCCTTTAATAAAGAGAGGGCATTTTTCACCTTCGCACGGAATGGTGAATGCGAGCTTTTCTTAATAAGATGCGCCAGCACTTCCGTATCAGAGCTAGAATGGAAAATACTCCCCTGTCGCTCTAAATACTGTTTTAAATGTGTCGCATTGACTAAGTTACCGTTATGGGCAATTGAAAGGCTACCAGTTGAGGAGTGGAATAATAATGGCTGTACGTTTTCAATACCGCCACCACCAGCAGTCGTATAACGAACATGCGCAATAGCCGCTTTGCCGTTCACTGCCTTTAATTTATCTTCGTTGAATACATCATTCACTAGTCCTTCGCCTTTCACCGCGCGAAGATGCTGACCGTCTGAAACAACGATTCCAGCACCTTCTTGTCCACGGTGTTGAAGAGCATGAAGCCCGTAATAGCTAAGGTGTGCTGGATTTGGGTTACCCCAAATACCGAACACCCCACATTCTTCGTTTAAGCCTCTGAGTTCAGCAAGCATGGGATTGCTCCTTTCCAATTAGAACGGAATTCCTCCACTGTACCTTCTACAAGCACACCTTTGTCCCCGTTGATTTTAACAAGTGCATCGTTTGTTACGACACCAATTTTCTGTGCGTCTTTGATGATTTCCACAAATGCGGCTGCATTTTCTTCTTTCACTGTGACAACAAAACGAGATTGACTCTCACTGAATAATGCCGTTGTAGCAGAACCCGTCAACGTTACGTCAACACCTAGCCCCTTTGCACCAAATGTTGTTTCAGCTATAGCAACAGCAAGACCACCCTCTGCTACGTCATGAGCAGATTGGACAAGTCCAGCTTTAATAGCCTTCAGTAATGCTTGCTGACGAGCAGCCTCAACCTCTAAATTGATAGCTGGTGCTTTACCTGAGATAACTCCATTGTTTAATAACTTTTGAAGCTCTGATCCACCAAACTCAGTATTTGTCTCACCAATCACAAATACTACATCCCCAGCAGCTTTTACTTCTTGTGTTGTGACATGAGCTAAGTCTTCAATCAATCCAACCATACCGATTGTTGGTGTTGGATAGACTGCTTCACCTGAACGTTCATTATAAAGAGATACGTTACCACCAATTACTGGGGCATTTAATGCCGTACAAGCAGCAGAAATACCATCAGCAGATTTTTCAATTTGCCAGAAGATTTCTGGCTTCTCTGGATTACCAAAGTTTAAGCAGTCAGTAATCGCAAGTGGCGTACCACCAGTTGCAACGATATTACGAGCTGCTTCAGCTACGGCGATAGCACCGCCCACCTCTGGATCTAAGTATATATAGCGAGAGTTACAATCCGTTGTCATCGCTAATCCTTTATTTGTACCACGTACACGAATAACAGCAGCGTCAGAACCTGGTGTTACAACTGTTGATGTACGAACTTGGTAATCGAATTGATCGTAAACCCACTCTTTTGAAGCAATTGTAGGTGCTTGTAAAAGTTTGTTTAAAGTTTCTTTGTAATCTGTTACCGTTGGCTCAGTGTTCTCGATCGCTTGGAATTCGGCATAGTAAGCAGGCTCTGCAGATGGCTTATGATAAACTGGTGCATCTTCTGCAAGTGCATCAGCAGGTACTTCAGCTACGACTTCACCGTTGTGTAATAGACGAAGCATTTTATCATCTGTTACTCGACCAATTGCTACAGCATCTAAATCATATTTATCGAAAATCGCTTTAATTTCATCTTCGCGACCTTTTTTCACAACAAGTAGCATACGTTCTTGTGACTCTGATAACATCATTTCATATGCTGTCATACCTGTCTCACGTTGCGGTACTAAGTCTAAGTTCATTTCTACACCAGAACCAGCTTTTGAAGCCATTTCTGCTGAAGAAGATGTAAGACCAGCTGCACCCATATCTTGAATACCAACTAGAGCGTCAGATTTAACAACCTCTAAACATGCTTCAAGTAAAAGCTTCTCCATAAATGGGTCCCCTACTTGTACTGCTGGACGTTGGTTTTCTGATTCCTCAGTTAATTCTTCAGAGGCAAATGTTGCACCATGAATTCCGTCACGACCTGTTTTCGCACCAACGTACATAACTGTATTACCAACACCCGCTGCAATACCACGTTGAATATCCTTATGGTCAATTAAACCGACACACATTGCATTAACAAGTGGATTGCCTTCATAGCAAGGATCAAATTGAATTTCGCCACCTACTGTTGGGATTCCGATACAATTACCATATCCTGCGATCCCAGCAACTACTTCTTCAAATAGATATTTACCACGTGCTGATTTTAATTCCCCAAAGCGTAATGAGTTTAACATAGCAATAGGACGTGCACCCATTGAGAAAACATCACGAATAATACCACCCACACCCGTTGCAGCTCCTTGATAAGGCTCTATTGCAGATGGATGGTTATGTGACTCCATTTTGAACACTACTGCTTGTTCATCACCAATATCGACAATCCCTGCACCCTCACCTGGTCCCTGTAAAACTTGAGGTCCTTTTGTAGGGAATTTACGTAGGACTGGCTTTGAATTTTTGTAAGAGCAGTGCTCAGACCACATTACTGAGAAAAGACCTGTCTCTGTCCAGTTAGGTAGACGTCCTAAAATACCTTCTACCATTGCAAATTCTTCGTCTGACATCCCCATACCAGCGTATAGCTTTTCATCTTTAATTTGCTGTGCTGTTGGCTCAAACTTAGTTGTTGACATGATTTTCCCTCCACTGCTTCACAATTGATTTAAATACTGCTAGACCGTCTGCTCCGCCCACCAGTGCATCAACAGCACGCTCTGGGTGTGGCATCATCCCTAATACATTGCCGCGCTCGTTTATAATCCCTGCGATATCTTCTAAAGAACCGTTTGGATTTTCACCTGAGTAAGTGAACACGATTTGATTGTTATCCTTTAATTTTTGTAAAGTTTCCTCATCACAGTAGTAGTTACCCTCACCATGTGCGATTGGAATATTGATAATTTGACCTGGTTCATATTGATTTGTGAATAATGTATTGTTGTTATTAACCTTAAGCTGTACTGTACGGCCCATAAATTTCAAGTTTTTATTGCGCAGTAAGGCTCCTGGCAATAAACCAGCTTCCGTAAGGATTTGGAAGCCATTACATACACCAAGTACAGGTTTACCAGCATCTGCTGCCTTTTTAACTTCTGTCATAATGTTAGATTGATTAGCCATTGCACCACAGCGAAGATAATCTCCATATGAGAACCCACCTGGTACTAATACACCATCAAAGCCACTTAGATCTGTTGCTGTATGCCATACATATTCTACTTCTTCACCTAGCTCATCTTTAATCGCATGATACATATCGATATCACAGTTGGACCCAGGGAATACGAGTACTGCGAATTTCATGATTAGTTAGCCTCCTCGACTTCATAACGGTAGTCTTCGATTACAACGTTTGTTAAAACCTTTGCACACATTTCTTTTACTAGAGTATCAATGTCACGTTCTGTATCTTTAATTGATAGTTCAAGATATTTACCAATACGTAAATCTTCTACTTCAGTGTACCCCATCTTTACTAAAGAACCTTGTACAGCAGAGCCTTGTGGATCAAGAATGCTCTCGCGTAATGTTACGTAAATTTTAACTTTTTTCATTGTTATTTGCCTCCGAGTCTAGAAAGTATAATAGTATAAACTTCAGTTAAATTGCCAAGGTTTCGACGAAAGACATCTTTGTCTAACTTTTGATTCGTTGTTGCATCCCAAAGTCTGCATGTATCTGGTGAAATCTCATCCGCTAATAGCACGTTTCCATCATGGTCACGTCCAAATTCCAATTTAAAGTCGATTAGCGTAACATTAACCTCCGCAAAGATTGGCTGCAAAACTTTATTAACAGCTAAAGCACCTTCATAAATAGCTGTCACTTCTTCAGGCGTTGCAAGATCAAGTACGTCAATATGCTCCGTTGTAATGAACGGATCACCCAGCTCATCATCCTTATAATAATACTCAACGATTGGACGTTTTAATGGTGTTCCTTCCTCTAAGCCGAGACGTTTCGCTAAGCTACCTGCTGCTAAATTACGAACTACAACCTCTATTGGAATAATATCTACTTTTTTCACAAGCTGTTGTGTATCAGATAATTGTTTTACGAAATGTGACGCAATTCCGTTTGCTTGTAATTTTTCGAATATTAATGAAGTAATACGATTATTTAAAACACCTTTTCCTTCAATCTCTTCCTTTTTCTCACCATTAAATGCTGTGGCACTATCCTTGTACTCAACAAGCAGCACGTTTGGCTCCTCTGTTGTATACAATTTTTTTGCTTTACCTTCATACAAAAGTTGACCTTTAGTCATATCGTTATTCCCCCTGGATATTATGAAATACGTGCGGATTATCCCAGAATTGAACCGCATATTTTACGATTCAATTCTGATATATCCGCTAGTGGCTCTAACATTCATTTTAAGCAGGCTAAATAAATATTAGTTAAGTCCTAGTCGTTCAAAAATCATATCAACATGCTGTAAATGGTAGTTGTAGTCGAAGCACTCATCTAGTTCTTCCTTCGTTAAATACGATGTAATTTTTTCACTTGCATCGACTAACGTACGGAATTGAACCTGCTCGTCCCACGCCTGCATCGCTAAAGGCTGTACTGTATCATACGCTTCCTCACGCACTAATCCTTTATCAATAAGGGCTAATAGGATACGTTGAGAATAAATTAAACCAAAAGTGCGACCCATATTACGTTTCATGTTTTCAGGGAATACGGTTAAGTTTTTCACAATATTACCGAAGCGATTCAACATATAGTTAAGAGTAATTGTTGCATCCGGTAAAATAACGCGCTCTGCAGATGAATGTGAAATATCACGTTCATGCCATAAAGCTACATTTTCATAAGCTGTTACCATATAGCCACGCATTAAACGAGACATACCAACCATGTTTTCAGAACCGATTGGATTACGTTTATGTGGCATTGCTGATGACCCTTTCTGCCCTTTTGCAAAGGCCTCTTCCACTTCGCGTGTTTCAGATTTCTGTAAGCCGCGAATTTCTGTAGCAAATTTTTCAATGGAAGTTGCAATTAACGCTAAAGCGCCTAGATACTGTGCATGTCGGTCACGCTGTAATGTTTGTGTTGAAATAGGTGATGCTGTTAGTCCTAATTTATCGCAAACATACTGTTCAACACGAGGGTCGATGTTGGCGTAAGTTCCAACGGCTCCAGACATTTTTCCTGTTTCAATTACTTTCGCTGCTGCTTCAAAGCGTTCAAGGTTACGCTTCATTTCTTCATACCATAAACCAAGTTTTAAACCGAAAGTTGTTGGCTCAGCATGAACACCATGTGTACGCCCCATCATGACCGTATACTTATGCTCTTTTGCTTTTGCTGCAATAATATCAATGAAATTCACGATGTCTTTGTGTAAAATATCATTTGCCTGTTTAATCAAATAGGAAAGAGCTGTGTCAACTACGTCTGTAGAAGTTAAACCATAGTGCACCCATTTTCGCTCTTCGCCCAGTGTTTCAGAGACAGCACGTGTGAATGCCACAACATCATGACGTGTTTCTTGCTCAATCTCTAATATACGATTAACATCAAATGAAGCCTTTTCACGTATTTTAGCTACATCTTCTTTTGGAATGTCGCCTAATTCTGCCCAAGCTTCGCATGCTAAAATTTCAACCTCTAGCCAAGCTTGATATTTATTTTGTTCTGTCCAAATTGCACCCATTTCGGGTCTTGTGTAACGTTCAATCATCGCGTATCTCCTTCTATTCTGACCAAATGCCAGAACTCTCGATTTGTTGTAGTGTTTTCTCTAAGTCTTTTGTCATAATCGTTACGTGGCCCATCTTACGGTTCACTTTAGCTTCAGCTTTCCCATAAAGATGTATTGACCATTCAGGATATTTAGCAATTGAGTTACTAAGTGGCATGACATGCTGCCCTAAAACATTGACCATAATAGATGGTGCCCATAGCTGTGGTTTACGCAGCGGCCAACCACATACAGCACGAATATGCTGATGGAACTGTGAAACATTACATGCTTCTATTGAATAGTGACCTGAATTATGGGGTCTAGGTGCTAATTCATTAATCATAATGCCGCCATCTTCTAATACAAACATCTCTACTGCAAGGGTTCCGACTAACTGCAAGTAATCGGCAATTTTCAAAGCTTCTCGTTCCGCAGCCTGAGCTGTTTCTTCTTTTATACGGGCAGGCACAATAGTTTCATGTAAAATATGATGAACATGAATATTTTCTCCAACTGGCTGACAGTATGATTCACCATTACCATTTCTTTGGACTATTACTGATACTTCTTTTACAAATGGTACAAATCCCTCAGCTATACATTGAGAATGAGAAAAAAGCTCCCTCGCTAATGGCAGGTCTTGTGTTGATTTTAAAAGCTGCTGTCCTTTGCCATCATAACCACCTCTTGCTGTTTTGACTATACAAGGATAACCAATCGTATTAATATTGGCTACTAATTCCTCATAAGTATTTGCAACAATATAAGGTGCTACTGGACAACCAGCTTTCACTATCGCTTCCTTCTCGGTTACTCGGTTTTGTGTAATGCGTACTAATTCTGCACCCTGAGGTACATAAGCCATTTGTGTTAAGCGTTTTAGTCCATCATAATCGATATTTTCAAACTCAAAAGTGATCACATCACTTACTTCTGCAAGCTCCTCTAAAGCAGCCTCATCGTCATATGGTGCCACAATACGGATATCTGCAACCTGTCCACATGGTGAGTCCATTGTTGGTTCAAGAACGGCAATTTTAAAGCCAACTTCTTTTGCAGCAAGTGCCATCATACGGCCAAGCTGCCCACCTCCAATAATACCAATCGTTTGCCCTGGATAAATAATCTTTGTCACACCAAGTCACCTGTGCTTTCCAATACTTGTTGCTTTGTTGCTTCTCTTCTAGCACCTAGTTTAGTAGCAAGCTCTGTATCTGTTGTCGACAAAATTTGCGCTGCAAGCAAACCTGCATTTGTCGCTCCTGCTTTACCTATTGCAACTGTGGCAACAGGTACACCTCCAGGCATTTGAACAATTGATAATAGAGAATCAAGACCATTAAGAGCACGAGATTGTACAGGCACGCCAATTACGGGTAATGTTGTTTTTGCTGCCACCATTCCTGGTAAATGTGCAGCCCCACCTGCACCCGCAATAATCACCTGAATACCTCGCTCACGTGCTGATTCAGCATACTCAAACATTAAATCTGGAGTACGATGTGCAGATACAACCTTTTTCTCGTACGGTACTTGTAATTCATCTAAAATATCACATGCATGTTTCATTGTTTCCCAGTCACTTGAACTCCCCATAATGACACCGATTTTCGGATTCATGAATTGTCGCTCCTTTTAAACGATAGAAAAATGATCAAAATATATTGTGTAAGCCTCTATACTTCAAATAGCTACTGCAATTCTTTTCTTTATCAATAATGCCTCGGCATTATTGCGTCCGGAATCGGCTTTGTGCTTAGACCTGCGTGAGGGCCGACACGATGTCGGTCATTTCGGTAAAGCCACAGGACGTGGCGTTTTTTACCGATGCAGGTCAGTTAGCCGTTATCGCATGGATGCGATGATTTTAGGCTCACATCCTTTATTAACTCCATTTCGATTTCCGTGACATCCGCCAGAGGCTTTAACTTATTTCAGAGGATGTTTGGATACACGCTGAAATAAGTTAAACAAAGAAAATCCCCAAATAAACTACTCTACCCTACACGTGAAAGCAGTTTACTTGAGGACTTATTAAGAAAAGAATATGCAAAAGTACATTTCTGTACATATACCTTCCGTAACATGCCAAAAGCGCTTTCCCGCATAGTCCAGCATTTACGGTGCCGGGTAGAGACACTAGAGCCAATCCTCTAGCATATATGTGGGACCTTATTTGTTTTTCCTTCTCACATTTTAACAAGTGATTTCACTATCGTCAATGTAAAAATGCGAACATTTTATTTTAGTCATTTGAAAACGTTCGGATTTTAGTCAAATCTACTCAGAATCTTGATAGACCATTGCTTTAAATTGTATTTTTTGACGTAAATACGTTGGTTCCCCGTTAACTAAGTGAAAAATCGGTTCTTCTTTTCTACCAACTGCTATAAAACCATCTTGACGCATTCTAGCCAAACAATCTTCAATTGACTCATTTTCTTCAACCTCATACCAAATTTGTCTTTTTCCCAAACTCTTCTTCCTTTCAAATTCCTATCCTTTTAACTTTCTTAGTTTGAATTCCATTATACCTAAAGATTATTCAATAAGTACTTATTTATAATTAATTTTAAGTAATATTTAACGTTTTGATTTATTAAAAATACCTGCAGATTAAAATTCTGCAGACTATGATTAAGGTTTTGGGAAACTGAATATTCCTATTAAATATATACCTAGAAAAAGGATCAGCAAAAAAGCATTGAGCATAATAAGTACCTTACGAATATCACCTTTAATGCCAAAAATCGCACTGAGTATTCCTAGTCCACCTAATACAAATGGTGTAAAAATGTTTAAGGAATTATAAAATTTCCCATACCATTTTGTAGGATCATAGCCAAACATAAAGAATGTTACTATTAATAACAAGATAGAGATTGCTGTAAAAATATAACGCCTCATAGTTCATGCCTCCATATCATTGGATATTTAGCTAGTAAGGCTCTTACTTTTCATCTTCCTTTGACAATATTTTTTTCAATATCTCGCGTAGAGAAAGAACGATTTAAAAGGTCATTTAAGGATTCCATTTATGATATTCTACCTATCTGTTCATTAGTGCTATAAGTCATATTAGTTTTTCTATTTCTCTCTTGTATAATGCTAACCGTAACTATAACTGCTACTCCTTTTAAATAATTATAGCATTGCAGAATTTACACATAAATAAAAAAAGCCGAGGAATAAATCCTCGACTTTTTAAATGCCTAGCGACGTCCTACTCTCACAGGGGGAAGCCCCCAACTACCATCGGCGCTAAAGAGCTTAACTTCCGTGTTCGGTATGGGAACGGGTGTGACCTCTTTGCCATCATCACTAGACTATTGTCGG
>Ga0213821_1000599_pt1 | contig 20760 bp, 25 predicted proteins | sample MC6MC0909MG_FD_179894 | JGI IMG/M metagenome (GOLD analysis project Ga0213821, IMG submission 179894) | Enriched soil aggregate microbial communities from Iowa State University, Ames, United States - MC6-MC0909-MG | ecosystem: Environmental > Terrestrial > Soil > Unclassified | place: USA: Iowa...
TGTTGTCAAATGATAATTGTTTTAAGACAAGTTATTTGTTATCTTGACAATAAGAGGTGATCCAATTGGATAAAAGCAGTTTATTTCATCAATTCGTGACGTTTACAGCCACTGTCCATCAAGTGACACACGACCTCACTCAAAATGTGACAGTAGCCAATATTACACCGCTTCAGTATAAAATTCTCGAATATATTAAAGTAAGCCATCCCGTCACTCCGACTGAAATAAGCGAATGTCAGCATATGTCCCTATCCAACACAAGTCGTGAATTACGAAAATTACAAGAACAAAACCTAATTGAAAAATTTAACGACACAGAGGACCGAAGAAAGCAGTATATTCGCTTGTCCGATGAAGGAGATAAAATGATGGGAGAAGCCTTCGCATGTATCGAAGAACGCTTTTTACAGCTTATTCAACATGCGACACAGGACGATCTAAAAGATATCCAACATGCCCTAAACGTCCTTGAACAAAAGATTTTTCAACAAAAAGATTAACAATATGCTGCTTCAATAGTTTTTTCCTGAGCCTTTGAAGCAGTGGTGATTGTTTTGCTCTAAATGTTCTTTTAGTGGTGGAAAACAATCACTCTAAATAGAAATCCGCTCATAAATGAACCGAAAACGCTCATTAATCAGTCTTACTCCCTTCCAGAAACTTCGATAAAATATTGATAGGCGTATAAGAAAGATAAGTTTCAATATGAAGAGCAGGGTTTCCCCTGTTTATCTAGCAGCATGTGTTTTTTCCCCCCTTCATAACGTAGAAAACGAATAGTGTGTATAAAAAAATGGCTTAAAGAATACCAATATATTCATCATGATTTCGTAACCCATTCGCTTTTTCTTTAATAGTATAAAGGTGTATAGAAGGAGGAGACTCAAGTGGAAGTAGTAGTATTTGACAGGAAGTGGATGGAGGAACATCTTGAGACACTTCCATTTTGGCAACAATCAGCCTATAGGGATTTTGCAGCCACGATTGCTGATGAAGCGAATACCTTTCCATGTGTACCAGCAAGGATGGGTTTTTTATCGAACCATCTACGCTATAGTTTTGTTGGGGATCCACGGGAGGAACAATCTATCAGGACGTTAGCTCAATGCTTAAAGGATTACGCGAAATCCTCACAAACATATGGAAAATATACAACCCTCGCTGTTTTCTTTCAAACCCCAAACGATATGCTTACTAGTTTTAAAGTATCGGATTATCAACATTTATTTTGGACCATTTTAAACAATCTAACTAAAATTGATGATATCGATTGGCCAAAAGAAATTCCAACTGATCCAACTCACACTGAATGGGAATTTTGTTTTAACGGTGACCCGTATTTCATCTCGTGTGCAACACCAGCCCACAAATTGCGTAGGAGTCGTCATTTTTCTACGTTGTTAATGGCGATTCAACCTCGCTGGATATTCGAGGAAATTAATGATACTACTGTATTTGGTCAAAAATTAAAAAAATTAATTCGCCAACGTATTGCTGATTATGATGCGCTTCCAGGGCATCCTGACTTAAAATGGTACGGACAAGAGGATAGTTATGAATGGAAGCAATATTTTTTAAGTGATGACAATCATAGTCCATCTAAATGTCCTTTTTCACGCATGTCACAGAATAATGTACATTAAGCTTCTTTTCTTTGCCTTTTCACAACAATCCAGGTCGCAATACCTATTAGGATGATAAAGAGCAGGCTCACGAAAAAACCGAGTCTGCTTGTTTTTTCCCCCAATGTGCCAGATACCGTTACAGCAATGAGCAGCATCCCTAAAGCATTTTTCACATGCTCCCATTTGGATAACTTCATGAGCTTCATATACGTCACTAAAATAAAGAGCCAGTTATAGATCAACATTAAACCCGCTGCTGTAACCAAATATTCAAAGATCTTTTCTGGCATAAGAAAACCAATCACAATTGTTATCACTAATCCACCCGCTAAAAATAAAAATGCAGGAAAAGGGACTTTCATTTTTCCTTTCTTTGCTAATATTTTAGGGGCATCATGATCTTCGGCAAGTGTAATGAGAATCGTAATAACAGCATAGAGCGAAGCTACCATTGTTGAAAAACCTGCAATCATTAAAACGCCATTAAAAATATCTGCCACATAGGGGATATGATAGTCATGAAGCACTGTAATAAAGGGACTTTCCTCCACATTGAAATCTTTCCAGGAGACTAGGGCTAATGCAAGTGCGATGGCCATTATAAAAATGATTGTAATGACAATGAGCATAATTCTACCCGCTTTTGGTGCCTCTTTAGGATTTTTTAAATCAATGACCATTAACCCCATTACTTCAATGCCTCCATAAGCATAAAAGGCATACAGTAGTCCAAGCCAAATTCCTTTTATACCTTGGGAGAAAAACTCTTCATAATTCGATTGTAAAGAATCAAATGTTGCTGATTGTGTACCTTTTAGGATGATCATCACAGCTACGATAATAAACATCATAATTGCTGCGGCCTTTAATGCCCCAAAGATATTTTGAAAGTTTTCAAAACCCTTCATACCAGTGAGGATAACGACTAACCCTAATGCTGCATAAAGAGACGCAGCCACCCATAATGGCAGAGCAGGGAACCAAAACTTCGTAAAAATACCCAGTGCCATCAATTGGCTCCCCATTATAAGAATCTCAGATATCAAATAAACCCAGCCATTACTAAATCCTGCCCATCTACCAAATGCTTGCTTAGCATAGGTACGAAATGAGCCTTTATCAGGGTTCGCCACAGACATTTTGACAAGTCCATCATACACAATGTAAGTACAAACTGCTGCTACTAAAAAAGGAATTAACACAGCAGGTCCACTTTTATGAATGGCCATACTGGTCCCAAGAAAAAAACCTGTTCCTAGTGTACAACCTATACCGAGAAGAGAAAGCTGCCACCAAGACAATCTCCCTTTACTTGTTTTAGCTGTCATTTTAATCAACCCTTTGTGCTTACTTTCTAACTAATGGCAATGTCATGCAACGAATGCCTCCACCGCCCTTTTCAAGTTCCGTAACTTCGACTTCAAGCAACTTCTTTTTTTGTAGTAATGGATGCTTCAGCAATTGCTGTTTCGTTGCTTGCTTACTAATTAATAATGTTTCTGGATCAATATTCACAAAGTTAATGTCTGGAATAGTCTTATATTTTTCAAGCCAATATACTTCGAATCCATGTCGTTGTAAAAATTGTTCTACCATGTCAAAATGACTGCTTTGGGCTGTGAACACCTGTACAGAAAAATAACGCACAAAGCTTTTAGCAATCACTAAGTTAACGTTCGCGACATTGCAATTCATATCTAAATGAAGCGTATCATTTCCTTTTGGCAGATCAATTACAGCAATTTCAGAAAATCCTTGTTGAAAAATATAAGATTTCATGCTTTCGATAGCCTCTAATGTTGTTCTCATACCAAGATTAATGAGCACAGCATCCTTATTTAATAGCATCACGTCTCCACATTCCAGGGATTGGGCATGTTGCAGCTTACTCATAAATTGTTCTGGAAACCACTTTGCTAAAAGTGAATGAGCAAGTGGATACTCTGGACGTCTTAACGAGATACCTGCATTTCCCAGTAACATTTTATTACCAATAACACAGGCCAGATCACGCACAAAATAACGATTAATAAGCTGCTCACTTAACAATTGTTGTTCATTGGCAAGTTCTTTGGCATAATCTATAACCTTTACACCTACATGTTCAAATGCTGCCTTCAGCTCCATATAATTCTCCATTGCTTTTTTATGGCTAACAGTTGCACTCCAGCCTATGTTCTCCGCTATTTTTAAATCTGTTACATCAAAAATAGAAGGTTCACAAAGCATAACAACCTTCAGTTCCTCATGCTCCGACCAACAATTCACCTGAAATGAGTCCATCCTATTCTCCCCTTCTTCATAACGATCTCTGTTAGCGTTACCATCGTGATTCAGATTATACAAATACAACGAAAAGAAGGATTTCTAGATTATTTAGATAATTAATACAAAGATAAAAATAATTATAGAAATGAGTGTTACCGTGGAATACTATCAATTTTTAAGACAATATGTAGGACATCAGCCTATTATTTTACCTGGCTCAGCTGTCATCATTCTAAATAACGCAAATGAAGTATTATTGCAAAAAAGATACGAAGGCGGGTGGGGACTTCCAGGTGGTTTAATGGAATTAGGAGAGAGCTTAGAAGATACCGCCAAAAGAGAAGTGTTTGAAGAAACAGGGTTGACTATTACAAATCTACAGTTCCTAGGTATTTTTTCTGGGCAAGATTATTATGTTAAAATGTCTAACGGGGATGAATTTTACGCCGTTACAGCCGTCTACTATACAAGAAATGTAAAAGGCGATTTAATGATTAATTATCATGAATCAGAGACAATGCAATACTTCTCATTCATAGATTTACCAGATGGCTTAACATCTTCAAATCGGAAGTTTATTGAGAGGTATTTATCGCAAATACTTTAGAGAGAAAACTACCAAGTTCTCTCTCTACTCTAATGCTACGTAAAATACTCTAATTTCGCTTGAGGAAAAAATTTTTGCATATAACCATACAAATGTTCCTTAATATCTTCCTCTTCTTCTTTTTGATAAATGTATTTGCCTATACCGTACTTACCCCATTTATACCTTCTTACCGTTTCGTCTAACTCTAGCTTCGTCATGGGATAATTTTTTTCAATCACGCGTTTGGCTGGCTTTGTAAAGCGATGCTGAATAAACTCAAACGTTATATCCTCTCGTAGATCTTTTGGCAATTCTGCATCCAATCGCTCAAACATATGGTAGTAACCCTCCTGCCATCCATCATGAAGATAAATGGGAGCAACGATAAAGCCAAGCGGGTATCCGGCCCTTGCCACTTTACCAGCTGCCTCAATCCGCTTCACTAATGAAGACGTGCCTGGCTCAAAATGCTTAATGACATAATCGGCATTTACGCTAAACCGGAACCTTGTTTTACCATTATGCTTAGCGTCCAATAGATGATCCACGTAATGGAATTTCGTCACAAATCGTAATTGACCTAACTCACTTTGACCAAAATGCTCAATGGCTCGCTTCAATGAATGGGTAAGATGATCAATTCCTACAATATCGGATGTGCAGGATGCCTCAAATCTTGTGATGTCAGGGGCTCGTTCTGCCATATAATGATCAGCCTGTTCCAAAATTTCATCGACATTCACATAGGTACGAATATAAGGCTTACTACCCATAGTTGTTTGTAAATAGCAATAATGACAATGACCCATACAGCCTGTTGCTAATGGAATCGCATATTCTGCTGAGGGCTTTGATGTATCAAATTTTAACGTTTTCCGAATCCCTACAACTAATGTAGATTTCGCTACTCGATACTTTTGAAAGTCGTTGTCACCTGGAAGATTTCTCACTTGATTGTGTGAGGTTGTATAACGAATTTCGATACCCATCTGCTCAAACTTTTCTTTTAGCTCCTGCCCCAGTGGATACTGGAGTGCATCTGGCTCAAAATAAACAAGCTGAGGGATAAATGGCTTAATCATGGTGGTCCCCCCTCAATGAAAATACTGATGATAGGCTTGCTCAGCCGCCATCTCACTTGAAAAAATCAATAGGTCATTTGTTATTGGGTAATATGTTTCAAATAATAAAAGAGCTAGCTGCTCTGGTTGTTCTGGATGATAAACCACCGCGGCTTCCTGTATATTCGCTACATCCTGAATATGAGGATTACGATAAAAAATGTAAACGATATCACCGACATTGTATTGTTGCTGCATTTCTTCACCTGCCTCCATCTTTCCATTAGTTTGGTGAAAATATATGAAAATTATGTTTATCTAAAAAAATTCTTTTCAAAATTTTAGCTTCTGAAAAACGCGAAAAAACGGGCCTCTATTGTAGCCCGCTTTTTAAAATTTATTTCGATAAATCAATTTTTTTATTTAATAAATAAATAGTTAGACCACCTACAGTCATGGACATTAATTCCCCTACGCCCACTGTAAACCATGTAGCCCAAAAAGGAAGATCATAAAGGATAGTTAATTGCCCAGCAACCGTAAACATTGATATAGCAAAAATCAATGCGGTTACTACCATTTTTACAATGTCATTTTTCATATGTTTTGTGATGCTTCTACAAAGTATTAACACTAGAAAAGTCGCAATCCCACCAATCGGCACATCTAATATCCATGTTGGTGACATGAAATTAGCGAGTATTACGCCTATCGTCACCGCTGCAACATAGCGCTTATTGTACAATGCCAGATAATTAAACATCTCTGACAATCGTAGCTGGACAGCGCCAAAGCTAATGACTGACAATATAACAGTTACAGCAACATATAAAGCTGCAACAAGGGCCGTCTTTGTAAGTTCACTTACAGAAATACGGCTAGACTCTTTTACAATAGATGTATTCAATTTTATTCTCCTTTGTAAAATAGCATATTCGCTATTTTAGTAATAACTACGACCAAAGGAAGAGAGCTTTTCGCCCTATCTGAAGTGCCGCAGTGTAAGCCATTTTTTGCTTACCTGCGTATTATAGCAGAAGAATATCTTATTGAACAATGCTATTTTGTCAGCCAGCCACCATCAATTGGCATAACAGTTCCATGAATATAATCAGCTGCAGAACTTGCCAAGAAGAGTGTTAAATTCGCTACTTCGTGCGGTTGTGCCCAGCGACCAGCAGGCGTTTCATCGGCTACCCATTTGGCCATTTCCCCTTCCCCTTCAAAATCTGCCTTAGTCATGGGTGTTTGGATGGCACCCGGTGCTATAGCATTAGCACGAATGCCTTCACGACAATAATCTAAGTCTAACTGCTTCGTATAGCCAACAATGGCATGCTTAGAAGCTGTATAAGCTGCACCTCCACCACCTGCAACTAGTCCAGCAATCGATGCCATATTAATAATAACACCAGACTTTCTTTCTACCATTTGGGGAAGAATTGTATTCGTCACGAAATAAGTTCCCTTTAAATTGGTTTCCATAACAGCATCCCAAAGCGCTTCATCTGTATCCAGTGTTTTGGCAAAGCCATCCAAAATACCTGCCGTATTACATAAAATATCGATTTGCTTAAATAGTGATATTGCATTAAAAAACGACTGTTCAACATCCTTTTTATTACTTACACTGCCTAAACAATAAGAAAATTGCCCAGGAAATTGCTGTTGTAAATAGATTAAACCAGCCTCGTCCAAGTCAAACCCAAATACATTTGCGCCATTTTCTAAAAAAGCAATTGCCTGTGCCTGACCAATTCCTGAAGCAGCACCCGTAATAAAAACTGTCTTTCCCTGATACTCTTCAAATTTCATACCATCTCTCCTCAAAACAAAAGAAGCCACCTCTATTGAGATGGTCTCCTTTATTTAATCAACAATGATCCAATCTTCAGCTAATAAATCACAAACTGTCGGTGTAAACATTGTATAGCCTTCACCCCGTACATTAATTAAAAAATAAGGATTTAAAGTTTCGCCTTCATGCTCTTCTTTGCCAACTAGCTTTACATACAATTCTGCACCGCCCCAGCCCTTACGGATTACTTTTTCTCCTGCTTTTAAGTGTGGTAATATTTCTTCAAACGTCATGCCATTCATCCTTTTTCAACATTCTTTATCGAACTAGTATACTGGAATTCTCAAATCTTGACAACAGAATAACATGCTGCTAAATATTTTTATAAGGCATCAGGTAATTGATGCATATACATATCTAATGCATTTGTATGTGCATTTAAAGTAGCCATTGTGTTTTTATTGGGTGCTGTGTAGATAATAGGATAATCTTTTTCTCCTAGCTTCTCGTTTATTGAAAAGGCGAGTATTTCCTCATTTACAGAGAATTCAGCCTGAACACCCGGTTTATTGCCACGAGCATCTAAACGAATCCAACGATTTAAAGACCTGAGATAAACCCCATTTAAGGCATGGAGACAATAACCTTCCTCTGGGGTATGAAAGAGCATTAATCGTTGATAACAAAAACCAGTTGGAATTCCTGCCCCCCTTAATAGCCCAGCTAATAAATTAGCCTTTGCGTAACAGATTCCCTCACCATATGTTAGAACTTCTGAAGCTTTACAAGTAATATTTGTACTTTGAATGTCCCACGAGTGAGAAATTTTATCTCTAACAAATAGAAAAGCAGCCTTCACCTTTTCTATTTCCGAAGATTGGTTCTCAAAAATCTCACCAATTTTTTGATAAATAAATGGATGATGATAATCCACAACATCCAGTTCTTGCAAATATTCGTTAAAATCCGTAGCTTCAGGAATTAGCCTCATAAATCTTATCCTCCTTTTAGCATAATTATAACTAAAACTGAATATTAATACAAATACATTAATATATATGCAGTTCAAAACAAAAAAACGCCTTTAAATTAAGACGTTTTTATGCAATGCATTCTTAACTCCAATACTTCTTCATCTGTACCTGCTCTGTTGTCACTTCAAGTCCATTTTTAATGAAAAAATCTGTTGCTGGGTTGCTTGCTAAAAAATTCACAGCTGTGATTTTTACCTTTTCATCCGTTATGGTCGATAGGAAGTACGGTATATCCTCCACCTTACCATTTTCTAATAGCTCTAACTGATATAGAATAATTGTTTCAATTGCTCCCTCCTGATTCCATACCGTTCTATATAATAGATAACCGATAGCTTCCTGATCGTCATTATAAAAAACTTTCGCTTCCCCTTGTTTATTGCTTTGCCAGCTACATTGCCATGGAACATCTTCCCGATAAACGGGTAAATGCGCAAGCTGTTCTGGTCTTATCGTGTTGGCCTGAAATGACCTTTGCTTGTCAACTTTCGCCTCAAAATCTCCTCTTAAAAAGAGAAGGTTATTTGTAATGACATAACCAAATTTCTTATATAGAGCAATGGCTACTTCATTCTCTTTAATAGCCTCAAGGGTTGCTATTTCAACTTGCTCTCTTTCATAGATGGCTATAGTTTCTTCCATTAAAGCTCGAGAGACACCCTTTCCACGATAATTCGGAGAAACGCCTGTTCCTCCATTCCAAGAAGTTTTCTTGCCATCAATTTGTCTAAAACCATTCATCACAATGCCAACTGGTTCATCATTTGCAAAGGCAACAATCGACAGCTTTGACGATAGTCCTTCTCCCACAAGTCGAGTTAAAAACATCTCTTCGCTCATATCAATCTCGACAAAATACCCTTCAAAGCCTTTATTCCAAGCGCGAAGTCCTTGTTCTAATGTACATTGTGAAAGTGTTTTAATATTCATATTGTCCCTCATTTCAAAGTAAAATTACTGGTAATTAAGTTGAGCTAAATTCTTCAAAGTCAGTTTTTTGACAATTTCATAGCCATTTCCAACACCAAGTGGCTTCACAACAACCATCCCCATATTTGAAATATGGCCTAACCCTATACCTTCTGGAAAGCTATGGGCAATAATCACTTGATTCATTCGAAATGGAGGCTTCTTTTCCAATACAGCCTGTAAGTTTGACAGTATTCTCGTCTGTTCATTTAGAGGAATTTTTCCACCTAAAGAATTGATATTAAACCAAAAAGGGTCAATTTGTATATATGTTGTTGGAAATGCAAGCTGTGCCGTCTCAATTGTACGGCAAAAAGGACTTGCGATAATCGGTGGTGCAACTGGGATTTGCCAATGCCTCAGTAGTTGTCCAAAATATATTGCCTCCCTCCGTCCTTCCTCAGATAAATTTCTCTGACTCATACAATCTTGAAAACATAGATTTTGCTGATCTATACCGACCGTTGCTTCTCCATGCCGTGCATATAAAATGAATCCACCCTTTCTCCATAAATCAAGATCTGATATATTCAATTTTCTTTCCTCCTAATAATACCATTTAGCTTCATAGTAATATATGAATCAGCTGTCAGAAACGATTACTACATAGCCAAAAAAGCTTCCTACAATTTATATAGGAAGCTTAGGTGTTTATTTTATTGGAATATTTACAATGGCTGTTGTCTCTAAATGTTTGGATGAATCAATCGAAATTTGCCCGTTATATTTATGGACTATTTCATTAACAATAAATAAGCCCTGCCCTCTTATTTTCCCATTTTCTTGTTTTTTAGTGGAAAATCCTTGCTTAAATATTTGACAAGCATCTAAAATATTTGGCCCGGTATTGGTAACTTTAAATTCATAATACAAATCATCTGCATTACAACAAATGGTTATTCTCCGTTGCCCCTCTGGTAATTCGGTTGCCGCATCAATGGCATTATCAATTAAGTTTGATAAAATTTTAATTAAATCCGTGGTCTTTATTTTATGAAAGTCATTCTGTGAGATGGTGAAATCCATATCAATATTATGATTTTGCGCTGTTAATTTTTTCGTTTGCAATAAAATTGATAAGCCAGGATGATTAATATTTAACTTCAGTGACTTAATCGCCTGCACCTCTTTCGACAATGAGGATAAATATTGTTTAGCCTGTTCAGGTTTATCTAGCTGAAGCAGTCCATGCAATACTTGTATATGATTGGTAAAATCGTGTCTTAGAGAAGAAACAGAAGTAATTAAGGTCTTTATTTCAGCTTGATAGGTATCCTCAGTAGCTCCAACCTCTTTGGCAACCTCTTTTTGATACCATCTTTGTAAAAATAAAAATGAACCAATGACGATTAAAATTAATACGCCATTAAAAATAAAGATAAAGAGATTGTCCTCAATTACTTTTCCTTTAATACCATTCAGTGTATCTGCACTTATATCAATGCCAAGATAGGCGATGATAGTACCAGTTTTATCTCTAATTGGTGCCCCAACTGAAAGGTAAGAACCATGTACAGAATCTGGTATTACCTCTGTTACAAATGTTTCTCCCTTATAAGCCCGTTGTACTTGCCGTTCAGGAACCGTACAGACTTCCCCAATATCAAAGCCTTCTGTTATTTCGCTAGGCATCCCCATGATCATGGCATGTGAGACCTTAGGATTATCTACCTTTAAGGTATAAACAAATAATGCTCCAAGTTTAATTCTCGCATCATTTAAATAGCTTCGTAATTCCCAATAATAATCGTTCTTTTCTGGATTATTTATAAATTGTTGGTACGCATCCACGTCAATAGAGGATGCAATCGAAATAGCAGCTTCAAGGCTTTGGTTCGCAATAGATTCTTCCACCGTTTTTTTCATCTTAATATAAGATGTAAAGATATTTAAACTTGTAAACAGTAGTAATAAAATAGTTGATAGGATTAGGATTAGTTTTAATTTTCGGTTTTTCATACTAAGTGGTACTTCCTCATCTCTAGAAATGAATAATGACATGATGTAGCTGGAGCAAGTTTTTTGATAGCGGCTAATGTCAACAGAAACAAATATGTATATAGTCGTAATCATTATACTATAATAAACTTCTTCTCATTGTTTGTTGTTCTTCCTTTAGAGTATATAGTCTTGTTTATCCTACTTTAACAAAATCATAAAAGCAATTTTTTTTTAGTACAGAGCAAAGTAAAAAAGAGAGTAGCACACAAGCTACCTCCTTTTTCGAAAACATGTATGATTTTTATGCACAGCTAACTTCTTTAATTTATATAGATGATGCCCTTTATCACTTTTGGAAGTATTAGTGCCCCCTCCAAGTATTCTTTAAATGAAAATGCTGTTGGCTGCGCATTCCCGCCGATTCCAACAAGAATCTCTAATGTTTTCGGTTGATAAATAATCGTATGTAATGTGCCAAAGTATTCCTGATAATTATGATAAAATAATGGTGAATTTTCAGCGTTAAAATGTTGATAGAGGGCTGTTGTCGTGAGTTCTTCCTTCAGTAGTTTCGTTAAAAATTGTTTTCTATGAATAGAGCCTTCTATCATTTTCTTATTTTTTTCTATTAAATGTATAGACTCAAAATGATTTGTACAAATGAAAGAATTTTCCCTCTTGATCACTTGCTTCTGTGGAGAGGCTTCGACTACAATGGCTCTCCCACTACAATCTGTCATAGAATAATTATAGCAGTAACCATGTGGAATTTCCTTTATTAACATACATGCCTCTTCGATTGTTTTACATTGCTCTAAAAGTATACGAATAATTGTAGAGGCAATAAAGCCTTTTTCGGAGTGCTCATGATTAACAAAATGCAGCCCAACTACTAACCCGTATTCATTCATCCCATCCAGTCTACCAATAATTTGCTGACTGAACCCGATACTTGCATAACCATTCTCTGGATTAGAGAAAACAAGCCTAGCATCGTACAAAGCTGGACTGAAATCATAATTACGGACATACATCCCATCATGCATAAATACTGTACAGCCCATTTCTGGAAAAGTAATAGTATAGCCACTGTACAATCTAAGCACAGTGTCCAACGATAGAGCTGTACGCCCTCCATTTCATTGATAAGCTGTGGACAATGTTTCTGTAAAAGTTGTTTCGCTATTTGAGTATTAGTAGACCTAGTTAAGTGCAATAAAGCATCTTTTTGCATTTGCAATAAAGAGAATAGCCCTTTGCCTTGCTGTAAACCCATTTGGTAGTAGCTACCTTTCACATCTTCAATTTTGACGACTAGCTCTTCATAACCTGACATGTTCATTTTCTCTCCCTTATCAATTCATTTTTCAATAGTATAAAGCTTCAAGTAAATAGAAGGTCAAGAAAATGTTATATGGAAACAAAGAAAAGGACTAGGTACAGTCAGCTATACCTAGTCCTATTTTTTTCTTTTACTAGATGTTCTAGTTTTATCCTGCACATTTAAAAATGCTGGACGTTTACCATAGCCTTTAGGAGATAATCTCACTAAAGATTTTTTCATATCTTGCCAGTTTAAATCTGCTCCTAAATTTAAGTATGGAATTCCAAAAACTCGCAAATTTGCCGCAAATAGAAGAATGAAAAAAATTGCTATAAAGAAGCCATACAAGCCGAAAAATGCAGATGCTACTATAATGATAATGCGAAATATACTCATTGCCGTGACAAAGGATTGATTGATAAGTGTATAGGCTGCGATACTCGAAATAGCAATCACAACTATCATTGGAGGACTTGTAATACCAGCTTTGATCGCTGCATCTCCAATGATTAGACCTCCAATGACACTCATGGATCCACTAACGATACTAGGAAGACGCATATTGGCCTCACGGAACATTTCAAACATAAATACCATTAGTAGTATTTCTAGAATCGTAGGAAATGGAAGCCCTGTCCTTGATTGTACAACTGTTGCTAAAAGAATCAAAGGTAATTGATTTTGATGATAAGTCGTAAGTGCTAGCCAAAAGCCTGGTAAAAGCACGCTAATTAATATACCCACAATACGGAGCAATCTTTCCATAGAACTTACAATTATCGGATAATAATAATCCTCACCTGATTTAAATAGTAGCAGCACGTTAGCTGGTGTTATAATAGCATAAGTGACACCATCCACCATGATCACAACTCGACCATTGATTAAGGCCTGTACAGCAAAATCTGGACGCCCTGTATAATCATGTCTAGGGAGAATTTTTGCACTTTGTTCAATTCGTTCCATTAATATATCTCCACTAAACACAATATCCGTATCTACTTTTTGAAGACTTACTTTGATTTCTTCTAGTATTTTTTTATTAACAATATCCTCCATATAAAGGATCGCAACGGATGTTTTAGAACGTTGACCGATTTCATACTTTTCAACACCTAATGAATTTGTAGGTAACCGTTTTCGTAATAAAGCAAGATTAATATCGATATCCTCAATAAAATCGTCTCTCGGACCCTTTATAACCAATTCAAGGGCTGTTTCTCTAGGCTCTCGATTTGGCTTTTTAGGAATATAACTTGTAAATAATAATTGTTCGTCTTCAAAATACAGCAGCACATGTCCTTTATAGAGTTTTGTAATGGCTTCCTCTTTTTCTGAGATTTTTTTTAAATGCGGAACGTGTAGATAATTTAAAATATCTTCCTCTAATAATTTATCTGAAGTATTTTCAAACATCAATTGGAGCCCTCGAACAATAACAGTTTGTAGTAATTGTTCATTGATTATTGCATCACAGTGAATAACATGTACTGTATGTTGCTGCATTATATACCTTTGAAAAATCACATCAGCAGAGCGTTGAAATAGTGCCTTCAAAGTTTGCAAATTTATGATTTGTTCCATTTGAATACTCATCATCTCCTACTGAGTCAGCTCCAGATTCGTACATGCATCCATATACTTACACAATATTTTCCCCATGCTTGTTTAAAATATTCAGGTTTTACAGATAAGATACTTTAGATAAATTCAAACTTTGCTTTAGCCAATCATTCTCTTTAAATTCGCCATTTCAATAGCAGACATTGCGGAATCATAACCTTTATTACCGGATTTTGTACCCGCACGCTCAATAGCTTGCTCAATATTTTCAGTTGTCACAATGCCAAAAATGACGGGCACATTTGTTGTTAATGATACGTTGGCAATCCCTTTTGCCGATTCATTGCATACATAGTCATAATGTGTTGTTGAGCCACGGATCACTGTCCCTAAACCAATGATAGCATCGTATTTCTTTGTTTCTGCAAGCTGTTTTGCAATAAACGGAACCTCAAATGCACCAGGAACCCATGCTACATCAATAAAGTTCTCATCTACACCGTGACGCTTTAAACCATCGAGGGCTCCGTCTAATAATTTACTTGTTATAAATTCATTGAATCGACCTACTACGATAGCAATTTTTAAGTCTGTACCAATTAATTGTGCTTCAAATGTTTTACCCATTTCTAAATTCTCCTTTTTTAAATTGTCATTTTGAGATTTTGCTGGCGATATATCGCCAATTCTTCAATTGAAATTATTTTTAGCTGATGATGCGCTGCATAGTTGACTAGTTCATTGAAGCGTAGCATTTTTCCATCGTCCCCCATAATTTCACAAATAATGCCTGCGGGGATACTGTGGCAAAGCTTAGCTAAATCAATGGTTGCTTCAGTGTGACCCCTACGCTCTAACACACCATTATCCTTTGCGATTAGCGGAAATACATGGCCTGGCCTACGAAAATCGTTTGCCTTCGCTTGTGGTTCAATCATTTTTTTAATTGTCATTGCGCGTTCAAAGGCGCTTATTCCTGTCGTTGTATCCATATAGTCGATACTAACGGTAAATGCTGTTTGATGATTGTCTGTATTATTACTTACCATCGGCTGTAAGGCTAATTTTTGTGCGAGCTGCTGTGTAATTGGTGTGCAAATAAGTCCTCTTCCATATGTCGCCATAAAGTTTATCGTATCAGGTGTCATATACTCTGCTAAAGCCAATAAATCTCCTTCATTTTCTCGATCCTCATCGTCTACTACAATAATCATCTTGCCCTGTTTTAAATCCTCTATTGCTTCTTCAATTGTATGCAGCAATATTGGCACCTCCTCACTTTTTGTTAAAATCCGTTTTGTGCTAAAAAGTCTCTCGTAATAGTCGGTGATTCCTGACTATGCTTTAGCTGGTGCAAAATGTATTTTCCAACTAAATCCGTTTCAATATTCACTAGAGCGCCAATTTTCTTCATACCTAAAATAGTTTCTTGAAACGTGTGTGGTATCAGTGATACTGTGACACTTTTTTGCTCGACGTGAAAAAGCGTTAAGCTCGTACCATCAATCGTAATGGAGCCTTTTGGGATACAATAGTTTGTTAAATCCTCGGATAGCTCAATATCGATATAAACTGCGTTTGCTAATGGTCGTTTACGTACTATTTTCCCTACTCCATCCACATGCCCTGCTACAAAATGGCCACCAAATCGTCCATTTGCAGGCATGGCACGCTCTAAGTTAACGGGGTCTCCTACAGCAAGCTGCTGCAAATTCGTTGCCTTCACCGTTTCTGGCATGACATCCATCGTTAGCTCTTGATCAGTAAAATTTATCACTGTTAAACAGACACCATTGACCGCTATACTGTCTCCGAGCTTTACATCCTCTACCATTTTTGCTGAAAGGATCGTTATTTTCATACTTTGCTGAACTGTTTGCAAGGTTTTTACTGTGCCAATATCTTCAATAATCCCTGTAAACATTTTTCCACCTACTTTCTATCTACATGTTAAAGGCTCTATCCATCGGTTTTGGGATTCTATCCATCAGTTTTTGAGGTCAATCCTTCGCTTTTCTAATACATCAATCACTTTAAGCATTCTATCCCAATCAAAGAAAAAACCCCCTTCGCTTAAAAGGGGTTTGGGAGTTCATATAAATAAGACGTCAGCAAATAAACCTTATGAAATTCTATTTTTTTCCATAGGTCGTCATCTCATCGTTCTTCTCCCATCCAGACTATTACTGTCGGTTTTGGATTTGCACCAAATCAGCTTTCGCTCACGGACTTTGAATTGCTTCATCACCGCCGATTGGGAATTTCACCCTACCCCGAAGAACATACAGCTATTTAATTTTTTCGCTAAATAAAAAAACCTCCCAATCTAAACGATGGGAAGTAGTTAACATAAAAGCATAATCAAATAATCCTTATAAATTCATGCGAATTTAAAAAGATTGCACTTTTACCCTTCTCCCATCCAGACTGTCACTGTCGGTTTTGGATTTGCACCAAATCAGCTTTCGCTCACGGACTTTGAATTGCTTCATCACCGCCGATTGGGAATTTCACCCTACCCCGAAGGATTTTTATTTAGCTTATTCTTTACGATAACACTATTTTATAATATTATCCACAAAATTATTTACTAAAAATTTCTGATAAACTTCATCCACATACACTCTTATATTCTTTTCATATACTGGATATTCTACTTCGAGCCTTGTAGCCACTTGCTGTGATGCCTTTGCGAATAAATCAAAGGCTTGAAATAATGCTTGCCATATAGCTTTTTTAGAGGATAGCTCAAAGGTCCCCATCAATTGTGAAACTTCCTCTGCATGTAAATACTGAGATATATACTTATAACATTTGCCAACACTTAAGCTAAATTTTGTTTCAAAGCCAACTCGCCAAGATAGCATTCGAAGTAATTCTTCCCGTAAAATATGTTCAAAATGATAATTGGCAAAAAGAAGCTCATTGCGACAAATGCCTTTTACTACATAAGTTGAAACCATCCAAAATTCATTGCAACAATCGTCAAATGAACGTGCACTTGGCTTTTGTATATGATACGTAACATCTGTTGCTTCAGGAACTTTTAAACAGCGCTGGTCTTTATCCAGAATGATTTCTAAAAGTCCATCACTTTCAAGATAAAGCTCCAATTCTTCAATAGGAACTAGAGTCAAATCAATTTTTGAATGATCGGTAAATAACATTAAATAGGAAAACCAATTGCCTAGTTCTGGTGGAAATAATTCCATATCCTCAGGGGTTTGCGTTATGATTCGCTCGCCTACGAAATCAATCCATTTATTATTTTCAAGAAAAGCTGCCATATCAGTTACAACAAAGGAAATATCATAATCCTGAAAATCATCCCTTGGCACATTGGGATTTGTTCTTGAACCCTCCATACCTACTACTCGAATGCGTTCATCCTTTTTAGCAAAATCTAATAGTTTATCAATAGGTCGAGTATTTTCCATATCATTTCTCCCTTAGCAATATATCTACTATTTATAATAGCAAATATATATTTACGTTTCCGTCATGATGCCACCATTAACGTGCAAAACCTGGCCTGTAACAAAAGAAGAATCATCAGAAGCTAAATAAATATAAGTAGGTGCAAGCTCAAATGGCTGACCTGCTCGCTTCATCGGCGTTTCTAAGCCAAATGTTTTGACATATTCTGCTGAATAGCTTGAGACAATTAGTGGTGTCCAAATTGGGCCAGGGGCAACTGCATTCACTCGTATTCCCTTTCTCGCTAATTGTAAGGATAAAGACCTAGTGAAAGAGACAATTGCGCCTTTCGTGGAGGAATAATCGACAAGTAATGGAGCCCCAGCGTAAGCTGTCACGGAAGCAGTGGAAATAATTGCCCCACCCTTCTTCATATAAGGTAATCCTGCCTTTGTCATATGAAAATGTGGAAAAATATTGGTTTCAAACGTATCATACAATTGTTCATTTGAGATATCCAAAATGCTTTGCTGCGGAAATTGGACACCTTGATTTAAAATCAGTATATCTAGCTTACCAAAACAGTCCATCGTTTTTCTTACTACTTCCATAGAAAACTCAGGATGACGTAAGTCCCCTTCAATCAATAGAATGGATTGCCCATATGCCTCCACCATTTGCTTCGTTGCTTCTGCATCTGGTCGTTCATGTGGCATATAGGTAATAGCCATATGGGCACCTTCCTTTGCAAACCCAATAGCAACAGCACGACCAATTCCACTATCTCCCCCAGTAATTATCGCGATTTTCCCCTGTAATTTTCCACTCCCTTTGTATGCTGGATTGTCGGAAATAGGAATTGGTTGCATAACATATTCTAGCCTTGGCTGTATATCTTGATGCTGCGGTGGGAATGTGATGGGAACTTGCTTACACTTCGTTTCATATCCAATATAAGGATATTTCGGAATCATATTGTGACCTCCTTCCAATATTACATACAAACTACATAATTCGACATGATTAGATATATGTTGCAAACGCTAGAAAAAGACCTACAAACTGTACTATCTTGCATTGCTATTTGTAATTCGTCAAAGCTTTTCATATTCAATGGCATCATTTTCCGATACAATATTTACCATGGTGATATCCATTTTGTTTTTAACATATTGAAAAAAATACTCACTGTGAGTCATTTACCACCACCTGCTTCATATGCTATAGAATCATGTCATAATACTTTAAATCGGATTTCTTTGATACGTAACATTTTCAAGGACGAAGCGTCTATAAAAGTAGAACATAAAGGAGAACATTTTCAATGAAATATATCATCTTTGATTTTGATGGCACACTGGCTGATTCAACGGCTGTATTTGCGTCAGCTTGGAATACACTTGCACAAAAATATAAATTTAAAGGAATAGAGTTTAAGGAAATCGAATCCTTAAAAAAATTATCCATGGCGGAGCGTAGTAAATTATTTGATTTTCCAATGTATAAATTACCCATGATTTTACCTCAATTTTATCGTTTATATCGTCAGTCCTTAAACGAGGTTCATCTTTATGAAGGAATCAAGGATGTACTAATGGAAATTGATAAAAGAGGCTATAAAATCCTTATCATATCGTCCAATTCCCAGGAAAATATTTTAGAATTTCTAAAAATGAATGGTATTCAATGTGTTTCAAATGTACTTTGCTCAAATCGTATTTTTGGGAAGGATAAAGTGTTGAAGAAATTTTTAAAGGACTCCAGCAGCTCGGCATCAGACGTTTTATATATAGGGGATGAACAAAGAGATATTGTAGCATGTAAAAAAGTCGGGGTACCAATTATTTGGGTTTCTTGGGGATATGATTCTATTGAGGTGATTCAACAGGAAGAGCCTGAATATAAAGTAAATGCTCCAAAGGAAATTTTAGATATTATTTAATCTAAGAGGGGTATGGCCATAAAATGGATTGGCTATACCCTTCTTTTTAATTTTTCACTTCACTAATATGCATTAATTTTTCTGCTGTGCTATTAACACCCTTATAGGCATCTGTTAATCCATACATGCTAGCCGAAAACTGTTGAGTAAATGCTGCAATTTGGTTTGCTGATTCATTTACTTGGTCGATGGCTTGTTTAATACTCTCTAATTGGTTTGTAATGCTATTCGCGCTTTCGGTACTGCTTTGAGACATTTTTTGAATCTCAGTGGCAACTACTGCAAAACCACGTCCATGCTCACCAGAACGAGCTGCTTCAATGGATGCATTTAGTCCAAGAATTTTCGATTTCATCGCTAAATCTTTGACTAAATCTACAATAGTATTAATTTGTTGAATATCTTCAATCATAGACTCTGAGAACCTAGATAGTTCCTCTAATCGATCGGAAACATCTACACTTGCCTTTGCTAATTCTTCATTCGTCGCAGTCATTTCCTCCACTGTGCTCGACAGATCTGTTGCTAGTAATCGCATATGATCCATTTTTTCATTTGAAAGGATTGCACTAATAACACCGATTACTTGTCCACCTTCAAAAATAGGCTGTGCAGATGCAATATAGGCCATGCCAAAATCCTCAGCACTTCGCTCTTCTCGGATAAATCTCCCTGAGCTAAGTGCCTTTTCAGTTGTTGTTCCACGATATTTATCTACAGAATCACCAACACAAACCTTTAAATCCACTTGTTTTCCTGGCTTATAAGCAATGACTTTCTCTGTATCTGCTACAATTATACAAGCATCTTCTGGATAGGTTACCTGGTAAAAATCGATTGAGTCTATGATTGCCTGCAGCTTTGCATGCATTGTCTTTTCCCCTTCCCCATTTACACAATTAAGGTACATCCATCATATAAAGTAATTGAAAGAGCCATTTCGATGAACTATTCTACCCCTTTATTGCGCTGGCTGAACCATTATTATACTGAAATACCTCAGTTTAACTATAGCATGACACATTTAAAAAGACACCATTGAGCAGGAGGGCACTGAAAAAGTCTATATCTTCTCACATCGCGAGGTATTCAACGATTTAATCGTTGAATACCTCGCTTTTTTCATTTGGCACTGTGAATCTACTGTTGTTTTCCGAAGCATTCCGCTCGCTTTCCGCGGGCGAGCGCCGAGCCTCCTCCTACGCTTCGCTTCGTGCGGGGTCTCG
>Ga0213821_1000601_pt1 | contig 20702 bp, 21 predicted proteins | sample MC6MC0909MG_FD_179894 | JGI IMG/M metagenome (GOLD analysis project Ga0213821, IMG submission 179894) | Enriched soil aggregate microbial communities from Iowa State University, Ames, United States - MC6-MC0909-MG | ecosystem: Environmental > Terrestrial > Soil > Unclassified | place: USA: Iowa...
AGTCCAACGGACATACTTTTACAAATAGTAATACTAGGACATATCTATGATATATCAAGTCCATAGCTTGGTCAATATAGCATTCTGTGGAAAGCTGGAGAATGTGAACATTTATTGAAACAAATTGTTAAATCTGTGCCCATTTGGTCGAAAAAGTCGGAATCACTTGTCGTAGTTGATCCTCGAGAATAGAGTTTTTCACACCTTTATCCATGCTCTCTAATGGAATCGCTGGTAGCCAAATAACATTCACTACATCTCCAATATTTGTCCAAAAATGGTCACAAGTAATGAAGAACACATGCTTAAAACCAGCATTATGTAATTGTGATTCTAATTGCTGGGGCATTTCTTCGTTTTTCAAAATTGTACTGTACGAAAATGGTGGCAACAATAATAAACGACCTTTAAATTGTTGCTCAACAAAAGACGTCAGCGATAACAAAAAATCTGCCTCTGCTCCGCTCTGTTTTATTTTTTCAGAAGTTAAATCGATGGAAACGAGTGGGACAATTGCTGTATCGATAAATTCCTTCTGTGCCATAAACGATGTCACATCGTTCGCATTAAAATACATTCTTCAAACCTCCTTATCTTACCAACATCAATTTCGCCTTGGCGTAATTGCGTCCGGATTTTGAATTATGCCCGCATAATTCATTCCTTTGAAAATCCGTGACATCCGCCGGAGGCTTTGGGCCAACACGATGTTGGTCACTCAGTCGTTGCCACAGGACGTGGCGTTCTTAGACTGAGTTCCGCTATTTCAGTAGGTGGTTGGACACCCACTGAAAAGAAACCAAAACCGCATTCATCTCACCACCTTTAGAGGTGGGAGTCTTCTGTATCTGCCGCTACGCTTTCGCACATAAAACATCTGCCGCTATGCTTTCGATACAAAAAACATTTACTGAATGAAGATAAAAATGCCCTTTTCCACCTTTAAATAGGATAGCCAATAAAAAGTGAAAACAATCATTCACTAATTATGTTACCATATCAAGGTGGATAAAGGACATTCAATTTTTAACTATTACTATTGTAAATTAGCCGTTTCCTTTAAAGCTTGTAACAAATTTGACAATTCATAAAAGCGCTCTTCATCTCCCTGATCGAGGGCTTCATCAATTTGTGCGAGTAATTTTTCTTCTTGGAATACGAGTAAGCTGTTGGAAAGCAGCTCTTCTGCCAGTAAACGGTCTTTTTCACTAACAATCAGTGTTTCTGGCATATAAGGGTTTTCTTCAAGAACTGCTAAGTATTGTGCACTTGGTGGTGTATTCGGAAAATTCAATTGTATATACATATCTTCATGTTCATGTAAGCGTAAATCATGAAAGGATTTCTCAGCATCTGCTGTCATTACATTGCCTTTATAAAAACGAAATGGCACACCCGTTGAGTCAACAGTCGACATCACCATTGCTCTTGGGCAATAATGTGCTTCTTCAACAAATCGGATTCGCTTTAATAGTTCGTCATTACTTAAAAGGTAATTTAAAATCCATACACACTCACGACGTTTCAATTGATAATTTTTTAAAAACCATCGAACAAATGCTTTTTTATCGACAACTGATACAGAAGCAGTCATACCCACTCCCTCCTTTACTCAAATTCTAAGGATTCTAACTTCTCTTGCCACTCTGTTTCACCTGGTTGAATAGCTATTAATTGACCGAGTACTTCCTTCGCTTCTGAACGCTTTCCTTCCTCTAATAAGAAATAAACATATTTTTCTAAAAATGCTGCGTCTTCCTTAAAATCATTATATGCCAAACTGTAAAATTCGTATGCACGGTCGTACAATTCTAAATTTTCATATGCCTCTGCAGCAAACGGATATAAAGCGCTCCATTCAAAATCATTTTGCTGCAAGGTTTCAAATAATTCGATGACATCTTCGAAACGTTCTTGCTGTGCCAAAATAGAGATTAAGGCTAATACTGCCTCCATGTATTCAGGATCTAATGCTACTGCCTCACGTAAATACTGTTCTGCCTCAGCTGGTAGTCCATTTTTTAGTGCCATTTTGCCTGCAAACAAATATAAAGTTTTATCATATTCGTCACGCTTTAAACCTTCAAGAATGGCACTATACGCTTTTTTATTATCCTCTGTCATGGCATAGCTCTCAGCAAGTAATAAATAGGCAGAGAAATAATCAGGATCTAATTCTTTTAACTCTTCCAATTGTTTAATCGCCATTTCATATTTTTGTGATTGGAATGCAGAATAGGCTGCACCAAATAAAATATCTGGCTTTACTTCATCTTCAAGAGCTGCTAAATAGTAATCTAAAGCTGTTTCATAGGCAGCTCCAGCCCGATATACCTCAGCAAGGCGTTCAAGAAGATTTACACCTGCAAATTCGCCTTGTTGTTCATTTAACTCTTCATATAGTCTGGCAGCCTCTAAAAAACGGCCTGTTTCAAATAATAATTCTGCTTTGGCAAAATGCAATAAAGGCTCATCTGGTAAAATAGATAACGCCTCATTGATACGCTTTTCCGCCACCTCATACAGTCCTTGCATTTGGTAATAATCCGCTAATACTACTAAAGCTTGCGGATATTCTGGTGAAGTCTCCTCAATTTCTAATAATAAATCTAATGCATCATCCTCATTACCAAGCTCCATTAAGACATTTGCACGATCGATTTTTAACTGTGCCTCATCTGGGAATAAAAATTGCAAATGCTCCAGTACACGGTCAGCTTCTTTCATATACCCATACTGCATAAAAACCTCAGCTAGTGCATAAATTTCCTCGGGTAGCTCCTTCATTAAAAAAGATTCCAGTAGCTGATCAATTAATGCTAAGTCCCCTTGTTCAAGTGCTTGCATCATTTCAGTCATCGCATTGTTCACAGTCATTCACCTATTCTTTCATTGATATCTTTATGCTACAAAACATTTTCTTTCGAAACAAGAAAAAACTCCCCAATTACTTGGGAAGTCTTTCATCATTTTTTACTTTACAGACTCAATATGTTCAAAAAATGTTGGATAAGACACTGCGATACAATCAGCGTCGTCTAATGTAACTGCTCCATCTGTTATAAGTGCTGCTATAGCGCCCATCATACCGATACGATGATCCCCATATGTTTGGAGGCTAGCACCTTGTAATGGTGTTGGTCCTTCAATTATCATACCATCTTCTGTAGCTTCAATTTTTGCACCAAGTTTTCTCAGTTCATCTACAACAGCCGCTATCCGGTCTGTTTCTTTGACTTTTAGCTCCTCAGCATCCTTAATGACAGTTTTGCCATCTGCCTGAGTGGCTAATAAAGCAAGAATCGGAATTTCATCGATAAGTCGAGGAATAATTTCCCCCTCAATTGTAGTGGCTTTTAATGATGAGGTTTCTATTGTAATGGTTGCAGTCGGCTCTGACTGACTATCTTCATTTGGAATCACTGTCATTGATGCACCCATATTTTGAAGAACTTCAATGATACCGTCGCGTGTCGGATTAATTCCGACATTTTCAAGCATAATCTCACTATTATGACAGATAGCACCAGCCACTAAGAAAAAGGCTGCTGACGAAATATCACCGGGTACAGACACATGTGTTCCCATCAACGTTTGACCTCCTTCAAATGATATAACACCATCCCTTACATCAATTTCTGCCCCAAATTGACGGAGCATACGTTCAGTATGATCTCGAGAAATTTCCGTTTCTCGTACGATCGTAGTACCTGCTGCACGCAAGCCTGCCAGTAAAACAGCGGATTTCACCTGTGCACTAGCAACTGGCATATGATAATCAATCGCCTGTAATGATGTCCCCTGGATAGCTAATGGGGTGTATTGACCATTGGCTCTTCCTGTAATGTGTGCACCCATTTGACGTAAAGGATCGATAACACGACGCATTGGTCTCTTGCTGATTGACGCATCCCCTGTCATTACTGAATGGACATTAGAACCAGCTAGGATTCCTAACATTAGGCGTGTCGTGGTCCCGGAGTTACCTGTATATAAAATCTCTGTAGGCTCTTGCCATCCGTCGATTCCTGGACTGTCTATGGAGACAGAAGTGCCTTCCACATCTATTTTTACACCGAGTTTTCGGAAGCAATCAATTGTACTTAAACAATCCTCTCCTAATAAAAAGCCATCTACTGTCGTTTTACCTGTAGCAATTGCTCCAAACATAACAGAACGGTGAGAAACAGATTTGTCACCAGGGATCGTCAAAGTTCCTCGCAAGGTAGGTTTATTATATTGTAAAACTTTTTCATTCATTGTTTTTTCCTCCAATATGAAGATAGAAAGCGCCCTAATTCGACGCTTTCTTGTAAACATGCATTTCCCTTACTAAGAAACGCCTATGAAATATATGTTTCAAATTTTGCACGCTTTTGGATGCATGCGGCTGCACGTTCCCGGTCACTTTCATTTTGTAAACTTATCACAAGAATCCCGAAAACATCCTCTCGAGATTCTACGATACGCAAATTCGTAATACTAATCGCTTCCTCTGCAAGCAGGCCTGTGACTTCAGAAATGACCCCTGGATAGTCAGGAACATCAACATATAAGTCAAATGATGTAAACATTGCGCCTGCACTTATCGGTAATTCGTCTCTAAGCTCTTTCGCTACTGCAAAATAGCTTTCAATATCCTTCGAACTTCCGTGTAAAAGGAGCTCCTTCACACGCCCCATTTCCTTTTCCCAGCCCTCTAGCTGTGCAATGAGTTCATCACGGTTTTGTAATGTAATATCTCGCCATAAAATCGGATTGGATGAGGCAATACGTGTTACATCACGGAAGCCCCCTGCTGCAAGTGAACGTGTCATCGGATATTCCCCATTTTCACCGCCTAATTGATGCACAAGAGAAGCAGCTACTACATGTGGAAAGTGACTAACAACAGCTGTCATATGATCATGCTCACGAGCCGAAACACTGACTACCTTTGCATGTGTGAATTTTAATAAACTTTCAAGTTGTGCCATATTGATAATTTCTTCACCAGCTAGTGGTGTAAGCATATAATAAGCATTTTCAAAAAGATGAGCTTTCGCAGCTAATACACCACTTTTATGAGAGCCTGCCATCGGATGACCCCCAATAAAGGTAATGCCTAGCTCCCGTAATTCCCCAGCCTTTTGCATAATCATTTTTTTTGTACTTCCTGTATCTGTAACAATAACTTTTTTCTTTAATGGCCATGTTTTTAATTGTTCCATCCACTCTAGCGTTGCATTAACGGGTGTGCCAAAAATAATGACATCTATGTCAGCAGCTACTGATTTGGGATCTACTACAATATCATGAACGATATTTAACGTTTGAGCATGCTCACGCGTTTTAGCATCCATATCATAGCCAATAATTTTTGTTTCTGGTGCCTTCTGTAATGCCAAAGCAATTGAGCCTCCAATTAGGCCAAGCCCAATAACGAGTACTTTGCGTGTCATGCAAAAACCCCTTGCTCTTTAAGGACACTCTCAAGGTGATTGAGTAACGCTTCATTTTGAGACTCTGTACCAATTGTTACACGGATAAATCCAGGTAAGCCTAAAGCTTTTCCACTTCGGACTATAAAGCCTCGTTTCATTAGCTCTTGGAATACAACATCACTATCAGCATTGATATTAAAGAAAATAAAGTTTGTATCAGTAGGGAAGTATTTTAAATTATGTTTTTCACAGAATTCAATATATTGCTTTTTACCTTTTTCATTCGCATCACGGCATGCCTGTATATAGTCTTGATCACTTAAAGCGATTGCCGCCACCGCTTGGCTTAAAATAGTATTGTTAAATGGCGCTCTTACCGGGTCAAGCTTAGCAATGACATCTGGTTGTCCAATCGCATAGCCAACCCGAAATGAAGCAAGACCATATGCTTTTGAGAATGTGCGCAATAATAGTACATTTGGATACTCGTTAATTAATAGTAGCGTATCTTTGTGTCCAGGATGTGTCACATATTCGATATAGGCTTCATCTAATACGACTAGGACATCATTTGGTACCTTTGCAAGAAAAGCACGTAAGTCAGTATCCGGAATAACAACACCTGTTGGATTATTTGGACTACACACCCAAACAATTGATGTTTGCTCATCAATTGCCGCTGCCATTGCATCTAAATCATGTGCACCTTCCATACATGGAATTTTTCGTACTTCTGCACCTTCTATTTCAGCATTATGCCAGTATTGGGAGAAGGATGGGTCAGCCATAACTGTATTTACCCCTGGATACAACAAAGCACGTGTAATAATAGCAATGATATCGTCAGAGCCATTACCAAAAAGAAGCTGTGTTTCTTTCACACCTAGAAAATTCGCAACAGCCGTACGTAAATTTTGCGCATAACCATCTGGATAGAGTGCATGATTCACTGCATTATTTTGTAAATAAGCTGTCACCTTAGGTGAGCATCCAAACGGGTTTTCATTCGATGCTAATTTAATGACTTCCTTTAAGCCATATTCCCGTTGTACTTCTTCAATTGGTTTCCCTGGTTTATATGCTTGCATACCGTCCAATTGTTGTTTCCATTTCATCTCAAACATCTCCTCTACTTATTTAGCTTGGGTTAAATCTGGTCTTAATTTCACTGCATCATTCAGATACAAATGCTTCACATCTTTTTGTGCTACATCTACCTCTGCATGAATTAATACACGAATACATAATGGTAATGCATTTGGTACATCCATTTCATGTGTGCACATAACAGGGACATATTGCCACCCATCCATTAATCGTACAGCACGTGCTGGAAATGCAGACGTAATATCAGGTGTTGTGGAAATAAGAATTGAAGCGATATTATCCACCTCTACATGATTTGCTGCTACTACCTCTCGCACTAATCTTGCTGTCTCATCCCATACAAGCTCCGGCTTGTCAGATTCAATTGTAATTGCTCCTCTAAGTCCACGAATCATACAAGCACCTCCGCTAATAGCTGTCGAAATTCTGCATCTACCTCTTTGCACTCTACTAGATCAATCGGCTGTATAAACGGTTTGCCGATTTTATCCAATAAAACAAATTGCAAAATTCCATACTCTGCTTTTTTATCTTTCATTAAATACTCTGTTAATTGTTCAAAAGTATAATCATTTACTGCTTTAAATGGATAGCCATTCTTCACTGCAAAATGTAAAAATGATTTCGTAAAATGACGATCCAGCTCACCATATCGCTCACTTAATAATAAGCAATAGACAAGCCCAATCATAACTGCTTCACCATGCGCAACTTTCCCATAACCCGCTGCTGCTTCAATGGCATGTCCATACGTGTGACCTAAGTTTAAAAACTTTCGTACAGATTGTTCTGTTTCATCTTCTGCAACAATTTGCGCCTTCACTTCAATACCCTTTCGTAGCTGTATTGCTAATTCTTCTGTACTAAAATGAATGACGGTATCCGCTGCCATTAACTCCTCTAACCATGCTGGATTCGAAATCATGGCATGCTTTATCACTTCTGCAGTCCCCGAACGTACCTCACGTTCAGGTAAACTCTCAATAAATACAGTATCGTAAATAACTCCCTCAGGTTGGTAAAACGCACCAATCATATTCTTTCCTAGTGGATGATTGATGGCTGTTTTACCACCTACTGCTGAGTCATGTGCTAAAATTGTTGTTGGAATTTGGATAAATGGTACTCCACGCATAAATGTAGCAGCAACAAAGCCAGTTAAATCTCCCACAGCACCTCCACCAAATGCAAAAATAAAGGATTTGCGAGAGCATTTTTTTTGTAATAAAAACGTCTGTGCTGCATTGTATTGTTCAAAGGTTTTGCATACCTCACCACTTGGTAAGATAAATACCTCAAACTCATATGGAAAATTTGCCTTGAAATAATCCCCTTGAGCAGCCCATACATTGACATCTGTAAAAACAATGAGTTTATCAGCTTTTTGAAGTTTATCCTCAAATGATTTTACTGCATTTGCTAAAAAATTATGGCCAAGAACAACCTCATATTGGTGTGATTTCGTTGTTACTGGTACTCGCATACATCAGAACCCCTTTGTATAACGACGTTGTTCTTCGATTTGAGCTTTTAGTTGTGGTAATTGATCACTATGGAATTGCTCCAAAATTGCATTGGCAATTTCCCAGGCAATAACGTGTTCAGCTACAACTGATGCTGCTGGTACTGCACAGCTATCTGAGCGCTCTACACTTGCTTTAAACGGTTCTTTTGTTTCAATATCAACGCTTTGCAAAGGTTTATATAATGTAGGAATTGGCTTCATAACACCACGTACTACAATTGGCATTCCAGTAGACATGCCACCTTCTAAGCCTCCAAGGCGATTTGTTGCACGACTATAGCCTTGTTCTTCAGACCAAATAATCTCATCATGCACTTCAGAACCCTTGCGACGTGCCATTTCAAAGCCAATTCCAAATTCAACGCCTTTAAATGCATTAATAGATAGCATTGCGGCTGCTAACTTGGCATCAAGTTTACGATCATAATGAACATAGGATCCAACACCTGCTGGCATTCCTTCAACGATGACCTCTACAATACCACCAATTGAATCGCCAGCTTTTTTCGCTTCATCAATCGCCTCTACCATTTTGGCAGAAGATTTTGGATCTACACAGTAACATGGGTCTGCTTCAACAATTGCACGAATTTCATCAGCAGATTTCCCCTCCACTAATGAAGTATCTGCCTTAATTCCAATAATTTCTGTTACATGAGACACAATAGAGATGCCTAATTCATTTAATAAAGCTTTAGCCACTGAACCTACAGCTACACGAACAGTTGTCTCACGTGCAGAGGAACGTTCTAGCACATTCCTTAAATCACGATGTCCGTATTTCATGCCTCCTACTAAGTCAGCATGTCCTGGGCGTGGTCGTGAAATTTGACGTTTGATGTCTTCCGGGTTCACATCTTCTGCTAATGGCTCTGCTCCCATAATTTTAGTCCAATGCTTCCAGTCATCATTTGTGACTACAAGTGCTACGGGAGAACCAAGTGTTTGTCCATGACGAACACCAGCAACTATTTCCACTGTATCTGTTTCGATTTGCATACGTCGTCCGCGACCATGTCCTCCTTGGCGGCGCTTTAAATCATGGTTAATTTTTTCTGCTGTAATGGGCAAGAGTGATGGTAATCCCTCAATAATTGTTGTTAATTGGGGGCCGTGAGACTCTCCCGCTGTTAAGTAACGCATAAACGCTTTCTCCCTTCAACTCGCTAAAGTATGTATTTTTCACTATAACATATATTCTCTAAAAAAACAGTCCTTTTGCAAATGTCTTTCAGTCTCTCGTTCATTGTTTACAAATTTCAAATTATTCTATCAACATATGAATGTAAATCAATTATACCCAGACCGAAAAATACTATTTTAAATGCGAATATTCTGAACGCTTAACATACATCACAATTCAATTTCATCTATTTAGTAATTATTCACGAAGCTATTTTTGTGATTTTTCATTCGCTCATCGTACTAGATAAAAAATACGCCTTTTGCTTATGACAAGCGAAAAGCGTATGATTTATCTATATCTATGCCTTCAAATATGTACATGACATTCATGTTGTCTATTGTACCAGTGCTTTTCTCATATTATTTATTATTTCCTTCTATAGAAGAATGTATCCTCTACATCAAATTCATAGCGTGATGGATTAAAGATTTGCTCTGTTGAACCAACAAACAATACTCCGTCCTTCCGCAATGCTTTACTAAAATTCCCATAAATCTGATCCTTAGCATCTTCTGTAAAGTAAATCATCACATTGCGACACACAATTAAATCATAATTTGAGTCGTAGGAATCATTCAGAAGGTTATGCTTTTTAAAAGTCACACAGCGTTTAATTTCATCCTTGACTCTAAAGAAGGAGCCTTCTTGTTCAAAATACTTGGCTTTAATATCGTTTGGCACCTCTGCTAAAGAACGCTCTGGATATACACCTAACTTTGCCTTTTGAATGACATTCTCATCCAAATCTGTGGCAATAATTTGGATTTGAGATAAGGGTACTAATTGAGATAATACCATCACTAGTGAATACGGTTCTTCACCTGTTGAACAAGCAGCACTCCAAATTTTCAAACGCTTATTTGATTGCAATAATTTCGGAAATATTTTCTTCTGCAACACTTCCCAGCGTTTACCATTTCTATAAAATTCAGAAACATTAATCGTCATGCGATCTAAAAACTCATTCATTAAATCACGATCTTGTTCAAGTGCCCTTAGAAAGTCTACAAAATTACGATATCCTTTTTTCTCATAGAGAGAGGTTAATCGTCTTTTCATTTGCGCTTCTTTATATAACGCTAAATCTATTCCTGTTTTGCGCTTGATACCTTCTATAAATTGTTCATAATCAGACATACGGTTATCTTCCCCTCTAGCGTCGTATTTCCATTATAGCGGAAAAGTGCCAATCCTGAAATAGTCTTTCAGCTGTAATCCAAGTTACTTATTCGAATTTTGTTTTTCCTCTAGTAATAACACTTTCGACTGTTCTAGTTCTAGACGCATTTTTTCTGTCTCCATCGTATATGTCTCTAATCTGAGCTTTTCCAACTCAAGCTCCTTATCGATAGACTTTAGTTTAATTTTTTGCTGTCTTGTGCGGGCGTCCGTAAAAATGCCGGCTAAAGAAATTATGACTCCTCCAATAATCGCAACAATTGCAATTGACAATACGTCCACATCCTTTCATTAATAATGATTATACGGCAAAATGGAAAAAATAGTTTCATTTTTTCTGTTCATTCTTCCATCAATTTATGAATATTTTTTCGGGCTGAAAAATTTCCATAAAAAATGAAGGTAGTTGACCACCACCTTCAAAGTCTTAGTCTATTATACCTCTACTCGATAATCCTTCAAGTCTTCTCGTAACTTTGCTTTTAAGAATTTACCGACAGAGGTCTTCGGTACTTCATCTAAAAATACAACATCATCTGGTATCCATGTTTTATGGAATTGATTTTCTAAATCAGTTAGTAGCTCTGCCTTCGTGATAGTGTCTTTATATTCGGGCTTCGGTACAACACATGCTAAAGGTCGTTCAATCCATTTTTCATGAGGAATTGCGATTACTGCTGCCTCAAATACTTTAGGATGTGACATTAAAGCATTTTCAAGCTCCACTGACGAAATCCATTCCCCACCACTCTTAATTAAATCCTTAGTTCGGTCTGTAATTTTTATATAACCATCAGCTGTCATGACCGCAATATCCCCTGTATAAAGCCAGCCATCTTTAAAGGCTTCTGCTGTGCGTTCATCCTTGTAGTACTCTCCAGCAACCCATGGACCTCTTATTGTCAGTTCCCCCATTGTTTTGCTGTCCCAAGGCACTTCACCATTTTCATTAACAACACGTGTTTCAATAAGTGGCACTGTGATGCCCTGAGTAATTCGTACATCCATTTTTTCATCCAACGTATAGTCCTGCATATGTGTTAAATATGTTGATAAGCTAACTAACGGAGATGTCTCCGTCATACCATAGCCCGTAATGTAAGGAATTTTAAGCTCCTGCTCAAAACCACGAACGAGCCCTCGAGGTGATGCAGATCCTCCACAAACAATTAAACGTAATGAGGATAAATCACGTGAATTTTTTCGTTGCTCCTGTAATACACCCAGCCAAATTGTTGGCACACCAGCAGTGAGCGTAACCTTATATGTTTCAAATAAATCCAAAAGTAGCTGCGGGGTAAACATAGGTCCAGGTAGCACCTGCGTGGCACCAAATAAAACGCTAGCGAATGGGAATCCCCATGCATTTGCATGAAACATTGGGACAACAGGTAATACTACATCTGCTTCACCAATTGCAATACTATCAGAGAGTCCGGCAGCAATACTATGAAGAACTATACTGCGATGCGTATAAACGACACCCTTTGGCATTCCTGTAGTTGCACTTGTGTAGCACATGCCAGCGGGTGTATTTTCATCTAAATCCTCAGGAAATGTAAAACAATCATTTGCTTCTTTCAGCAATGCTTCATAGGAAAGCGCATTTGGTAAGGGGATGGTTTCCAGTAGGACTGCATCCCCCATTACGATAAAATGCTTCACGGTTCTCAACTGTGAGACAATTGGTGCAATAAGCGGCACCAAGTTATCGTCAATGAGTAGTATTTCATCCTCCGCATGATTGATAACATAGACAAGATGCTCAGGGGCTAAACGAATATTAATCATATGCAACACAGCTCCTGCACATGGAACTGCAAAATAGGCTTCTAAATGTCGATGGTGGTTCCAAGCAAAGGTCCCCACCTTTGTACCACGTTCCATCCCAAGTTTTGTAAGGGCATCAGCTAATTGACGAGTTCTTTTTACATAGTCTTTATAGGTAAACTCATGAATAGTAGTGGGGCTTGTCCGGGAATATATTTTTTTTGCATGGAAAAATCGTTCTGCTCTATTCAAAAAACTTGTTAATACTAAAGGTGTATCCATCATATGCATAACCATACTCTCCCCTTTGTTCACAAAATTTTTGAAACATCCAAGGCAACTGCTACAAGCACAATACTAGCTTTCCATGATATGCCTTACTTCGGCTGCATACGAATAGCGCCGTCTAAGCGTATTACCTCACCATTTAACAAACCATTTTGGATAATACTTTCCACCAATAGTGCATATTCAGATGGTTTTCCAAGACGTTTAGGAAATGGCGTCATTTTTGCCAGTGCCTCTCGTGCTGGCTCTGGCAGTGATGCAAACATAGGTGTCTCAATCAACCCTGGTGCAATAGTCATCACACGTACACCTATCTCTGCTAGTTCTCGAGCAATTGGCAATGTCATCGCTGCTACACCGCCCTTTGATGCACTATAGGCTGCTTGTCCTATTTGCCCATCAAATGCCGCTACCGATGCAGTATTGATAATAACGCCACGTTGACCATCCTCATCCGGCTCATTTTGCTGCATTTTCTCAGCTGCAAGACGAATAACATTGAAGGTACCGATTAAATTGACAGCAATGACCTTTTCAAATAAAGCAAGCGTATGCACACCACGCTTTGAAATTACTTTACTTGCATCAGCAATACCCGCACAGTTTACAGTTACGTTAATGGAACCGAACATGGCTAATGCTTGCTCTAGCCCTGCGATTACATCGGCTTCTTTTGTAACATCAACGCGTGTATATCCAACATTGTCCCCTAATTCCTCTGCTAGAGCATGTCCTCGTTCATCATTGACATCAAAAATTACTGCCCTACCACCCTCTTCAACGATTTTTCGGACAGTGGCTTCTCCTAATCCAGACGCGCCCCCTGTTACAATAGCTATTACCTCATGACACTTCATCCACTACAACCCCTTTTACATTTTTTCAATAATAGTGGCATTTGCCATGCCCATACCTTCACAGATAGCAAGTAATCCATAGCGTAAATTTTCCCGCTTCATTCGGTAGAGCATCGTAGTTAGTAGCTTTGTACCCGTTGCTCCTAATGGATGACCTAAAGCAATTGCTCCCCCATCTGGATTGAGCTTCTCAGGATCTGCTCCAATTTCATGCAGCCAAGCAAGTGGCACAGGCGCAAAAGCTTCGTTCACTTCATACGTATCGATATCTTCAATCTTTAGACCCGAACGTTCTAATGCTCTTCTAGTTGCCTCTATAGGACCAGTTAACATAAGGGTCGGATCTGAGCCAACAACTACTCTTGTGGTAATTTTAGCAAGAGGCTGTAAACCAAGTTCCTGTGCCTTCTCTAAGGACATAATGACCACTGCCGATGCACCGTCACTCATTTGACTCGCATTACCAGCCGTAATTACACCATCCTCCTGAAAAACTGTTTTCAAACCATTTAATTGATCAACTGATGTCTCAGCTCGTGGTCCCTCATCCATGGAAAAAGTTGAAACAGAGCCATCCTCTTGTGTAACTTGAATCGATAATATTTCATCTGTAAAATAGCCAGCCTCCATCGCGGCTAATGCTCGCCTATGACTATTATAGGCATAGTTATTTAGCTGCTCTTTTGAAAGGCCCCATTTTTCTGCCATTTTTTCTGCTGATAAACCTTGGTGAATAATGGCATAGTTATCCTGTAAGCGTTTACCTTCATGAGCATTCTGCATATTAGCACCCATTGACACTCTTGTCATACTCTCAACCCCACCAGCAATAGCAATGTCCATATCACCCGCTAAAATAGCTTGTGCTGCAAAATGCACGGCCTGCTGACTTGAACCACATTGTCGATCAATCGTTACACCTGGAACAGTCTCAGGAAAGCCTGCCATTAATAAGGCTGTTCGAGCAATGTTAGCCCCCTGCTCAGCTGTTTGTGTCACACAGCCTAAAATAACATCCTCAACTTGATGCTTTTCGATGCCTGCGCGTTGTACCACCTCTTGTAAAATATCTGCGGCTAAATCATCCGCTCGTACATTGCTTAATGCCCCTTTTCTTCTACCAACCGCTGTACGAACAGCCGCTACAATCACCACTTCTCTCATCATGAAAAACCCCTTTACATTATCCATCACCCTAAAGTGTATTTGGAAGTTATGAAATATATTCTCGATTATTAAACTATTAAAAATCTTAATTATCAGAATATTATAGCATTTATTGTACATGAGGAAGAAGTTTTTAACAATTCTATATGTATGTTGAGATTACCTTATTTAAATTGAAGGATTCTATCCATTATTTTGATCGTTTCATCTGTTAGTTTTGGATACCTATCCTGCACTTTGATGATTCTATCCGTCAGTTCGTGGCTTCTATCCCTCAGTTATTTTCAATAAAAAAGATAGAGCAAACAGCTCTACCTTTAATTTCAGTTAGTTAACATATTATCTACCGATTTTTTTTCGTAACTCTTTTTCCTTTTGTAGGAGTCGGTTCAGTTTCTCTTTCTCAATTTTGAGCTGCTCTTCAAGTGCATCACGATACTCGTTAGCATGCGTAGGGTACATCCTCTTTTTATATTCAAGTTCTAATAAAGCATATTCAAGTTCTTCTTCTGAAAATGTGTTATAAGTTGATTTTTGTGAAGTGGAAGTTGATTCAGCTGGTTTTTTCGTCCCTAAATAAGCTGCTTCAACATAACCCCTTACATTATCAGCAGTAACATAAGACCAGCCTACTAATGTAGCATGTACCGTTACTTGTGTACCATTACTTAATGAACCTACCGAAGCTCCCGATGGACTGGCAATATTTCGGACGATGACGCCACTTCGTGTATTAACGTATTTTGTTGTTGTTTTAGCATTTCCAATAAAATCTGATTTTACATAACCCACAACATTACCATATTGCACAAATGACCAACCATTTTCTACTGAGCCATAGTCTTCAACAATCATGTTATATTTTAATGTAGCCAATGTTGATGCTGAAGTAGATGGTTTTGATTTTACAACTAGACCACTTTTAGAGTTTGCAATTTTAATCGTTGATTGTGGAATACTTAAAGAAGAAGAAATAACATATCCTTTTATATCACCTACCTGAATATAAGACCAATCTTTCGAGGAAGAAGACTCTGTTACAAATTCCCCTTTAGTTAGATTTCCGATAGATTTAGCCACATCACTTGGCGAATCCCTTACAAGTAAACTAGAGTCATTTACAACCTTTACTATTCGATAATTAGTTGCCTCTGCTACTTGTTGTTGAATGCTAAATAGCATGACAAGTAAAAAAACTACGACAGATATTTTTTTGAGTATATTCATCCGATTTATCCCCTTTCCGATAATGATTTTATAGTTTTTTTGCAATTGTGATTCCCCCCAAACGAATGATGCAATTTACGAAATAGTTTACTACATTTATAACCATATATGTATATAAACTTCAATCACTATTGTAAAAGAGATTTTATCTCTGAAGTTGTACTGCCTTAAATTTTATTTATATAAATATCCAAGAAGTGCTCTTCATATTTTCGAAGCTTATTTATAAAATTTATTAATTTCATGTTTTTTAGTTTTAAACCAATGTTGGCATTACCTTTATTAAATGATTTTGACAAACAAAAAACCCTCTAACATTTTTTGTTAGAAGGTAAAAGTAACATCGAAAAATAGATGATTTTTTTATTGAGTTCTATCCGTAGTTATTTTCGCTACGCTTCTTAGATTCGCAAATTAAACTAACTCTTCACCGAAGAATAAGCCGATTTCGCGCTCTGCAGACGCAAGAGAGTCAGAACCGTGGATGATGTTGTGAGAAACAGTTGTTGCGTAGTCACCACGGATTGTACCTGGGTTTGAATCTTCAGGTTTAGTAGCACCCATCATTGTACGTGCAAGTTTAATGATATTTTCGCCTTCCCATACCATAGCGAATACAGGACCAGAAGTGATGAAATCAACTAATTCACCAAAGAATGGACGCTCAGCGTGCTCCGCATAGTGCTTCTCTGCTAATTCTTTTGGAATTACCATTAATTTAGCACCTTTCATTTCAAAACCGCGACGTTCAAAACGATCTACGATATCTCCTACTACTTGACGCTCAACGCCATCAGGCTTAACCATTAAAAAAGTTTTTTCGATTGCCATGTTTAAAACACTCCTTAAATTCGTCTAACAGGTTTTACACCTACCGATAAATATTAACAAAAAATGAGCCTTTGTACAACAAAAAGCTAGAATTTACGCTTACCCATAAATAAAGCAACATCACGTAGTTTTTTCTTAACCGGATGTTTTGGTAAAGCATCAATTTCTTGTAAGGCTTTTTTCAAATATTTATCACTCATACGATTAGCTTGCTCAATTGCATGAGATTTACGCACATACTGTAACATTTTTTGCCGTTCTGCTTCTGTTAGCGTACCAGCAAATACTTTAACTAAGTATGGTTGCATCTGTGGATCATCTTTTAATAATAAAATCGGTAATGTAATATTGCCTTGTAGTAAGTCACTGCCTGCTGGCTTCCCTAATTCTTTATCCGTTGCCATAATATCTAAAACATCGTCTATAATTTGGAAGCTCATGCCTACAAAATAGCCGAAGCGTTTCAAATGTCTTACTGTTTTGGCATCGACACCTGATGCCACTGCACCGAGCTCACAACTTGAAGAAATCAGCAATGCAGTTTTGCGTTTAATTCGTCTAAAATAATCCTTTAAACCCTGATCTAATCTAAATTTATCTTCGATTTGAATGACCTCACCGTTACAAATCTCCACCATTGTTCGTGCTAAAATTTGATGCACTAATGGGTCCTCAAGCTTCGTTATATATTCTAATGCACGCGCAAAAATAAAATCGCCCGTGTACATTGCTACTCTATTATTCCATTGGGATTTGACAGTCGGGCGTCCTCTTCGCATATCGGAATCATCAATAACATCATCATGCACAAGTGATGCCATATGAATAAGCTCTAAAGGCACAGCAACATCCTTCATTTTCTGGATATCATATTCCCCAAATTTTGCACCAAGCAATGCAAAAATTGGCCGTATCCGTTTGCCACCAGCTTGTAATAAATGGAGAGAAGCATCATTGATCAAATAGGAAGAAGAGTTTACTGCTTTTTCTAGTTCTTGTTCAATGATATCGATATCTGATTTCAAATCGGAATAGAGTAGTTTTAACTTCATCTTTTCCACGCGTGAAAACCTTCCCCCATTAACGTATCTTTTTAAAGCCCATATGCATTGCCGCAGCACCGCCACTGTATGCTTTGTACGTTACTTTTTCTAAACCTGCTTGCTGAAACATTGCCGCTAACTTTTTCATACCTGGGAAATCATTTGCAGATTCCTGAAGCCAAGAATATTCTTTATAGCTTTTCGCAAATATTTTACCAAATATCGGCATTATATATTTAAAATAAAAACGGAATAATTGTCGATAGCCCGGAATTTCTGATTGTGATGTTTCTAAACAAACAACCATTCCTCCTGGTTTTACAACACGATTCATTTCTTTTAGCACCTGTAAATAATCTGGAACATTACGAAGACCAAAACCAATCGTTACATAATCAAATGTATTGTCGGGAAAAGGTAATTCCATGGCATTTCCATGAATAAGCTCAATTTGAGGATACGGCTTTACCTTCTGCTCCCCAATCTTCAGCATGTTTTGGCTAAAATCAAGCCCCTTTACCTCTCCATTTTCACCCACTGCCTGTGCCAAGGCAATCGTCCAATCTGCTGTCCCACAACAAACATCCAATGCCTTTGATCCAGGTTTTACAGCCATGTGCTTCATCGTATCATTACGCCAGCCAACATGCATCTGAAAACTTATAACGCCATTCATTTTGTCGTAGTTTTCCGAAATACTTTCAAATACTTCGTGAACGTGCTCTTCTTTCGTTTTAGCCATTTTGAAAAACCTCTCTTATCCATTAGTAGAAGCAATAGATGCCTCTACACGTGCTTGTAGAGCTTGTTTCACATCACCTTGTAAAAACGATGCCTCAGTCATCTCCTGTAATAGCTCTTTTTTTAATTGCACAATTTTATCCTGGATGACACTGTAATAGGTTGTGCCATCGAACCTTGCACTCTCTTCAAGCGCCTTGCTCATTAAAGACACTTGTCCACGATGATAAGCCACCCATTCTCTTTCTAAACGTAAAATAATTAAGCTTTTTTCCACTATTGGAATATACTTTTCGAATGAATAAAGCTCAAAAAATTTGGCGATTAACCCTGATTCTATAGTGCTCATTGAAGCAATCCATTGCTCAATCGATCTTTTCGTTGCCTCATACACCTTTATTTGGTGTTCACAGCGTGCCACAATGCCTTGTGACAATTTTCGAATCAAAGCAACATTTCCAGACATCGCTAAAATCTCATAATAGCGTCCACTATAAAAGTCTCCAGCTAAAACGGTTAGCTGCTGCTCTTTAGATGTGGCATCTAATTCTTTTATATGATCGTGCGCCGAAAGAGCTGCGTACACAATACCAACTGTAATTGCAGCTTCTCTTTGCTCTTGTTGCCACTCCTCACCATTCAAAAAAGGAACTAACAAGTAAAACAATTGATTTTCATCAATCACAGGTGTCCCTGTGTATTTTTGCAAAGTTCTATGACGAACATCCATGAAAATCTCTTTTTTTAACTGTGCAATTGAATTTTGAATGTATGTTGCATTCATAGACCTTACTCCATTTCACTTTCAAATACGTTAGTTGCTTTTATCTCCTAACGTTTGCTTACTGAGTCATTATAGCATACGTGACGATTTGTCATAAAAAAATTTCGCTTCTATCAACATGATAGGCAGTAGATTTTTCACCATCAAAATGGCTGAAATCCAACTGCCTTTAAAATCGAATTAAAACAATACTAAGTTTTACACATCTAAGCAAGTTTATGTACCATTGTAATGGACATTTCAGCTTTTATTTTTTAGCCTCACTATGAATTACACCATGAGCTGTATGAATTTGTGCTTTTCCACGAATTTTCATAGCAGATGTATGTTCAGTGAATTGAGCAATCATCACTTCGCCCGCATCTAATTTTTCAGAATGGTGGAATTTTGTATCTGTCCCACGTGTTAAACCGATTACATGCACGCCATCTTCCTCTGCTTGAATAACAATATAATCTTGTGACATTATTTGTACACTCCTTAAATCCGACAAATTCTTAGTCCATCATAACATAATTAGACATGCAATTTAAGACATTTGAATAAATGATAATACTTCTCTTCGTTTTACTTCATCTTCCTCATAAATGCCACGTGCAACTGATGTCACTGTTTTCGAGCCAGGCTTCTTTAATCCTCGCATCGTCATACACATATGTTCCGCTTCAATCACTACATAAACTCCTTTAGGAGAAAGCATTTCCATAATCGTATCAGCTACAGAGGAGGTAATACGTTCCTGTAATTGTGGGCGACGGGCAATTGTTTCTACTGCACGCCCTAATTTACTTAAGCCTGCAACTATTCCATCGTTCGGTATGTATGCCACATGCGCTTTTCCGTAAAAAGGAACCAAGTGATGCTCACACATTGAATAAAATGGAATATCCTTCACAAGCACTAATTCCTCATGATCTTCGTGGAAAACTGTTTTAAAATAATCTCTTGCATCCTCATGTAAGCCACTAAACATTTCAGCATACATTTTAGCAACTCGTTTTGGTGTGTCTAGTAAACCTTCACGATTTACATCTTCTCCTACAGCTTCTAGTATCATTTTTACTGCTTCTTCTATTTTCAATAAATCAACATTTGACATTCGTAAAAAACCTCCTGCATATCAAAACATTACACATTTCCCTATGCATCGTAGCATATCCAAAAGGTTAGCGCAAAACGACTTACCTGATTGAAAAAATTTTAATGCTTTACGAGCAAATGAAGCCATTCTGAATTTCCGAAACAGAGCATATTTTCGAATTATGCATATACTATATTAGAATGCTTCATTAACAATAAAACATCCTTTTCAAATCCACTATGTATAATAATTTTCTTGCATAAATATTGTAAGCCCTCAATAAGAGCTAAAAAGAGCAGCCTTCATGTTCGATTACATGAAGACTGCTCTATGTAACTACTAGACGTGTATTATTTTACAGCGTCTTTGAGCTGTTTACCTGGTTTGAAAGCAGGTACCTTGCTAGCAGCGATTTCGATTTCTTTACCAGTTTGTGGGTTACGACCTTTACGAGCCGCACGTTCACGTACTTCAAAGTTACCAAAACCAATTA
>Ga0213821_1000602_pt1 | contig 20669 bp, 16 predicted proteins | sample MC6MC0909MG_FD_179894 | JGI IMG/M metagenome (GOLD analysis project Ga0213821, IMG submission 179894) | Enriched soil aggregate microbial communities from Iowa State University, Ames, United States - MC6-MC0909-MG | ecosystem: Environmental > Terrestrial > Soil > Unclassified | place: USA: Iowa...
TTATATTTTTTCCAATGGCAGTGAAGATATCGGAAAAATTCGTTAAGCTTGATAAACTTACTCCCTTATTAATGACCGCTTGGATGATTTGACGCTGTCTTGATTGGCGGCCGAAGTCCCCCCGAGGGTCTTCGTAGCGCATTCTTGAAAAACTAAGTGCCTCCTCTCCGTTAAGAGTAATTTCACCCTTTGCGAAATGGAAATTATTTGAGGTGAAATCCAAGTTGTTCTGTACCTCTACACCGCCAACGGCATCGACAATATCCTTAAATCCTTCCATATTAATCTGCATATAATAGTCAATTGGGATGTCAAGGAAATTTTCAACGGTGTCCATCGCCATTGGAACACCGCCGAAAGCAAAGGCGTGATTGATTTTATCCTCTTTGCCCTTTCCGATTATGTTGGTACGGGTGTCACGAGGAATACTAAGCATTTTCACGGAATTGTTGTTTGGATTTACTGTTAAGACAATAATCGTGTCAGATCGCCCCTTATCTCCCTCCCGCTCATCCACACCAAGCATTAAAACGGAAAATGGGTCTTTTTTTTCAAAGACTACAGGTGTCTCACGTTTGGCAGAAATTTCTCTTTCAATCGGCTGATGCATCGTAACAACGGCATTTTTAAAGGTTTTGTAAACTGTGTAGCTATAAATTCCTAAAGCGATAAACATGAATAAAAGAATAATTCCAGTAACTTTTAACCATTTTCTACTTTTCCGTTTGTGAGACTTCATTGGAAAAACCTCAGTAATTTACCGAATTAAGACAAGATGTCAGGCACTGTTCTTTGACATTTTGGTGTTTTTGTACACCGTGGGCGGATACTCTTAGTAAGTATGGAACTTTTGCTGGTATCTTGATGGTAGATGATGTGTAAGATTGTAGGGAGACATAATCAAGATGTTAGTAGCTTTTTAATCTAGAAATATATTTTTATAGAGGTCTCATGAGTATATGTGTCTGTCTAGATAAGATGTTGAAAGATCTGATATTACCTAAATTGAGTAAGATATTATGGAATCACCTCAATAAACGTATTAAAAAAAACAAGGTTAATGGAGTTGAGTAAAATAAAGCTATCTTCCTAGCTCCCTTTTCATATATGTAAGTTACTACCCATTTTATCACCAGCAGTAAGACAATCCCATAATTCTATTGATAATAATTTATAAGTTTTGAAGTCAACACAGAAAATACACATAAATTTAAGACCTTATAAAATCGGGAAAGCTAGATCAATAATCAAAAAAATGAGATTAAGACAAAAATAAAAGAGATACAGTGTAAAAACTGCATCCCAGTTGTCAATAGTAGAAAGGGTGTCAGGCACCATTTCCACTATCGACAGATTAGAATTCTGCTATTCTTCGTCTTTTTTCTGTTTTTTCTGGTGTTCTTGGAGGGCGAGCAGGATATCTTGGACATCAATTTTGCCATCTTTGTTTAGGTCAGCCAGGGTATTTTCAGTATCTGCCAGCGGAGGTGGCGGTTCCGGTGAGGGGTTAGCAGATCCAGCGGCCGGAATAGCTGCTGCAACTGCCGGTTTTTTCGGCCTAAAAGTAAAGGTGAAAACGAGCAGCACAAGGATCAGTAATCCAGAAACACCGTCGACAATATAGAAGATGGTCGTATAATCAGACCATAGTGTTTTACTGCTGCTTATTTTTTTCTCGGAATTAGCAATATATTGTTTTATTTCAGAGTGATTTGGATAGATGCGCTGAACTGCTTCAAATTTTTCTAAGGCATGCTTATAGTAGCCGCCCCAATACAATTCTAGGCCTTCTTTGTAAAGTTTATCCGTCTCGCTTTTCATATTTCTGACACCGGCTTGGTTGACAAATTCTTGTACAGTATTTACTGGCACGGCAAAATTAAAGCCCTGAACCTCTTGTCCATTCACCGTATCACCTCTAAAGGTGAGCAATCCAATAATCTGGCCTGTTTCATTAATGACAGGTCCGCCGCTGTTACCGTGAGAAGCAGCTGCGTTAATTTGAATGACCGGACTTCCTTGTTCCGTCTTTTTCGAGGTAGCCGAAATTTGACCGGCATTTATCGAGGAAACTAAGGATGAATCCTGTGACAAGAGATCAGAATCAGCTGCAGCCGGGTAACCGCTCACCCAAATATTATCCTGGTTCTGGATATCATCCGAATTTCCAAGCGGTAAGGTAGGCAGGTTTTTCCCTTCAATTTTTAGCACAGAGACATCTTTTCCTTGATTGACAGGGGCACCATAGCTTTTAACCTCGCCATCAAGGACATCCCCACCTGGTAAAATAACCTTCAATACCTTCTTAATTTCAGTGTATTTTGTATAAGTGAGCATGTACTGGTACGCTGTTTCATAGTCTACTTTAAAATAATCTGCCACAATGCCAACAAGTTGTTCAAATGCCGCATTGGCAATGTCTTCGTCTTTCATTTGCGTGGCTTCAACGACATGGGCATTTGTTACGATATAGCCATCGGAGCTAATAATCGCACCAGACCCAGAGCCGCCGACAACCGATTGGAAGTTTAGCTGGTCTAATATGGCTATAACTTCAGTATCGCCTGGGTTGTCAAACTGCCATCCGACAACAGCATAATCAACGATTCGAACAACTGCCGGCTTCGTATATTCGGCTAGTTTCTGTGCTCGAGCTATTTTCCCTTCTACCGGTTTGATGTTAATGAGGAAGAAGGAGGTAACAATTACTGCAATAAGCAGTAAACTGATAGGGATGGTAAAAAAAGCCCTTTTCTTCAAAATCAAATTCACCTCTTGGATTGGATATTTACAATTCACTCTGCAATATATTCCGAGGTAGGTGAAAGGCAATTTGTACATATTGAATTTTTAGATAAAATCAAGGTGATACAGGGAATTGCGAACTATTTATGACCGGTAAGGAAGATCCTTGTTTTTTGTTTGTTAAGTTGTATGAAAGTTGTTAAAAATCAGGTTTGGAAGAGGAGGTATTTGATGAGAAAATATCATTTACCCAAAAAAATATATGGAAGTTTTTTAAAGAATCATTGGAAAATACAACATGACTAAAAAACAACTATATGTTTTATCGTAAGTTTGGAAAAAGATTAAAAGCCTATCTCAGAGGGAGCTAGTTCGTTTCCAGTTGAGTCACTTATCCATCTTAATTTCGCGATTCCGGTTATTACTTTTCCCTGCATTTATATTTTGTTATCATGTTAGTGGGTTCAAATTGCCAGCGGCCTGAAAAATAATATATTCTTTATAGGTAATAATATTTCAAGTAACAATAGAATTGGGTTATGAATATAGATGTAGAATTTGGAAGTTTCTATGATGTATCAATTGAAGGTAATGACAGTGTTCGGAACTAGACTAGAAGCGATTAAAATGGCTCCACTTGTCTAAGAATTAGAAAAATATCCTGATCAAATCAATCGTCACGGTCACTGCACAGCATCGCGAAATGCTCGATTAGGTCTTGAACATTTTGATATTACTCAGCATCTGTTTCACATGCTAATATTCCCCCCTTGTTTATTTACTAGACAAGGGGGCTTTGGTTTGTTAAATCATTTTAGAGGAGGATACGATGACATGAAGTTAAAGAAAATTCATCATATAGCTATAATTTGTTCGGATTATCAAAAATCAAAGGATTTTTATGTTCGGATTCTTGGACTAACACCAGCGCGTGAAGTATACAGAGAGGATCGGGATTCTTATAAACTTGATTTGGAAGTCGGAGGGCAATATCAAATTGAGTTGTTTTCGTTTCCGAATCCGCCGGCGCGGCCAAGCTATCCGGAAGCGGCGGGATTAAGACATATAGCCTTTGAGGTGGATGATATTGAAGAAGCAGTGAAAGAGTTAGAAAATCACCTCATTACAGTTGAAGCCATTCGTGTCGATTCGATAACAAGCAAGAAATTCACCTTCTTTTCCGATCCAGATGGGCTGCCAATTGAGCTATACGAGAGATAGGAAAATAAAAACAAAAAGCGGGTAATCCATATAGGATAGCCTGTTTTTTTTTATAGAGAAGTACTTAGAACTAATCACAAATTTCTATTATTATAAAATAGCATTGCTCCTTCTTATCGTAATAAATTTCGTACTGAAATATAACATCTGAATCTTAACAGTACGCTCACTGTCCACCCCAGGTGTACAAAATGGCGAAATGTCCACGAAGGGTGCCTGACACCAATAACACTATAAACAACACCTAAACAATAAAAATACAAAAATACGTCTTAAGTCTTAGATTTCTTTCCGTTTATGGTCTATGGCAGGAAGGAGTTTTTTCGTGTATTGTGGAAGTAGTAAATGGAAATAACTTTCTGATGATGAGAATTTTTTTAAGGAAGTGAAACATTCATTTACTTTCGTTCGTATGAATATAAAGGATTATTAAGTCAGGAGTCGATTTATTATGAACCCGATTTTGTCATTTCTGATTCGCTCATTTGTGGCTATTCCTATAACGGTGATCACATGGCTATTATGCTATTTTCCTTTCGGTCAAACATTCTGGCCTTCAATTGCAATAGCGATTTTTGGAGGGGGCCTTACCCATCTGATCCTCTCTTTAATCATGAATAACCGCTATTTAAAAAAGCACCAGTTGTCACGGAAAGAATACCGCTACATTAAGAAAAATTTAGCGGAGGCAAAGCAGAAAATCAGGCGCTTAAATAAAAGTATTTTCAAGATACGCGACATTTCTTCTGTCAAACATAGAATTGACATACACAGGATTACAAAAAAAATACACAAGATGACAATGAAAGAACCGAAGCGTTTTTACAAGGCCGAGGAATTTTATTTTTCCCATTTAGATTCAGTTGTCGAGCTAACAGAGAAATATAATTTCCTCTCCTCTCAGCCAAAACAAAACATCGAAATGGGTCAATCTCTGATTGAAACGCGCAGGACGTTAAACGAACTAACAAAGGTATTGGAAGAGGATCTGTATCATGTTATTTCCAATGACATCGATACGTTAAATTTTGAAATAGATGTTGCAAAACACTCCATCAAACAAAAAAAAGATTCCAAATTCCCAGCAGAAAATAGGTGGCTAAAATGAGTGAAAACAACCCAATCCAGAAATCTGGAGATTTATTAGATGATATCCTTGCCAATCCATTTGGCGATCAGCTTGAACTTGCCAAAAATCCGGCTCCACAAACAAATGAAGCTAAGCCGGTCAAGTTAATTGATGTCATCCCGGAAGAAAATCGGGCAAAGGCGTACCAGCTTGCAGAACAAATTGATCCGACCAACCATCAAGCAATGATTTTATATGGTACCCAAGCCCAAGGAAAGCTGTTATCCTTCTCGTCTGCGATGCTCGAACACGTACAGAAAAAGGACGTTGGCGAAATAGGGGAAATCATCAGCGATTTAATGAAAAGGCTTGATGAGGTAAATCCGGATGAGCTAAAGGATGGGAAGCCATCCTTGTTTGCACGTATGTTTGGAAAAATTTCGGGCTCTCTTCAAGAGGTGCTTTCCAAATACCAAAAAACAGGGGCGCAAATTGACCGAATCAGTGTGAAGCTTGATCGCAGTAAAAATGTCCTTTTGTCCGATATAAAATTGCTCGAACAGCTTTATGAAACGAATAAAGAATATTTCCATGCACTTAACATTTATATTGCCGCTGGTGAAATTAAGCTGGATGAAATTCAGACCAAGACCATCCCGCACTTGAAAAAAGCAGCTGAGGCAGCAAATGACCAAATGAAGTTTCAAGAGGTCAACGATATGATTCAGTGTGCTGACCGTTTAGACAAGCGTCTGCATGATTTGAAATTAAGCCGTGAAATCACAATTCAAAGTGCACCGCAAATTCGGTTGATTCAAAACACGAACCAGGCGCTTGTGGAAAAAATACAATCGTCGATTATGACAGCAATTCCATTATGGAAGAATCAAGTGGCGATTGCGTTGACACTCATTCGCCAGCGTCATGCGGTTGAAGCACAGAAACAGGTTTCCAAAACAACCAATGAGCTGTTATTGAAAAATGCAGAAATGCTGAAAACTAATACGATTGAAACGGCAAAAGAAAACGAGCGCGGTCTCGTTGATATTGAAACATTAAAGAAAACCCAGGAAAGCTTAATAACCACACTCGAAGAAACGATGCGGATCCAAGAGGAAGGCCGCCATAAGCGCCGCCTGGCAGAACAAGAACTCGCCAACATGGAAAATGACCTACGATTAAAACTGCTAGAAATAAAAGGGAAGTAATAAAAACGAGGGCCCAGATTGCTGCTCATAAGCAGCAACCTGGGCCCTTTTTTGGTGTTAAGCACTCACGATTCAGAAAATGTCCATCTCTGGAGGACATTTGTATACGAATGGTGTCAGGCACCATTATAGAAGACGCCTCCTTATAAGGTGCCATTATTTATTGACTGGTGTTGTATTGAAGTATTCTTCGAGGGTTATGCCTCGGCTCATGATTTCTTTGGCAATTGTTTTTCCGACGTAGCGAAGGTGCCATGGTTCATATTGGTAGCCGGTGATGGCTTCTTTTCCCTTTGGATAGCGGATGATAAAGCCATAATCAGCTGCATATTTCTGGAGCCAGTCCGCCTCAGGCGTTCCTTTGAAGCAGTCCTCGGCTGCGCATTTCCCGTCTCCGCCGGTCACATCAATGGCAAGACCTGTCTCATGTTCACTCGTGCCAGGAACAGCACTATAAGTTATTGCTGCTTCGTATCCATCTTTTTTAACATAGTTATTAAACAAAGAAGTTTGGACTGCATGAGATCTGTAGGCTGAAACACCTAGTAAATTCACACCATCTTGTTTGGCACCAGCAAATAAATTTTCGATTGCGGTGGCGGCTATTTCGCGCATTTCACGTTTTTCAATTTTCTTTTTAAATGTAAAAGGTATATCTGGATAAATCAAATCACTTGGTGTGTAATCATCGGGCAGTTTATTATACTTATTTACAAGAACTGGAATTTCATCAGGATTAGAAACGACTTGGATGCTTGTACCATTTTGCTGGTGTTTGTCCCTTTTCGTGTCAGTTGTTGACTTGTTAGCAGGGACTTGCGATTGAATGACCTTTTTTTCATTGGTTTGTTCAAAATGCTTTTTTCCCGTGAAGCCTGCTAAAGCAAGCGAAAGAACGATAAGACTCAGAATAATGTATCGATATTTGGTCATGTTAAACTTCCTTTTCTGCGGAAACAGTGCGGAGCTGCGCTAACTTTTTAAGATTTTTAGTGTCGAAAGCTTCTTATCATGCTTGCACTTGTATCGTTGCATTGATACTTCTAATTCGACAAATTCAGTTTTTTAATTCTGAATATAAAAACTAAGTTAGCCCAAGAAATATAATTGGCAAGGCTCTGCTCACACCGCCTAAATTATGTTGGTTTGGTAACTCATATTTAATTCTTTTTCATCTGAAAGATTTCCAATCAAGCCTAAGATCAACCATCTCATGAACCTACCCTAGCGAAATGCTAATCGGCAAGTTTTCTCTATCAGTTGTATCACATACCTATTTTAATAAAATTTCACTTCAATAAAAAGCATGGACACATAAAAAATTTTTAAACATCTTGATAAAAATAATCCCACATTCACAAGACGTTCGTTAACCACAAAATGTTACATTTTTTTTTGTTTTCACAGGCACCAAATTTTTACACTTATTGGGTCTATAGACTCTTTGTATTTATTGTAATATTGCATATATTTTTAATAAACACATAAATCGTACGAAATGGCAAAACCATTGAAAGATGGTGACGCAAAACTAGAGGGGCTAAGGTTTAAAAACGATGCTAGCCAGTTACCGAACACGACTACTCCTGCGATTTATGTAAACCAACAATTGAGGGGGTTTTCATGTGTTGAAAATGTTTATTAGGGGTAAATATTATTATCATTTATTCCAGCACCGTCACCATAAACTGCTGCAGCAAGATTGTCTCGATGAAGAGCTAAGGATGAAGCTAAAGGTTAAAGCATCGTATCATAATAGTAAAGCGGTTGAAATGGGTATGAGGATGTCAACCATGCTTGTTTTACAAAAAGAAGATGCCTAGGATCAAAATTTGACTTAGGCTTTTTTTGACCGATAAGAAAGTGTAGGTCACTCAGTAGTTAATAATTTGTGAAATAGTGAGCAAAATAGTATAAAAGTTAAATAATGGCTGTAATAATGGTTATTCTATAAGGAAAAGGAGGCTATTCTTATGAATGATAAAAGGGATGAAACAAGTGAAGGCCTTAATCAAATCATTGAGATTATTAACGCAAAAGGGGATGTAGATGAACTTAAAGAGATTGTTGAAAAGCCAAGACTAAATTCCAATAATAAACAGACTGACATTCCAGAATAGAAGATTAGAAATAGGGGACTTAGGATACATTTCTAAGTCCTTTTTTGTTGAACCACAGGTGTTATCCTCAAGGAAAGTAAAAAGTTGTGGGTAATTTTATGGGGATTGTGGACAATTCTTAAAAAAATGTGGATAAATACATACGTAATGTGGATATAAGACTTTAAAAGTTGTTAATGGGGATAGATAATAAAAATTTGTTGATAAATTTGTGGATATCAAAAAAAATCTGTTGATAATAGCTAAGTTTATGTGGATAAAAGCCTTAAAATCTGTGGATATAGACTATTGGAGCTATTAGAAAAGCAACCTTCTAACCTTCCATGAAAAGATTCCTAGAAGGAACACAGGCTATTTGAACTGAATTTTAGGAAATTTTTAAAAAATGAGCCAAACGATGCACTTCTTAATACCTAATGCAACAAGCCTATTAGGCTTGTTTAGGACATAGGTGGTATAGACGACTATACATTCTTCCATATATGATTAAATTGAGTTGTAAACGCTGCCATTCTTCGATACATAACCGGCCGCCTACAATGAATCCATCATAATTAAAGGGGGACTTATGAAGAGAAAAACTTTGCTCATTTCTTCTTTTTGCACCGTTTTTTTGGGTACTACCACTGTTTTTGCAAACAGTAATACCACCATTGTTCCAACGATTGAAAAACAGGAAAAAGACAGTTCAATCGCATCAGAGAAACCCCATCCAGTTTTCACCTGGAATTCAACAGTGATCCCGGTATCTAGTGTTCTTCACCCTAGCTCGGCAAAAGGGGCTGGCATGGCAGCGGGGCCGCTTCAGCAAATCGATCAGATAATAAACCAAGCCATATCGCAAAAAGTCATGCCAGGTGCTGTTGCCTTTGTGGCAAGGGGCGGAAAAATTGTTAAACACAGTGCTTACGGGAATTCTGCCCAATACACTGACGGCAAGTTTACCGAAATGGAAAACCCGATTCCGATGCAAGAGGACACAATTTTTGACCTGGCATCTATTAGTAAAATTTTTACCAGCACTGCCGTTATGGTTCTTTTTGAAAAAGGATTATTTGAACTGGATGATCCGGTTGCCAAGTATATTCCGGAATTTGCCGCGAATGGCAAACAGAACGTCACCATTCGTCAGTTATTAACACACACATCCGGATTCGTTTCTTGGATTCCACTTTATACGAAAGGAAATTCACGCGACGAGAGATTGCAATTAGTTTTTCAACAGCCATTAAAAAATTCTCCTGGTACCACTTATGAATACAGCGATTTAAACATGATTACATTAGGTGCATTGGTGGAGAGGTCATCCGGCCAGCGTCAGGATGAATTTGTGAAAGAGAATATCACGGGGCCTTTAGGGATGAAGGACACGATGTATAATCCACCGGCCTCATTGAAAAACCGAATTGCCGCGACTGAATATCAATCCACACCTAACCGTGGCCTTGTATGGGGCGAAGTTCACGATGAGAATGCCTGGTCGCTTGATGGTGTGGCTGGCCATGCTGGTGTATTTTCAACAGCTGAAGATCTTGCTAAGCTTGCGCACATTTTCATCAATGATGGCAAGTATGCTGGAAAAAGGATCCTGAAGCCAGAAACGATCAAACTATTACTTGAAAATCAAAATGAAGCGTACCCAGGTAATGACCACGGGCTTGGCTGGGAGCTTGGGCAAGGCTGGTATATGGATGCCCTGTCTGAAGGAACCTATTCCTTTGGACATACTGGTTATACGGGAACATCGATTGTCGTTAGTCCGAACAATAAAACCGTTGCGATTCTGCTAACCAACCGTGTACATCCAAGTAGAAGTACCGTGTCTACGAATCAAACTAGAAGATTGTTTGCAAGGCAGGTAGCTGATGCGATTCCAGTTTCGATTCCTGGCAAGGAACCTGCTTGGTTTGCTGGATATGGCGATAAGCTGAACAGTGTTATGGAGGCAGATCTTCAATTAATTGAGGATGCCAAGCTGACATTTAGTACCTGGCATATGACCGAGTACCGTAGGGACTTTGGTACCGTTGAAATATTTCAAGACGGTGCATGGAAAAAACTCACAGAATTCACAGGTACAAGCAATGGTTGGGAGCAAAAAGAAATAACGATTCCGAAAGAGGCAGAAAAACTGCGGTTTCTTTATAAAACCGACACGGCGACAAATGGGCGTGGCTGGTATATCTTGAATCCGAAACTTGATTCAGCGCCGCTGTCCTTTATACACAACGACTGGCAGTTAAGAGACTATTAAAATAGTGGAGGAGAAACCATGCGAAAATTTTTCAAGACGTTTATCACCTCATTTCTGGCATTTGCTCTATTGTTAACAGGGATTCCACTTGCAGGGGCAACTGCGGCATCAGGGATTAAGGATCTAGTGATTGACCTTAATGTCCCTCAGGTGACGAGAGAAGTGAAAGACAACAAAATTCAGTTAAATGCACTGCATGCGTACGATGATGGCCACTTTATGCTGGCTTCGGAGGATCTAACCTGGAAATCTTCTAATAAAAATGTTGCCGCTGTCAAAGGTGGTGAAGTAACACTTTCAGGACATAATGGTAAAACGTTTATCTCTGTAAGTGATGGCTATTTCACCGATCGCATTGCGATTCAATTCAAAGGAGATCAAGGAGAAATCCTCGTTGAGAAAGAAAAGGGACCGCGCTATGATCTAATTGGCAATGCGATCCAGCAGATGACAATGGAAGAAAAGGTTGGGCAAATGCTGATGCCAGACTTCCGAACTTGGAAGGGTAAAAATGTCACGGAAATGAACGATGAGATTGCAGCGCTTGTCAAACAATATCATCTTGGCGGTGTCATTCTGTTCCGTGAAAACACAGTAACAGCTGCACAAACAACGAAGCTCGTGTCTGCATATCAAGATGCTGCAGAAAAGTATGGATTGCTGATGTCTGTTGACCAAGAAGGTGGAATTGTTACACGTCTCCAGTTCGGAACGGATTTTCCTGGGAACATGGCGCTTGGAGCCTCAAGGTCTGAAGAGCTGGCTGAAAAGGTAGGAAAGGCTATTGGCGAAGAGCTTAACGCTGTTGGCATTAATATGAACTTTGGACCTGTTCTCGATGTCAATAATAATCCTGATAATCCGGTCATTGGGGTTCGTTCGTTTGGTGAAAATCCAGAGCTTGTTGCGAAAATGGGCAACGCTTATATTAAAGGACTTCATGAAACTGGAACGGCAGCAACGGCAAAGCATTTTCCGGGTCATGGTGACACTGCTACGGATTCGCATTTAGGACTGCCTGAGGTGCCACATGATATCGACCGTCTGAAAAAGGTGGAATTATATCCTTTCCAGCAGGCGATGGATAAGGGTATTGATGCGGTTATGTCGGCTCATGTTACCTTCCCGAAAATCGATAGCACTAAGGCCATTTCGAAAAAGGATGGCACGGAAATTGCCATTCCAGGCACGTTATCTCACAAGGTGCTAACAGGTCTTATGCGTGAAGAGATGGGCTTTAAGGGTGTTATTGTGACGGATGCCATGAACATGCAGGCAATCGCAGACCATTTCGGTCCAGTAGATGCAGCTATTCGTGCAGTAAAAGCTGGAACAGATATTGTCTTAATGCCTGTAGGACTTGAATCAGTAGCAAAAGGCCTTTACGATGCAGTCAATTCCGGTGATATTTCAGAGAAAAGAATCGAACAGTCTGTAGAGCGGATTTTAACGTTGAAATTAAATAGGGGTATTGTCAAAGCTGAAGTAGAAAAAAGCCTTGATGAAAAGATAGCCAATGCTGAGAAAGTTGCAAGATCAGCGGAACATTTGCAGATAGAAAAAGAAGCAGCGTCTAAGTCGATTACTCTTGTAAAAAATAGCGGCGTTCTTCCATTAAAGGCTGGAGCGGACGAAAGAATCGTTGTCGTGGGTTCGAGTGCTCCTGTTATCGCTGCTGAGGTTCAGAAGCATCATGCAAATGTAACAGTCATTAATACCACATCTCCACTTTCAGCTGCAGATCTGGCTATCGCAAAAACAGCAAAATATATCATTGTTGGAACGAATACTTCTACAGTGAGCGGAAGATTGCCTTCTGCCAATTTAATGAAGTTAGCCAATCAAATGATTGACGAAACGGATGCAGCGGTTATTGGTGTAGGGATTAGAAATCCGTATGATATTATGGCTTACCCTAATGTAGATGCGTATCTGACACAGTATGGAACGAAGAATGTAAGCTTTGAGGCCGCAGTTAACACAATTTTCGGTGTGAATAAGCCAACGGCCAAGCTCCCGGTTACGATTTACAACCAAGCTGGCAGCGTCCTATACGGATTTGATCATGGTTTAGGGTATTAATTTTTCAAAAATAAGGAGGGGTACGGTACGATGAAAAAGAAATGGCTTACGGGTATTCTGGTGCTGCTGCTAGTCCTTTCCACAGTATCGGCGGCACTTGCCAAGAACGATAAAGAAAAAGAAAAGAACAATGGGAAGCTCCGTTTAGGTGTTGAGGTGTTATTAAAGGATCGTCTTGATTTAATTAAAGGAAAACGTGTGGGCTTAATTACCAATCCCACAGGGGTCGATCAAGAGCTTAATAGTATCGTAGATTTACTGTACAATAATTCCAATGTGGAACTTACTGCGTTATATGGACCGGAGCATGGTGTCCGTGGAAGTGCTCCAGCTGGTTCATATGTTGAGTCCTATATCGATGAAAAAACTGGGATTCCGGTTTACAGTCTTTATGGAGCAACAAAAAAGCCGACACCTGAAATGTTAAGTAATGTAGATGTATTATTATTTGATATTCAGGACGTAGGTGCACGTTTTTACACGTATATTTACACGATGGCGTTAGCGATGGAAGCAGCAAAAGAAAATAATATTCCATTCATCGTGCTCGACCGCCCGAATCCAATCAGCGGTGCAAAGGTAGAAGGACCGATCCTCGAGGATAAGTATTCATCCTTTGTAGGTGAATTTCCGATCCCTGTTCGTCACGGCATGACGGTCGGAGAATTGGCACAGCTATTTAACAAGGAGTTTAACATCGGCGCTGATTTAACGGTTGTGAAAATGGAAGGCTGGAAGCGCAGCATGTATTACGATGACACTGATCTACAATTCGTCATGCCGTCACCGAATATGCCAACTTTGGATACGGCATTAGTTTATCCTGGTGCCTGTTTAATTGAAGGAACCAATGTTTCTGAAGGACGTGGTACTACAAGACCGTTTGAATTGATTGGAGCCCCATTTATTAACAGTGATGATCTTGCGGCAAAACTGAATTCTTATCATTTACCTGGCGTGAAATTCAGAGCTGCATCGTTTATCCCTTCAACATCAAAATTTGTGAACAAGTTAAGCCATGGTGTGCAAATTCATGTAACAAACCGGAATGCCTACAAACCATTTGAAACAGGACTTTACATTGTCAAAACCATCCATGACATGTATCCGAATGATTTCCAATTCCGGGCACCTGGCAGTAACGGAATCTCCTTCTTCGATAACCTAGTCGGCAACGGCTCCATCCGAGCTGGAATTCAAGCAGGCAAATCAATCGAAGAAATGAAAGCAGAATGGCAGCCAGGGCTAGACAAATTCATGGATGTCCGCGAAAACTATTTACTATACTAATAATGGTGCCTGACACCATTCGTGGACACTGTCCACCCCATATGGACAAAGAGAAAAAGTTCCTGACACCACTTGGGCATTTTTAAATAACAATCATTCAAGGGACCTTCAAATACGGAGGTCTCTTTTTTGTCCCTTTCTTACTGCCTTTATTGGTGCCTCGACTTTTTTGTGCCTGACACCATAAACAATAGCTGGAGAGTAGAAATGGTGCCTGACACCATTAACAATAACCAGACAGTAGTAATGATGTCTGCCCCAAACTGACACCATGCAATGTGACATTTGTCATCTTATTTTGGTGACATTGCTTACTAAAATTTACCTCCCCTACTTTGTACAATGAAATCAAGTAATCAGGAGGTGTTCGTAAAATGAACGAAATTTTAACCTTAAAGAACGTGACAAAGTCATTTCAACATAAAACAGCAGTTAACGATGTATCTTTCACCATTGGAAAAGGTGAGGTGGTGGCGATTCTTGGACCGAATGGCGCTGGAAAAACAACCACGATCTCGATGATCTTAGGACTGCTTAAACCAACCGCAGGAGAGGTCCAATTATTTAACCACCAGCCGCAAGAAAAGCAGGTTCGAGAAAAAATCGGCACCATGCTCCAGGAAGTCAGTGTGATGCCAGGCCTAAAGGTACTGGAAATCCTCGAATTAATCAGGAGCTATTATCTACAGCCTCTCGTGATGCATGAACTCATCAACTTAACAGGCCTAACCGATCAGGATCTGAAAACACGGGCGGAAAAATTATCAGGTGGACAAAAGCGCCGATTAAGTTTTGCTCTTGCTCTAGCGGGAAATCCGGAGCTCATCATTTTTGATGAACCGACCGTGGGTATGGATATTACCTCAAGAAATCGTTTTTGGCAAACCATTCACCATCTGGCTGACCAAGGCAAAACGATTATTTTTTCAACGCATTATCTGCAGGAAGCGGATGATGCCGCGGACAGGATCTTACTGTTTAAAGACGGTGCCGTTGTTGCTGACGGAACGCCGGCGCAAATCAAAGCAAGAATTTCGAAGCAATCCGTTTCCTTTATCGTCGACCCGGAAATATCACTAGAAAACTTATACCTTCACAGTGAAATTGATGATATTTACCGAAAAAATAATCGTGTCTACGTCCAGTCGAATAATACCGACCGTGTATTAGAGCTTATTTTCCAAGAAAAAATAGGTGCCCATGATATCCAAATTGAACGCGGAAAACTTGAGGAAGCGTTCGAACAGCTGACAAGCGGCACGAAGGAGGCCATATAAATGAGAACATTTCAAATGCAATGTAAATTCGAGATTATCAGGGTGTTAAGGAATCGCTATTTTGTGTTTTGGTCACTTGTGATGCCGATTCTCTTCTATTATATTTTTACAAATGTGGTGAATACGAATGCGCCGGATAAGGCGGAGTGGCAGGCGCATTACCTCATGTCAATGACAGTGTTCAGCGTGATGGGCTCGTCAATGATGACCCTCGGAATCCGGATGGTACAGGAGCGTTCGCAAGGCTGGTCGACATTTATTCGTATCACCCCGCTCTCAGACACCGTCTATTTCGCGGCGCAAATGATTGGCCAAAGTGTGATTCATCTTCTCTCGATTACAATTATTTTTATCGCAGGGGCGATCATCAATGGCGTTTCGCTTACCGCGTTTGAATGGATCGCAAGCGGTCTATGGATTTCGCTCGGATCGCTTCCATTCCTTGCCATCGGTACTTTAATCGGAATGATGAAAAAGGTTGAAACGGCCGCAGGTATCAGCAATGTGATTTATATGGTGCTTGCGGTGGCAGGCGGGCTGTGGATGCCGCTAGAGATTATGCCAAAAATGATGCAAACCATTGGAAAATGGCTGCCGTCATATAATTTTGGCAATGGTGCCTGGGAGATTGTCCGCGGCAATATGCCTGATTGGAAAAATATTTTGATTTTAAACGCCTATTTAGCCTTGTTCATGCTACTATCGAAGTATATTAGACGAAAGCAGGAAGCGGCGTGATGTAGTATGAAATGGTCAGTTTTTCCAAGGAAATTTGGTTTCTTTCCCTATATTTTTCTCGTTTATATCGGATTTCCTGCCCTTTATCTTACGAGGGAAGAAGGAGTGAAGCAGCTCATCGGCTATGGGATGGTGCTGCTTTTCTTAGTGACCTATCGCCAGCTTTATTTTTCAATGGGAAAAAGAAAGTTCACCTGCTGGCTGTGGGTGCAGCTGGCGATTGTGTTTATTTTAAGTGTGTTTTATAACTTAAATAACATATTATTAGGGTTTTTTCCGGCAAATTTTATCGGCTGGTACCAAGATAAAACAGGATTTAAGCGTGGATTGATCAGTTTAATAATAGTTGAAATTCTTCCGTTCATTATCCATGTAATCCGAACGAAGACCTTTTTAACCACGTCAGAGCTTTTTTACTTCGTTCCATTTCTTATCATCATGCTGATTTCACCGTTTGGAATCCGTTCGATGAATCGCCGCATGGAGCTGGAAAAGGAGCTTGACCAAGCAAATCAGACAATTGAAGAATTAGTGAAGCGTGAGGAGCGGGTCCGGATTGCCCGTGACCTCCATGATACGCTCGGTCATACACTGTCTCTTTTGACGTTAAAAAGCCAGCTTGTACAGCGGTTGACTGCCGTTGACCCAGAACGAGCACGAATCGAGGCTAAAGAAATGGAGGTCACTTCAAGGGCAGCGCTAAAGCAAGTACGTGAGCTGGTTACAGATATGCGGGCAGCTACAATTGCAGAAGAGCTCCTGCAAGTACAGCAAATATTAAACACAGCTGGGATCACCTATCAGTACGATGGTGCTGCTGATTTTTCCAGGATTTCTCCGTTTACGCAGAATATTGTCGGCATGTGTGTGCGTGAGGCAGCGACCAATGTCGTGAAACATAGCCGCGCCACCCTTTGTTCCATTTCAATCAAGCTTTTTTCTGAAAAAATGAACATAGTGATCCGGGATGACGGGATGGGCGTAAGGAATAATCATGCTTTTGGGAACGGTTTGCGGGGGATGGAAGAGAGGCTGGCCCTCGTTGACGGTTTACTCGCGCTTTCAAACCATAACGGAGCGGTTTTGGAAATCAACGTGCCGATTATTATAAAAGCGGAAGCGCCCGCTTAGCGACCTGGGCTGGCACGCTTCGACAGATATAAAGGAAAGTAGAAAAGCGAAAGTGCATAGGCACTGGAGCTAGCCAGTTATCAAAGTTTAAGCAATCATAATTTATATAATATAGGGGGGCTTCTGTATGATTCGTTTGTTTATTGCCGAAGATCAACGAATGTTATTGGGGGCGCTCGGTTCCCTGCTTGATTTGGAGGCGGACATGAAGGTAATTGGCCAGGCGCTGAACGGTGAAGAGGCACTCTCGGCAATCTTAGAACTCGAGCCGGATGTCTGCTTGATGGATATTGAAATGCCTGTTTTAAATGGACTCGAGGTGGCAGACGAACTCACAAGACGCTTGTCACCCAGTAAGGTCATTATCTTAACCACCTTTGCCCGCCCTGGATATTTTGAACGAGCGGTAAAAATCGGCGTTCACGGGTACTTGTTGAAGGATGGGGAGATTGAGGAGCTTGCCGATGCCATCCGCAAGGTGATGGCGGGAAAACGAGTGTTCAGTCCGGAGCTGACCTTCGACGTGATTCGTGAAGAAAATCCGTTGACTCCTAAAGAGCAAGAGATTTTAAGATTAGCAGCCTTAGGAAAAACAACAAAAGAAATTACATCCGAGCTCTATCTTTCATCCGGCACCGTCCGCAACTACATCTCCGAAATCATCCACAAGCTCGATGCCAAAAACCGAACCGAAGCCGCCAGCATCGCCGAGAAAAAAGGCTGGATCTAACGTGGAGAGGTACCTTTAATAGGTGCCTTTTTTTATTGTGCCTGATGCGCTCATATTTTTCCTATTTCGGTTACAAAAAATTTTAATTGTGCCCGAAGCGCCTATTATTCTTCTATTCCTGTCACAAAATTTATTGTTCCCGATGTACCCATATTTCTCCTATTTTGGTTACAAAAAATCTTGTTGGTAAGAATGCGCTCTAAACCGTTCCCGGCTCTTTGGACAACTCTCCACTAATAGCCCTTTTATGTTGGACAACATTCCACCGCATACCTTTAGGAATAAATTAAACCAAGCCATAACGTTGAGATAAAGGTAATATGCCAAAACATCAGCTTTATCATGCTGATACTTCTCTATAGGTAATAAAGGGGGAAAAACAACGTGAAAATATTAATCGTCGGAACAGGTTACGTCGGGACGACGACAGGCCTTATATTTTGTGAAATGGGTCATCAGGTTACGGGGTTAGATCTTGATGATCAAAAAATAAAAGCTTTACAAGCAGGTAAACTTCATTTCTATGAGCCTGGACTAGAGGATTTGTTAAGTAAGCATGTTTCAGCCCAAAATATAATATTTACAAAAAACGCCAAAAGCGCCATCGAAGAGAATGATCTTATTTTCATTTGTGTCGGTACACCACAGGGTGCCGATGGAAGTGCTGACCTTACCTATGTAAAAAGTGTAGCTGAGTCAATCAGCATATATATGAACCGATATAAAGTAATTGTCACAAAAAGTACGGTACCGGTGGGGACAGCTAATTTAGTGACAAAATGGATCAAGGAAAGTCAAGATGAACAGATCCTCTTTGATGTCGTCTCTAATCCTGAGTTCCTAAGGGAGGGGTCCGCACTTCATGATGCCCTTAATCCCGATCGAATTGTCATCGGCACAACGAGCGAAACAGCAAGTAAATTAATGAGGGAATTGTATCAGAATTTTCCGTGCCCTATCATTGAAACCAACCCGAAAGCCTCCGAAATGATCAAGTATGCCGCTAATTCCTTTCTCGCGATGAAAATTTCCTACATTAACGAATTAGCACGGGTTTGTGATGACCTTAAGATTAATGTGAAGGATGTTTCCAAAGGAGTTGGTCTCGACCACCGGATTGGACCACATTTTTTAAAAGCTGGAATGGGCTATGGCGGTTCCTGTTTTCCAAAGGATGTGAACGCGCTAATCCAAATTGCAAAGGAAAATGGTGAACCCCTTTCTATTTTAGAGAGTGTCGTTCAGGTGAATGAAGGACAACCGCGTTATTTTATAGATAAAATGAAGCGGGTCCTTGGTGGTGATTTAAAAAATAAAATAATAGCTGTACTGGGATTAGCGTTTAAAGCGAATACGGACGATACAAGGGAATCGCCGAGCCTCAATTTGATTAAGAGATTAAAAGTGGAACAAGCAAAAATTAAGGTACATGATCCGATCGTAAAAATGGCCGGGCTCTTTGACCAATATCCTGTGATTGAAGAAACGGTTGCCGATGCAGATGCTCTCGTTATTTGCACAGACTGGGATGAGTATAAAAATCTTGATTGGGAAAGCCTGAAACTACTGATGAAACAACCCTATGTTTTTGATGGAAGAAATATTCTTGATAAGGGGATATTGGAGAGTTTAGGATTTCATTATGTAGGGGTCGCTAATCATTAGGGAATGAAAAAAGAGCATGCTGCATGCTCTTTTATTACTTTTGATTTTGAAGCACCAGTTGCAGCCCTAAGCCAATATAGATTGAGCCGACTACTTTGCTTTGCCAACGTGCAAACCTATTATTCTTTTTAGAAAATAATTTTTCACCTATTGAACTAGTCAAAAATGCAATAAGGGTCGTGTACAAAATACTCATCAATACAAACGTAAGTCCAAGAATTAATAACTGGTAAACGACAGGAGTTCCGTTACTGCGGACAAATTGCGGAAGGAAGGCTAAGAAAAAAAGAGCTGTTTTAGGGTTCAGTAATTCGATTAATAATGCCTGGCGAAACGACACGGCCGCAGTGTTCTTTTTTGCGGCTGGCTTTTTATTTTCTTTCGACTTTTCCAAAAGTGATTTAATCCCTAGAAAAATTAGATAAGCGGCGCCTAAATATTTTACCATCTCAAAAGCGAGAGCCGAAGTCATTAAAATTGCAGAGAGTCCGAGAACGGCTGCAACCGTATGGAATAAATCACCAACCGCAATCCCGGCACCAGTGATGACGCCAGCTTTTCTTCCTCCTTGTGCCGTTTGCGAGATGGTTAACAGTACAGCTGGACCTGGGATCAGGAATAATACCAAGACAACTAATATAAATGATACCAATATATTCTTCCCTCCATTTATTTGAATTTTTCAAATAGTCTTCCTTAGATTATACTGCTTTAAAGTATTTAAACAAACCGGTATATTGTTTAAGGATGAAATATTCATTCAAAATCCAGCCCGATTTTTTCTAATTTTAGAGTAGACTTTTCAACATACCGGTGATAAGATATAAAAGTTGTCAACGAAACTATTAATCTTTTTGCTTTAAAGTAATTTTTTGTTGACAATACCAATACATGTTGGTAAACTATAAAAGTTGTCATTGAAAAACAACTATTAATCTTTTGAAAAATATTAAAAAGTTGTTGACAGTGAAAACGAAAAATGATAAGATGTAAAAGTTGCATCATTAATTGCTCTTTGAAAACTAAACAAACAAAAACGTCAACAAACAATAATATTAGTTTCAATAGAAACTAAGCCAACGTTTTATTTTATGAGCTAATCAACTTTCTTGGAGAGTTTGATCCTGGCTCAGGACGAA
>Ga0213821_1000604_pt1 | contig 20628 bp, 19 predicted proteins | sample MC6MC0909MG_FD_179894 | JGI IMG/M metagenome (GOLD analysis project Ga0213821, IMG submission 179894) | Enriched soil aggregate microbial communities from Iowa State University, Ames, United States - MC6-MC0909-MG | ecosystem: Environmental > Terrestrial > Soil > Unclassified | place: USA: Iowa...
GCTGCAGCGCGGCAAGATGATCGCCGAACAGCTGGCGCCGCTGGCCGCACCGGCGATGGCCCAGCACACCGCGCCGCAGCTCGAACGCATCGCGGCCCAGGCGCTGGAGCAGGCCGACGTGCGCGCCGTAGCGTTCCTCGCGCCCGACCGCTCGCGCCTGGCCCACGCCGGCCCGAGCATGCTCAATCAGCCGCCCAGCGGCGGCACTGGTACCCAACTGCTGCAACGCAGCGGCAACGATGCCACGCGCTACCTGATGCCGGTGTTCGGTCATCATCGCGACCTGGCTACCGATGCCATCCCCGCCGAGGCCGAGCGGCTGCTTGGCTGGGTCGAGATCGAGCTGTCCCACGACGGCACCCTGCTGCGCGGCTATCGCAACCTGTTCACCAGCGTACTGTTGATCCTGGGCTGCCTGATCCTGACGGCCCTGCTCGCCCTGCGCATGAGCCGCACGATCAACGACCCGATCAGCCGCATCAAGCAAGCGGTCACCCAACTCAAGGACGGCAACCTCGAAGCGCGGCTGCCGGCCATGGGTAGCCACGAGCTGGACGAATTGGCCGCCGGCATCAACCGCATGGCCGAAACCCTGCACAACGCCCACGAAGAGCTGCAGCACAGCATCGACCAGGCCACCGAAGATGTGCGCCAGAACCTTGAGACCATCGAGATCCAGAACATCGAACTGGACATGGCGCGCAAGGAGGCCCTGGAGGCCAGCCGGATCAAGTCCGAGTTCCTCGCCAACATGAGCCATGAGATCCGCACCCCGCTCAATGGCATCCTCGGCTTTACCCACCTGCTGCAAAAGAGCGAGTTGGCGCCGCGCCAGCTCGACTACCTGAGCACGATCGAGAAATCGGCCGACAACCTGCTGGGGATCATCAACGAGATCCTCGACTTCTCCAAGATCGAGGCCGGCAAGCTGGTGCTCGACAGCATCCCGTTCAACCTGCGCGACCTGATCCAGGACACCCTGACCATCCTCGCCCCAGCGGCCCATGCCAAGCAGCTGGAGTTGCTCAGCCTGGTCTATCGCGACACGCCGTTGTCGTTGGTCGGCGACCCGCTGCGACTCAAGCAGATCCTCACCAACCTGGTCAGCAACGCTATCAAGTTCACCCGTGAGGGCACCATCGTCGTGCGCGCCATGCTCGAGGACGAGCAAGAAGACAGCGTGCAACTGCGCATCAGCGTGCAAGACACCGGTATCGGCCTGTCGCCACAAGATGTGCGCACCCTCTTCCAGGCTTTCAGCCAGGCCGATAACTCGCTGTCGCGCCAGCCCGGCGGCACCGGCCTGGGGCTGGTGATCTCCAAGCGCTTGATCGAGCAAATGGGCGGCGAGATCGGCGTCGACAGCACGCCGGGGGAAGGCTCGCAGTTCTGGATCAGCCTGAACCTGCCCAAGGCCCACGACGATGCCGAGGATTTGCCGCTGCAACCCTTGCTCGGGCGACGCGCGGCGATCGTCGACGGCCACGAACTGGCGCGCCAGGCCCTTGAGCACCAACTGGAAGATTGCGGCTTGAGCGTGAGCCTGTTCGCCTCCTTCGATCAGCTGCTGCAAGGCGTTCAGGCGGCGCACCTGGCAGGCCAGCCATTCGAGTTCGCCGTGCTCGGGGCCAACCTGGGCAACCTGTCGCCGGAACAACTCGCCCAGTACCACCAACAACTGGAGCGCCTGGATTGCCAGTGCGTGGTGCTGTGCCCGACCACCGAACAGGCGCTGTACCACCCTTACCTGCCCAACGCCCATGGTCAGCTGCTGTCCAAGCCGACCTGTACGCGCAAGCTGCGCCGGCTGCTTGTAGAGCTGATTCAGCCACGACGGCAAACCAGCGAAGTCAGGGTTGCCGGCAGCCAGCGGGTGCCGAAGATCCTCTGCGTCGACGACAACCCGGCCAACCTGCTGCTGGTGCAGACCCTGCTCGAAGACCTCGGCGCCGAGGTGCTGGCGGTCGACAATGGCTTTGCGGCGGTGCAAGCCGTGCAGGATGAGCCGTTCGACCTGGTGCTGATGGATGTGCAGATGCCCGGTATGGACGGGCGCGCCTGCACCGAGCAGATCCGCCTGTGGGAAAACAGCCAGAGCGGCAATCCGTTGCCGATCGTCGCGCTCACCGCGCATGCCATGGCCAATGAAAAACGCGCCCTGCTGCACAGCGGCATGGACGATTACCTGACCAAGCCGATCAGTGAACGGCAACTGGGCCAGGTGGTGATGAAATGGACCGGGCTGAACCTGGGCACCCCGCAACAGGAACGCATCACCGAGCGCCTGCCTGACAGCATCGAACTGAAGGTGCTCGACCCGGAGGAAGGCTTGCGCCTGGCCGCGGGCAAACCGGACTTGGCAGCGGACATGTTGAGCATGCTGCTGGAGTCGCTGGAGGCTGATCGCCAGGCGATTCGCAGCGCACGTGAAGCGGGCGATCGTGAGGCGATGATCGAGCGGGTACACCGCTTGAATGGCGCCTCGCGCTACTGTGGAGTGCCGCAGTTGCGGGCGGCGTGCCAGCGTAGCGAGACCCTGCTCAAGCAGGATAATCCCCAGGCCTTGCAGGCGCTGGATGAGCTGGATCAGGCGATCAGCCGGTTGGCCGAACAGGCGCAGCAGAGTGCTTGAGTGCGTTTACTGATGCTCCCACGGGCTTCTCGACACCTCGGACCCTGTGGGAGCGGGCTTGCCCGCGAATAGGCCGGCACTGACTGAGCCTCCCATGGCACCGATCAAAGTCCGCCAAGCCAATCGGGCTAAACTCACCTCGCCTCATTGCCAAGGAATCCGCCATGCGCACTCTGTTGTTCAGCAGCCAACACTACGACCAGGAAAGCTTCACCCGGGCCAGCACCGACAACAACCTGGAACTGCACTTCCAGTCGGCCCGCCTGACCCTGGACACCGCCGCCCTGGCCAGTGGCTTCGAGGTGGTCTGCGCCTTCATCAACGACGAACTGGACCAGCCGGTGCTGGAGCGCCTGGCCGCCGCTGGCACGCGCCTGATCGCCCTGCGCTCGGCGGGCTATAACCACGTCGACCTGGCCGCCGCCAAGCGCCTGGGGCTGGCCGTGGTGCGGGTGCCGGCCTACTCGCCGCATGCGGTGGCCGAGCACGCGGTGGCGCTGATCATGGCTCTCAACCGCCGCCTGCATCGCGCCTACAACCGCACCCGCGAAGGCGACTTCACCCTGCACGGGCTGACCGGCTTCGACCTGCATGGCAAAACCGTCGGGGTGGTCGGCACCGGCCAGATCGGCGTGGCGTTCGCCCGCATCATGGCCGGCTTTGGCTGCCAGCTGCTGGCCTACGACCCCTATCCCAACCCCGACATGCTGGCCTTGGGCGCACGCTACCTGGAACTGCCTGAATTGCTACGCCAGTCGCGGATCGTCAGCCTGCACTGCCCGCTGACCGAGCACACCCGCCACCTGATCAACGCCCACAGCCTGGCAGCGCTGCAACCGGGTGCGATGTTGATCAATACCGGTCGCGGAGCGCTGGTCGACACCCCAGCCCTGATCGATGCGCTCAAGAGCGGCCAACTCGGCTACCTGGGCTTGGACGTGTATGAAGAAGAAGCCCAGTTGTTCTTCGAGGACCGCTCCGACTTGCCCCTGCAAGATGATGTGCTGGCCCGGTTGCTGACCTTCCCCAACGTGATCATTACCGCCCACCAGGCGTTTCTGACCCGTGAGGCGCTGGATGCGATCGCTGCGACCACCCTGGAAAATATCATCCGCTGGGTGGCAGGCAATCCGCAGAATCTGGTCGAGGGTTGATGCTAGGATACGCGGCATTTCTGGAGGACCCATGGTCGAGCACGATTTCCGCTACACCCTATTCAACCCGCAACACACCCTGATCGAATGCCGCGCGCTGGTGCCGGGTCGCTATCAGGTGACTGGCAATGGCGGTTCGATCCAGAAGGACGACGTCCTGCTGGTCACCCTCAAAGGCAGCAAGGATTTGTCCATGCGCCTGACCGTGGAAAGCGTACGCCACCTGATCAACCCGCGCGGCCAGTGGGTCGCGGTGGCCAGCGGCCCGGCGTTCAAAGAGCTGGAGATCCTCAACTGGCAGGTCAAGTGCGACAGCTGCCAAGCCGTGCTCGACTTCGAGTTCGCCGTCGACGGCAAGCTGGGCAACAAGGCGCACAAGCCGGCCGCCACTGCCCGCGTCGCTGAATTGGGCTGGACCAGCAAGGGTGACAAGCACCTGTGCCCACACTGCCAGGAGAGCGCTCAGTGAAAAACATGCTGACCGGCGTGCTGATTGCCACCGGCCTGCTGGGCTGCGCTGCGCAGCCGTCGAAGTTGCAACAAGAGCAGAGCTATGTGCTTGAGTGGATTGGCGAACGCCCGCTGATCGATTACAGCCACCTCACCCTGACCTTGGCCGAAGACGGCCGCGCCTATGGCAATGGTGGCTGCAACCATTGGTTTGCGCCGTATACGCTTGAGGGTCAGCGGATCCGCTTCGGCAAGGTCGGCAAGACTCGCAAGCTGTGCGCGCCGGCGTTGATGGAGCAGGAGAAGCGTTTCCTCGAGGCGCTGGAGGCCGTGCAGCGTTGGGATGTTTCGGCGATCGAACAGATTCGGTTCTGGCCGGCGCAAGGCAAGCCGTTGCGATTCTGGCCTGAAGAAGGCTGATCACCTCTGTTGGGGCCGCTCTGCGGCCCTTCGCGGCGGTTCAGCGCCCCGCCAAGTCCGCGCCCACAGAGTGTGTACCGGGTACAAGCGCGGTCCCTGTGGGAGCGGGCTTGCCCGCGAGGGGCTGCAAAGCAGCCCCAGCTATCAAGTCAACATCGTTAGGCGCCTTTGAGGGCCTTGATCTTCTCCTGCAGCCCTTCCAGGGTCTGCTCGCCCATCAGTTGCTCACGGACCTTGCCTTTGTCATCGATGATGTAGGTCACCGGCAACGCCTCGCTGCGCGGCAGCTCATAACGCTCTGCCGGATCCTGGGCCAGTACCGTGAAGCCAATCCCGAGGGTCTCGGCAGCTTGCTTGAGGTCCTGCCCTTGCAGGCCATCGAAGTTCACCCCGACCACCTTGATACCCTGGCTGTCCCACTGCTTGGCCGCCGCGTTCAACTCAGGGATTTCAGTGCGGCACGGCCCGCACCATTCGGCCCAGTAATTGAGCACCAGCCAGTGCCCCTCGATCTGTTCAGCCTTTACCGTATTGCCGTGCTGGTCCACGCCGTAGTCCGCACCGCAACCGCCGAGCAACAGGCTCGCAGTGATGGCCAGTGCAGCTGCCAAACGCTTTGCCATGGGTCAATCCTTCTCGAAGTTTTCTAAACCTGTAATCCAGTCGCTGCGGTTAGAATAGCCGCCACACCCTGCTGGATGCGACCCGTCATGACTGATCTGACTCTCTATCATAACCCGCGCTGCTCGAAATCCCGCGGCGCCTTGGAGCTGCTCGAAGCGCGCGGCCTCAGCCCGACCATCGTGCGTTACCTGGAAACCCCGCCCGATGCGGCGACCCTCAAGGCATTGCTGGGCAAGCTGGGCATCGCCCCGCGCCAGCTGCTGCGCACCGGTGAAGACGAATACAAGACCCTGGAGCTGGCCAACCCGGCGCTCAGCGACCAACAGTTGATCGAAGCCATGGCCCAACACCCGAAACTGATCGAGCGGCCGATTCTGGTGGTCGGCGACCAGGCGGTCATCGGCCGCCCACCCGAGAAGGTGCCGGAGATCCTGCCGTGAGCGATCCATTCATCCTGGTGCTGTATTACAGCCGCCATGGCTCGACCAGCGAGATGGCCCGGCACATTGCCCGCGGCGTCGAGATGGCCGGCCTGGAAGCGCGCCTGCGCACCGTGCCGGCGATCTCCACCGAATGCGAGGCAGTGGCCGCGGATATCCCCGCCAGCGGGGCGTTGTACGCCACCCTCGACGACCTGCGCCACTGCGCCGGGCTGGTCCTGGGCAGCCCGACCCGCTTCGGCAACATGGCCGCGCCGCTCAAGTACTTCCTCGATGGCACCAGCAGCCTGTGGCTGGGCGGTGAGCTGGTCGGCAAGCCGGCGGCGGTGTTCACCTCCACCGCCAGCCTGCACGGCGGCCAGGAGACCACCCTGCTGTCGATGATGCTGCCGCTGATGCACCACGGCATGCTGGTCATGGGCCTGCCCTACAGCGAGTCGGCGCTGCTCGAGACCCGTGGTGGTGGCACCCCGTACGGGGCGAGCCATCATGCCGGGGCAGATGGCAAGCGCGAGCTGGACAGCCATGAGATCGCCCTGTGCCGCGCGCTCGGCCAACGCCTGGCGAGCACTGCCAAGGCTTTGGGTGGTGAACGTGGCTAGGAAGCCCAAGGTGCTGCCGCCGCTGGAGTGGTTGAGCCCGCGCCTGCGCTTGACGCGGGCCCTGAGCCTGGGCTGTTTCTTCGGCCTGATCGCCCTGCTGGTGATCAATAACTTGTGGTTCGCTAACCTGCACGGGGCGCGGGTCGAGGTCATCCTGGCGATCGAGCTGATCCCGCTGCTGCTGTTGCTGCCGGGGATGCTCATGGGCAGCGCCCGGGCGCATGCCTGGACCTGCTTTGTGGTGAACATCTACTTCATCAAGGGCGTGTTGGCGGCGTTCGATCCGGCGCGCGCGGTGTTTGGCTGGATCGAGGTGCTGGTGAGCCTGGGGCTGTTTGTCAGCGGGCTGCTGTTCGTGCGCTGGAAGTTTCAGCATGAACGGCGGCTGGCCGGCGAAGGAAACTAGAACAAGCTACGTGGACTGCGTGGGCTACCTGGGCTAGGTGGGGGCTACGTGGGAGCGGGCTTGCCCCGCGATAGCGAAACTGAGGCCGACATCGCTATCGCGGGGCAAGCCCGCTCCCACGCAGTTCGCTCCAACCAGTTCGCTGCCACGCAGTCCGCTCCCACGCCCCTTCCGACAAGGGCCCACCGCCGAGGGGCCGAATCAGTGGTTGACTGTGTGCGCCAGCATCACCGAGAGCTGACACAGCGGCCGGCCACTCTCGGCATGCCACTGATTGAACACCTCCTGCACCAATGCCCGATCGCGCTGGCTGGTCGGCGCCTTGTCGATGATGCCCTGGGCAATCAACGCCGCCGCCATGTCATCGGTTGGGATGAAGGTGTCTTTGCCGACCATGCGCAAGAAACGCGGCGCCGACAACCCGCCGAGCTGGTTGCCATGCTTGGCCAGGTACTTCCACAAGCCCACGATATCGGTCACCGGCCAGTCGGCAATGAACGCACCGAAACTGCCCTTTTGCTGCTCGATATCCAGAATCATCTGGGCATTGCGCGGCACGCTCTTGAGCTTACCCAGGTGGCGGATGATTCGCTCATCCTGCATCAGCCGCTCCAGATGCTCGGCGCCCATCAGTACCACTTTCTCAGGATCGAAACCGAAGAACACCTGCTCGAAGGCCGGCCACTTGGCGTCCACCAAGCTGTGCTTGAGACCAGCGCGAAACACCCGCAGCGACAGGGTCGACAGGTAGCGGTCATCGCCGATATCGCGTAACTGCGCCGGGGTTTTCGGCTGCGGCAGGAAGGCTTCGAGGGCCTTGGCCGAGCCGAAGCGGTTCAGGCAGTACTCATGCAGCCACTGATAATCGCGCATGGGCTCAGATGTTCAGCACGTCGAGGAAGCGCGGCGCGGCATTTTCGTCGATCTTCAGGCTGTTGAAATCGAACAGGTTGCGGTCGGCCAACTGCGACGGGGCAACGTTCTGCATGGCGCGGAAGATGCTCTCGGTACGCCCCGGGTGCTTGCGTTCCCACTCCACCAGCATCTCCTTGACCACCTGGCGCTGCAGGTTTTCCTGCGAGCCGCAGAGGTTGCACGGGATGATCGGGAATTGCTTCATGTCCGAGTAGGCCTGGATGTCCTTCTCATGGCAGTAGGCCAGCGGGCGGATCACCACGTTACGGCCGTCATCGGCACGCAGCTTGGGCGGCATGCCCTTGAGCGCGCCGTTGAAGAACATGTTGAGGAAGAAGGTCTCGACAATGTCATCGCGGTGATGACCGAGGGCCATCTTGGTCGCGCCGATCTCGTCGGCGAAGGTGTACAGGGTGCCACGGCGCAGGCGCGAGCACAGCGAGCAGGTCGTCTTGCCCTCGGGCACCAGCTCCTTGACCACCGAGTAGGTGTCCTTCTCGACGATGTGGTACTCGACCCCCAGTTCCTTGAGGTAGGCCGGCAGCACATGCTCGGGGAAGCCTGGCTGCTTCTGGTCCATGTTCACCGCGACGATCTCGAACTTGATCGGCGCCACCTTCTGCAGGTGCAGCAGAACATCGAGCATGGTGTAGCTGTCCTTGCCGCCGGACAGGCAGACCATGACCTTGTCGCCATCCTCGATCATGTTGTAGTCGGTGATGGCTTCGCCAGCGAGACGACGCAGGCGTTTTTGCAGTTTGTTCTGGTTGACCGAGAGGGTGCCCATAGCGCTTGAATCCGCGAGGTGTGACAAAAGCCGGCTATTTTACGCACAAACCGCACCTGGGCGTAGGGCCTGGGCACAATTAACGGCCGTATTCCGATCAAAGACTGCAAGGGAATCAGCAAGCCGATTGACAGCGCAATTTGCTCTAAAAAGCAGGTATTAAGCGGGGATCTGCTTCCTATACTGCGACATAAGGCCACATTACCGCATGCATCGGTGCCTGGCCTCGGGCCGCAAGCGCTCCACTTGGGGGGCGTTTGGCAACGACGATAGGAGTGACCCGCATGATCCATCACGTTCTGGGGCTGTTTACCCATCCCGATCAGGAGTGGAAGGAGATTCGTGGCGAGGACGAAACCATCAGCCACATGTACCTGACCCACACGCTGATACTGGCGGCGATCCCCGCGGTCTCGGCATTTATCGGCACTACCCAGGTGGGCTGGGTGATCGGTAATCGACCGGCAGTGATGCTGACCATGGAAAGCGCGCTGTGGATGAGCGTGATGTCCTACCTGGCAATGCTCGCCGGGGTGGCGGTGATGGGCGCCTTCATTCACTGGATGGCGCGCACCTACGATGCCACGCCGTCCATGGCCCAATGCATCGCCTTTGCCACCTATACCGCCACCCCGCTGTTCATCGGCGGCCTGGCGGCGCTCTACCCACACCTATGGCTAGGCATGCTGGTCGGCACAGCGGCCATTTGCTACACGGTTTACCTGTTGTATGTGGGCTTGCCGACGTTCATGAACATCCCATCGGATGAAGGCTTCCTGTTCTCCAGCTCGGTGCTGGCAGTGGGCCTGGTGGTGTTGGTGGCTATCATGGCCGCTACCGTGATCATCTGGGGCTTGGGCGTGGGGCCTGTGTATACCAACTAGATCCAAACCAACACTGGGGCATCAAGTCACGGGCCGCCGCAAGGCGGCCTTTGGCTGCCTGCTGACCGGTGGCTCGGCAGGCCAAAGGTGGTTACGGCATAATGCCCGGCTCAGGAGACTATTCACCGCCATGCCCGAGTTGCTCGAATCCCGCGTCGAAACCTGCTATCAGCAAGCCGAAGCCTTCTTCAAGCGCCCCTTTGCCCGCCCGCAGGTCAGCTTCAAGCTGCGCGGCCAGAAGGCCGGGGTTGCCCACCTGCATGAGAACCTGCTGCGCTTCAACCTGCAGCTGTACCGCGACAACCAGGAAGACTTCCTGCGCCAGACCGTGGCCCATGAAGTGGCCCACCTGGTGGCGCATCAGCTGTTTGGCGACAGCATCCAGCCGCATGGCGAGGAGTGGCAGCTGATCATGCGTGGGGTGTATGAGCTGCCGCCCAATCGCTGCCATAACTATGAAGTGAAGCGGCGCACGGCAACGCGCTACATCTACCAGTGCCCTTGCCCGCAGAGTGATTTCCCGTTCAGTGCGCAGCGACACAAGCTGGTGCGCCAGGGGCGGCGTTATCTGTGTCGGCGCTGCCGGCAGATCCTGGTGTACAGCGGCCAGACGCGCGTCGAATAGACCACCGTTATCGCGGGCAAGCCCGCTCCCACGCAGCATCTTGTGCCGCTGGTCCTGCGTTAGAGCGGGCTTGCCCCGCGATAAGGCCGACGCTGCATCACAATTCCCAGCGACAAAAAAGGCGACCCGAAGGTCGCCTTTTTGCTTACGCCTGAATCAGCGAGCTGGGCCTTCAGCCACGCCCAGGTCGTCAGTCGGACGGGTGTCTTCCAGCGGCGAACCACCGGAAGCCAGTTCGGCTTGCAGTTTGTCTTCGTCCAGCTCCTTGACCCACTTGGCCACGACGATGGTAGCCACGCCGTTACCAATCAGGTTGGTCAGAGCACGCGCCTCGGACATGAAGCGGTCGATGCCGAGGATCAACGCCAGGCCGGCAACCGGCAGATGGCCGACAGCCGACAGGGTCGCAGCCAGGACGATGAAGCCCGAACCGGTAACGCCTGCAGCACCTTTGGACGCGACCAGCAGCACCAGCAGCAGGGTGATCTGGTGGGTGATGTCCATGGTGGTGTCAGTGGCCTGGGCGATGAACACCGCAGCCATGGTCAGGTAGATCGAGGTACCGTCGAGGTTGAACGAGTAGCCAGTCGGGATGACCAGGCCAACCACGGATTTCTTCGCACCCAGACGCTCCATCTTGGCCAGCATGCGCGGCAGGGCCGACTCCGAAGAAGAGGTACCCAGCACGATCATCAGCTCTTCACGGATGTAGCGGATCAGCTTGAGCACGCTGAAGCCGTGGGCGCGGCAGATACCGCCGAGCACGATCAGGATGAACGCCAGGCAGGTGACGTAGAAGCAGGCCATCAGGTAGCCCAGCTGCACCAGCGAACCGACGCCGTACTGGCCGATGGTGAAGGCCATGGCACCGAAGGCACCGATCGGAGCCAGCTTCATGATCATGTTGATGATGTTGAACATGACATGGGCGAAGCGGTCGATCAGGTCCAGCACCGGCTTGCCGTAGCTACCCAGGCGGTGCAGGGCGAAGCCGAAGATCACCGAGAACATCAGCACTTGCAGGATGTCGCCGTTGGCGAAGGCACCGACCACAGTGTTAGGGATGATGTTGAGCAGGAAGCCGACGGTGGTCTGCTGCGCGCCTGCGGCGGCATAGGCGGCCACGCTGCTGGCGTTCAGGGTGCTGACGTCAATGTGCATGCCAGCGCCAGGCTTGACCACGTTGACCACGACCAGGCCGATGATCAGGGCGATGGTGGAGACGATTTCGAAGTACAGGAGCGCGTAGCCGCCGGTCTTGCCGACCGATTTCATGCTCTGCATACCAGCGATGCCGCTGACCACGGTGCAGAAGATGATCGGGGCGATGACCATTTTGATCAGTTTGACGAACCCGTCACCCAGGGGTTTGAGCGCGACGCCGGTTTCAGGGTAGTAGTGACCGAGCAGAATACCGATGGTGATGGCAACCAACACCTGGATATACAGGGATTTGTACAGCGGCTGACGTGTCGTCATGGCTAATTTTCCTCAAGTGTGCCGGTTTCCACCCTTCCCAGGGCGGGGGCACCTGAATCGCTAACCCTCCTGCACCTGGAGGGATTTGTCGTTGTGTTCGAGCCGCCTGGGCAGGTCTCTGCCAAGTCAATAGCAAGGGCGATGCCAAAATGCCCGGATTGGGTGCAGGAACCGGATTTGAAGGGTTTGCTTGCCCAATGAGGGGGCAATGGTGGGGGAATCGCTGGCGGATTTCCGCCCGCTGGCGGGAATTGAACAGGGTCGATGGCGGGAATCCGCCCGGAGTGTGCCCTGCTGGCCTCACCGCGGGACGAGCCCGCTCCTACAGGATTAGCGGTGACCTTGTAGGCGCGGGCTTGCCCCGCGATGAGGTCGGTACTGACGAAGCACTCAATCGAGGTTGAAGATGATCCGGAACGCCGCCCCGCCCAGTGGCGAATCATCCAGGCTCAGGTGCGCGTCATAGCTGTCGATGATGTCCTTGACCACCGCCAGGCCGATGCCCTGCCCCGGATGCTGGCGATCCAGCCGCTCACCGCGCTGCAGAATCCGCTCGCGCTGATCCGCCGGCACCCCTGGCCCATCATCCTCGACGCACAACACCAGGTGCCCGGGCGTTTCCTGCAGGCTCACCCGCACCTGCCCCAGGCATAGCCGATAGGCGTTCTCCAACAGGTTGCCCAGCAACTCGAGCAAAGCGCCCTGCTCCATCGGCACCTGGGCGTGCTCTGGAACATCCACGTCGACGGCCACGCGCTTGTCGCGATAGACCTTGGCCAATGTGCTGCACAGGCTGTCGAGCAGCGGCTTGAGCTGCACCCGGTGGCGCACCAGGCCGCTCTTGCGCAAGCTGGCGCGCTGCAATTGATAGTCGATCTGCTGGCTCATGCGCTCGATCTGGCTCTGCAGCACCCGCGCCTGCTCACGCTCGCCGCTGCCTTGGCCCATGCTTTCGCCTACCCCTTGCAGCACTGCCAGCGGCGTTTTCAGGCTGTGCGCCAGGTCATCGAGCGAATCGCGGTAGCGCTGGCGCTGCTCGCGCTCGCTGTGCAGCAAGCGGTTGAGCGAGCCCGTCAGGCGCAGCAGCTCACGTGGGTGCTCGCGACTCAGGCCGTCGCGGGCGCCGGTTTCCACTTCGTCGAGCTCAAGGCTGAGCCTGCGCAACGAGCGCAGCCCCCAGGTCAGGCCGGCCCAGAGCAGCACCATCAACGCCAGCAAGGCTGCGCCAAAGCCCAGGTAGAGCTTCTCCCGCAGGCCGTTGATGGTGTCTTGGTACTCACGCACCGGCTGCAGGGCGACGATACTGTAGGCGGCGTTCTTGCCGCCGAGCAGCTTGACCTCGACGTCATAGACGAAGAACTCCTCACCGTCGTCCTGGCGAATGCGCGCGAACTCGTTGCCGCGCCCGTCGTAGCGGGGGTGATAGTTGATATTGCGGTCGGTGGTGGCCCGCGAGCGCCAGACCTGATTGCCCTGGCGATCGAAGATGTAGCCCATCAGGCCGGTATAAGGCAGGTTGTAGCGCTCATCCGGCAGCAGCTCGGGCATCTGCAATTGGCCATGCTCGATGCGCGCTGCGGAAATCAGCGTGGTGACGTCGGAAGCCAGGCGCTGCTCGATCGACTCCTGCAACGCCATGCTGAAGGCTTTTTGCAGGGCCGGCAGCAGCGCCAACATGAACAGCAAGGCAAGCAACGCCGCCGCCAGCATCAGGCGCACGCGCAGCGAGCGAATCATCGGCAGCGCTCGGTGAACAGGTAACCCAGGCCGCGCACGGTGTCGATCGGCTTGAAGCCATGCTCACCTTCGAGCTTGCGGCGCAGACGGCCGACCAGCACTTCGATGACATTCGGATCACGCTCCTCGTCATCGGGATAGAGCTGCTCCATCAAGCGATCCTTGGCGACCACCTGCTGGTGATGACGCATGAGGTATTCCAGGATGCGGTATTCGTAGGCGGTCAGCGCCAGCGGCTGCTCGTCCAGGGTCGCCTGCTTGCGGTTGAGGTCGAGCACCAGCGGTCCGGCAGCGATGGTCGACTGGGTGAAACCACTGGAGCGGCGCAGCAGGGCATTGAGGCGGGCCTCCAGCTCTTCGAACTGGAAGGGTTTGACCACATAGTCGTCGGCCCCGGCGGCCAGGCCCTCGACTTTGTCCTGCCAGTTGCCGCGCGCGGTAAGGATGAGGATCGGGAAGCTCTTGCCCTGGTTGCGCAACTGGCGGATCAGGTCCAGCCCACTCATGCCGGGCAAGCCCAGGTCGACCACTGCCAGGTCGAAGTGGTACTCCTCGACTTGATACAGGGCTTCCTCGGCATTGGCGACCGCCTGGACCACATGACCCGTTTCGCTCAGGCGCGTGAACAGGTGGTGACGCAGCAGCGCCTCGTCCTCGACCACCAGCAGTTTCATGCCGCTCTCCTTCCTTATATTTGCTGGCCTCATCGCGGGACGAGCCCGCTCCTAGCGCAACTGTGTGCGTCGATACCTGAGCGGGCTTGCCCCGCGATGAAGCCGGAACTGACGAAAAGCATAACAGCGAACCGGCCCCTTCAGCGGGCCGGTCCGGCTTAGCCATCACCTCAGAACTTGTAGTTGGCCGACAGGTAGGTCTGGGCGCTGCTGGTCAGGCGCAGGGTGCCGACCTTTGGACCGCCATGTTCGACCAGCTCGGTGCTGGCGTTGCTGCGCAGGTAACGGTAGCCCAGCTCGACCGAGGCGTTGTCGGTGATGTCCTGGATCACACCGGCCTGCAGGCCGACAGCGTAGCCATAGTCAGTATCGCGACCGTAGCCGGAGGACTCCTGGGACAGCTTGGTCATGCCCAGGCTACCGCCACCGAACAGCTTGGTGGTGTCAGTCACGGGCAGGAACACGTCGTAGCTGCCGAGCAGGTTTTCTTGACGCAGCTTGAGGCCGCTATGGTCGTTGGACACATTGTCGTAGGTCAGGTAGTAGCGACCTTGGTCGTTGATCTTACCTACGCGCACGCCCCAGGTGCCGTCCTTGCTGATGATGCCATCGGCGTTGAGATGGTCGGTGTTGCGATCGAGCAGGCCGGACTTGCGGATCTTATCGCTGGTCTGGCCGTAGGTGAGGCTGGCGAAGGTGTCGTCGGCTTGGGCGCTGACGGTGAAGCCTGCGGCGCAAACGGCCATGGCGGCGATCAGGGTATTGAGTGTTTTCATAGCTTCGTACTCCAGTTGGATGCGCTGTTTCGGTCTGGAAGCTAGAGTAAGCAAGACGCCCTGAACCGCTGCTGAACCCAGGCTGAACCTTCGCTGAACGAGTCGCACCGATTGTCGAAACGCCATGTCCAAGGAGCTACGACCATGCGTTTTCTGCTTGCCCTGACCCTGATGTGCAGCGCCGCCGTTACCCAAGCGGCCGTGCAAACCCGCGAGATCGCTTACCAGGACGCCGACGGCAACCGTCTGGTGGGTTACTACGCCTACGATGACGCCATCGAGGGCAAGCGCCCCGGCATCGTCGTGGTGCATGAATGGTGGGGGCTGAACGACTACGCCAAGCGCCGTGCCCGCGACCTTGCTGCGCTCGGTTACAACGCGTTGGCGATCGATATGTACGGCGATGGCAAGAACACCGAACACCCGGCTGACGCCAAGGCATTCATGGCCGCCGCCCTGAAGGATCCCAAGGCAGCTGCCGCACGCTTCGATGCAGGTCTTGAGCTCTTGAAGATCCAGCCCAACATTAATAAGCATCAACTGGGCGCGGTGGGTTACTGCTTCGGCGGCAAAGTGGTGCTCGATGCCGCCCGCCGCGGGGTAAAGCTTGATGGCGTAGTGAGCTTCCATGGCGCGCTGGTGACGCAGGAGCCCGCCAAGCCTGGGGTGATCAGGGCGAAAATTCTGGTGGAGCACGGTGACGCTGACAGCATGATCACACCAGAGCAGGTCGCGGCGTTCAAACAAGAGATGGCAGCGGCCGGGGCTGATATGAAGTTCGTCGGCATTCCTGGGGCCAAGCATGGCTTTACCAATCCGGATGCTGACCGCTTGAGCCATGGCGGGCATGGCGGGCCGGACATCGGCTATGACAAGGCGGCGGACGAGAGCTCTTGGGCGGATATGCAAGAGTTCTTCAAGGCTGCGTTTGATTGACTACCGCCGGGGCCGCTTGGCGGCCCATCGCAGGCAAGCCAGCTCCTACAGGGTGCATTGAGCCTGCGATGGGCGGCATAGCGGCCCTGACACATGACTCATCGGCTGGCACAATATTGGCCATGAACAGACTCCCCGCCTGCTGCGCCCCACTCCAGCACCACTGGCCCCTGCCCCATCCGGTCCCCGGTGCGCAGCTGGTCAGCTGTGCCTTCGACCCCGCCAAGCTTGCCGCCGATGACTTTCAGCGCGCAGGCATCGAACAGAGCGCCAGCTTGCAGCGTTCGGTGGCCAAGCGTCGGGCTGAATACCTGGCGGGCCGCGTCTGCGCGCGGGCCGCGTTGCAGCAACTGGACGGTCGCGACTATGTACCCGGCAGCCATGAAGACCGCTCTCCGATCTGGCCAACCGGCATTCATGGCTCGATCACCCACGGCAAGGGGTGGGCCGCTGCGGTGGTGGCCGCCGATGGTCGCTGCAAGGGCCTGGGTCTGGATCAGGAAAGCCTGCTGGACGATGAGCGTGCCGAGCGCCTGGCCCAGGAGATCCTGACGCCTGCCGAGCTCGAACGTCTGGACCGCAGCCAGTTTGGCCTGACTGTGACGTTGACCTTCTCGCTCAAAGAGAGCCTGTTCAAGACCCTCTATCCGTTGACCAAACAACGCTTCTACTTCGAACACGCCGAAGTGCTCGAATGGTCCGCCGACGGCCTGGCCCGGCTTCGTCTGCTCACTGACCTGTCTCCAGCCTGGCAGCAGGGGATCGAGATCGATGGGCAGTTCTGCATCAAGGATGGCCACCTGTTGAGCTTGATCAGCGTCTAGCACTCAGGACGGCGCCTGTGCCCGTGGCCAACTGAGGCTGAAACACGCACCGCCCAAGCCTTCGCTACGCCCGACCATGGCCCGCCCGCCGTGCCAGTAAATGATTCGTCGCACGATCGACAGCCCCAGGCCGTGGCCGCCCGAGGCACGCGTGCGGCTGTCGTCCAGGCGGGTGAAGGGGGTAAAAATGCGGTCCCAGAAGCCTTCGGGAATGCCTGGGCCGTCGTCTTCGACATCGATCCGGCACCGCTGCTGGCCAATCTGATAGCTCAGGCGCACCTCGGACTCGGCATGGCGCATGGCGTTGCCGACCAGGTTCTGCAAAGCGCGGTGCAGATAACGCGGTTCCGCCTCGACCCAGGCGCCCGCCCCTTCCAGCCCCTGGCATACGCCACGGCTAACGCGTACCTCGGCGCGCAGCGGCGCCAACTCGGCGATGACCCGGTCGAGCAAGGCGTCGAGGTCGACGGCCTGGAATTTCAGCGCCGGTGCGCCCTGTTCCAGGCGGGCATAGGTCAACATCTCGTCGACCAGCTTGTCGAGGTCTTGAATGTCGCTGTCCATGCCCGCCAGATGCTTGGCCCGGGCTTGTTCAGTGTTGGCGGTTTCGATCATCTCAAGGCCAAAACGCAGGCGCGCCACCGGTGTGCGCAGCTCATGCGAAACGGCACGCACCAGCTCCCGCTGCATGCTCAGCGAACGCTGCAGGTGCTCGGCCATGCCGTTGAACGCTGCCGCCAGACGCCCGACCGAGTCCGCATCGCCCGCTGGCACGCGGGTATCCAGACTGCCCTGGGCAATGCGCGTGGCGGCATTCTCCAGGCCCGAAACCCGCCGTTCCAACTGGCGCACCAGCAGGTACACGACCAAGCCGATCAGGCACAGGCCGAGGAAGGCGATAAGGATCAACAACTGCGGTGGATAGAGGTTGAGCTGATACAGCGGGCCGATTTCCAGCACCCAGGGCGAGCCAGGCAGGCCAGCAAACACCCGAATCGAGTCGCCATCCTTGCCCAGCGCCATCACCGTGTCGCCCTCCTCCACCCGCCGCCGCTGGTCGTCGTCCAGACCCACGCGCTCCAAGCGCTGCAGGGCGACGTCAAAACCAAAGCCCTTGCTCTGGCGCAGCTCAGCCAGGCGTCGCTGTTGCTCGGTGATCGGATAACGCACCAGTTCATCGGCCACCAGGTACAGCGTGGCTCGCGCCAATTGCTCGCTGACCTGCTGGACCTGCGCTTCGAGCAACACGTCTTCGCGGCCGACCCGGCGCAATACCCGCGCCGCATGCGGGCCAGTCTTCTCCACGACCACCAGGTCGCGGTAAAGACGCGCTCGCTGGCCGCCGTCGAGGGTCAATGCGCTCATCGGTCGCAGGTCCAACGGCACACCGAGCAGCCGCTCCCAGATCACCAGCGAACGCTTGCGCTCGACGTCGTTCTGCAGCGCCAGATTGTCGGCCATCAAACTGAAAGTGCCCTGGGCCAGGCGCTCGCGGTGCTGTTCGGCGCGCACCTGATTGACCAGGTGCAGGCTGAGCACGCCAAGCACCGCGACCAGCACCAGGACGGCGAGCATGCCGCCATAGATACGCAGGAATATCGAGTTCATCAGGCCTGGGCCGCCTCGCCGACGAATAGATAGCCCTTGCTGCGCAGGGTCTTGATCAGCCGCGGATGAATCGGATCATCGCCGATCTTGGGGCGAATCTTGGAAATACGCACATCGATGGAGCGGTCCTGGCCGTCGTAGCCGACGCCGCGCAGGGAGGTGAAGATCTGTTCGCGCGAGAGCACCCGCCCTGCGTGGCTGGCCAGCAGCCAGAGCAAGTCGAATTCGGCGCCGGTCAGGTCGATCGGTTGTTCGTTGAGCCAGGCCTCGCGCAGGCTGCTGTCGATCCGCAGGGCACCGAATTGCAACTCCTGGCGCTTGCCATCCAGGCTCTCGCTGCGGCGCAACAGGGCATTGATACGCGCCAGCAACAGGCGCGGGCGCACCGGTTTGCACACATAGTCGTCGGCCCCCAGGTCCAGGCCTTGGACTTGATCGAGCTCGTCGCTGCGGGCGGTGAGCATGAGAATCGGCCCGGGGTATTGGCCGCGCACCCGGCGGCAGATGCTCAGGCCATCTTCGCCGGGCAGCATCAGGTCGAGGATCACCAGGTCCGGCTGGCTGTCGAGAATACGCCGCACCGCGCGCGCGCCATCGCCTTCCACTGCCACCTCGAAACCGTTGGCCTGCAGGTATTCAGCGGTGAGCTCAGCGAGGCGCTGGTCGTCCTCGACAATCAGGATGCGGTTGCAGGGCTGGTCCATGGCCTTCCTCTGTGTTGTTTTAGTTATCTGCTGGGGGTGTTGCCTGGGCGGGGCTCATCGCGGGGCAAGCCCGCTCCCACGCTGAGATACGTTTGCGCGCGAGCCACTACAGTGTCCCTGCCGTTCACCAAAAGGCAATATCACCGACGGATACTACGTCGCGCACCACGGACTTCCAAATCTCATCCAACCCCGCGCCAACACGCCCTGGACTGAACCGTTTTTTGTGATAGGGTGCGCGCCCTAAAAAAACTCTGCCGGGGCATCAGCGCGTAGAAAAAAAGTGAAAACCTCATGGGACAAGGCCTACAGCCAATACCCACGAATCACACACAAACTACGCACAAGTTATCCACAGGCGCTCACCTTGCAAAGCCCCCGCGACCGCATTATCTTGTATCCCCATTGCAGCGAACCACTACATATTGGGTTTCGCTTGAAATCACAAACACAAGTCGGCACGCAAACTCAAGCGATTTTTCGGCCTGAACTTAGTGTGATTTGCGCAGCCAAACCGCTCCTGCGGAGGCGACCGAGGCAAGCCCGTCCTAGCGGCCTTGTTCGGGTATGGGTGTTGCAGGCATCGCCTGGTGACACCCGACAGCAACAGTTTTTGGGCCACGGCCCAGAACCTTTGACTTCGGCCAGGGAGCGGCAAGCTATTGCCCCTTATTCCTGAGTCTGTCCCGAAGTCGGTAAGCCCGAGCGGGCGGATGCACGTGCGTGTGCATCCCCGCGGGGCCACCAGGCTAGTGGATGGAACGGTGGGCGCTCAAAAGGCGCCTGAACATATAGAAACTGTGGAGACACCCACCGATGCAAACCGACACAACTCGCGAGAACCCGCAGGCCCAGGTGCCGCAGGGCGCAGATTCGAACCAGGATCTGGCTGCCACCGCACCTGGCCAACTGCGCGTGATCAAGCGCAATGGCACTGTCGTCGCCTACACCGACGACAAGATCACCGTGGCCATCACCAAGGCGTTCCTCGCAGTTGAGGGCGGCACTGCCGCCGCCTCGTCGCGCATCCACGACACCGTTGCGCGCCTGACCGAGCAGGTCACGGCTACCTTCAAGCGTCGCATGCCATCGGGCGGCACCATCCACATCGAAGAAATCCAGGACCAGGTCGAACTGGCCCTGATGCGTGCCGGCGAGCAGAAAGTTGCCCGCGACTACGTGATCTACCGCGACCAGCGCGCCAAAGAGCGTGCTACCCGCGCCAACACCGATGCCGTGGTCGAGCCGCACCCATCGATCCGCATCACCCTGGCCGACGGCAGCAAGGCGCCGCTGGACATGGCCCGCCTGAACACCATCATCAGCGAAGCCTGCGAAGGCCTGGCCGAAGTCGATGGCGAGCTGATCCAGCGCGAAACCCTGAAGAACCTGTACGACGGCGTCGCCATCAAGGACGTCAACACCGCCCTGGTGATGACCGCCCGTACCCTGGTCGAGCGTGAGCCAAACTACTCGTTCGTCACCGCTCGCCTGCTGATGGACACCCTGCGCGCCGAAGGCCTGGGCTTCCTCAGCGTCGCCGACAGCGCCACTCACCACGAGATGGCTGAGCTGTACGCCAAGGCGCTGCCGGCCTACGTGGCCAAAGGTATCGAGTTCGAGCTGCTCAACCCTGCCCTGGCCGACTTCGACCTGGAGCGTCTGGGCAAGGCGATCAACCACGAGCGTGACCAGCAGTTCACCTACCTGGGCCTGCAGACCCTGTACGACCGCTACTTCATCCACAAGGATGGCGTGCGCTTCGAGCTGCCGCAGGTGTTCTTCATGCGCGTGGCCATGGGCCTGGCGCTGGAAGAGAAAAACAAAGAAGCCCGCGCGATCGAGTTCTACAACCTGTTGTCGTCGTTCGACTACATGGCTTCGACCCCGACCCTGTTCAACGCCGGCACCCTGCGTCCACAGCTGTCGAGCTGCTACCTGACCACCGTGC
>Ga0213821_1000607_pt1 | contig 20553 bp, 20 predicted proteins | sample MC6MC0909MG_FD_179894 | JGI IMG/M metagenome (GOLD analysis project Ga0213821, IMG submission 179894) | Enriched soil aggregate microbial communities from Iowa State University, Ames, United States - MC6-MC0909-MG | ecosystem: Environmental > Terrestrial > Soil > Unclassified | place: USA: Iowa...
TGCCGGACGCGGCCCTACAGCGCCAGGTGCTGGCGGCCAATCCGGCGGCGCTGTATGGTTTCTAGTCCTTAGCGCAGCGGAGACCGCCGCATGAATCTTTCGCTACGCCACATGAAGGCCTTCACGGCCCTGGCGGCATTGCGCAGTTTCACGCGCGCGGCCGAACACTGCTGCCTGACCCAGAGCGCGTTCAGCGCATTGATATCCAATCTGGAAAGCGACCTGGGCGTGAAGCTGTTCTCGCGCAGCACGCGCAACGTCGAATTGACCGCCGAAGGCGAAGCCTTCCAGAACATCGTCGCCCACCTGCTGCCCGAGACCGAACGCGCCCTGGCCGAAATGCGTGACCACGTCGAACGGCGCAAGGGCCGCGTCGCGCTTGCCGCGCTGCCGTCGATATCGTCGGGCATTCTGCCGGGGCTCATCGCCCGCTTCAGCGCGGATTACCCGGGCATCAGCGTGCAGGTGCAGGACGTGGCCAGCACCGTGTGCATCGATATGGTCCGAAACCGCCAGGTGGACTTCGCACTGTGCGCGGCCGCCTATCCCAGCACCGACCTCGACATCGAGGTTCTGGCCCGCGACACCTTCCATTTCATCTGCCCCGCCAGCCATCCGCTGGCCACGCGGCGCCGCCTGTCGGTGCAGGACGTGCTGGACTATCCGATCATCGGATTCGAAAGCAACAGCAGCATCCGCCAGCATCTGGACGCCGCCATCTATCCTCGGCAGTGGCTGCGCTCGCATCAGGTCAACAGCCTGTCCACGGCCGCCGGCTTCATCGCGGCCGGCCTGGGCGTCACCATTGCGCCCACCCTGGCGCTCTTTCAGTTCCGGCTGGCCGGCTTGAAAGCCGTGCCCCTGACCCTGCCGATCAACGAGCGCGACATCTGCCTGGCGCGGCGCCGCGACGCCACCGATTCACTGGCCGCGCAGGCATTCCTGACGCTGCTGCGCGAACACCTGCAGCCCTCCGTGCAGGCGCTGGCCCGCACCCTCGACTGAAACGCTCCTGACGAATGCACGCCTGCGGGCGCGACGGCAGCAATGCCCCGCGCCCCGCAGGCGCATGCCCATTTCGACCTCGCGCACATTTATCGATTTTCTCGATTTTCTTATCCAAATTATCCATTCATCGACTAAGACGGCCTGTCTATCATGGGTTCACAACAGCAGAACAAACCAAGGAGACAACCTCATGAAGCGCCTTGCCCGTGTCCTCGTTGGCGGCTGCCTGTCCGCCGCCCTTGCCGCTGCCGCCCCCCTCGCCTTCGCCGAGAACTACCCCGCCAAACCCGTGCGCCTGATGGTCGGCATGGCGCCCGGCGGCTCCAACGACACCGTCGCCCGCCTGGTCGCCGCGGAACTATCGAAGACCTGGCCGCAGCCGATGATCGTCGAGAACAAGCCGGGCGCGAACAGCACCATCGCGACCGGTGAGCTGAAGCGCTCGCCGGCCGACGGCTACACGCTGATGTTGGTGATCTCCTCGCACGTCACCAACACGTTGCTGTACCCCAACCTCACCTACACGCTCAAGGACTTCGCGCCGGTCTCGCTGATCGCCGACACGCCGTTCGTGCTGGTGGCCAATCCCAAATTCGAGCCCAACACCACCAAGGACCTGATCACGCTGGCCAAGAAGAAAGAGCGCGGCATCGACTTCGGCACGCCGGGCCAGGGTTCCACGCAACACATCTCGCTGGAGCTGCTGGACCAGATGGCCGGCATCCGCATGAACCACATCCCCTACAAGGGCGGCGCGCCTGCACAGACCGATGTGATCGGCGGGATGATTCCGCTGATCTTCGCCACGCCCACGCAGAGCCTGCCCTTCATCAAGCAGAACAAGCTCAAGGCGCTGGCGGTGACCTCCAAGGAGCGCCTGCCGCAACTGCCCGACGTGCCGACGCTGGCCGAGTCCGGCGTGCCCGGCTACGAGGCCAACGTGTGGTTCGGCATCATCGCGCCCGCCGGCACGCCGCCGCAGGTCGTCGACTTCCTGCACAAGGAGATTTCTCGCGTGGTCCGCGAACCCGGAATGCAGGCGCGCCTGGACGAAATGGGCCTCAAACCACTGGATGAATCGCCCGCGCAGTTCCAGCAATTGATCGACAGCGAAAAAGTGAAGTGGGCTGGCGTCATCAAGCAAAGCAACATCAAGTTCGACTGATCCCATCCAAACCGGAGCATCCCTGCATATGCCTACCATCGAATCCGTCTCTGTCTGCATTGCCCGCGTGCCGCTTGCGAATCCCGTCACGTTCTCCACACGCCAGGTCAAGGCGCGCGAATACTGCCTGGTGCGAGTGCGCTCCACTGACGGCCAGGAGGGCCTGGGCTATTGCTACGCCGTGAACAGCGCAGGACGCCTGTTGTCCGTGGCCGTGACCGACCTGCTGGCGCCCCGCCTGGTTGGTCAGGAATCCCTACGCGTTGAAGGCCTGTGGAATGAGCTGTACCAAGAGGCGCTGCTGCTGGGCCGGGCCGGCGGCGTGATGCGCGCACTGTCCGCCATCGACACGGCGCTGTGGGACTTGAACGCACGCAGCGCCGGCGTGCCGCTCTACCAATACCTGGGCGCCACGGTGAAGGACCGCGTGCCTGCCTACGCCAGCGGCGGGTACTACCAGCCGGGCAAGACGCCGGACAAGCTGGCCGCCGAAATGGCGCAGCACGTCAAAGAAGGCTTTCGCGCCGTCAAGATGAAGGTCGGCCTGGAAAGCGTGGCTGGCGAGCGCAAGCGCATTGCCGCGGTGCGCGAGGCCATCGGCGACGACGTGCGCCTGATGCTGGACGCCAACAACGCGTGGCGCGACCTGCCCACGGCGCTGGAATACATGCGCGCGTTCGAGCCCTATCACCCCTTCTGGATCGAAGAGCCCTTCTCGCCCGACGACATCGACAATCACGTGCGGCTGGCGCGCGCCACGCCGGTCACCGTCGCCACCGGCGAAGTCGAAGCCGGCCGCTGGCGCTTCAAGGACCTGATCGCCAGCGGCGCCACCACCATCCTGCAGACCGATGCAACGGTGTGCGGCGGCATCACCGAGTGGCGCCGCATCGCGGCCACTGCGGACAGTCATGGCATCACCGTCGCGCCGCACGCGTGGCACGACGTGCACATCCACCTGGCCGCCAGCGCGCCCAATGCGACCTACGTGGAGTGGATGCCGGACGATCACATCGTCAACTTCCGCCGCCTTATCGACCGCCAGCTGCAGGCCGAGGATGGCAACCTGCTGGTGCCTTCCGAGCCCGGCCTTGCCTTCCGGTTCGACGACGATGCCATCGCCGAGTACGGCGTCGTCTATCCCGGTGAACGCGACCGCTGGCAGGTCGTGCGTTGAACACGGCCGCCCCCGCGCTGGGCCTGCTGCTGTCGGCCAAGGTCGACCGCGCGCACGGCCCGCGCCTCGATGCCCTCGCGCAGGATGCCGGCGTGCGCCTGCAACGCCATCCGGTCGAAGACGCCGACCCCGCACGTATCGACGTGGCGTTCTTTTCACGCGACCTGTACGAAGGCAGTTCGCTGCGCAAGCCCGGCCCGCTGTCCGATGCCTTCTTTCGGGTGGCGGATGCAGCACCCGGGCTGCGCTGGCTTCATGTCTGTTCGTCGGGTCAGGACCTGCCGCAGTATGCGCACACGTTGGCGCGGGGCGTCCCGGTCACGGCGTCCACCGGCGTCACCGCCGCCCCCATCGCGCAGACCGCCGCAGCCGCCATCCTGGCGCAGTCGCGCGGCTTCGACCGCTGGCTCGCGTCGCAGGCGCGGCGCGCATGGCAGCCGCTCACCGGCGACGCCCGGCCGCGGGATCTGTCGTCGATGCACGTGCTGGTGCTGGGCGCGGGCGCCATCGGCCAGGAGATCGGGCGCTTGTGCTCCGCGTTGGGCCTGCGCACGACGGCCGTTCGCCGCCGTGCCGGGGCGCTGATCGGCTTTGACGATGTCATCGACATGGCGCAGCTGGACGACGCCCTGCCCCATTGCGACTGGCTGGTGCTGGCCCTGCCATTGAATGCCGAGACCGCCGGCATCATCGATGCGCGCCGGCTGGCGCTGTTGCCGAGCAGCGCGCGCATCGTCAATGTCGCGCGCGGCGAGCTGGTCGACGAGGCCGCGCTGACGGACGCGCTGGCTGAGGGACGCCTGGCGGGCGCTTACCTCGACGCGTTTGCGGAAGAACCGTTGCCGCAGACGTCGCCGCTATGGTCGCTGCCGTCGGTGTGGATCAGCCCGCACAACAGCGCCGCGTCGCTCGGGCACGAGGACCGGGTGGTCGACTGCTTCGCGGATGAATTCCGGCGCTGGCTCGCGCGTCATGCAGGGAAGTTGGACGTCGCTGGGGCGCGCTGATTGCGCGGCCGCGTGCGCGCCGTCATTCCCGCCAGCGCGGCCGCTCCAACCAGCAGCACGGCGCTTGCCGCGAACGTGCTCTGGTAACCGCTGTGATCGAACAGCACGCCGCCCACGGTCGATCCCAACGCGATGGCCATCTGCACCACCGCCACCAGCAGCCCGCCGCCGGCTTCCGCGTCGTGCGGAAACGTCTTCGCCACCCATGCCCACCAGCCCACGGGCGCCGCCGTCGCCGTCAGGCCCCACAACGCCAGCAGCCCCACGACAGCCGGCATCCAGTGACCAAACGCGATGAGGCCCATCGCGATCGCCGCCATGAACAGAGGAATGGCGATCAGCGTCTGATAGAACCCCCGCTGCAGCACCCGGCCGATCAGCACCGTGCCGGCCAATCCGGCCACGCCGATGGCAAGCAGCACGAGCGACAACGCCGGCACCTGAATGCGCGTCACGGTCTCCAGGAACGGCCGCACATACGTAAACAGCGCGAACTGCCCCATGAAGAACAGGCTGCTGGCGGCCATGCCGATGGCGACATGACGGCGCTTGAACAGCGTGAAGACCTTGAACACGCCACCCGCGCCGGCGGCACGCGGCGCGGCGGGCATGGACGGCAGCGTCAGCCATTGCCAGGCCAGCGCCATCAGCGCCACCGGCACCAGGCACAGGAATGCGCCGCGCCAGCCGATGACCGCGCCCAGATAGGCGCCCAATGGCGCCGCCACCACGGTTGCCAGCGCGTTGCCGCCATTCAGAATCGCCAACGCGCGCGGAACTCGGGCGGGCGGCACCAGCCGGATTGCGGTCGCCGCCGACATCGACCAGAAGCCGCCGATCACCACGCCGATCAGCGCGCGGCCCGCCATGTAGACCACGTAATTGCCCGCCAGCGCCACAATGGCGCCCGACGCCCCCATGGCCGCCGTCAGGCCAAGCAGCAGCGTCTTGCGGTTCAGACTGCCCGCCAGCGCCGAGATGAACAGGCTTGTCACCACGGCGAATGCGCCGGAGATGGCGATGCCTTGTCCGGCCATGCCCTCCGTCACCTGCAGGTCCGACGCCATGGGCGTCAGCAGGCTGACGGGCAGGAACTCAGAGGCCACCAGCGCGAACGCGCACACAGATAAGGCCAGGACGGCGCTCCAGGATGCAGGCCGGGCCGGCGCGCCGCCCGCGACGTCGAGTGTCCCGGTGGCGGTTTCCATTGCAGTGCTTGTCATTGTTATGGTCCTACGCCGCCAGATGCTGGCGGAAAAACCCGTCCAGCCTGTCCCACGGAATCAGGCCCACTCGGTCATACAGATCCACGTGGCCCGCGCCAGCCACCCACACCAGTTCCTTCGGCTCGGCCGCCTTGGCGTAGGCGTCTTCGCTGAACTCCCGGGAGTGCGCCACATCGCCCGCGATGAACAGCAGCGGGCGCGGCGAGATCGACGCGATGTCGTTGAACGGATAGAAATTCACGAACCGCACTTCGCTGGTCAGCATCCGGTTCTGCGTCTGCGCCAGCGTTCGGCCGTTCGGAATAGCGATGCCGCGCGGCGTGCGATAAAACTCCCAGAATTCGCGCGTCACCGGGTCCGTGTCTGCGCTTAGCCGTGCCGGCAGGTAGTTCAGGAACTGCCCTTCACCGCTGGCGTATTCCTCATACCGCTGCGCCGCCGCCTTCGCCAGCAGCGCCTTGCGCTGGTCCAGCGTCTGGCTATGCTTGAGCCCGTTGCGCGTCACAGCCCCCATGTCGTACATGCTGACCGTCGCAATCGCCTTCAAGCGCGGATCCATCTTTGCCGCACTGATCGCAAAGCCGCCGCTGCCGCAAATGCCCAGCACGCCGATGCGCTCGCGATGCACCAGCCCGCTGGTGCCCAGGTAATCCACCGCCGCGCTGAAGGCTTCGGCGTACAGTTCCGGCGCGATCAGGTTGCGCGGCTCGCCTTCGCTCTCGCCCCAGTACGGCAGGTCGATGGCCAGCGTGACAAAGCCACGTTCGGCCAGTTTCTGCGCGTACAACATCGCGCTCTGCTCTTTCACCGCCCCCATCGGATGGCCGACGATGATTGCGCGCGCCTGGCCGTCGCGCGCCAATTCCTTCGGCGTCACCAGATTGCCGGCCACCGCCACGCGGTACTGCGTCTTGAAGGTGACGCGCAGCACGGTCACCTTGCCGCTCTTGTAGAAGTTGTCCGCGTCAGCCGGCGCGCCGGGCGCCGCCCGCGACGCGCTGCTGCCGCCTGCGCCGCCTTGCGCGCCAAAGGCAGGCGACGCCCCGGCGGAAAGCAGCCCCAGCGCGGCAATGCCGCCGGCGGCCTTGATGAAGGCGCGGCGTCCACCGTCCTCCGTCGCAGGCGTTTGATGGGCGGATGGGCTGAAATCAGTGATCTGGGTCATGGCGGGAAATCCCTTGAAAAATCAATGCCCAGATGTTGACGCAAGCCCTGCCGCCTGATTAGGGGGTGTAATCTTTATGCACCTGTGAGAAAAATTCAGCAATGGCACATCCCAAGATCAATGACCTGCAGGCCTTCCTGGCTGTCGCCCGCGACCAGAGCTTCACCAAGGCCGCGGCCAAACTGGGTCTTACCCCGTCCGCCCTCAGCCACACCATGCGCTCGCTCGAGGAACGCCTGGGCGTGCGCCTCTTGTCGCGCACCACCCGCAACGTCGCGCCCACGGACGCCGGCGAGCGACTGATGCGCGCCATCGCGCCCCTCTTCGATCAGATCGCCATCGAGGTCGACGCGCTGGGTGAACTGCGCGACAAGCCTCGCGGCACGCTTCGCGTCACTTGCACCGACGACTCCATCGAACTGTGCCTGCGGCCGATGCTGGCCGATTTTCTGAAGGACTATCCGGACATCACCCTTGAGCTGTACGTGGATTACGGCTTCACCAACGTGGTCGAAGAGCGGTTCGACGCTGGCATCCGGCTGGGCGAAGCCATCAGCAAGGACATGATCGCCGTGCGCATCGGACCGGACTGGCGGCTGATGGTGGTAGGATCGCCTGCGTACTTCGCGCGGCATCCGGCGCCCGCCACGCCGCACGACCTAACCGGACTACCCTGCGTCAACATCCGGCACCGGCCATCCGGTTCGGTCTACGCGTGGGAATTCGAGAAGAACGGCCAGGCCTTCACCGTCAAGGTCGAGGGCCAGCTGGTCTTCAACAGCATCATGCACGTGCTCAACGCGGCCGTGGACGGCATTGGTCTGGCCTACGTGCCCGAACAGCTTGTCGCGCCGTATCTGGCGGACGGACGGCTCAAGGAAGTCCTGGGCGACTGGTGCCCCACGTTCCAGGGCTTCCACCTGTATTACCCCAACAGGCGGCAGGCCTCGCCCGCCTTTTCCGCCTTTGTCGACGCGCTGAAATATCGCTGAGGTATCACCTATCGGGTCCGCCGCACGACCGCCTCGCATTAATTCGTGAATTTGGAGTCTCTGCCTTGTTCCGCAGATTTGAAAGCCAGCTCAACCCGTTCCCTTCCGAGAACGTCCCCCCGCCCCCCAAGGGATTCTTCGCGTTCCTGTGGTTCTGCACGCATGGTTCGCGCCGCTACATCGCCGCGCTGGCGATCCTGAGCGCGGCGGTTTCCATTTACGAAGCGTGGCTTTTCGCCTTCCTGGGCCAGGTCGTCGACATGCTCACCGCCTGGAAAGCCGGCGAGGCCGCGTCGGCGCACGAACGCCAGGTCCTGTGGGGCATCGCCATCGTGCTGTGCGTCAGCGTCGGCGTTGTCGCGCTACGCACGCTGATCCAGCATCAGGTCCTGGCCATCAACCTGCCGCTGCGGCTGCGCTGGGACTTTCACCGCATGATGCTGCGGCAAAGCCTGTCGTTCTTCTCGGATGAATTCGCGGGCCGCGTCACCACCAAGGTCATGCAGACCGCGCTTGCCGTGCGCGAAGTGCTGCTGACCTTCTGCGAAATCGTGCTGGGCATTGCCGTGTACTTCGTCACCATCGTCGCGCTGGCCGGCGGCTTCGACTGGCGCCTGATGCTGCCCTTCATCGGCTGGATGGCGCTCTACGGCCTGGCCATGATGTACTTCGTGCCGCGCCTGGGCAAGGTCGGCAAGGAGCAGGCGCATGCCCGTTCGTCCATGACGGGGCGCGTCACCGACGCCTACACCAACATCACCACCGTCAAGCTTTTCTCGCACACCAATCGCGAGGCCCGCTTTGCGCGCGCCGCCATGGAGGACTTCAAGGAAACCGGCTACGCCCAGATGCGTCTGGTCAGCCAGTTCGAGATCGTCAACCAGGCGCTGGTGTCGGCGCTGATCCTGGCGGCCGGCGGCTACGCGCTGTGGCTGTGGCACGGCAACGAAGTCGGCACCGGCGCAGTCGCGGCCGTGACCGCCATGGCGCTGCGCGTGAACGGCATGTCGCACTGGATCATGTGGCAGATGACCTCGCTGTTCGAGAACATCGGCACCGTGCAGGACGGCATCGCCACCCTGACCCACGTCCCGAAGGTGCAGGACGCGCCCAACGCCGCCACGCTGCACGTCACGCGGGGCGAAGTCCAGTTCGACGACGTCGACTTCAACTACAACAACGAGCGCCAGATCCTCGACGGCCTGACCCTCACCGTGCGTCCCGGCGAAAAGATCGGTCTGGTCGGCCGATCCGGCGCCGGCAAATCGACGCTCATCAACCTGCTGCTGCGCTTCTACGACGTGGAGCGCGGACACATCCGCATCGACGGCCAGGACATCTCGCAGGTTACGCAGGACAGCCTGCCCAGCGCCATCGGCATGGTCACGCAGGACACGTCGCTCCTGCACCGCTCCATCTGCGACAACATCGCCTATGGCCGCCCCGACGCCAGCCGCGAAGAGATCCGCGCCGCCGCGGCCCGCGCGCAGGCCGACGACTTCATCGAGCAGCTCAGCGACTCGCACGGCAACACGGGCTACGACACCCTCGTCGGCGAACGCGGCGTCAAGCTGTCCGGCGGACAACGCCAGCGCATCGCCATTGCCCGCGTCATGCTCAAGAACGCGCCCATCCTGCTGCTGGACGAAGCCACCAGCGCGCTGGATTCCGAAGTGGAAGCCGCCATTCAGGAGAGCCTGGACGAAGTCATGCAGGGCAAGACCGTCATCGCGATCGCCCACCGCCTGTCGACCATCGCCGCCATGGACCGGCTCATCGTTATGGACCAGGGCCGCATCATCGAACAGGGCAGCCACGCGGAACTGCTGGCGATGAACGGCGTGTACGCGCGCCTGTGGCGGCATCAGAGCGGCGGTTTCCTGGCCGAAGATCCGAGCCAGCCGGTTTGATCTCGTGGCCGGGCGCGCGCCCGGCCATTTCATTGCATGTTTCTGGAGTCCAGATGCTTGCCTACGCATCCGGCGCAGTCGCGGTGGCCGCCCTGGCGGCCAGCGTGTACATCTGCGTCAAGCGGCCCTTCCGGTTCAAGGACAACGGCGCCGGCCCGGATTACCGCCCTTCCGCGGCCGTCGCGGGCGGGCTGATGACCGTTGCCCTGTTGGCCTTCATCCTCGCGTTCACCGTCTGAATAGACAGGTTCGATGACAGGTTTGGTTGCACTTTATTAGGGACATAATAAAGACCCGATCGGATAATCCCCGCGCTATTCGAAAAGGATCTTTATTTTGAAGTTGAAAGCTGCACTCCTCGTTTCCGCATTGGCCGCTGTCGCCGTTGCTCCCGCGCATGCCGCCTCCCCGCGTTCGGTAGACGCCCGCACGTTCGACGTCGCCGGCGTCAAGACGGGCATGGACTTCGACGAAGCCCTCGCCGCCACCGCCAAGAACTTCAATGTCGGCAAGAAGGACATCCGTATTGGCTACGCGATGAACAACCCTGTCACGAACACCAAGATGCCGATGAACTTCAGCTACGACAAAGATGGCGTCAGCTTCATCGTTCATTTCGAACCGCGCGTGCCTGTCGACAAGCAACGGCCCCTGGTGGTGTCCCAGATCCGGTATGAACTGCCCTGGACCCCTGCCAACAAGGAAGCCATGGGCAAAGCCGTGGTGGAAAAATACGGCCGCCAGTCCAACTATCCCAACGACCTGAGCCTGGAGTGGTGCGCCAAGCCCAGCACGAACCCCGGCATGGGCTGCTCAACGGACATGACGCAGGCGGTATTGAAATACAGCGGCGTCAGCATCCAGATGCACGACCCGGCATGGATGAATGCGCGGATCGAGTACATGGAGCGCAGCCAGACCAGGAAGCCGAGCTTCTGACGGGTATCAGTAATTCTGAACGGGGCGCGCTTCGTTTTGACGGGGCGCCCCTTTCCCGGCGCTGGCATCCGGCCGCTGTTGCTGGATCGCTTCCAGCCTGGCCGCGGCCTCGTCTCCCTTCAGATCCGCCACACGGGCTCGCACCCTGGCATCCATGTACTGACGCGAGAAATCCTCGCCCACCTCCCAGGTGGTTCCTTTCTGCACGAAACTGAAATCGCCTTCCATCACCTGCCAGTCGGATCGCCCGATGGCCGACATCAGACGGTCGCGGAATTCCGCTTGCACGCGGCAGGACCATTTCTCCCCACCGAGCGCCTTGCAGTCCCCCACGGGATAGATACTGCGCACGCTGCGCGTATCGGTCTCGGCGGGCTGCCCCATGCGCTGGCGCTGGCGATTCATGGCCGCCAGGCGCTCCGCGCTGCGCGTGGGCGTCTCGAAGGCGGCAGCACCCCGCTCGAATGCGGCGGCCAACTGCGTCGCGCCCACAGGCTGACCAACGTCCAGCATCTTGCCGTTTTTGTCAGTCTGGCCATAGCGGACACGCACCACACGCGGATCCGCCCCGATGATCATCATCTCGCCGTCATCATTCGGCTTGAGGATGTAGGCGATTGCAGAGGACTTGCCAGCGACCGTCAGCGTCGCGCTGCAAGCGCGTGAACGATCGGCGGGAAGATAGCCAACCTCCTTGACGGCCGAGTAGGTCGCCTGGAGCAAGTCCGAAGGAGCCGGCCCGCCGGCCCAGGGATTTTTGGCTATCTGTTGGACCCGATTGGAGAACATGCTCGTCCGCAGGGTCTTTCGCACGTCGTCATCGCCGCACTGCGGCGGCGTCGCTGGCGCGAACAGATACCACGCGGCCGCGATCACGGCCGCCGCCGCGCCGCCAAGCCAGGCCCAGCTCGGGCCGGGAAAGGCCGCCTTGAGGCTTTCGTGCCGCGCACGCTTCACATATTCGTCCAGCTTGCGCTCCATCAGCGCATCCATTTCCGCCAGAGCCTGACAGCGCGTCGCATTGCCGGCGAAGGCAGCCTCGGTCACGGATAGTTCGCCGATCGCGTCCAGTTCTTCATCGGACACGATGCCTTCATCCACCAGCCATAACAAGGCCTCGCCCAGCGTGGTGAAGGACTCGCCGTTCACAGTATCCAGCCGCACCAACGCAGCGGCATGGTGATCGGGCCGAATGACGCCGTCGTCACGCAGGCGATCGAGAAGCGCGATGCAAGTCTCGGTCATGCCGGCATGACCGATGGAAGGAACGTAGGTTGGCGCAACATGGATTGATCACTCCCCGGTGGCGAAGTCGACGCACAGCGCGTCGGGCCGACATTTTTACCCGACGGCAATGGCCATCCTTATGCTTCGCTGGCTTTCAGTTGATGGAGATCACGCAGATATCAATCAAGGCAAGGCGCCGATTGAACCCGTGCGGGCCAGCTCAAATTGCAAAAGAGGCGATCACTTCGATCGCCCTTTTTATTCCGCGTCGTCCCTTCAAAATCTGAGCCGCGCGGGCAGATTCGCCACAAGCCACTCGATGAACACGCGCAGCCGATGCGTGACATGGCGGTTATGCGGGTACACCACATAAAAGGGATAAGGCTGGGGCCGCCACGGCTTCAGAATCTCGACAAGCGCGCCGCTTTGCAATGCGGGGCCCGCCGCATAGGTGAACGTCTGGACAATCCCGAGACCCGCCAGCGCCGCCGCCAGATGCGCGTTGCTTTCGTTTACGCCGACGCGATGCTCGACCTTGATCTCCGTCTTTTCCCCATCGCGCTCAAAGCGGAACGGAAAAGCGCGGCCGTTCAGCGGCGACAGGTAGCTGACCAGCTTGTGGCCGTTCTTCAACTCATCCGGATACGCAGGCGTGCCGAACTGCTTGAGGTATCCCGGCGTGGCGCAGGAGATCAGATCGGCGGTGCCGATCTGTCGCGCCACCAGCGAAGAATCGTCGAGCGGACCGCCACGGATCACGCAGTCGACGTTGTCGCTGATCAGGTTCACGGGGCGGTCCGACACCCCGAAATCGATCCGGATGTCGGGATAGCGCGTCAGAAAATCGGAGATCGCGGGGATCAGCACGTCGCTGGCGGTGGAGCCACCCACGTCGATGCGCAGGTGTCCTTTCGGCTTGCCTTGCACAGCATTGAACGACCCGTCGATGTCTTCCAGATCGCGCACGATGCGCAACGCTTTCTCGTAGTACTCGCGCCCTTCCGGCGTAACCGTGACGCGCCGCGTCGTTCGCTGAAGCAGGCGCACGCCAAGGTGCGCCTCCAGGTCCTGCACGATCTTGCTCAGCGTGGCATTGGGCATATCCAGCGAATCCGCCGCCCGCGTGAAACTGCCCGCCTCCACCACGCGGGCAAAGCCGCGAATCGCTGTCAATTGATCCATGCCGACGACTCCTTGGGATAACGGGATTATCCACAAACATGCATAGTCGTTTCAATCTTTCCGGGTTTATTGGCCCGATCCGCACGCTGGGTCGGGGCGGGCCGGCTCCCGAGTCAGCCCGCCAAGGACGGTTCGATCACCTGGCGGCGCAGGTGCCGCTGGGCCGCCTGGGCGAGCCGCAGGAGATCGGCAAGGCAGTGGTGTTCCTGGCTTCGGAGGCGTCCAGCTTCGTCATGGGACTGAACTGTTTGTGGATGGGGGATGGCGCAGGTGTGAGTCATGCCCATGTGACGAAAGGCGCGTGCACCGCGAACAAGGCAATGAGAGCCGCGTTCTAGACCGACTCCTCAAGCATGGCGACGTCGAGTGGAACAAGGCAGCTAATATTTTTGTTCTTTCAAGCTGAAAAGGCCAAAATACTGGCACTTTTTATCAGCCGCACCTGCGCAAGCCTGCGCGTCAACAAGATCGGATGGCTGAGGCTTTTCGTCTCGCGCAGAACTGACCCAAACGGGCGCATTCAACACAAACAGGGAATCGACGACGCCTGGCGGCGGGCTGAATGCCCGAAACTTCATCGTTGGATTCAAGTTCCAGGCCGGAACTTTATGGACATAAGCAGTGGAGCGGGTGAAGGGAATCGAACCCTCGTATGAAGCTTGGGAAGCTGCCGTTCTACCATTGAACTACACCCGCTCGGGTGTCGTGCCGCAGCCGTGGGCCGGGCAGAGCCGCGATTATAGCGCGGCTTTTTTCGGTCGGGGCGGGTCAAAAAAGCCCGCCCCTTCGACCAAAGAATCGCCGATATCAATTCGCCGTGATGTTGGCGGCCTTGACCACCTTGCCCCAGCGGTCCAGCTCGGTCTGCGTGTAAGCGCCCAATTCCTTCGGGCCCATGAAGATCGCCTCGGCGCCCTGCTCGGCCGCCTTCTTGCGAAACTCGTCGGTCTTCATGATCTTCTGGATTTCGCCCGCGATCTTGTCGACGACCGGCGCGGGCGTGTCCTTCGGCGCGTACATGGCGAACCACGACGAGACAATCAGATCGGGGTAGCCGGCTTCGGCGGCCGTGGGCACGTCGGGCAGCGACGGCAGGCGGGCGTTGCCCGTGACCGCCAGCGCGCGCAGCTTGCCTGCGGCGATCTGGCCCAGGAGCGGCGGCGGCGTGGTGATCGTCATGTCGACGGCGCCGCCCAGCAGGTCATTCAGCGCGGGGCCGGTGCCCTTGTACGGAATGTGCGTGATCTGCGTGCCGGCCATCTGGTTGAGCAGTTCGGTGGCGACCTGCTGCAGCGAGCCGTTGCCCGACGACGCGTAATTCAGCTTGCCCGGGTTGGCCTTGGCGTACGCGACCAGTTCCTTCAAGGACTTGATGGGCAGGTCGGGACGCACGACCACGACTTGCGGCGCGGACAGCACGTTGGCGACCGGGGCGAAGTCCTTGATGGGATCCCAGCCGGCGGCGGGCGTCACGTGCGGGGTGATGACCTGAAAGCCCGAATATTGCAGCAGCAGCGTGTAGCCGTCCGGCTTGGCGCGGGCCACGGCCTGCGCGGCGATGCCGCCCGAGGCGCCCGGCTTGTTCTCGACGACGACACTCTGGCCCAGCGCTGCGCCCAGAGGCTGCGCGATCAGGCGGGCGGCGATGTCGGTGGTGCCGCCGGGCGCGGCGGACACGATCAGCGTAACGGGACGGTTGGGGAAATCGGCCTGTGCGCTGGCGGCGCCGGCGGCGGTGATCAGGGCGAAGGCGGCGCTGACGCGCAGTGCGGTGGGCAGGCGGAAAGAGGCCATGCGTTGTCTCCTGGGTATTGTTTTATCTGTGGGTGGTTCGGGTACAGCAGGTACTGCTGGGAAAAGACCAATCAATCAGGCATCGGCCGGAAACCGTTCGGCCAGCCACGCGGGCGGCGCATGCAGTGCCAACCTCGGGCCCGCCTGCAACAGCGCGTTGGAAAGATCGCGCTGGACCAGTCCGGGCAGGCCGCGCACGATGGCCAGCAGCGGCTCCAGCGACACGCCCGTCTCCACGCCCATGCAGGCAAACATGTGGACCAGCTCTTCGGTGTTGACGTTGCCGCTGGCGCCCGGCGCGTAAGGGCATCCGCCCAGGCCGCCGGCAGCGGCATCAAAGCGCGTGATGCCGGTCTGCCAGGCCGCGATGGCATTGGCCAGCGCCATGCCGCGCGTGTTGTGCAAATGAACCGTCAGCGCCGTGGCCGGCAGGCGCGCAGCCGCCTGTTCGCACAACGTGGCCACTTGCGTTGGAAACGCCATGCCCGTCGTGTCGCACAGCGTGATGCCGGCAGCGCCCGCATCGACCAGGCGCGCGACCAGATCCAGCACCGTGTCCGCAGGCACATCGCCATCGAACGGACAGCCGAACGCGGTCGACAAGGACACGTTGCACGGCGTGCCGGCCTCTGCCGCAGCAGCCAGCACCTGAGACAGCTCGGCAAACGACTGGTCGCGCGTCATGCGCAGGTTGGCGCGGTTGTGCGTCTCGCTGCACGACATGACGAGGTTCATTTCGTCGGTGCCAGCCTCCAGCGCGCGTTCCAGCCCGCGCACGTTCGGGACCAGCGCGGTATAGATCACGCCGGGACGGCGGCGGATGCGGCGCATGACGTCGACGGCGTCGGCCAGCGCGGGAATGGCTTTGGGAGACGTGAAGCTGGTGACCTCGATGCGGGCGAAACCGCAGTCGGACAACGCATCCACGAAGACGACCTTGTCGTCCGTGGGCACCATGGTCTTCTCGATCTGCAGGCCGTCGCGCGGCCCGACCTCGTTGATCTCGATGCGGGCGGGTCCGTGGTTCATGCGATCACTCCCTTGGCGCGCAACGCGGCGCGCTGTTCTTCGGTCAGGCCTGCGGACGCCAGCACAGTGTCGGTGTGTTCGCCCAGGGTCGGCGCGCGTTCGCGCACCGCGCCGGGGTTGGACGACAGGTACGGGAACACAGCAGGCATTTCCACCTGCACGCCCGCGGCGGATTCCATCGACGTGATGGCGTTGCGGGCGCGGTAATGCGGATCCTTGGCGATGTCGGCGATGGAATAGATGCGGCCGGCGGGCACGCCCGCTTCCAGCATCGCGGCCAGCACGTCGTCGATGCGGCGTTCCTGCGTCCAGGCGCCGATGGCGGCGTCGATCTCTTGAACGCGGCGCGCGCGGCCGTCGTTGTGCGCCAGCGCCGGGTCCTGACCCAGGTCGTCGCGGCCGATGCGGGCCATCAGGCGGGTGTAGATGGCGTCGCCGTTGCCCGCGATGAGCACATAGCCGTCCTGGCACGGGTAGGCGTTGGACGGCGCGATGCCGGGCAGCGACGCGCCGGCGGGCTCACGCACCGCGCCGAACACCGAATACTCGGGCAGCAGGCTCTCGCTGAGGTTGAAAAGGCTTTCGTACAGCGCGGTGTCGATCACCTGCCCCACGCCGCCGCGCGCATCGCGCTGATACAGCGCCAGCATCACGCCCAGCGCGCCATGCAGGCCGGCGATGGTGTCGCCCAGCGACAGCCCGGCGCGCACCGGCGCGCGGCCCGGCTCGCCATTCAGGTAGCGCAGGCCCGCCATGGCTTCGCCGATCGCGGCAAAGCCCGGTTCGCGCGCTTTGGGGCCGGTCTGGCCGTAGCCCGAGATGCGCAACATGATCAGGCGAGGATTCAGCTCGTGCAGGGCTTCCCACGACAAGCCCCATTTTTCCAGCGTGCCGGGACGGAAATTCTCGATCAGCACGTCGGCCTCGCGCGCCAGCATGCGCACGATGTCCTGGCCTTCCTGCTGGCGCAGGTCCACGCAGACCGACTGCTTGTTGCGCGACTGCGCCTCCCACCACACCGAGGTGCCCTCGTGCAGCAGACGCCATTTGCGCAGCGGATCGCCCTGACCCGGCGGCTCGATCTTGATGACCTGCGCGCCAAAATCCGCCAGAGTTTTGGCCGCGAAAGGCCCCGCGATGAGTTGTCCCAGTTCCAGCACACGAATGCCGGCAAGAATCTGCCCTGCCATATCGCCTCCCAGGCGCGTCTTACGGTAGTGATGGAAGGCAGTGTGCGCGCAAAGCGCCGGGGAGCGAAATGGACAATCGGGGAAAGGGGCATTCCCGGAACGAGAAACCCCGGGCTAACCCTCAGTCCTCGCCGCGCAGATGGGCCAGCAGCAGACGCGCGGCCACGGTCAGGGTGTCGGCGCCGCGTACGCCCAGCAGCAGCCAGCGGCGCGCCCACTCGTCGGTCAGCGGGATCAGACGGATGGGCATCGACCGCGCGTGCGGCTCGGCAGCGATGCGCGGCAGGATGCCCACGCCGCGCGTGGCCGCCACCATGCGGCAGATGGCGTCAAAGCTGCGCACCTGGATGCGCAGCCGCATCGCCCGGCCCATGCGGCCGCTTTCTTCGGATAGCCGGGTCGCCAGCGACGTCGCGGGCGGCAGGCCGACGTAGTCGTAGGCGAGCGTGTCCGCAAAGGCGACCTGCGGCTCGGCGGCAAGCGGATGGCGCTGCGGCACGATCAGCACCAGTTCGTCCAGGCGATAGGGAAAGGTAGTGAGGCCGTCTGCGGGCGTGCGGTCGGCAAAGACGCCGATGTCCGCGCGGTTCTCCAGCACGGCGGTGACGATGTCGCTGCTGTTCTGCTCTTCCAGGTCGATGCGCACGGCGGGGTGCTCGTCCATGAAGGCGGCCAGGTCCTCGGGCAGGAACTGGGTCAGCGAAGACGTGTTGGCGGCGATGCGCACCTGCCCTCGCACGCCCTGCGCGAAGTCGGACAGCGCACCGGCCATCTGCTCCACCTCCTGCAGCACCCGCAGCGCGTGCACCAGGCACGCCTGCCCCGCGTCGGTGAGCTCCACGCCGGCGGCATTGCGAAACAGCAGCGGCGAACCCAGCGCGGCTTCCAGGTCCGAGATCCGCTTGCTGGCCGCGCCCACCGCCAGGTGTGACTGGCGCGCGCCGGCCGAGATGCTTCCCTGGCGCGCCACGGAGACAAACAGGGCAAGTGTGACGAGGTCGATCCGGGCAAAGTTCATGAAAAGAGTCTACGGCGCAGGGAAACCGGGCTGAAACTATAGCCGCAGGCGACCGGGATAAATGTGTCCCTGTTTTAGTCCCTATGACCGGCTCCGCGCGGGCAGACCTGCCACTACAATCCCGCCTATGAATACGAACAACCCCACGAACAACGCCACGAACACCCCTGCGGACACCCACGCAGACGCGCCCGCCAAGCCGGCCGTGAGTCCTTCCGCCACGCCCGCCGCCGACGCCGCGCCCGCCTCCGTTTCCCCGGAAACCCAGGCCGCGCTGGCCAGCGCCGCGTATGCGCCCAACAGCCCGGGCGCCGCCCACATCCGCAGCTTCGTCCATCGCCGCGGCCACATCACGCAAGGCCAGCTGGCCGCGCTGGAGCGCCTGATGGGCCAATGGTCCATCCCCTACGCCCCCCGCCGCCTGGATCCGGCCGCCGCCTTCGGACGGCAGGCCCCGACGGTGCTGGAAATCGGCTTCGGCATGGGCGAAACCACCGAGAAGATCGCGCTGGCCCGGCCGGGCGACAACTTCCTGGGCGTCGAAGTGTTCAACGCTGGTGTCGGATCACTGCTGCGCCGCATCGAAGACTCCAGCATCCAGAACCTGCGCATCATCCAGCACGACGCCGTGGAAGTGGTGCGCGACATGATCGCCCCCGACTCCCTGGCCGGCGTGCACATCTACTTTCCGGATCCGTGGCCCAAGAAGCGCCATCACAAGCGCCGCCTGATCCAGCCTACGTTCATTTCGCTGCTGGCCAGCCGCATCGCGCCCGGCGGCTACATCCACTGCGCCACCGATTGGGAAGACTACGCGGTGCAGATGCTGGAAGTGCTGAGCGGCGAGCCGCTACTGAAGAACACCGTCGACGGCGGCTACGCGCCGCGCCCCGATTACCGCCCCCTCACCAAATTCGAGACACGCGGCCTGCGCCTGGGCCACGGCGTCTGGGACCTGATCTTCAAGCGAGCCGCCTGATGCTGTATCCGCCGATCGAACCCTACCGCCAAGGCATGCTGGACACCGGAGACGGACACCAGATCTATTGGGAAATGTGCGGCAACCCCAATGGCAAGCCCGCCGTCTTCCTGCATGGGGGACCCGGCAGCGGCTGCTCGCCCGTGCACCGGCAGTTGTTCGATCCGCAACGCTACAACGTGCTGCTTTTTGATCAGCGCGGCTGCGGCCGCTCGCATCCCCACGCCAGTCTGGACAACAACACCACGTGGCATCTGGTCGCCGACATCGAGCGCCTGCGCACCGAAGTCATGGGCGCCGAGAAGTGGCTGGTGTTTGGCGGGTCCTGGGGGTCGACGCTGGCGCTGGCCTATTCCGAGACGCACCCGGCGCACACCAGCGAACTCGTGCTGCGCGGCATCTTCGGCCTGCGCCGCGCCGAGATCCAATGGTTCTACCAGGAAGGCGCGTCGTGGCTGTTTCCCGACCGCTGGGAAGAGTATCTGGCGCCGATCCCCGAGGCCGAGCGCGGCGATCTGGTCACCGCGTACCACAAGCGCCTGACGGGCGACGATCCCGCCGAGCAACTGCGCGCCGCCAAGGCCTGGAGCAAATGGGAAGACAGCACCATCACGCTCTTGCCCAGCCCGCGTCATCAGCAAAGCCATGCCGCGGACCGCGCGGCGCTGGCCTTTGCGCGCATCGAGAACCACTATTTCTTCAACGCCGGCTTCATGGAAGAAGGCCAGTTGATCCGCGACGCGCAGAAGCTGCGCGGCATCCCCGGCACCATCGTGCAGGGCCGCTACGACGTCTGCACGCCCGCGCGCACCGCGTGGGACCTGCACCGCGCGTGGCCGGAAGCGCAGTTTCACCTGGTGCCCGATGCCGGCCACGCCTTCGACGAACCCGGCACGCTGGCGCGCCTGATCGCCGCCACCGACGCCTACGCCAAACAGTGAGGAGTCCTGACATGCACATCACCCTGAACGGAGACGCCCGCGAGTTCCCGCTGGACACCACGGTCAACGAATTGCTCGAAACGTTGGGCTATGCGGGCAAGCGCGTGGCCGTCGAACGCAACGGCGAAATCGTGCCCAAAAGCCAGCACGCGCAGACGGCGCTGTCTGACGGCGACCAGATCGAGATCGTGGTCGCAGTGGGCGGCGGCTGAATTACGGTCCCGCAGCGCTCCGGCGCCGCATCGCGACACCCCCTTGAAGGCCGCTGACACCCAGCGGCCTTTTTACATGCCGTCCCACGCACGAGGAGGCTTACGCCCCCAGATACCAACGTGCTGCGAAGGTGCCAGCATTGTTGCGTAGTCTGGCAAAAGGCTAGCAACCTGTTACACCACAACCCCTCGTCGTAGGGCAAATGAGCGAGTCATAATCGTTTCTATCGCGCCGCCTTCAACCTGGCAGGCGCCTTCGAGAGCACAGGTTTTCTCACCGCAATATCGATAAAGGAAACGCTATGGGTCTGCTCAATTTCATCAAGGACGTTGGAGAAAAGCTCTTCGGCGCCAGCGAGGCCAAGGCCGCGACGGCAGAGGAATTGAAGAAA
>Ga0213821_1000608_pt1 | contig 20534 bp, 15 predicted proteins | sample MC6MC0909MG_FD_179894 | JGI IMG/M metagenome (GOLD analysis project Ga0213821, IMG submission 179894) | Enriched soil aggregate microbial communities from Iowa State University, Ames, United States - MC6-MC0909-MG | ecosystem: Environmental > Terrestrial > Soil > Unclassified | place: USA: Iowa...
ATGAAGGGTTATCCTATAATCATTCGATTGTTGCCTTTGACCAAGAAAAACCTATTGCCATTGTAGTAAATGGAGTCCGTATGATTGATGGGAAGAAAACTGCTTGGAATGGCGGGACGGGAATTGCCATTGACTATCGGGGAAAAGGTGTTTCGAAATTGTTAATGGAGGAAGTCTTTAACATCTATCTTGAGGAAAATATCGAAAAGGCAACCCTTGAAGCGATAAAGGAAAATGAGCGAGCCATACGCTTATACAAAGGGTTTGGTTATGAAATCATTGATACCCTAGTTTATTTAAGTGGTACCACTGAAACTAATATTCCTGAACACACTATGTTCCAAACCAAGTCCATTCGTCCTGAGCAGCTTGCAAATTACCCTTTTTATCAAGAAAATGTCCCTTGGCAATGTCAGTGGCAAAGTGCAAAGTCAGGTGAAGCGCAAATTTATTCAGATGAGGCTGGCCAACCAATAGGGTATACATTATTTAAAAAAGTTTGGAATCAAGAGGGCATTTTGGAGAAGGTATTTTTATTTCAATGTAAATTGTTAATTGAAGTATCTGAAGAAATCATGCAAGCTGTTTTCTCTTCAATTACTGGAGGGGAAAGTTGTCCAATTAATGTTATAACGATAAACGCATCTCTATCAAACCCAGTCATTCAATACTTAATGAACCATGGGTTTAAGGTAACTACTAAACAGGTTCAAATGGAGAGAAAAATCTAAATAAAAGCCAGCTCCATCTAATAAAAAGGGAGCTGGCTTTTATAAGCAATAAACTATCAAAAAATTATATTGACACCGTTAGTTTTTTCGTAAGATAACAATATTTACACGCCTATTTGTTTGTTTATGTTCTTCTGTGTCATTTGGATACAGTGGTTGAAATTCTCCATATCCAACAAATTGCAGCCGATTTTTAGCAATATCTTTTGATTCAAAATAATGAAGGACGCTAACAGCTCTAGCAGAAGAAAGTTCCCAGTTTGATGCAAACTTCGCAGTTTTAATGGGAACATTATCCGTATGGCCCTCAATGCTAATGGGATTTGACACGGTATTCATTAACCCTACAAACGCATCTAACATTTTTAAAGAACTCTCTTTCAAATCTGCGCTACCAGTATCAAATAGAATGATATCTTTTAAGGAAATCTCAACCCCGCGTTTTGTATCAGTTAGAGTAATCACGGTTTCCAAGTGGTTGTCAATTATATACTTATTTAATTGCTCCATTAACTGATTGAGTTCTATTTCTTCTTTACTTATTCCAGGATCAGGTTCTTGAACAGGAGCTGGTGCGTCTGGCTGTTTAACGGGAGTAGTAAGTGTGAGACCTGCTTCCTTACTGTCAATTTTTGTACCAGTTAATTCAGATTTGAAAGCTTCCATAATTGATTGGTATTTTTCCTTATCAATATTACTTGATGCAAATAAAACAATAAATAACGCCAGTAACAGTGTCAGGATGTCTGCATATGGTATTAACCAAGATTCGTTAATATGCTCTTCATTCTCTTCTTGAAATCTTTCACGCCGATTTTTCATGGATTTCTTCCTCAATTTTCTCCTCATACTTTTTCCGTTCTTTTGGTGATATATATACGGTTAGTTTTTTCTCTAAAGAACTAGGAGAAATCCCTTGATAAATGGCCAATAAGCCATCTATCACCAAAAGCTTTATTTCTTGTTCTTTTTTTGATAGTCGTTTTAATTTATTTGCTATTGGGTGCCACAACACATATCCTGAAAAAATACCGAGTAATGTTGCAATAAACGCAGCTGAAATCGAATGCCCTATTTTATCCACATCAGTAATATTCCCTAGCGATGCAACAAGTCCAATAACAGCACCAAGTACACCCAATGTAGGTGCATAAGTACCTGCTTGGGTAAATATAAGTGCACCTGTTTTGTGGCGCATGTCAATCGCTGCTACCTCATCTAATAATACTTCTTCAATGAAGCCAACCTCATACCCGTCAATAATCAATTCGAGCCCTTTTTTGAAAAAGGGATCTTTTGTATTAGTTGAAATTTCCTCAAGCGCAAGAATGCCTTCTTTTTTCGCAATTTCCGCACAGGCGACTAATTTTGAAATTTGTTCAGCTTTTGATGGTAGTCTTGGTTCAAAAAAGGCGATTTTTAATAATTTAGGAAATTGTTTAATTTCACTAAATGGGAAAGCAACCATTATTGCAGCAGCTGTGCCTCCGAAAATAATTAGGTATGCTGCTGGGTTATATAATGCTGCTAGTGATGCTCCCTTTAAAATCATCCCGAACCCAATTGCTAATAGTGCTATCAAAATCCCGATAATACTTGACATCATTTTCTCCTTTTAATGTATTTAAAAATGTTTGATAATGTAATTGTACGTCAATAGGCAAAATCCGACAATAACGTTTTTTGATAGATGCATTTAATTTTGAAAAAAATTTTATGATATCAATCAAAAATAATTAATTGAATATTTAGATAATGATATAATTTTATCAAAAGATAGACAAATAATGAAACATTTTCTTGAGAGTGGTTAAGGACTAGGAGGTAGTCAAGATCTACAAATAGAATTTTTTATTAAGATTATATTAATTTGACGTTAATCTATTTATCCGGTAATTTTAAACTAACAAACTACTTTTTAAAACATGGCTTTGTTAAAGCTCATTGTTGATTTTGCTAACGATGTTGATTGGAGCGGAAATCAACAGGCAACTTTAACACAGCCTAAACATAAAAAAACCTTTTGATCAAATAGGTACCAAAGAGGAAATAGCAGGTGATGAACATGCAAGAAAATAGTTTAATAAAGTTAAGCCAAATCATTTATGACTATTGTGGATTGCGGTATGAGGACAGACTTCCTATATTAAATGAAAAAATTTCAAAGCGGTTATTGGAACTTGGTCTATCCCACTGGGAATATTGTCAGCACTTGAAAATGTCACCTTCAGAATGGGATGTTCTGGTTGAATTATTAACAATTAATGAAACATATTTCTTTCGGGAAGAAAATCAATTAAACGAGTGTTGTTCATATCTCGTGTCTCTTATGAAAAGAGAAAATATGAATCGTCCAATACGAATATGGAGTGCAGCCTGTTCAAGTGGAGAGGAACCATATTCCTTAGCTATGTTGATCCAGGAAACAGGGATTTTTCAACCTGGTTCAGTAGAAATTATTGCAACGGATATTAACAAAAAGGTTCTAAAGAAAGCTGAGAAGGGATGGTATCATCATGGGTCGTTTGCATTCCGAAGAACGCCTGAATATTTCTTGGGTAAATATTTCATAAACGAAGCAGAGGGATACCAAATTAAGCCGACTATTCAAAAAATGGTTCAATTTCATTATTATAATCTCCTAGAACAAAATAAAATATCACAAATAGGTGTGGTTGATATTATTTTTTGCCGAAATGTTTTGATATATTTTGATTACGAGACGACTAAGCGTGTCATTCGAAATTTACATCAAAATTTAGCAACTGGCGGATATTTGTTTCTTGGACATGCTGAATCAATTACGGATATGACCTTGGGATTTAAAAAAGTGGACTCAGATACAACTTTTTATTATCGAAAGGAATCTGAATAAAAATGAAACAGTATAGTGTATTAGTAGTTGATGATTCTGCCTTTATGAGAAGGGCTATTAGCCATATGCTGGAAGAGGACCCGCAATTTCATGTGATAGGTATTGCGAGGAATGGTATAGAAGCGGTAGAAAAGGTTAAACGATTAAAGCCTGATCTTGTCACCATGGATGTGGAAATGCCGAAAATGAATGGATTGAAGGCATTGGAAGAGATTATGCAAACAACCCCGGTTTCTGTGGTAATGTTAAGCTCTCGAACAGGAGAAGGGGCCAAAGAAACCTTATATGCACTAGAGCTAGGTGCAGTTGATTTCTTTTTAAAAGAAAATCTAATCAGGGCTCATGATAGTCTAGACCATAGTCAAGACTTTTTACTAAGATTAAAAGGGATAGTAGAAGCAAAACTACCACGTAAACCAAATAAGATTCACCCGAAACGAAACGAAGTAAGAAAAATTATTCGCAAGAGTACCGACCTTATTTTTATTGGTTGTTCAACTGGGGGCCCTTCTGCGCTACAAACCATTCTCCCTCGTTTTCCAGCGGATTTACCTGTGCCAATTGTCGTTGCTCAACATATGCCACCTGGCTTTACAAAACCATTGGCTGAGAGATTTAATAGCTTGTGTCAACTGAATGTAATAGAAGCACAAAATGGTCAAGAAATGCAGGTAGGGACAATTTATATTGCACCTTCAGGCTATCAAACTAGGTTCGAAAAAAAAGCCGATGGCACTGTAATATTTAAAGTAGATAATGACGAAACGGTGGATGCTTTATACAAACCATGCATTGACATAACACTTCAGTCAGCAGCGCCCATATTCACTGACCGTTTATTATCTGTAATTTTAACGGGTATGGGAGTAGACGGGATGCAAGGATGTGGCATCGTTAAAAAATATCGTGGAAATGTGTTTGTGGAAGCAGAAGATACCTGTATCGTGTATGGAATGCCCAAAGCGGTCTTAGAAGCAGGGTACGCAGATGGACAATATGTGTTATCACAAATGTATCAAGAAATAATGGCGTTACTATAGACACTTAAAGTTGATAAAAAAACATCAAAAAAATTCAAAATAACTTATGCTGGAAGCTTAAAATTATTTTGAATTACGCTAAAAGTGTTTAGGGTTCCATAAGGAGTAAACGATAATAATTAATATGTCCATTTGATCCTAGTAGTCACAAAATATTCGTTAAAACATTGATTATAATTTTGTTTGTCACTAAAAAATCGCATGACGTAAGCTATACTATGAGTTATAATGGAAAGTAATTGTAATGAAATAACAAATGGAAGGGAGGAAGATGTTTGGATATCACTCAATTTCCTATCAAAATAAATCAAACAAATTCTTCTGAAGGAGGAAAAGGAAAGACACCCTCTTCAGCCGAAGATTTAGCCAGCTCTTTTGATCAGATTTTAGCTATGTTTAATTTTGGCGATAAATCAAAAGATTTAGAGAGTCCATTAGGATCTTCAATGCAAAACGTTTTAGTCAAAGATGAAGAAGACAAGATGCCTCCAATAACGCTCAATGATGAAGACTGGCATCAAATAGACGCCATTTTAACTGCGTTGATTGCTGGTATCCAGCAAATATCAAATATAAATGCAAACGAGTCAGTTCAACCTTATGAGTTTAATATGTTGAGTCAGCTCCATTTGGTCCCAACCGATCAAACTAAGTCAATCTCTCAGTTTTTACAAGACATGAAAGGATTGAATCAAACATCCACTTTGGACACCAATGAGCTGATTCAAGGATTTGCCCAGTTATTTTCGGAATTGGAATTACTTGATCAGCAAAAAACATTTGAAATTCCTAATTATATTAAGGATAAAATCCAATTTTTTTTGGATGAAATGAATCCTGAAAATAACCTTGATAGCTCACCACTAATCAAAACTGAATCGTTAATTAGTGATAAAAAACAAGAACTTAGTATGGTTAAGCCTTTGCTAAGTTTAGATAAAAATCAAGTAATGGCATCATTTTTAACAGAAACTCAAATGAATAACAAAGGGAACAGTAATTTCATACCAGATCCTAAAACTTTCCCTATGGAAGATCTTACAAATATCAATGGGCAGATGTTATTGAGAAATCATATGGTTCAGATTCCCGAAGGTTCCATTACCCTTAAGAATGAATCGTCGTTCCCGGTACTGCACGTTTCAGAATTTGCACCCGAAGTGAGTAAATGGATCAGCGAGAATTTGAGAATAACAAATGGTTTGTCTGGAAGTTCAGAGGTTAAATTCTCTTTATTTCCTGAACATTTAGGCCATATTGAGATAAAAATAAATTCCTATCAGGGACTTATATCAGCACAAATTCTAACGGACACATCTATGGCGAAAGAAGCTTTAGAAGGTCAGCTGCAGCAGTTGAAACAGTCCTTGTTGCAACATGGCATCGCCGTTCAAAAACTTGATATCATACAGCAAACACCGGTTACTGCGGATATATATCAAGCAAATCTATCCTTTTTTCAAGGTGATTCCAGTTCATCCCACAAACAACGAACAACACCGGAACAAGAACATGCAAAAAAGCAGGAAGATCATGATCAAAATGATTTAGAGACAGAGCCGTTAACTTTTACATACGGAGGGGCCACTCCAAAGATCGCCTCTACTATCGATTTCACGGCTTAGAAAGGAGTCAAAATGAATGAACAATTGGGTGGATGTCACCACTGTATCAAACAATAATTCCGTATTTAATAATACCAAGACTCATGAAGAAAAAAGCATTCTGGGGAAAGATGATTTTCTACGGATTCTTATAACACAACTAGCACATCAAGATCCTTCTAGTCCACTTCAGGATAAAGATTTTATTGCGCAAATGGCAACTTTTAGTTCTTTAGAACAAATCACAAATTTAAATTCCAGTTTTGGGAAGTTTGCCAGGGGTCAAATCAATCAGTATACTGCTGCGATTGGTAAAGAAATTAGCTGGACACCAGAAGGTGAAACATCTCCAGTTACCGGTGTGGTAACCGGTGTATCTAGCCAAGATGGAAACTACTTTTATCTGGTTGGGAATAAAAAAGTTCCTAGCTACCTAGTGACTGAAATCAAGGAAGTCACACCTGAATCGAAATAACGCTATCAAAAATAAGAAAATAGGGAGGAAAAAAATATGTTAAAGTCACTTTACTCTGGTATTTCGGGAATGAAAGGGTTTCAAACAAAACTTGATGTAATTGGTAATAATGTTGCCAATGTCAATACAATAGGATTCAAGAAAAGTCGTGTTATATTTCAAGATATTATAAGTCAAAATATTGCTGGAGCGACTGCTCCTACTGGCCAGCTGGGCGGGGTAAATCCAAAGCAAATTGGTCTTGGATCAAAAATCGCTTCCATAGATACAGTTCATACACCAGGAAGTCCTATGACAACTTACATTGGCACCGACTTAGCCATCGATGGAGATGCATTTTTTGTTGTTACTCCTGAAGATCCAAGTTTAGGTGGTACGAGCTACTTAACAAAGGCTGGGAATTTTACACGAGATGCAAATGGAGATCTAGTCAACTCCAATGGATTTTATGTGTCAGGAGTTTATGAGGATGGACTTGGAAACATGCAACAAGTCAAAATTAATATCACAAATGATGAAGTTAATGATAAGAAATTCACTTCATATTCAATCGATGCTAACGGTTATATTAACGTTGTAGATGAAGATGGAAAAAGTGGGAAATTAGCAATGGATTCCACTGGTAAATATTATTTGAACGATTCGCCAACAGCTAATCAAAATGAAAATATTTCCTTGACTACAGCTGTCGTTCCCAACCCTGGAGGTTTAAACAAGACTGGGAATACAATGTTTGAGGAAACTGGTAATTCAGGTATAGCTGATATTGGCCGAGTAGAAGACAATAATGGAGGTCAGTTTATCGCCGGTGTCCTTGAGATGTCTAACGTTGATTTAACAGAAGAATTTACCGAGATGATTGTTGCACAACGCGGCTTCCAAGCTAATGCTAGAACAATTACAACTTCGGACTCAATTTTGGAAGAAGTTGTAAATCTGAAACGATAGGACTAGTATAGGTTGGAAATCGTTTATCGAATAAATTTAAACAAAAATAGTTTTATTAACTCAGGGAAGAGTTAGGGGGATGCCCTTTGGCGGAAATATTATCGCAACAAGAAATCGATGCCCTTTTATCAGCCTTACATAATGGCGAATTGCAAGCATCTGACGTAACAGAGAAGAAAGAAAAAGTAAAAGTATATGATTTCAAACGGGCGATGCGGTATTCCAAAGAGCAGCTAAGAAGTATTACGAGAATACATGAGAATTTTACCCGTTTATTGACATCTTATCTTTCAGCTCAACTTAGGACGTTCGTTCAAATTGAAATCGATTTGGTAGATCAAGTGAACTATCAAGAATTTATCGCGTCCATCCCCTCGCGAACGATTTTGAATGTTTTTGAAGTGAAGCCGATGGATGAAAAAATGGTCATGGAAATCAACCCTCAAGTGGCTTATGCTATTTTAGAACGTTTGCTAGGTGGGCAAGGGGATCCATCAACTCGGAGCGGAACATTAACAGAAATTGAGACAGTGCTCATCCAAAAGATTTTTACTCGAGCGTTTGAAATGTATAAAGAGGCATGGAAAACTATTGAAAATATAAATGTGAAATGGGAAGCGATAGAATCCAATCCGCAATTTATTCAAATCGCATCTCCAAATGAAACCGTGATTATCATTGCTCTGCGTACTACTATAGGAGATATTACAGGTCGAATGACGCTTTGTTTGCCTCATTTAATTGTGGAACCAGTGCTGCCAAAATTATCAACACATCAAATGCTTTCGTTCATGTCCAAAACCAACGTCCCTCAGCAGGATAAATTAAAACAGAATCTCGATAATGTTGCTGTTCCCGTGATTGCTGAAATTGGAAAGGCAACATTACAGGTTTCCGATTTATTCAATCTTCAGATTGGAGATGTAATCGGAATTGAAACTGGGAAACTACAAGTAAAAGTAGGTCAATTGACAAGGTTTTTAGGTAACCCCGGTCTTCAAAAAGGGCATTATGCAGTGCAAATCGATCAAGTAATCAACACGGAAGGAGATGGTTTATAAGATGGGCGAGGGATTATTATCACAAGAAGAAATCAATACGCTGTTTAATCAAAATAATACAAACGGAAGTTTGTCAATAGATGATTTTTTAAGTTCTATGGAGAAGGATGCATTAGGGGAAATTGGAAATATATCTTTGGGAAGTTCTACCACGGCTCTCTCCACTCTATTGAACCAACGAGTAGAAATTACTACACCTACCATGTCCGTTATTGAACGGGATCTAATGGAAGAGTCAATACATGAAAAGAATGTAGCCGTGCACGTCGATTATACGGAAGGCATTCGTGGCAAAAATTTGTTAATGATCAAAGAAAATGATGCAAAAATTATTGCTGATTTGATGATGGGCGGTGACGGTACCGCACAAACTAATGAGCTTTCGGAATTACATCTCAGCGCCGTTCAAGAAGCGATGAACCAAATGATGGGGTCTGCAGCGACATCGATGTCGACTTTGTTTAATCAGAGAGTAGATATTTCGCCGCCATCGATTGATGTCCTTGGTTTTCCACCGAAAAAACTTGAACAATTTGAGGATGATATTATTATCGAAGTCTCCTTCAGATTAAAAGTCGGCAGCCTAATAGATTCTAATATGATACAGCTAATTCCTCTGTCGTTTGGGAAAGAAATGATTGAAAAAATCCTTTTCCGTGAGGAGGCACCAGTAAGTTCGGTATTGGAGGAAAAAGTCGTTACACCGCCAACTATGGAAGTTTTAGGGCAGCCAGTAACAACTTCAAAAGTTGATAGAATATCGACTTCACAAAGCTCATCTTCCACTCCGACAAATGCTAATGTGCAAAAAGTCGAATATGCTCCTATCAATGAGACACTAACAGCAAGTGGAGGAGCAGGTAATATCGACATGTTATTTGATATTCCTCTAGGGATAACAGTTGAGTTAGGGCGGACGGAAATGCAAATTCGCAAAATCCTAGAACTGGGTCCAGGTGCTGTAATCCAATTGGATAAATTAGCAGGAGAACCTGTGGATATTTTGGCCAATCACAAGTTAATCGCCAAAGGGGAAGTGGTCGTGATCGAAGAGAACTTTGGTGTTCGTATAACAGATATTATTAACCCTATCGATCGTCTAACCAAAATGACCATGTAAATATCAACAATGAAAAATGGAGGAGCATAATATGGCAAGAGTATTAATCGTAGATGATGCAGCTTTTATGCGAATGATGTTAAAAGATATTTTAATTAAGAATGGACTGGAAGTTGTTGGAGAAGCAGTGAATGGTGCTGATGCCATTGAAAAATATCAAGAGTTGCAACCTGAAATTGTGACAATGGATATTACAATGCCTGAAATGGATGGAATTACCGCTGTTAAGGAAATTAGAGCATCTCATCCACAAGCTAAAATCATTATGTGTTCAGCAATGGGACAGCAGCCGATGGTATTAGAAGCAATTCAAGCGGGAGCGAAAGATTTTATTGTGAAGCCTTTCCAAGCCGATCGCGTTATCGATTCGATCAATAAAGTATTGGGAAGTTAAACGGACACATGATTTTTTGAAATTAGTATTAGTTAGTAAATAACAAAAAAAGGGGGGAGGGGCTGTTGAGTACACCACAACTAACAAATTGTCCGAAATGTGGTAAACTATTCCTCCGGTTAAGAAATATATGTGATGATTGTTATCAAAAACAAGAAGCTGATTTTCTCAAAGTAGCTGCTTATCTTCGTGAACATTCCGGAGTTACTATGCAAGAATTAAACGATGGGACCGGTGTGTCGGTTCCTCAAATTCGTCAATTTATCTGGGCGGGCAGAATACTTGTGGATCAATTCCCTAACCTATCATACCCATGCGAAACGTGTGGAAATTTGATCCAAGAAGGAAGACAATGTTCAAATTGTATCAATACGCTAAATAAATTAGCTAATAAAATTGAGCAAAGAGATGAAAAAGGTGACCGCAGCAGTAAGGATCAGGATGGGCTGGCTGGAGGATATATATCGCATTATTTATAAAAAATAACAGCGAGACGTGGTTAGTGCTAATCACTCTCGCTTTTTTGTGATTTAGAATTTTTCTATCAAAAAAGCAACCGAAATTTCATTTGACTATCAAAAACAATATATAAGTCAAAAAAAGGTCAAAAAGAGCCTGGTTAAAATGTAAAAAATCATGCTATTATTTAAGCCTAAAGGACTTTTTCGATAGAAAGGATGCAACTTCATAAGACAAGTATTGTTTTTTTATTAGGAAATAAAAAAGAAAATAATATTCGAAAAAGTTAGTAGGGGGCTAAAAAAGGAGAGGAAGACGATGGTAAAAAGAGTTTCAATGAATGTGAAACAATGGGCAAGTTATGTCATTATCATATTATTCTTTGTGGTTATTACCGATGTTTCTTACAATAATGTAAATCATCTAAGAGATCAAACGCTTAATATTGGAAAAGCGGATGTGCCAAAGATTATTTTAGTAGGCAATTTAAAAGAAGAGTTTACTCGTATTTCCTTAAATACAACGAAACAAGGCTTTGAGCGCAATTTAGAAGATAAAGAAAAAATAGAGAGGATCATTAACGAAGACATCTCACTAGTAAAAAAGAATTTAAAGGAAATGGAAGCGCTCTCTCATTCTAATCAAGATAAAAAATTATTAACTGAGTTTAGCAATAACTTTGAAGAATACGTTGGGAAGCTTCCTTCATTCTTTGAATTGTCTAGAGATAACAATTATGATGCCATACATACACAAATGGGAACTCTGTCCCCTTATGGAGAAAAAGTCATCACTTCTCTTGAGGAACTCTATATCGGTGCACAAAATGATACCAATGCTACACTCAAAGCTTCTGCTCAAGATTCAAATAGGTTTAATTATGAAATATTAATCCTTTCTGTTATTGCTTCTCTTTTTAGCGTCTTTATTGCATTTTTTATGACTAGACTCATTAGTCGTGCGATAAAAAGGGTAATTAAAAATGTTGAAATTACAACAAATTCTGTTACAGAAATTAAAAATTCGATTGATAATACCACAATTAGTGCCAATGAATTGGATATTTCTATGAATAAAGCGAACAATTCAGTGAGTCAACTTGTTGAATCTATTCAACAGGTTGCAGGTACCACCAATGTGACTTCAACTGACGTGGATGAAATCTCTGCTGCGATTGCACAAATGAGCGCTACGATTACTTTAGTTGCTGAAAGTGCGGGTCATTTAGATATTTCTGCCGAAGAAACCTCGGCAGTGATTCAAGAATTGATGGCATCAATTGAACAGGTAGCCGGAAATACTGAAAATGCCGGTACAGGTGTAGAACAAATCTCAAAGGCAATTGAGGAAATGAGCAAATCCATTAAAGGCGTCAGTGAAAATGCTGTAAATATGACTCGTACATCAGATGAAACTGCTGTAACAGTTGCGGAAATGGTTGCTTCAATAAAACAAGTAGCCAAAAGTGCTCAAACAATTAATGAACTTAGCCAGTTAGTAAAGAATGATGCCTTCGAAGGAACCGTTTCTTTAAATGAAACATTGCATGGGATGGAGGAAATTTCTCAGGTGATTACCCAAGCCAATGATGTAATCGTGAAATTGGGAAAAAGCTCTGAAGAGATTGGCAGTATTATTGAAGTTATTGATGATATCGCTGGGCAAACCAATTTATTAGCACTCAATGCTGCTATTGAGGCAGCTCGTGCCGGTGAACAAGGGAAGGGGTTCGCAGTTGTTGCTGAAGAAGTACGTAAGTTAGCTGAACGTTCTGCATTGGCAACAAATGAAATTGCTACCCTCATCAAAGGGATTCAAAATGAAACCGTGATTGCCGTTACTGCTATAAATGATGGTGCACAAAAAGTGAAAGTAGGCAATGAGTTGTCGGCTAAAACAAATCAAGCGATTAAGAAAATTTCTAATGGGATCATCAAAGTGACTGACGAAATGAACCAAATTGCCAAAGCCACTGAAGAACAAACAAAAAATAGCGAATTCATCACAAACGCTGTCGAGAATGTGACGAATCAAGCAAAAGAAATGACTTCTTCTACCAAAGAACAAGCTACTAAAGCTGAAGAAATTGTCCAGGGCATTACTGAAACAAAAGTCCAGGTTCAACAAATTCGTATCGCAACTGCCGAGCAAGCAAAAGGCAATCAAGCTATCGTAGCGGCAATTGAAAATGTAACCAACCAAACGAACTCAGTAACAAACGCGACCAAAGAACAATCACTTACTGCCGAAGAAATTGTTCGCAATATCAACAGTATTAAAGAAAAAGTTAATCAAGTGACAGTAGCAACAAATGAGGAAGCAAGATATGGTGAAGAAATTAGTCTAGAAGTAGGAAATGTTCGTAAACAAACAGAAGAGTTAAATGCAAGTATTGAAACACAAACCAAAGAAGTGGAGGAAGTGGTACTTGCCCTCAATGAAGTAAATAGTCAAATTGAAAAACTAAAATAGATGGCCAATGTTATGAAACGCCTTCAGATAGTATGTGAAGGCGTTGTTGTTTGAAATTAGCCTGAATAAAATCAAAGACTATGCATGTAGAAATATAGAAGTAATAAGATTAAAAAGGACTTAATGTAATCCACGTAATGAAAAATTTGGGTTTTCCATAAATCAGGAGATAATGATGCTAAATAAACTGTCAATGAATACAAAGGTACGATCAAGTTTTTTTGCTATTTTACTATTACTTATTATGATTAGTATAATTTCTTATATAAACTTAAACCAATTGTCGTTTAGTTTACATAACATTTCTGAGTATGAAATAGGCAAGATTAAAACAATAGGGAAACTTACTGAGAATATGACACGCGTAAGATTATTCGTTGCCAAGCATGCAACGGAAGTGGATCAAACTAAAAAGGATAGTGCTGAAGAATTTTTAAATGAATCAGTTAAACATGTAGAAGAAAATATTGTGACTTTACGACCTTTATTAAAAACAGAATCAAACAAACAAAAACTAAATGAATTTGAAAACCAATTCAATGAATATAAAAAGTTGATTCCATTAGCATTAACAAAGTCAAGAGATCAAGATTTGAAAGGGTTCGCAGATGTATTTATTACAATGGGACCCATTGGAGAAAAGGCTGTTGCTGAACTAGCGGCACTACAGACCGAAATGGAAAAAATCGAGAAAAAAACTACTGTAGATACTAGTAACCAAGTGAACTCAGGCAAAACTGTGATTATTATTGTTACGATTCTTGCTGCGTTATTGAGTGTAATAATCGTTTTCTTTATTACAAACATAATTGCACGTTCTGTAGAGGGTGTAGTGAAAAATGTCGAATCTACCATAAAATCCGTTGCTGAAATAAAAAAATCAGTTAATAAAACAGCTGGTGGTGCCGATGAATTAGAAAATGCCATGCATAATGCCACCAATTCAGTTAGTCAGCTTGTTGATTCAATAAAACAGGTTGCAGGAACCACCAATGAAACAGCAACTGACGTGGATGAAATTTCTGCAGCAATAGAACAAATGAGTGTAACCATTAATTTAGTTGCAAAAAGTGCAGGTCAATTAAATACTTCGGCCGAAGAAACCTCTGCTGCTATCCAAGAAATGATGGCTTCAATTGAACAAGTAGCTGGGAATGCTGGAAATGTAGGCGCAAGTGTGGAACAGATCACCCATTCGATTGAATTAATGAGTAAATCGATTGAAGGTGTAAGTAATAATGCAGTTAGTTTGAATCAAAAGGCTGAACAATCGTCGGAAAAAGTGGAGGAAATGGTTGTTTCAATTAAAAAAGTTGCCGACAGTGCTCAAACTGTTAATCAACTTAGTAACTCTGTCATGAATGATGCCATTGAAGGAACGAACTCAATTAATGAAACAATGAATGGAATGAAAGAAATTGCTCAGGTAATTAACCAAACAAGTGATGTCATGGAAACCTTAGGGAACAGTTCTAAAGAAATCGGCAGCATAATAGAAGTTATTGATAATATCGCTGAACAAACGAATCTATTAGCTCTCAATGCCGCCATTGAGGCTGCGCGTGCAGGAGAACACGGAAAAGGATTTGCAGTTGTTGCGGAAGAAGTACGTAAGTTAGCTGAACGGTCTGCAATGGCTACAAAAGAAATAGCCGACCTTATCAAAGGAATTCAAAATAGTACGGCTATGGCCCTCACTTCAGTAAAAGATGGTGCACAAAAAGTAACAATTGGGAATCAATTAGCAGAAAATACGAATCAAGTGTTAAAAAAAATAGCAGAAGGAATTGTGCGTGTATCAGAAGAAATGAACGAAATTGCCAATGCCACTGAAGAACAAACAAAAAATAGCGAATTCATCACGAAAGTTGTTGAGAATGTGACAGAGCAAGCAACAGAAATGACTAATTCCACTATGGAACAATCAATAATGGCAGAAGAAATCGTATTAGGTATTACAAATACAAAAAATCAGGTTCATCAAATTAGTATGGCAACGGCTGAACAAGCAAAAGGAGGTCGTTCCATATTGGATGCAGTAGAAAATGTCACGACCCAAACTAGTTCTGTGACAAATGCTACTAGAGAACAATCCCTTACGGCAGAAGAAATTGTCCGCAATATCAGCAATATTAAAGAAATGGTCCAAAAAATGATGATTGCTACAAGAGACCAAGCTAGATATGGTCAAGAAATCGCATTGGAAGTTGACAATGTCCAGAACCAAACAAAAGAGTTAAATGCTAGTATTGAAACGCAAACAAAAGAAGTGGACGGGGTAGTTTATGCAATCACGAACGTAAATTCACAGATTGTAAAACTAAAATAATTGAGTTTAGAATAAAACGCTTTTGCAGAAATTGCGAAGGCGTTTTTCTTTATGGTAGATAATAAATGAATTGTAACCGACTCTTTTATTTTTTGATGTCAAAGAATTTCTTTATCAAAATAACTCTCTATCGGTTCAAATGAACATTCAAAACAAAATTTATCAAAAAATTTGGATTATAACCCAAAAATTATGCTAAGATGAGGAATATATTTAGAAATTATAAATAATCTTATGATTCTGAACGGGGGAGAGAGTAAATAATGGTTCGAAAAATGTCAATGAAGGGATTTAGTAAAGGATTTAGTAACGTTTTTAATAGGCTGTCAATGAATGTGAAACAATGGGGTAGTTATATTACCATTCTAATTTTTTTAGGTTCAATAACTTTAGTTTCTTATAATAATATTAACGATTTAAAAAATCAAATGCTTTATTTAGGAAATAGACAAGTGCCTCAGATTGAGTTAATAGGAAACCTCAAAGAAGAAGTAACTTCTATCCGTCTATATGCATCGAAGCATGCGTATGAACAAAACGATCAAGATAAGGCAAATTTAGAGAAATTTATTAATGTTGAAATCGAAAAAGTAAGAAAGAATATAAACAAGATCGACAAATTAATTATTCATGAAAAGGACAAACAAAAATTAAAAGAGTTTAATACAAATTTTGAAAAATTAGTTGTTTATATTCCTTCTTTCTTAGAAAAATCTAGAAGTAACGAATATGATTCAGCACACTCACAATTGTCGGTATTGGCAGCTTTTGAAGGAAAAACTATTGTCTCTTTAAATCAACTAGCTCAAGATCTTCAAAAAGAAAAGAATAATATTCTAAGGGAATCAGAGGAAAAAGCGGCTAGATCTTCTAATCAAATTATTATCTTTTCGATTGTGGCCATGTTGTTTAGCATCTTAATTTCCTTCTTTATGACTAAACTAATTCGTCGAGCGGTAATTAGAGTTGTAAATAATGTGGATTCCACAAGTAAATCAGTTACGGAAATTAAAAAATCGATTAATATAACAGCTAATAGTGCGAATAAATTAGATGCCTCGATGAACAAAGCAAATGATTCTGTAAGTGAACTTGTTGCCTCGATTCAACAGGTAGCCGGGAATACCAATGTAACAGCTTCAGGTGTTGATGAAATTTCCGCTGCAGTGGAACAAATGAGTGCTTCAATTAATTTGGTGGCAGCTAGCTCAGAGGACTTGGATGCTTCAGCGGATGAAACTTCAGCAGCGATTCAGGAAATGATGGGTTCAATCGAACAAGTAGCACTTAACGTTGGAAATGCAGGAACTGGAGTGGAACAAATCACGAATGCAATTGAATTAATGAGTGAATCGATTAAAGGAGTTAGCGAAAATGCGATTAGTTTAACTACTACCGCTGAACAATCATATGAAACCGTTGAGGAAATGGTCGTATCAATCATGAAAGTGGCGGAAAGTGCACAAACGGTAAACGACCTTAGCAACGCCGTTAAAAACGATGCCCTAGAAGGAACGGTTTCACTGAATGAAACATTACATGGCATGAAAGAAATTTCTCAAGTGATTAACCAAGCAAGCGACGTAATTGAGAGCTTAGGGAAAAGCTCTAAAGAAATCGGCTCGATCATTGAAGTAATTGATGATATCGCTGATCAAACCAATCTATTAGCACTTAATGCCGCGATTGAAGCAGCACGTGCTGGAGAACACGGCAGAGGTTTTGCAGTTGTTGCCGATGAAGTGCGTAAACTAGCTGAACGGTCTGCAAAAGCAACAAAAGAAATTGCCTTTCTAATCAAAGATATTCAAAAGGAAACGGCTGTTGCCGTCACCTCTATCAAAGAAGGTGAAGAAAAAGTAAATGTAGGAAATCAATTAGCCGAAAAAACGAACCAGGCAATCAAAAAAATAGCTGAAGGTATTGCCCAAGTGACAGAGGAAATGAACCAAATTGCAAAAGCGACAGAAGAACAAACGAAGACTAGTGAATTTATTACAAGAGCAGTTGAAAATGTGACCAAACAAGCTACAGAAATGACAGAATCAACAAAACAACAAACAGTTATGGCTGAAGAAATTGTTATCGGGATAAATAATACAAAAGTACAAGTTCACCAAATCAGCTTAGCAACAGCGGACCAAGCACAAGGCAGTCAAGCGATTGTAGCAGCTATAGAAAATGTTACCACCCAGTCTAGTTCTGTGACAAACGCCACCAAGGAACAGGCTCTTACCGCTGAAGAAATTTTCCGAAATATCAGCAGTATTAAAGAAATGGTCCAACAAATGACAATTGCGACGAATGACCAAGCAAGATATGGCCATGAAATTGCATTAGAGGTTGGAAATGTTCAAAAACAAACAGAGGAATTAAATGAAAGCATTTTAGCTGAAACCAATGAGGTAGAAAAGGTAATAGACGCTATCAATGATGTAAATACGCAAGTTAATAAACTAAAGTAAAGATCAATAAGATTAAACGCTTTTGCAGTATTTGCGGAAGCGTTTTTTCAATCTTCCTCTTTGGACATCTTCAACAGTAAAGAATGAACAAAGCTTATTGATTAAAAGAGTTTTTAATCGAAAAATCACGATAATCTAAAAAACGAACAAAAAAATAATCAAAAATAAAAAAACTATCAAAAAAAATGAATATTTTATATCAAAATTTATGGTAAAATGAGGTATCAATGTGAATATTTAAAAAGTAATTACCCCAATAGTCCTTGGGTATTACATCACATGCTTTTTAGTGAGGGGAGTTTGTAATGGATTTAAGTAATTATTTAGAAATGTTTCTCGAAGAATCAAGAGATCATTTGCAGGCAATTAACGATGAATTGTTAAAACTGGAACTAGAACCAGAAAACACAGCCATCATAAATGAAATATTTCGTTCTGCCCATACCCTTAAAGGGATGGCAGGTTCCATGGGCTTTGAAGATCTTGCATCATTGACACATCAAATGGAAAACGTTTTGGATCTACTTCGTAATTCCCAATTAAGTATTACATCTGAAATTATGGATGTCATCTTTAAGTGCGTAGATTACATTGAAAAAATGGTAAACAGCATTGAGCAAGGGGGCGATGGCAAAGAAAATGTAACGGAAATCGTATCGCAGCTTGCAAAGATTCAAGATCCATCTGCCGACTATCAAGTAGACCTTCTGGATGCGTCTCTTGAGGTGGCCGTTGCAGCTGACCTAGTTATTGATGAGTATCAAAATTCGATAATTAACGAAGCAAGGATGATGGGCAATAACGTCTATCAAATTACAGTCTCACTTGATGAAAGATGTGTAATGAAATCGGTTCGTGCATATTTGGTTTTTCAAGTGGCTGAAGAACTTGGTGAGATCATTCAAACTTCTCCACCTGTGGAAGAAATTGAAGAAGAGAAGTTTGATCAGTCATTTACCCTTCTTCTGTTGTCACAGCGTTCCGTTCAAGAAATACAAACACAACTAGCCAATGTTTCCGAAGTTAAAAAAGTCACTGTATCCGAGAGAATAAGTCAGGAAGTGATTGAAGATAAACCGCCTGAAACAAACGATGTAAGTGTAACGCAAGCACCTCAAATTAAAGAAAAAGATAACGTGGTGGAAAGCAAGAAAACACATCGTTCAAAATCAATCCGTGTAGATATAGATAAACTAGATCATTTAATGAATCTTTTCAGTGAATTGATTATTGATCGAGGTAGACTGGAACAAATTGCTCGGAAATCTAGTATGCCCGAACTGGCAGAAACGGTAGAACATATGACTCGCATTTCGACAGATCTGCAAGATCTGGTTTTAAACATGAGAATGGTTCCTGTAGAACAGGTATTTAATCGTTTTCCGCGGATGATTCGTGACTTAGCAAAAGAGTTGAATAAGAAAGTTCAATTGGTGTTAGAAGGTGCCGAAACAGAATTAGATCGTACGGTCATTGATGAAATCGGAGATCCTTTGGTCCATCTACTAAGAAATGCCCTAGATCATGGACTTGAATCTACAGAGGAAAGATTAGCCAACAAAAAGCCTGAGGAAGGAAAGATTTTATTAAAAGCCTACCATGGTGGAAACCATGTGTTTATCGAAGTTGTGGATGATGGGAAGGGCATTAACCGTGAAAAAGTACTGAATAAAGCGATTGAGCGTGGAGTTGTGTCAGTAGAGGAAGCTAAATCTCTTACGGATCAACAAATTTACGCATTAATCTTCTCTTCTGGATTTAGCACAGCTGATAAAATATCAGATATTTCCGGTCGTGGTGTGGGTCTTGATGTTGTTAAAACTAAAATTGAATCCTTGGGTGGTGTGATCAGTATTGATTCAACACCAGGCCAAGGGTCAATATTCCACATTCAACTGCCATTAACATTATCTATCATTAATGCAATGTTAGTGAAAGTGGAAGAAGAAACCTACGCGATTCCGTTTACTTCGATTGTGGAAATTACGACGGTTACATTGGATGATGTAAAAACGCTTCATGGACAAAAAGTAATCCAATTTCGCGGGCAGGTCGTACCACTAATATATTTAAATACCGTTTTCCAAGTACCTCGAGTTGAAACAGCATCCGAAGAACAACAGCTTTTTATTGTTATTGTCCGCAAAGGAAATAAGACAGTAGGATTAGTGGTTGATCTGGTGTTGGGACAACAAGAGGTCGTATTAAAATCTTTAGGAGGCTTTTTATCCAATTTATATGCTATTTCAGGGGCGACCATCCTTGGAAATGGGGAGGTAGCATTAATTATAGATTCCAATCAATTTATTCAATAGAAAGTGAGGTCCTTCGTAATGACAATGGTAAAAATTGTCGCCTTTAAATTGGGGGAAGAAGAGTATGGAATAGATGTAAATCTCGTTCAGTCCATCGAACGAATTAATCAGATTACAAGGGTTCCAAATGCACCAATTTATGTAGAAGGTGTAATTAATCTTCGCGGGAATGTCATACCGATTATTGATCTTCGGAGCAAGCTGAATCTAGAAGAGGCAGCTCACACAGCAAATACTCGAGTTATT
>Ga0213821_1000609_pt1 | contig 20502 bp, 12 predicted proteins | sample MC6MC0909MG_FD_179894 | JGI IMG/M metagenome (GOLD analysis project Ga0213821, IMG submission 179894) | Enriched soil aggregate microbial communities from Iowa State University, Ames, United States - MC6-MC0909-MG | ecosystem: Environmental > Terrestrial > Soil > Unclassified | place: USA: Iowa...
GTCGATATTGCCGCTCATGTCACCTGAGAACGACACCATCACGTGTGGTCTGGCGCAGTATTCGTCGAGGCTCAACGGCCCTGGGCGGGCATCGGCGCGCAGTACTCGCACACCGATGTCACGTAGCTTGCGGCGCTTGGCGTTGGCCGGCAGGTCGGTGGTGTAGCTGACGCCGACCGAGATTTCCCCGGAGGCCAGCAGCCCAGGCATCAACAGGAAGTTGGCCCGGCGCACCACCACGCTAATCTGTGGCGCTTCTTCGCGCAGGGCCTGGAGCAGATCGGGGAACAGGCCAAACTCGGCATCGTCCGACAAGCCGAGGCGAAACACATTGCAGCTGGTGGCAGGCTCGAACGCCTTGGCTCGGCTGATGGCAGCTGAAATCACATCCATTGCCGGAGTGAGTTCGGCAAAGATCTGCAGCGCCCGTGCCGTGGGCTCCATGGCACGACCATTGCGGATTAGCAATGGGTCATCGAACAGATCGCGCAGGCGGGCCAGAGCGGCGCTCACGGTAGGCTGGGAGATGAACAGCTTTTCTGCGACGCGGGTCAGGTTGCGTTCGAGCATCAAGGCTTCGAACACGACCAGCAAGTTCATGTCGACGCGGCGCAGGTCATTGCGGTTCATGAGGCAAGGGCTCTCGGGCGGTGGGCGTGGCGTCATATTCAAGCATGTCCGCGGCCGTGCTGCTTGTATCGATGTGCGCTGACAGAGTCAGGCTATTGGCAGCCAATACGGACTCTATTAGAAGTCTGGCGAGGCTCGACTAGTCTTGTCCCTGGCCCTGTGAAAAGCCTGCGCGGGCGGCGGGGCAGCACCTGGGTGCAAGACCCTGCGCTGCACGTGATGACACGCTCGCACGCCCGTATCGGCAAAGACCGACCCACCTGATGAGGGGTAGGCATGAGCCTTCGTGCTCGGCTGATCAAACCTGGCATAGACCGGAAATCTGGATAGAACCCGACCCAAAGGTAACCGCAGATGTCGAACGAATCGAAATGCCCGTTCCATCAAACCGCAGGTGGCGGCACCAGTAACCGTGACTGGTGGCCTGACCAGCTCAACTTGAACATTCTTCACCAGCATTCGAGCAAGTCCGATCCGATGGACCCGGATTTCGACTATGCCAAGGCGTTCAAGAGCCTGGATTTCCAAGCCCTGAAACAAGACCTGACTGCCTTGATGACCGATTCTCAGGACTGGTGGCCGGCCGACTTCGGCCACTACGGACCGCTGTTCATCCGCATGGCCTGGCACAGTGCCGGCACCTACCGCATCGGTGATGGCCGCGGTGGCGCAGGTTCCGGCCAACAACGCTATGCCCCACTCAATAGTTGGCCAGACAACGTCAGCCTGGATAAGGCGCGGCGTTTACTGTGGCCAATCAAACAGAAATATGGCGAAAAGATATCCTGGGCAGATCTGATCGTGCTCACCGGCAACGTCGCGCTTGAGTCGATGGGCTTCAAGACCTTTGGCTTTTCCGGTGGCCGCGCCGATGTGTGGGAACCGGATCAAGATGTCTATTGGGGCTCGGAGAAAGTCTGGCTGGGCGGCGACACCCGCTACGGCAAGGCCCAGGCGCCCGGCCAGGGGGATCTGGTGGCCGAGCCTGCCAAGCATGGGGAAGAACAGAGCCGCACCTTGCAGGGCGAGCGCAACCTGGAAAACCCGCTGGCCGCCGTGCAGATGGGCCTGATCTATGTGAACCCGGAAGGTCCGGAAGGCAATCCCGACCCCATCGCCTCGGGCAAGGATATCCGTGAAACCTTCGGCCGCATGGCGATGAACGACGAAGAAACCGTCGCCCTGATCGCTGGCGGCCACGCCTTTGGCAAGACTCACGGCGCTGGCCCTGCCGATAATGTCGGTCCGGAACCTGAAGCTGCCCCCCTGGAGCAGCAAGGGTTTGGCTGGCATAACACGTTCGGCACCGGCAAGGGTGGCGACACCATCACCAGCGGCCTGGAGGTAACCTGGACCTCGACCCCGACCAAGTGGAGCAACGAATACCTGGAGAACTTGTTCCGCTTCGACTGGGAGCTGACCAAGAGCCCGGCGGGTGCCAACCAGTGGCGGCCGAAAAACGGTGATGGGGCAGGGCAGATTCCCGATGCCCATGATCCGAGCAAGCGCCATGCACCGTCGATGCTCACCTCGGACTTGGCGCTGCGCTTCGATCCAATCTACGAGCCCATCGCTCGGCGATTCAAGGACAACCCTGATCAGCTGGCAGACGCCTTTGCCCGTGCCTGGTACAAGCTGATCCACCGCGACATGGGCCCACTGGCGCGCTACCTGGGGCCGGAAATGCCCCAGGAAGAGCTGCTGTGGCAAGATCCACTGCCGCCAGCGCCGGCCGCGGTGATTGGCGAGCAAGACATCGCTGATTTGAAAACCAAGGTGCTCGCTAGCGGCCTGAGCGTCGGCGAGCTGGTAGCTACTGCGTGGGCGTCGGCTTCGACCTTCCGTGGCTCGGATAAACGCGGCGGTGCCAATGGCGCACGGTTGCGTCTGGCACCGCAGAAATTCTGGGCGGCCAACCAGCCCGAACAGCTGGACAAGGTACTGGCGACCTTGGAGAAAATTCGCAGTGAGTTCAGCGCGGGCGGCAAGCAGGTGTCGCTGGCCGACCTGATCGTTCTGGCCGGTACTGCGGCGGTGGAGAAGGCCGCCAAGGATGCCGGGCACACGGTCAGCGTGCCGTTCCATCCAGGTCGCGTCGATGCTTCGCAGGAGCAGACCGATGTCGAGTCGTTTGGAGTACTGGAGCCGCTCGCCGATGGTTTCCGCAATTTCTCCAAGGGCGCCTACAGCGTCAAGGCTGAGCGGCTGCTGCTGGACAAGGCGCAATTGCTCACCCTGACCGCACCAGAACTCACTGTGCTGATCGGCGGCCTGCGCGTGTTGGGCGCCAACCACGCTGGCAGCAAGCACGGCGTGTTCACCGACAAGCCCGGGCAGCTGACCAACGACTTCTTCCGCAACCTGCTGGACATGAGCGTGGAGTGGAAGCCGACCGCGGACGATAACCAAACCTTCGAAGGCAAGGATCGCAAGACCGGGCAGAGCAAGTGGACCGGCAGCCGGGTGGACCTGGTGTTTGGCTCGCATGCCCAGTTGCGTGCGCTGAGTGAGGTGTATGCCAGCACCGGCGCCGAGGCTAAGTTCGTCAAAGACTTCGTCGCGGCGTGGGTCAAGGTGATGGAGTTGGATCGGTTCGACCTGAAATAAGCCTAGGGTTGATGGCGGGGCACGCCCGTTCCTTTTTGAAAGGGGGGTGCCCCGTTTTTTTTGATCCAGCTGCATCGCAACTATCTGTGATGAGCGGCTGCAATGGCCGTTGGACCTGGTAATTCTGCTAGTTGAGGCATGCAAAACGGGCCAGTACCGTGCAGGTGCCTGCTATCGGAGTTTCACTATGTCTGCATGGATTGCCTCTTCGCTGAACGTACTGCACGTTCAGCCCTCCACGCTGCCTTCCTTCGACTCCGGTGCACACCCATTCGATCAGCGTTCGAAGGGTAGGCGTTTGCTGATCGACGCAAACAATCTGACGTAGATCGGAACCTGGATAGCAATAATGTGAAGGTAACCGCAGATGGCGAATGACTCGCAATGCCCATTCCACTATGCCGCAAGTGATTCCGTTACTGTGCAAAGCGTGCAGCAGGACCGCGCAGCACGTTCCGATCAATCGCCGTGTCCATACCAGAACGTTGCAGGGTTTGGTAGATCCAACCGTGACTGGTGGCCCAACCAACTTGACGTAAGTATCCTTCACAAAAACTCTTGCTTGTCCGACCCAATGGACGCGGACTTCGATTACGCCGCCGCATTCAGGGCGCTCGATTTTGCCGCGTTGAAAACTGATCTGACCTCCTTGATGACCACTTCCCAGCCCTGGTGGCCAGCAGACTTTGGCCACTATGGGCCGTTTTTCATTCGCATGGCCTGGCACAGCGCTGGTACCTATCGCATCGGTGATGGGCGTGGGGGAGCAAATACTGGCCAGCAACGTTTCGCGCCGCTCAACAGTTGGCCCGACAACGGCAACTTGGATAAGGCGCGGCGTTTGTTATGGCCTATCAAACAGAAGTATGGCAGAGGCATCTCCTGGGCCGACTTGATCATCCTCGCGGGCAACGTCGCACTTGAGTCCATGGGCGTTCCAACCTTAGGTTTTGCCGGCGGGCGGGTTGATGTGTGGGAAGCGGATGAGGTGACCAACTGGGGTTCGGAGAATGAGCAGTTAAGTGACCGCGATCGAGTCCCTGATAGCTACGACGCCACTGAACTATCCCACCCATTGGGCGCCTTGATGAGTGGGCTGATCTATGTGAACCCGCAAGGCCCAAGAGGCGTTCCCAGTACCCACCAGGCGGCGTTGGACATCCGTGAAACGTTCCGTCGTATGGGCATGAACGATGAGGAAACCTTGGCTCTCATCGCTGGCGGACATACCTTCGGCAAAACTCACGGGGCAGCCGCGCCGGGTCCATATGTAGGCGCCGAACCAAACGCGGCAGGGCTCGAGCAGCAAGGCTTAGGTTGGCGCAACAGTTTCGGGCAAGGCCATGGGAACGATACGATCACCAGTGGCTTGGAGGTGACCTGGACCACAACGCCGACAAAATGGAGTCGCTTTTTTTTAACCAATTTGCTCGAGCTCAAATGGGAGTTGCATCGTAGCCCTGCTGGCGCCCATCAATGGCGCCCAACCACATCCAACTTGCGCGTTCCCTCTGCTCAGCCGGGAGGCAGTACGCCCCCGCCAGGGATGCTGACTACCGACCTCGCCCTGCGCGACGACCCCATCTACGGGCCGATTGCCAGACGTTGGCATGCTGCAGCTGCGCAAGGTGACGATCAACTGCTCAACGCTTTTGAGAATGCCTGGTACAAGCTGATTCACCGCGATCTGGGGCCACGCAGCCGTTACATCATTCCTGCAACAGAGCTACGGCATCCTGCTGCGGTCATCTGGCAAGACCCGCTGCCGGTCGCCGCCCCGCCTCAGTTGACCCCAGCGAACATTGATTGGCTCAAGCGCGAATTAGCGCAGGACTGGCTGCCACGAGAGCTCGTCTTCACTGCCTGGGCTGCTGCTTCAACGTATCGCGACTCGGACAAACGTGGCGGGGCCAACGGCGCTCGTCTGAGCCTCAATCCGCAGCGTTCTTGGGCAGTCAATGAGCCTACGTTGCTGCGCTTGACCCTTCAAAGGTTGCAGCGCCTGCGCACCCGTTTTGCTGGCGCACAAAACAATACGATTACCTTGGCGGATTTGATTGTGCTCGGTGGCAATGTGGGGGTAGAACAGGCCGCCTCGGCAGCGGGAGTCCAGGTGTCGGTGCCCTTCAATCAAGGACGCCGAGATGCCACACAGGCGCAGACCGAGCCTGAGTCATTCGCTGTCCTGGAGCCTGTGGCCGATGGTTTTCGCAACTATTCCAGCAGTGAGGCGTGCAGCGCCATCGCCGAGCGACTGTTGCTCGACAAGGCGCAGTTGCTAACCCTTACTGCTCCAGAGATGACCGTGCTGATAGGTGGTCTGCGTGTGTTAGGGGTTAATACCGACGAAAGTTCGCACGGCGTATTTACTACCCCAGAGCGGCTGGGAAGTCTCACCAACGACTTCTTCACCAACCTGCTGGACATGGGCACGGAGTGGCGGCCGACCACCGACACCAGCGTACTGTTCGAAGGCCGCCCACGGGGCCAACCGAATGCGCCAGTGCGCTGGACCGCCACGCGTGTCGACCTGGTGTTTGGCTCCCATCCAGAACTGCGTGCGGTCAGTGAGGTGTATGCCAGCAATGATGGGCAGGAGAAGTTCGTCCGTGACTTCGTCGCAGCGTGGGTCAAGGTAATGGAGTTGGACCGGTTTGACCTATCGCCCAGACCATAACCTGGTCCAGGGCCAATCCGCTGCCAAGGTGTGGTGCCTGAACCGGCCTCTTCGCGGGCAAGCCCGTTCCCACAGTGTTTGAGTCCTCACAAAATGTGTGCGCGGCACGGCACCTGTAGGAGCGGGCTTGCCCGCGAAGAGGCCGGCTCAGGCACCACACGCTTCAATGCAGAGACGCTTGCCGCCTGTCAATAGCTGTACGATCTCCCTGTAAAAGCCAAGGCATTGTCGGTTCTCAAGGCAGGGAGAAAGTCGAGCCTGCTGGCATTGTTGCTATGATGGGGCGTGGCCGGGCCTGTTAGTACACCCTGCACCCGTGCACGGGTGAGCCGTGCCCATCACTCCAGACTTGAGGTGAACCGCTTGATCCGCAGATCCGTGGCAGTACCGCAAAAAGGCTTTGCCCTGGCACCGCAAGCCATCAAGGTGGTGCCTGATGCCGCCACCTACCGCTCCTGCTTGCTCGAACGTATTGCCAATGCGACCCGGCGTATCGTCATCGTCGCCCTGTACTTGCAGGAAGATGAGGCCGGCCAGGAGATTCTGGATGCGCTGTACCAGGTCAAGGCGGCGCGGCCGTCGCTGCACATCGTCATCGTCGTCGACTGGTTCCGGGCACGTCGCGGCCTGCTAGGGGCGGGCCGCCAGCCGGGTAATGCTGCCTGGTATCAAGCGCAGCGCGAGCACCATGGCTTGGATGTGATCATTCATGGCGTGCCAGTGCAAACCCGCGAGCTGTTCGGTGTGCTGCACCTTAAGGGCAGCATCATCGATGATTGCGTGATCTACACCGGCGCCAGCCTGAATAACGTCTACCTGCACCGTTTCGAGCGTTATCGCCTCGACCGCTATCACCTGTTCGACTGTCCGGCGCTGGCCGATGCCATGGTCGCACTGGTACGCGATGTGCTGGCCAGTACCGCCACGCCCCGCCTGGACCTGCCAGCGGCGCCATCGACCCGTAGTTTGCGCGGGGACATCCGCCGCTTGCGCACACGCTTGCGGCGCATGGCCTATCCATTGCCAGACAGCCCTGCTATCGATGGCCTGCGGGTCATTCCACTGTTGGGCATCGGCCGCGGCAACCCGCTCAACCAGGCCATCTGCTCGCTGCTGGCGGCGGCGCGCGCACAGATCATCATCAGTACCCCGTACTTCAATCCACCCCGCGTGGTGATGAGCGAAATCGACCGGGCCTTGGCCCGCGGCATTGGCGTCGAGATCATTGTCGGTCATCGCACCGCCAATGATTTCTACGTCGAGCCGGGTAAGCCGTTCAGTGCTAGCGGGGTGTTGCCCTACCTCTACGAGGACAACCTGCGGGCCTTCGCCCGACGTCGTCAAGCGGCCATCGACAGCGGCCAGTTGGTGTTGCGCATCTGGAATGATCCGGGGCATACCTTTCACGCCAAAGGCTTGTGGATCGACCAGCGTTATAGCCTGCTCACGGGTAACAACCTCAACCCACGCGGATTTAACCTGGACCTTGAAAACGGTTTGTTGATCGACGACCCACACGGGCAGTGGCTGATACCTCGCGAGGCTGAACTGCAAGGGATCAGGCAGCATGCGCCTGTCCTGCGTTCGGCCAGCGAGTTGGGCGAGCCTGGCGAGCATCCGCAACAGGTGCGCAAGTTCCTCAAGAGGCTGCGCTTGAGCCGTCTGGAGCCGTTGATCAAGCGGGTGCTGTAGACACGTCGACGGCCCCTGTAGCAGGGGCCGCGATGTTTACCGAGCGTTGCGCGGGCAGTAACCGAGCTTATGCCAAAGCCAATGGTCCAGGCTCAGCCAGCCCGCGCCCTTGAGTGCCAGCGGCAGCAAGGCGACCAGATAGATAAGCGGAAGCTTGAAGTTGCCATAGCCCTGGTCAGTGATCGCATAGCCGCGGGCCAGTTCCGCCAGCCCCGACCATTCTGCCGGCCAATGCACTGCCGCGGTGGCCACCACTGTCACGCCGATCAATACCAGCGAAGCGAAACGGGTACCTAGCCCGAGCAGCAGCAACAGTGGGCAGATCAGCTCCGCCCACATCGACAACTGCCAGTTCAGACTGGCGGGTAGCAGGTTGAAAGGCAGGGGAAAGTTGGATTGGATATCGCCAAACCAATTGCTGCCATTGAATTTTTCCAGGCCTGATTCAAAAAACTCCCAGGCCAGGAAAAGTCGCAGAGGCAGATCTGCGCTCCAGTCGCCGAAGCGGTTGAGCGCGGGCAGGGCACGGGTCAGGCTGGTCATTGGTGGTGGCTCCGGTCAGCATGAGGACTGACTCGGAGTTTGCGCGGGCGGGGTATCTGCAGTGTGTCAAGGCGCTGCAGTTCTGTATCGCAGTGTAGGTATGCGCTTGTAAGCCACGATCAACGCAATTCGATCTGGGCGCAGAGCCCGCCATTTTCGCGGTTACTCAACGTCAATGTACCGCCCATGGCCTGCACCAGCTGCTGGGCGATGGCCAAGCCCAACCCCGTGCCGCCGGTGCCACGATTGCGCGATCCCTCTACCCGGTAGAAGGGTTTGAGCACTTCATTGAGCTCCTCGGCAGGAATGCCTGGGCCCTCATCGAGTACCCGAATCACCGTGGCATTGGCGTGTTGAGTGACCTCCAACTGAGCGGCGCCGGCAAATTTCAGGGCGTTGTCCAGCAGATTGACCAGGACGCGGCGCAGGGCGTGCGGGCGGGTTTGCAAGGTCGTCCCGGTGCTGCCCAGGCGCTCAACCTTGGCCCCGCTGTCCTGGTAATCGAACACCACGCTGTCGAGAAAGGCATCGAGGTCGATCCGGCACGGCGCTTCGGTGCCCACGTCCATGCTGCGGGCGTAGGCGACGCCTTCGCGTACCAGGTGCTCCATGGCGCTCAGGTCGCTCCACAGCTTGTCTTTCTCGATCCCGTCGTCCATCACTTCAACCCGCAGCTTCATCCGCGTGATGGGCGTCTGCAAATCATGTGAAATCGCCGCCAGCAGCTGCATGCGCTCCTTGAGGTAGGCGGCGATGCGCGCTTGCAGGGCATTGAAGGCTGCGGCGGCGTACCTGACTTCGCGCGGCCCGCTTTCATCCAACTGCGGCCCGGGCGTGTTCGGATCGAGATTGTCCACCGCCTGCGACAGCCGCGTCAGCGGGCCAATTGCCAGACGCACGGCCAGCCAGGTGCACAGCAGCAATACTCCCAGCTGGATCAGCAGCACTACTGGCAACCAGCTGGCCACCGGTTCTGTGGCAGGGGTGACGTCGATGGTCAGCGGCGCGCCGTCAGCCAGGCGCAGATGCACCTGGAAGTGCGTGAGCGGGCCGGGGATTTCCAGAAACGTCAGGCGGTAGTCCTTGCCGATGGCCTTGACGATCGACTCGGCCGCCATCGGCGGGTCTTCGCTGGGCATTTCCGATCCGGTTTGGCCAGAGTCGAGCCTATAGCGGTAGGTGCGCCGCTCCAGTCGCGGTAGCCAGGCCGGGCGCTCGGCAGCCGGGAGGCGATCGAGGATGGCGACCGAGGTGGCGACGTCCAGCTCAAGGTTGCTGAGCATCATCGAACGGCTGCTGATGTAGCGCTCGTACGCCTGCAAACCGAATGACAGTCCGTAGGCCAATACCAGCCCGGTGAAAAAGATCAGTGCCAGGCGCGAGGCGAGGGTACGCGGCCACTTCATGAGGGCGACTCAAGCAATTGCACCGCTAGCGAGAACACGTAGCCTTCGCTGCGCACGGTCTTGATGCAGGTCGGCTCCCGCGCATCGTCGCCCAGCCGCTGGCGCAGGCGGCTGACCAACAGGTCGATGGAGCGATCGAAGATGTCCGCCTCGCGGCCTTGGGTCAGGTTGAGCAACTGTTCGCGGCTGAGCACCCGCTGCGGATGGTCGAGAAATACTCGCAACAGGCGGTATTCGGCGCCACTGAGGGCCACCAGGGTGCCTTGGTCATCGAGCAGGTGACGCGCCGTGGTGTCCAGGCGCCACGGGCCAAAACGCAACATGCGGCTGCTTTCGCTGATGGTCAGGTTCGGTGGCAGCATGCGCGTGCGGCGCAGCACGGCATTGATTCGCGCCAGTAGCTCTCGGGCGGAGAACGGTTTGGTCAGGTAGTCGTCGGCGCCCATTTCCAGGCCGATGATGCGGTCGGTCTCGTCGTCGCGGGCGGTGAGCATCAGTACTGGCACGTTGCGATGCTTGCCCGCGCGCAACTCGCGGCACAGTACCAGGCCGTCATCGCCGGGCATCATGATGTCGAGCACAATCAGGTCGACCGCATCGGCTTCGAGAAAGGCGCGCATCTGCCGGCCGTCCGCGGCGATGCTGGTGCGCAGACCATTTTTCTTCAGGTAGTTGCCGACCAACTCACGGATTTCGCGGTCGTCGTCGACGATCAGGATGTGATCGACGTGTTCCATCGTGCGGGCCCTGCCTTAGTTTGAATTAGCCAAGTGTACTGGGCGCTGGCGCGCTTGCCTGCCGAGGATTGTATTGCAGTGTATCTGGCTTGCTGCTTGATACAGGTGCATGCACGTCTCGCCCTTGGCCGACACATCCGCGATACCTCGCAGGCGTGAAATGGCTCTCGACTGAAGGGGAAACATCCCCATCAGCAAACTTTGTGTAGGAGAGATGCCATGAACTTCAAGACGCTGATTAATGCCAGCTTGGTCGCCCTGCTCGGTTTCGCGGCTATCAACGCTCAAGCAAACACCCAGCAGATGGACGATAGCAGCGTGATGCAGTATCGCTATGGTGACCGGCTCGATGTGAAGAAAGTCCTGTCGGTCATGGATGACCAGAGCAATGCCTGTGGGGTAGTCAACACACGCATGGTCTACCTCGACTCTCACGGCCAGCAGCAAACCCTGCAGTACCGCACCTATGCCAGCGGCGGTTGCCATGAAAGTTAACCAAGGCGTGCTGCTCAAAGCCGGTGCCGTGCTGCTGGCATTGACCGGCCTGGGGCTGGCCGGTCATCTGCTGGCCAAGGACAGTTACCGGGTGATGCCATCGCTTAGTGGCGCCAGTCAATGGCTCAATTCGCCACCGCTGGATGCACCAGCGCTCAAGGGCAAGGTGGTGCTGGTCGACTTCTGGACCTGGGACTGTATCAACTGCCAACGCAGCCTGCCCTATGTCAACGACTGGGCCAGGCGCTACGCCGACCAGGGCTTGGTGGTGATTGGTGTGCACACACCTGAGTACGACTACGAGCATGATGTCGGTACGTTGCGCCAAAAGCTCGCCAAATTAGGCATCGGCTACCCGGTCGCGGTGGACAACAGCTATCAGGTGTGGAATGCCTGGGGCAACCAGTTCTGGCCGGCGCATTACTTTGTCGACCGGCAAGGTCAGGTGCGCCATGCGCATTTCGGCGAAGGCGACTATGCGGGGCAGGAGAAGGTGATACAGGCGTTGCTCGATGAGAAAAACTGACGCTTCAGTTACCGGCCATTCGCGGGACGGTTGCACGCTCGGCAAGCCGTGGGCGTGGACCTATCCCGCGACATGGCGCGTCAGGCAAAGCTGGCGAAATGCGCCTGCATCCGGTCGGCATTGGCCACTTGGCCGCTGAACAGCTCAAAGGCTTTCACTGCCTGGAAGACCGCCATGTGGCCGCCGTCCAGGGTACGGCAACCCAGCGCTCGCGCGTGGCGCAGCAGGGCGGTTTCCAGTGGGAAGTAGATGATCTCCGCTACCCACAGCCGCGCATGCAGCAGTTCCACCGGCAGCGGCGTACCCGGTAGCTTGGCCATACCCACCGGTGTGGTATTGACCAGCCCATCGGCCATCGCCAGCGCAGTAGGCAGATCTGTACCAAGCCGGGCCCGGCCTGCGCCGAAATGCTGATTGAGGTTATCTACCAGCGCCTGGCCCCGCGCTGCATCGACCTCGAACAGCACCAGATGCTCGACGCCTTCACCTAACAAGGCATGCGCCACAGCAGCCCCAGCGCCGCCAGCCCCCATCTGCACTACGTGGGCACGTGGCACGTCAGCCAAACCGCGCCGGAAGCCTTCAGCGAAGCCCAGGCAATCGGTGTTATGACCGACTCGCTTGCCATCTTTGAGCACCACGGTGTTGACAGCGCCGATACCGCGCGCTTCGTCGGACAACTCATCGAGCAGTGGCAAAATCGCCTGCTTGAATGGGTAAGTGATGTTCAGCCCGGTGAAGCCGGTACGCTGCGCCGCATCGAGCAGACCGGGCAGGGCGCTATCGTCCAGGCCGAGCTGGTCTGCATCGATCAAGCGGTACAGGTAACGTAATGATTGCGCATCACCTTCGCGCTCGTGCAGCGCTGGCGTGCGTGAGGCCTGGATACCACGGCCGATCAAACCGGCAAGAACACTCTGTTGGCTCATGCCGCGCGCTCCCCGAGCAGCTCTGCGAAGTGTGCCAGGGCCAGGCGATAGCCCTGGCTGCCAAGGCCGCAGATCACCCCCACCGCAATCGAGGAGACGAACGAGATATGGCGGAAGGGTTCGCGCTTGTGCACGTTGGACAAATGCACTTCGATCACGGGCAGTTCACAGGCCACCAAGGCATCACGAATGGCCACCGAGGTATGGGTCCAGGCACCTGGGTTGATCAGAATGCCATTGCAGCGACCGCGGGCGGCATGGATCCAGTCGATCAATTCACCTTCATGATTGGTCTGGCGAAATTCGATTTCCAGGCCCAGCTGGCGAGCAGTGTCGGCGCAGCCGTTGGCAAGGTCGGCAAGGGTCTCACGGCCATACTGGTCGGGTTCTCGGGTGCCGAGCAAATTGAGGTTAGGGCCGTTGAGCACGAGGATTCGGGGCGTCATGGCGGGTATCGCTTTGTTGTTGTTGGATGCTTCGATATTTGTACTATCTAGTTAATTCGTCAATCTTGAAAACGGATTTGCCGCTTAAAATGGGCGATTATCGAACCCCGACGGGTTTGATTCATCGGCACATCCTGATGACCTGCGCTCTCGATACTCGCGCGCAAAAGTCCCGGCACCGCGGCATTTGCGTCCTTTCGTCTGCGTATCCCAAGATAAATAGGACTACCCGGATCGACGCCGAGTCTCAGCTGTACACACAGGTTTATCTGTGTCCCTGAACGAGGTACACCATCATGGCTGGTAATCAAGGTAATAAAGGTGGCGACATGGGCAAAGGCGCCCAGGGCAATCAAGGTGACTGGGCCAAGGATCAGGACAAGACCTCTCAAGCAGGCCGTCAAGGTGGCCAGATGTCCGAAGGGGGAGTGGGTAACGATCCTCAACGTCAGTCGGACATGGGCAAGCAGGGCGGTAAGCAGAGTGGTGGCGACTGGTCCAAGGACGCTGACCGTCCAGCTGACGCAGGGCGTCAGGGGGGCCAAGGGGCGGGGGGCGGTATGGCCGATGATCCAAACCAAGGTATCCAACGTGAGCGCGATGCTGGCCAGCAAGGTAATGCTGACCGCAACATGGACAAAGATCAGGAACGTTGATCTTGAGTTCTGCGACCGGGGCAGTTGTTCGCCGCGGTCGCAGAGCGACGCAGACGCATTAGCCACAGGCTCTTTGTCGGGCTAGCTCGTTCCTGCGGGGTAAATTTCGGATGCAGTCCATGTATCCGGTAAGGGCCACGCAGGTGCGGGCTATCCCGCCAAGGGGCTTGCTAGTCAAGGTGGGGCTGCTCTAGCGCGTTGCGGCAGATAAGGCAGTAGGCGTTCGGTTTCTTTCCTGACCACTTCGTAGCATTCGCAGCTCAGCGCTTCGAGCCGGGCACGGTCCACTACTTTGATATGGCCGCGGCTGTACTCGATGATGCCCAGACGCTGCAGTTTTCCCGCCGCATCGGTTACCCCTTCACGGCGCACTCCCAGCATGTTGGCGATCAATTCCTGGGTCATGCGTACCTGATCACTCTGCAAGCGATCCAGCGACAGCAGCAACCAGCGGCACAGTTGCTGGTCGATGGTGTGATGACGATTGCACACAGCAGTCTGCGCCATCTGGGTGATCAGTGCCTGGGTGTAGCGCAACATCAACAGTAGCAGCTCGCCGTGACGGTTGAACTCGTCCTTCAGGTGCTGCCCGGGCAAGCGATAGGCGTGCCCTGCGCTTTGAACGATCGCGCGGCTGGGTGTGCTCTCTCCACCCATGAACACCGCAATACCCACCAGGCCTTCGTTGCCCACCACTGAAATTTCCGCTGAGGCGCCATTTTCCATCACATACAACAATGAAACGATCGAATCAGTGGGAAAGTAGACATGGCGCAGGGCATCGCCCGACTCGTACAGCGACTGGCCCAACGGCAATGTCACGAGCTCAAGGTCAACCTCCAGGCGTTCGTAAGTCTGCGTGGACAGAGCAGCCAGCAGGTGGTTGTGCTGCGGCATGGGGAGCATGATCGGCCACCGTTCAAGGTGCGAAGGTTGGTTGAGCAAGATTAGCCCACCGCAGGTCAACAGGTATTACAGATCAACAGGCTGGGTCGATGGCTGGCACTGGACAATCACTTGATGCAGGCCTGCATCATCCACCAAGTGCAGCGTGTTGACGGCCAGCGGCTGGCCATCGAGGCTCAAGCTCAGTTCACCGCCGCTAACGTTGTTGCGCACCTCGATGCGATAGTCGGTCGCGCCGAAGCGGTAATGCACCGTGTAGCCCGGCCAGTCAGCGGGCAGCAGGGGACGGATGTGCAAGGTATCGCCCGTGCGCTGCAGGCCAAGCAGGCTTTCCACAATCAGGCGGTACATCCATCCAGCAGAGCCGGTGTACCAACTCCAGCCGCCCCGGCCGGCATGTGGCGCCACCGCGTAGACATCGGCCGCCATGACATACGGCTCGACCTTGTAGGTATCGATCAGTGCAGTGCTACCTTGCCCAACTGGGTTGATCAGGCGCAGCAGCTCCCAGGCCTTGGCTCTGTCCCCTAGCTGGGCGAATGCCATGCTGGCCCAGATAGCGGCATGGGTATATTGCCCGCCGTTCTCGCGTACCCCAGGCACATAGCCCTTGATATAGCCGGGGTCCAGGGTGCCTTGGTCGAACGGCGGGTCGAGCAACTGCACTAAACCGAGGTCGCGGCGCACCAGCAGTCGATCAACGGCGCTCATGGCAGTGCGCGCACGGTCCGCCGAGGCCACGCCGCTGAGTACTGCCCAGCTTTGTGACAGCGAATCGATGCGGCACTCCTGATTGGTCGCCGAGCCCAGCAGTTGGCCATCATCGAACCAGGCGCGGCGATACCAACCGCCATCCCAGGCGTGTGCTTCAAGGTTGCTGCTCAGGGCGGCGGCCTGCTTGGCACAGTGCTCGGCAAAATGCCAGTCACCCTGGCGCTGGGCAACCCGGCCGAAGGCTTGCAGCACATGATGGCCGAAGAAGCCCAACCAGACACTTTCTCCCAGGCCTTGCTCGCCAACCCGGTTCATGCCGTCGTTCCAGTCGCCGCTGCCCATTAGTGGCAAGCCGTGGGCGCCACACTGCAGGGCTTGGCCGAGGGCACGCTGGCAGTGTTGGTAAAGGCTTTCGACCAAGGCAGATCGGGCCGGCAAGTCGTAATAGGACTCTTCACCGGGGTTGAGCGGGCGGCCCTCGATGTAGCCCACCGCTTCGTTCAGCACGCTGCGGTCGCCCGTCACCTCGACGTAGCGGCTGGTGGCTAGGGGCAGCCACAGCAGGTCATCGGAACAGCGCGTACGCACCCCACGTTGCAGCGGTGGGTGCCACCAGTGCTGGACATCGCCTTCGACGTACTGATGGGCCGCGCAGGTCAGCAGGTGCTGGCGCGCAGCGGCGGGGGCGGCCTGCAGCATGGCCATGCTGTCCTGCAATTGGTCGCGAAAGCCGATAGCGCCGCCCGACTGATAGAAGCCGCTGCGCGCCCAGAAGCGGCAGGCGATCACCTGGTACATCAGCCAGCCGTTGACCAGTACATCGAGGGCAGGCTCGGGTGTCTTCACCTGTAACGTGCCCAAGGTCTGGCGCCAGTAGGCTTGCACCTTGTCCAGCTCAGCCAGGGCGGTGCGCAGGCCGCGGTACTGCAATACCCGCTGGGTGGCAGCGGTTGCGTCCGCCTCGGCACCGAGGCGAAACACCAGTTCACGGCTTTCGCCGGCTTGCAGCTCCACGCTGACCTGCAGCGCCGCACAAGGGTCCAGCGCGCCGCCGATGCGCCCTGACAAGCGCGCTTGACGCAGCCCGGCAGGTGCTCGCAGATGGCCGTTGCGGCCGAGAAATTCGCTGCGATCGCAGGTGATACTGAGGTAGGGCAGGTCGCAATCCAGATACGCCACATGCTGGCAAAACTCGATCGAAAACGCATTGCGGGCAAACAGCGCGCCACTGACCGGATCGGTTTCGCTGACCACGTGCATGGCTGACTTGCTGGGCAGATCACCCAGCACCCATTCGACAAAACAGGTGGCGGTAAGCCGCCGCGGCCGGTCGGAGGTGTTATGCAGTTTGAGGTGGGAGAATTTGACCGCGGCATCCAGGGCAACGTACACCCACAATTCGCTGCGCAGTTCTTGCTCGATATACTCGAACACACTGTAGCCAAAGCCATGTCGGGTGCGGTAACTGCCGGGGCCGGGGCTGGGCTGGGGGGCGGCTGACCAGACTTTGCCGCTGTCTTCGTCACGCACATACAACGCCTCGCCGCTTGGGTCGCTGACCGGATCGTTGTGCCAAGGCGTAAGCCGGTACTCATGGGCGTTCTCGCGCCAGGTGTAGGCGCTGCCGGATTCCGAGATCACGCTACCGAATTGTGGGTTCGCCAGGATGTTGACCCACGGCGCCGGGGTAGGCCGATCGGGCAAGATGGGGATGATGTATTCGCGACCCTCGCTGCTGAAACCACCGTAGCTATTCTCTAGCAGCAACGGCGCAGGGTTGGCGCGGTTTGGGCGGCTATCGGGCTGTGGCCAGGACGCTGAAGTGGCCACCAGGCCAGCGGGGGCAGCAGGTGCCCGCCGGCGGTGCATCTGTTCTGCCAAGCTGCCATGACTGTCACTGAGTACCAGTCGCGCCACCGACAGCAGCAAGGTGCGGTCTTCATCGCTGAGCTGCTGCGCCGGACGCACGAAGATCCCCCCCGAGCGTTCGAGCAGGGCCGCCTCGCTGCCGGAGGCGACCGCGCCCATGATCAAGTCTTGCAGTTGTTGGCGGTAGCCTGCCTGGTCTTCATTCCAGATCACCAAGTCCAACGCCAGGCCCTTTTGCCGCCAATAGGCATGGGCGTGCACCATCTGCTTGACCAGCTGGATGTTGGCAGGATCGGCAATCTGTACCAACACGATCGGCAGGTCACCGGAGATGCCCTGGCCCCACAGCCCAGACTGGTTGCGCCGGTTGCTGGCGACTAACGCGCTGTTGGCGCGCAGCGTGGCGTGGGCGTAGATCACCGAGGCGGCCATTTGTTCGAACAGGCGGGCATCGGCCAGCGACCCGTTGAGCTGGCGCAGCAGCACTTGGCTGTGCGGCCAGGCCAGGTCGAAGACCCGGTCGGCCAAGTGCCGGTCGCGGTACTTGGTGATCAATTGCAGGCAGGTTTCGCGGCTATTGGCGACCCCTGTAGCGAGGTCGAGGGTAGCGCTTTGGCCGGGCTCCAGGGAAATCCGGCAGCGAATCGCGACGATCGGGTCAAGCACCGCGCCGGCGCTGCCAGACAGCTGCTCGACATCCGCTTGCAAGGCAGCCGGGGCGATCAGCGAGCGGCCACGGCCAATGAAACGGGCGCGGTCGGTTTCATATGAGATGGCTTCTATATCGGCGCCGTGCACCGCCAGCACATGGCACATCCAGGGGACAGCCTCCTGTTGCGAGCGTGGTCGACGGCTACAGACGATGGCCTGCAGTGGGCGGATCAGCTCGGTCTGCACGAACAATTTGCTGAAGGCTGGGTGCAGTGCATCACTGATCGCCGGCGCCAGCACCACTTCTGCGTAGCTGGTCAGCTCCAGGGTGCGCCGCACTGGGGCATGATTGGTCAGGTGCAGGCGACGCAATTCGAGGTCGTCTTCAGGCGACACGGCCATTTCGGTATGGCAGTCGAAATCCATTTCGCGCAGGCGAAACTCGGCCCGACCATCGCTGAAGATCGCTTCCTGACTTTGTGGCTTGTGCAGGGTTGGCTGAAACGTCGTGGACCAGAAGCTCTGGGTGGCGACATCACGCAGGTAGCAGAAGCTGCCCAGGCTATCGTGGCTGATATCTTCGCGCCAACGGGTGACGGCCAGCTCGTTGCAGCGGCTGTAGCCACCGCCGGCGGTGTTGACCATGACATGGTAGCGACCGTTGGACAGCAGTTGCACGGCGGGGTAGCGCCGGTTCGGGTCGCTGAATACGCGCAGGCGCGACTCGCTGGCACTACCGGTGTCATCCAGGGCTGGGGCTTGTGAAGTGTGCAGGTACTGCGCAGCGGTTTTCGGCACGCGCTCCTGTAACAGCAGCATGTTGGCCAAAAACTGCGGATCGCTGGCAAAGCGCCGCTGCATGGGCTGGTCCAACAGCAGCGAGGTCAGAGCAAGCAAACTCATGCCCTGGTGGTGGGCCATGAATGAGCGAATCACCACCGCCTCCCGCCCCGGTGGCAGTCGCGCTGGGGTAAAGTCCACCGCCTCGAACAGTCCGAAGCGGCCGGCCAGGCCGGTTTGCGACAGGTGCATCAGGTTGCGGCAAGCGGCCGCCGGCGCCACCATCAGGGCCAGGGCACTGGCGTATGGGGCGACTACCCGCTCTTCGCCCAGCCCACGCTTGAGGCCCAAGCCAGGAACGCCGAAAGCGCGATATTGATAATTCAGATGACTATCCAGTGCATTGTAGGCCGACTCCGATACTCCCCAGGGAAGGCCCAACTGCTTGCCGTGATCGATCTGCCGGGTGACCGCCGCCTGGCAGCTCTGGTCGAGCAGGGTGCCTGGGTAGTTGGGCATCACCAGCATGGGCATCAGGTACTCGAACATCGAGCCCGACCAGGACAACAGCACCGGCACCCCGGCATTGCTGGTCAACAGGCGGCCTAAGGCCAACCAGCTATCTTGGGGGACTTGGCCCTGGGCGATGGCGACGAAATTGGTTAGGCGCATTTCTGAGGCCAGCAGGTCATAGAACCCCGCGTCCGGGCGGTGCTCAGTGGCGTTGTAGCCAATCGTGAACAGGTCACGTTGGTGGTCGTAGAGAAAGCGCAAATCCATGTTTGCCAAGGCATCGATGCGCCTGGCTAGCTGCCCAGCCTGGGTCATGCGTGCGCGGGCCAGGGCTTGCACGCTGGCCACGCCAGGCTGTTGGGCAACTGGCCAATGGGCGACGGGCAAGTCTGCCAGCTGGCGCCAGCTGCCTGGCAGCGACAACTGCGGGTCATGGCTTTGCGGCAAGGCAACGCATTGCAGCTCGTTCATCACATCCAGGCATTGCGCCTGCAGCGTCGCCAACCAGAAGCTGCAGTCGCTGGCGTCGCCGGTTTCAAGCCTGGCGGCGGCGAATTGGCTGACGCGTTGCAGCAGCTGAGCCTGTTGCGCCGGCGTCGATTGCACCTGCAACTGCAAGCTTTGCTCGCGCAGCACGTTGACTTCATCAGTCGCGCGGCCAGCGCTGGCCAAGGTGCTGCTGAGCACGTCGAGGGTATCCACCAGGCCTTGGCTCAGACGCCGCTCCAGCAACGGCGCGTCAGCCAAGGCCAACAGTCCTGCACGCAAGGTCAGCAGGAGCCCTGCGAGGTTGCCGCTGTCCACCGTGGAGATATACAGCGGCGCCAACGGGCGCAAGGTCTGGGTGTCGTACCAGTTGTAGAAGTGACCCTTGTAGCGCTCCAGGCGCTCCATGCTGTCAAGCATCAGTGACAGCCGCTCAAGCAGGCGACCCGTGCTGAGGTAGCCAAAATCATGTGCTGCCATGTGCGCAAGCAATGCCATGCCCAGATTGGTCGGTGAAGTGCGGTGAGCGATGCTGGCGTAGGGCGCTTGCTGGATGTTGTCAGGCACCAGCCAGTTGTCTTCGCTGCCGACATGCTGGTCGAAGAACGCCCACGTGCTGCGGGCCAGGCGATGCAGAAATCGTAGCTCATCGGCCGAGGGGCTGAACGTACTACGAGTAGCGCTGCGGCTGAGCCACCAGGCCAGCGCCGGGCCGAGCAGCCACAAGCCGAGGATCGGTGTTGCGACGATCAGCGCCTGTGGGTGGGCCAGCAAGGCGACAGCCAGCAACACAGCGATGGCCGGAGAGATCCACTGGTCCTGGTAGAGTGCGCACAGGCCGTTGACGCTGGCCCGTGCATCCTCCCGGGAGGGGTTCCATTGCAGCAAGCGGCGCTTGCTGACCAGCAGGCGCCACAGGGTGCGCACGATCGCATCCAGGCTGTAATAGGCTTCGAAGGGCAGCCATGCCAGGCCCAGCACGCAACGTATGAAATGCGCTCGCGAGGCACGCAATGCGGCTTGCAGGTGCTGCCCCAGCGGCACATCGGTAGTTTTGCGCAGCAGCTCCAGCAGGGTGTCGAGCAGCGGCCGGGTGAGCAGCAACGCCAGCACCGCCAGAGTCCACAGGGCCGGTGCCGAAGAGGCCAGCCAACCCCACAGCAACACACTGACAAAAGCCGCAGGCTCCAAGCTGCGGCGCAGGTTGTCAGCGATTTTCCAGCGCGACAGTGCACTCAG
>Ga0213821_1000610_pt1 | contig 20501 bp, 14 predicted proteins | sample MC6MC0909MG_FD_179894 | JGI IMG/M metagenome (GOLD analysis project Ga0213821, IMG submission 179894) | Enriched soil aggregate microbial communities from Iowa State University, Ames, United States - MC6-MC0909-MG | ecosystem: Environmental > Terrestrial > Soil > Unclassified | place: USA: Iowa...
GAATGAAGTACTAAAGGGTATATCAACTGAAGTTAAAGAAAAAGAAGTAATTGCTATTATTGGACCTTCAGGATCAGGTAAATCGACATTTCTTCGTTGCTTAAATTTATTGGAAACTCCGACAAGTGGGAAGGTAACGATTGCAGGGGATGTCCTGACAGATAAAGGGACAAATATAATGAAAATACGCGAAGAAGTAGGTATGGTATTTCAGCATTTTCATCTTTTCCCTCATAAAACTGTGCTTGAAAATTTAACATATGCGCCAATCAATGTGAAGGGTTTGAATAAGGCTACAGCTATCAACAAAGCAGAAGAGTTACTAAAGAAAGTAGGTCTGTTTGAGAAGCGTCAAGAATATCCAAATCGCTTATCGGGAGGACAAAAGCAACGTGTTGCTATTGCGCGAGCACTTGCCATGGACCCTAAAGTTATATTATTTGATGAGCCTACATCGGCACTTGACCCTGAAATGGTTAAAGAGGTATTGGCCGTTATGAAAAACCTCGCAGATTCTGGGATGACCATGTTGATTGTGACACATGAGATGGGCTTTGCTCGTGAAGTTGCTGATCGTATTCTTTTCCTTGATGGCGGCAAGCTCATTGAGGATGCTCCTCCAGAACAGTTTTTTTCAGCGCCATCAACACAGCGTGCAAAGGATTTTTTAGAGAAGGTTTTATAATAAAACAACAGGCATTTAGCTTCTCCGTTAGATGAGAGCTAAATGCCATTTTTATTGAAAGGACATATCAAATTGAGTCTGTAAGGTTTCTAATGTAAATAGTTCCTCAATATGATAGGCTCCTGCTGGATGTTTATTGTTAAGGAAATCGGTAGCTATAAATGCTGCAACTTTCGCTGTTACAAGTGATTCATCGCGATCAAGAAAGTCTAATGTGAAGTTTGCTTCTTTGTGATGTTTTTTCCCAATGGCTTCTATTTGTATGCCACACACATCAGAACCAATTTTAATTTTTTGAATAAGTGAAGCGAGCAAGATTTGTAGACGATTAAATTTTAATAAGCAAGCAATTCTACTCTTTTGTAAAAAGGATACAAATTTATTGAGTGGCTCAACATCAAAGCCTAATCTTGTGACGATAGGAATAGAAGGGAAATGCTTTGTTAATGTATGCTGGTCAGAGAAATTAAATTGATACACACTTCGTTTCCCAATCTTTTTAAATTTTACGGTTCTCTTATTAGTAAAATTAGCAACCTTCTGATTGTTGTAGCTACTAAAGGGTTTATTTAATTGTTGCAATATCCAAAGAATTGCCGCGGTGCCATGTGTATCGCCTGCACCAAGTAATATGGAAATATGCATCTTCTCGAGGGAGGATAATTGCCTTGTAGCATGCATGGCCATTAAGTTGGTCAATCCTGGAGCCATACCAACACTAAAAATGGCTGTAGAATGTTTTTGTACAGCTAGTGAGTGGAGTGCCTCTAACTTTTTAAGGAAGGTATAGCTTGCAGTAATATCGATATAGCTAATCCCTTCATTTAAGCAGAGCTGTGCAAATGCAGTATCCTTTTGCTCTAGACACATAATGACTAGTGCTACATTTTCTAATTGCTCTGGATGCACTTTTTCTGACACATCCAATTGAAGAGGTCTTACTAAGTTTTTGTGCTGGACACAGAAATCCTTAGCCTTTTCTATATTTCTTCCGGCAATCCATATTCTGTTGGGATAGCTTTGCAACAATAATTTTGCAATTTTCCCTCCCACTTCACCATAGCCTCCGATGATTAAGATATTCCCATTTTTCATATAGTAGTTTCTCCCTTAATAGCGACTAAAGCGTCAATCATATGTGTTTTAAAATAGGGAAGGATTGTTGTAAAGCCAGCCTCTTTCAGTAAATTAATAAGCAATTCAAGATTAATAGGATGGGTTGTGACGCTAAAGGATTGCTCAAAGCGTTGCCAATGATCCTCACCTATTCCGTTATGAAGCATGGAGCTTCGCCAATAACGAAGCTCATGTTTGAACGTTTGTGAAGTTAAATCAGCATTTATCGATGAAATAAATAACACTCCATTTTCTTTTAAGCTATCCGCAATCTTTTGAAGCATTTTTCTCTTTTGATCAAGGCTTTCTATGAAATGCAAAACCAAATGACAACTAACTACATCGAAGACCTCATTTACTCTTAAGGATAGTAGATCCTTCTCAACCCACATAATAGTAGGTCGATGTGGTAGCGATTCAATTTGTTTAGCAGCCAGCTCCAGCATTACCTTTGAGGAATCGACTGCTGTGAAATGGGCAGAAGGAAATGATTTGCCTAAAGTGAGTAATTCCTGTCCACCTCCAGCACCTACCACTAAAAATTTATTTGCAGGAGTAAAATTCTGAAGTATATTGACCATCATGTCATAAATAAGATCATAGCCTATGATTTTTTGTCGAATGGACTGTTGATAATTGTTGACAGAAGGACTGTCCCAGCTATTTATAGATCTATTCATTAAAATACCTCCAAAGCAATTTATTTTTTATGCGTTAAAATTTCGAGATCAATTCCTTCATCTTTAAGCAATCATTCTGATGAAAGGCTGATGATTGTTTAGTGAAGTCACCTAGTATCTGTGTAGGACTATTCCCTAAAAATATCTGGTTAACCACCTTAACTAGGTATGAAAATAGTTTGATGTGCTAGACCTCCTATAAGTTGTAATGGCACTCTTTTTGCATATAGATTAGCTCCCATATTAAGAGGAAGTACCATAAATTGTGCTTGGTTTTTTTGTATTTGAGCTAAAAGGGTATCTACTGTTTCCCAGGTAATAAGTTTAATATCCTCTTTTGTTCTGCCAACAGGATGCTTGGAAAAATAGCAGACAAGTTAGGGGCACTAATAGTAGCTTTAATCTGAATTCTCACCACCCACAATTGCTTGAGACGATTTCTCTGAGCAGCCACTAATAACGGAAGTAGCTAGCAAGAAAATAAAAAGTAAAAATTTTCTTCAAAATAGTATTCCTACTTGTTGAACTTCTGTACAATTCAATTAAGAATTATTCTCAATTATAAACTTTCGGAAAAAAAGAACTATCCCATATTTCTGGGGGGAGGTAGGTGTTTATGAAGGAAGCACAATATTGGCAACGAAAATCTGACCAATGCTTAAAGCACAGCAAAAATTCGTTTGAATATCGTCAATTGATGATCGAAGCTCTACGAACACATATAAATTTTGATGCGTATTGCTGTACATTAACGGATGTACATACTCTTTTTTCGGTAGGAGCAGTTACTGAACAATCAATAGAGGCGATTCATCAGGAGATTATGGAATTGGAATATACGACAGAAGATGTAAATAAATATGGATTCTTAGTTCAAAGTGGGCAAAACATAGGCAGGTTAAGCGATTCCTCTAGTCGAAGCTTTCGCTATAGAGAAGTTTTAATGCCCAATGGTTTTAGTGATGAAGTAAGAACTGCATTAATTTATCAAGGACAATGCTATGGTTTTTTAACACTATTCAAAAGAGCTGAAAATGAACAGCCTTTATTTAAAGATCAAGATGTGATGCTTTTAAAAAGACTGATGCCAATTATGGGTGAATCATTCAAGAAGTTCTATCATTATATTATTGAGGAGAGGATTCCAACTGTAGAAGGAGAACAAGGCATTGTTATTTTTGATAAAGGGTTAAAAATTCTTTCAAGTAATACCAAAGCTTTTGAATTGCTATCCATTTTAAGAAAGTATGAAAGTTTAGCAGAAATTCAAGTTCCTAAGCCTATTCAAGCTATCTGTGCAAAACTACTTGCTGACAAGTACAATTCAAATACTTCTTTAATAGTACCTATCAAAGATACAGGCTACATTGCTATTCGGGCATCACTTTTGCTGACAAGCCAACAAGAACAGCAAATTGCTTTATTAATAAATGAAGCATCATCAAGAGAAATGCTCAATTTCTTAATAACAGCCTATAATCTTACCCCTAGAGAAAAGGAAGTAGTATTTGAAGTTATTAAAGGGATTCCTACAAAAGAGATTGCTTATAATCTTGATATTTCAATCTACACGGTACAAGATCATTTAAAGGTAATTTTTCAAAAAGTAAATGTCTCAAATCGAAATGAGCTAGTATGGAAGATCTTCTCCCGCTTCCAATTAGATTAATAAGTTGAACTAACGAATCTGCTAGCTCTCTAGCAGATTCTTCATGTTGTTGAAAAAAGATGATGTCAATTTTTCCCTATCTTTCATACTTAGCTGTAGTGAACAAAATAGCCCGTTATTTGTATTACTAGAGAAAGAATAGGCTTTTTTTCATTGTAGAGAAGTGATGGGTGACAACACCTCTTCATAAAGAGTAGTGAAGACCTCCACCTTGAAAACCTTTGCTAAAAAGGTAACACTTTTGTGGGTCGGATTGGAAGGCTACTTGACTCCGGTGGGATAGCGAGACAGGCGAATCCTGCATGGAATGGAAGCGGATCAGCGCTCGCCTACAGGAAAGTAAGTATAATGGAATTAAATCCATTTGATAGTTAAAAAGAAGCCAATAACTATACTTTAGCTACTAGTATCACTAATCATAATAAAAGGTTAAGAAAAATTAACCTAAAAAATGGAATAAATTAATAGTGAAATCTATTGACCTATAATATAATGAAAAAAAGGCTAAAAGACACAAAATAAATGCAATGATAGACTTTTCATTTGGGTATTAAGTATTATTTATTACTAGGATTTTAAAAATCTGAATTTTGTGATAAATGAAGTATAGGAGATATATGATATGACTCTATAATTATTAAGCTATTCAAGAAAAGAAGGGGGCGTGAGGATGGAAGTAGAGCTTAAGTCTATTACGAAAGACGACGAGCCATTCCTTTACGAAGTCTATTCTTCTTCTCGTAGGAAAGAAATAGATTCATGGGGATGGTCTGCTGAACAAATACAGCACTTTTTAGAAATGCAGTGGTGCGCACAGCAAACCTCATATAGACAACAATTTCCACATGCAAGCCATTGTATTATTACTTCAGATGAGCAATATGTTGGGAGATTGTTAACAGAAGCTTTACCTGAGCGACTACATATAATTGATATTTCTATTTTGCCAAGTTTTCAAGGTAATGGAGTAGGATCTTATCTCATTAGCAATCTTCAGCAAAGGGCAAAAGAAGAAAATAAACCAGTGATATTACAAGTTCTTCATACAAATCCTGCAAGAAATCTATATGAGAGACTAGGATTTCATGTAGTGTCAACTGATGAACTCTATTTAAAAATGAGGTGGCAATAAACGTATCAAGTCTTTTAAAGCTGCCTCTCGTCCATTATTAAAAACTAAAGAGAGGTGAATGTGAAGTGCCAATATCAAATTCGGCTTTACAGACATATGAAGAAAAGTTACAGCAAACGATTCAGTACTTTTTTAATTTAGAGGGACAGGTCGAAAGTGTCATTGTACACATTGACAGCAGTATCAAAAACTATATTCAAAAAAAAGAAAGGAGATTTTTATTAGCAAGTAAAAAGAAAGAAAAACATCTCGAAGAAGTAAGAATACTACAATCGGATTTACAAAAATCTTTAATTGGTATGGCACATATTAAACAGCTACTTGTCAATGAAATAAACACTTTGCAAAAAAATAACAGAGAATTACAGCAAACTTTAAAGGATATGCTTCCTCTACTTCCATTTGCAGTATCAAGCATCCCTTTTGAGACAAGTCTTTCTTTAAATGTTCAATTCAACATAGTGCTGTTCCTCTTAATTGAAAAAGAGATAGTAACAAAATTACCCCTTCTAACTGCAACAATTGAATCGAGTCAAGTAAATGAAATAATAGTAACCCTAGACAATTTTGATGTGAACATAAAAGAGCAAATAAATGAAGCAAAAAGCAGTGCTGCTAAATTAATGTCAATCATTATGGATACTGAAATTGAATTGGACAGACAATTTGGCGATGTCGTCTCAAATTTAAATCAAAGTGATAGATTGTCAGAATCGTCCTATACGCAACTTGATTTCATTGCTGAGATTAAAAGCAAGGGTGAGCAGTTGAAAATATGGGCCGATCATTATCAAATGCTTCATACAATGCTTGAAAAAGATATGGAATTCCAAGAAGCTGTACAACTAACGGCAAAAGTATTAAGCGAAAGTTTAGAGGAACCAGCACAAATCTATCAAAACCAGAGAGTTTTACAAGGAGCTTATCTACTCGAAACAGGTGCGAACTATATGACATTAGCACAAGATGTAAAGCTATCAGAACAACAGGCAAAGCTGTTAGTAGCAGCATACTTATTGCTAAACCAAGAGAGCATAGCAGTAGTTGCTGAACAAGTGAATTTAGAATTTATGGAGATTGAAGCTTTTTATAAAGAAAATAAAGAATTATTTTCTTTAATTATTTCCTAATCAGAAAGGAGAAAATGCTATGCCAATTTCGGAATATCAATTAGACAACTATGTAAAGGAACTTCAACCCAGTATTAAAAATATAATTGAACTAGAAGACAAGCTTGGAAAAGCCGGTGGCGATATAGACAGTATTTTATCTAAATTAAAAGATGAAGGATTTGACCTAGGTGCATGGCTTGGTGACAATCTATTTCGGACAGATAACCCGAAAAGGAAAGAAACAGCTATTCAACTGTTAAATGACTTAAACAATGAATTAAGTAATGCAAAAATTGATTTAAATATTTTAAAGCATGATATCCAAGATGAATTAAATACTTTATTAAAAGAGTATGGGGACTGGAAAACTTACTTTGATAATAGGTTACCATTTATTGCGTTTTCCATAGCTGTACCTAAATTCCAAGCTTTTAATCCCTTTCATCGATTAATGCTAGGGTTTGTATTAACCGTCGTATTGAAAGATATATTACTACCAATATTTGAGGTATTAGGGTTAGGTGTTGTAGGTCTTATTGTTGTTGTGGTGTTAATAGATGGAATAATTCAAGGCGAAAAAAGAATGGAGCTATTTGAAAATATCCAAAAAGAAACAAAGGCTGCAATGGAGGATGTTAAAAAGCTAAGGCAGGATATCAATGATGTGCAGGTGCAAGTAAATGCCTTTTTTGAAGATGTGGCAAAGAGCTTTCAAGAAACAGGCTTGTTAACAAAGTCATATACAAACCATCAGGAGCTAGTATCGTTCGTTAAACAACAGGCTGGCACATTAAGACGTTGGTCAGATCAATATGATTCGATGAAGCGAATGATTAATAAAGGCTTAGATATTGAATTTTCAGCAGAAGTGGTTGCTGCAAATCTAGTAAATAAACAAGATGATGAAAATGAATTAGACAATTACAGCAAACTGTTAATGGGTGCCTACCTTATTGAAATGGGAGAGCCCAATAGTGTAGTTTCTCAAAAGCTTGATATGTCCCTAGAAAGAATTAAAAAAGTAAAAGCAACCTACATGTTATTTAAAATGCATACACCAGATGAAATTGCACAAGTCTTGGAAATGGATGTAAACGAGGTCATGACAATTCAAGAGACAAATAGCGATTTAATAGCAATTGTTAGCTAAAAAATAATCTTAGAATGGATGGATAGTATGGCGATTACAGAAGCGACATTAGCAACCTATGTAGAAGAATTACAGCCCGCACTAAAAAACATTTATGAAGTAGAAGATAAGCTTGCTGAATGTAAAGAGGGAATTGATAGCATCATTTCTAAGCTATTGGACGAGGATTTAGAAATTAGTGCATGGCTTGGTGATAATCTATTTCGTACAGATAACCCAGAGCGAAAGGCACAAGCAATTAAGCTTTTAAAAGAGCTGAAAAGTGAGTTAAGTGAAACATCAATTGACTTAAATATTTTAAAGCATGATATCCAAGATGATTTAAATAGTTTGCTAATGGAATTCCTCGAATGGAGAAAATGCTTTAAAAATACGTTGCCACTGATTTCTTTATCAATCGTTGTGCCTTCTTATAAAAAAATAGCTTTAGATAAGTATGTGGCGCTTACATTATTTGTAGTTAATCAATGGATTGGAAAAATAAAAGTGCTGGATAGCTTAGTAGCAAAACTTGGTACGCTTGGCGCAATAGCAGCTGTTCTTTATCTTATTACAGGAATTATTCAAGGGGAATTACGCAAAGAGTATTTTGAAAATATTCAAGCAGAAACGAATAAGGCAAAAGAGGATTTAACTAAGACAAAAGAAGAGATTAATCGTGGTCAAAGTCAAGTTAATGCTTTCTTTAAGGATCTTGCAAAGACTTTTAAGGAGACGGGACTTTTACACGATACGGATGTAAATCATCGAGAGCTTGTTTTCCTAGTAAAGGAACAAAACTATACATTACGCAAATGGGCGGATCAATTTAATGCTATGAAACGGATGCATGAAAAAGGGATGGATTTATCCGTAGCAGCGAGTATAGCTGCAGAAGCATTATGTAAAAACGTTGTGGACCAAAATGAGTTACAAAAAGTCACTAATACTTTATTAGGTTCGTATTTGATAGAGAACCATACGGATTTAGCTGAAATCTCCAATATTTTAAAAGTTTCTGGAGATCAAGCAAAGAAAATAAAAGCTATGTATATGTTATTTACAAAGCATACACCATCCGAGATAGCAAGAGTTTTAGAAATGGAAATTCAAGATATCGAAGCTATACAAGAAGAAAATAAGGATATTTTAGCGAGTGTTGCTTGATATTGTTTGCAATTTCAGGAAAGAGGTGAGTGGCAAAGCAAAAATGAAAGATAAAGTGAAATTGCAAGTGGCATTAAGTGAAGAGGAAGGTACCCTTTATTCATTATTTGTATCTACAAGAAAAAATGAATTTGCCATATTAGAATTGGATGAGCAACAAATAGAAGGTTTATTACGTATGCAATACGATGCTCAAAAAGCTTCTTATCAGCAACAATTTCCTAATGCTAAATATGAAATCATAATGTACGAAAATTTAGGAATTGGTAGATTGATCACCGAGATACAGCAAGAAGCAATACGTCTGATTGATATTTTTATAATTCCCAAATATAGAGGGAGAGGAATCTGTACAGCGCTATTGAGGGAATTTCAGCATGTAGCTGCTGAATTGAGGTTGCCTATAGAACTTAATGTGTTGATGGGAAATCCTGCACAGAGGTTATATGAGAGGTGTGGGTTTGTTGTGACGGGAGAGGTAGGGCCGTATGTGATGATGGCGTGGCATAGGAATTAATAAATGGTTTTTTGAATTTGAACTTGCTAAGTAGTTTTTAGCATTGGAGTTAAAGTGAGGGAATGCTGATTTTTATAAGATCGAATACTAATACGAATTTTTAAGTTAACGTGAGTGTCGGAGAACCTTTTCAAGCATATTTGAATTAAAGGAACTTTCCCACTGTAATAATAAATAAAATTAAAGTGAGGTATAAATTATGGCCGAAATGTATATAGGATCTATTGTGGCATGGTCAGCACCATTTGCTCCAAAGTACTGGGCGTTTTGCAACGGTCAAGAACTTCCAATTCAACAGAATCAAGCTTTATTTGCTGTATTAGGATTTCGATATGGTGGAGACGGACAGAATACTTTTTGCTTACCAAACCTGAATGGACGTGTACCAGTAGGTGCTTGTGGGAAATGGGGAATGGGAGGAACTATACCTCAAGGGGTCACGCCATATAATTTAGTACAGACTGGCGGTGTGGAGAAAGTAACACTTTCTCCATTAAATATGCCACAGCATACTCATAGTGCAACTACGTCTACATCTAATTTAACTGTAAGTAATATGAACGTTGCAATCCCAGCCGCCTCTCAAGGGGGAGGAAGTAATTCACCAAATAATGCAAGTCTTGCAGCTTCTGTAGATCACGGTATGGGAACAGCAGATTTTTATACGACAGGAGCTACGGATACAACCTTGAAGCCATTTCTCATCTCTGGTGGAACAGTAAGTGGGAATGTAACAACTACGATTTCTCCAGCTGGACAATCGGCGCCCTCTGCATTGGATATTCGGCAGCCTTTCCAAGCAATGAATTATATTATTTGTATTCAAGGTTGGTTCCCTACTCCAGAATAAATAAAATCTATTTTTAAATTTAAATAAAATCAAAGTGAGGTATATTATGGCGGAGAATTACACAGGAACGATTGTAGCATGGCCAGCATCATTTGCTCCACAGGGCTGGGCATTTTGCAACGGTCAAGAACTTTCAATTCAACAGAATCAAGCTTTATTTGCTGTATTAGGAGTTCGTTATGGTGGAGACGGAAAGAATACTTTTTGTTTACCAAACTTGAATGGACGTGTGCCAGTAGGCGCGTGTGGGAATGGGGGAATGGGAGGAACTATACCACCAGGAGTCACTCCATGTAATCTAGGACAGACTGGTGGTGTGGAGAAAGTAACACTTTCTCCATTAAATATGCCACAGCATACTCATAGTGCAACTACGTCTACATCTAATTTAACTGTAAGTAATATGAACGTTGCGATTCCAGCCTCCTCTCAAGGGGGAGGAAGTAATTCACCAAATAATGCAAGTCTTGCAGCTTCTGTAGATCACGGTATGGGAACAGCAGATTTTTATACGACAGGAGCTACGGATACAACCTTGAAGCCATTTACTGTCTCAGGTGGAACAGTGAGTGGGAATGTAACAACCACGATTGCGCCAGCTGGTCAATTGGCGCCTTCTGCATTGGATATTCGACAGCCTTTCCAAGCATTGAATTTTATCATATGTATTCAGGGAATATTTCCTAGTCAACAGTAGGTGGTGCAAAATGCTAGGTTCATATAACATTTCTTTATTTGATACATAGAAGGAATAGTTTTGTTGGAGGAGATATTTATGAGACAACGTTATAAGAAAATAGTAAGTATCCTACTAATCTTTCTATTATTTTTTCAATGGATACCCAGTACATTTGCTGATTTTACACTAGCAATACCACCAAGTGTAAACTATAAAGCAGTGGCTTATGGTGATGGTAAATATGTAGTTACTGATACTACTGGTAAGGCTTATTATTCAACAAATGGATCATCATGGACACAATCAACTATTATAACTGCCTTACAAACAATTAACTCAGTAGTTTATGAAAATAATCATTTTATGGCAGTTGACAATTCATCTAATTTTTATACGTCATCAGATGGGCAAACATGGACAACAGCTACTTCAGTAGATAGTAGTACCCCTCTTCATTCAGTAACATATGGATATAATAAATATGTTACTGTTGGTAATTTAGGTAATATGTATGTTTCAAGCAATGGGGTGACATGGCAAAAAAAAACCCCACAGACAAATCATCTTTATGGTGTAATATACGCTAATAATCAATTCGTCGCAGTAGGTGCTGGTGGAACGATATTAACATCTCCAGATGGGGAAAATTGGTTATTGCAAACCTCTAATACCAAAAATATTTTAAGATCTGTAATTTATGCAAATGGTCAATATGTGGTCGTTGGTCAAAATGGAACGATTCTCACCTCACCAGATGGGGAAAATTGGACAATCCAATACAATTTACCAGTAGATGCGATGTCTTTCCTCTTAACTAGTGTATCTTATGGAAATGGTCATTATGTAACAGTTGCAGCTTCTGGTAAAGTATATTACTCTAAAGATGGAATAAATTGGTATGAACAAGCGGTTGGTTTAGGTAAAACTATTTTACAGGGGGTTACTTATGGAAATGGCCAGTTTGTAGTAGTTGGTAATAGTGGAACTATACTGTATGGGAATCCAGATGTACCGACTCAAGCACCCGCAGTTATAACCTTAACCCCAGCGACAAATATTACGAGTACAGGTGCAACAGTAGGTGGGGAGGTAACTTTTGATGGAGGGGCCGAGATTACAGAACGTGGAATTGTGTATTCAACGAGTACCGAACCAACTACGGAGAATAGTGAGAAAGTAACTGCTATTGGAACAACGGGAGCGTTTAGTGTTGATCTATCAGGTCTTAATCCAAGTAGTACTTATTATTACCGAGCGTACGCGAAAAATTCGGTGGGAACTAGTTATGGTGAAAATGAGATGTTTGAGACACTAACTGTTTTGCCAGAATTGGGAGGCACGGTAAGCATCACAGGAGAGGCTAAGTATGATGGTGTGCTAACCGCGGATATTAGTGGTATCACGTATACACCAACAACGACAGCGGATGTGCCGACCTATCAATGGTATAGAGGGAACACGGTAATTCCAGGAGCGACCTCATTCACATATACGTTGGTAGAGGCCGATATCGGTGAGAAACTCAAGGTTACAGTTAGTGCCGATGGAACGCATGCGACAGGAAGTGTAACGAGTGGAGCGACGGCAACTGTGGAAAAAGCGAATGGTCCAAGTGCACCGTCAGCACCAACTGACGCCAGTAAAACGCCGACAAGTATTACGCTAAATGGAGTAGCAGGTCAAGAATACAGTAGAGATAACGGGACGACCTGGCAGGATAGTCCGATCTTTAGTGGACTCACTCCAGATACGGAATATATGTTTATCACGAGAGTGAGAGAAACTGCGACTCATAAGGCATCACTAGTAAGTGCAGGGGCACCAATCCAAACTCAACCTGTAGCGATTCCAGTAATAGGAGGCACGGTAAGTATTGCAGGAGAGACAAAGTATGGAAACGTATTAACCTCGGATATTAGTGGCATCACGTATACACCAATAACGTCATCAGATGTACCAACCTATCAATGGTATAGAGGGAACACGGTAATTCCAGGGGCGACCTCGTCCACGTATACATTGGTAGAGGCGGATATTGGTGAGAAACTCAAGGTTACAGTTACTGCCGATGGAACGAATGCGACAGGAAGTGTAACGAGTGAAGTGACGGCAACTGTGGAAAAAGCAGATGGACCAAGTGCTCCATCAGCACCAACTGAAGCCAGTAAAACAACAACAAGTATTATGCTAAATGGAGTAGCAGGTCAAGAATATAGTAAAGATAACGGGACGACCTGGCAGGATAGTCCGATCTTTAGTGAACTTACTCCTAATACTGGGTATATGTTTATCACGAGAGTGAAAGAAACGGCAACTCATAAAGTTTCGTCAGTGAGTATAGGAACACCGATCCAAACTCAACCTGTAGCGATTCCAGTAATAGGAGGCACAGTAAGCATCGCAGGAGAGACAAAGTATGGCAGCATGCTAACCGCAGATATTAGTGGGATCACATATACGTCAACGACGATAGAAGATGTGCCAACTTATCAATGGTATAGAGGGAACACGGCCATTTCAGGGGCGACCTCACCTACGTATACGTTAGTTCAAGCAGATATTGGAGAGACGATTAAAGTTACAGTCACTGCCGATGGAACGAATGCGACAGGGAGTATAACGAGTGGTGAAACAGCTTTCGTGGAAAAAGCGGATGGACCAAGTGCTCCGCCAGCCCCAACCGAAGCCAGTAAAACATCGACAAGTATTACGCTAAATGGGGAAGTAGGTCAAGAATATAGTAAAGATAACGGGGCAACGTGGCAGGATAGTCTAATTTTTAATGGACTAATCCCTGAAACGGAGTATACATTTATCACGAGAGTGAAGGAGACACCCACTCACAAGGCATCACTGGTAAGTACAGGAACATCGATCCAAACACAAACTCAAACTGTAGCGGTTCCAGAAATGGGAGGTACGATAAGCATCACGGGAGAGACGAAGTATGGAAGCGTGTTAACTGCAGATATTAGTGGGATCACGTATACGCCACCAACGACAGCAGATGCACCAACCTATGAATGGTATCGAGGGAACACGGCCATTTCAGGAGCGAACTCTTCCACATATATGTTGGTTCAAGCAGATATTGGAGAGACGATTAAAGTAAGAGCCAGTGCCGATGGAACAAATGCAACAGGAAGTGTAATGAGTGGGGAAACAACTATTGTGGAAAAAGTGGATGGACCAAGTGCTCCGCCAGCCCCAACTGTAGCCAGTAAAACATCGACAAATATTACGCTAAATGGGGTAGTAGGTCAAGAATATAGTAGAGATAACGGAACAACGTGGCAGGACAGTCCGATCTTTAGTGAACTAACGCCTGATACAGAGTATACGTTTATCACGAGAGTGAAAGAAACGGCGACGCACAAAGCTTCATTAGTAAGTGCAGGAACCCTAGAGAATACTTCTGTGATGAGTACGTTTACTATCACCTACAACGGCAATACAAACACAGGAGGCACAGTTCCAACAGATAGTGTAACGTATGAGCAAGGAGAAACTGCAACAGTTCTGGGTAATATAGGAAATCTAGTAAAAGTGGGTTACAAGTTTGAGGGCTGGAACACGCAAGCAGATGGAAAAGGAATAGATTATGCACCAGATTCAACTTTCATAATGGGTAGTGGAAGTATAATATTATATGCAAAATGGAATCCAGTGACTGTGACACATACGGTAAGCTTTGATGTGGCTGGCGGTAGTGCTGTCTCAAATCAGACGGTAGTACATGAAGGAAAAGCAAGTCAGCCAACGAAAGCGCCAACGAAAGCGGGCTATACATTTGGTGGCTGGTATACAAGTAATGCCTACACAACACCATATAACTTTAATACTGCAATTACAGCAAACACAGTGATCTATGCAAAATGGATTAGTAATAATACAGGTGGGGGCAATACTGAGCCTTCACCAAATCCTGATTCTGGTTCATCAACACCTTCAACTAATGTAGAGGAAATTGTGGTAGATGTTGAATCTGGTGATGGTGACCTAGTTTCTAAAACAACAATAAAACGAACAAAAAATGTAGATAACACTATAAACGATGAAGTGACATTAACGGCACAGAGTGCAACAGAGACAATTAGAAAATTAAAGGAACAAGGAAATGATAAAGCAAGGATTATTATCCCAGACGAGAAGGATCAAGTAAATCAAGTCCAAGTGTCCATTCCTAAACATGTGCTGTCACTTTTGCAAAATGGAGCAGTCCATCTCGAAATTGTTACCGATAACGTTAGAATTGAAGTGCCAAAAACTTCATTGGAAATGTTTAGTGAAAATCTATACTTCCGACTCGTTCCGATAAAAGGGCATGATAAACAGCTAGAGATTGTAGAACAAGCCAAAAGGGAAACCGTTGTGCAGCAATTGGTAGAAGGTGCGGTTGTAGAGTTACTTGGTCGTCCAATGAGCATTGAAACCAATATGCAAAGCCGTCCTGTTAAATTAACATTGCCGTTGCCTACAGATTTAGCAGATGAACAATTTGCCAATTTGGCGATCTTTATCGAGCATAGTGATGGCACAAAAGAAGTTGTACGTGGGAAGATTGTAGAATATCAAAAGGGAATAACAGGTTTACAGTTTGAGGTGAATAAATTCTCCACCTTCTCCATTCTCTACTTACCAGAGAAGGAAGAAGAAGTGAAGGAGCCAATTACTGAGGGTGTTACCCATCTACCTTACATTCAAGGCTATCCAGATGATACCTTCCGTCCAAATACTCCTGTTACAAGGGCACAGATGGCAAGTATGTTTGCTCGTCAATTAACAGGTAATGCCATACCGCAAGCAAAGGCAACCTATACAGACACATTCCAACATGATGCTAAAGATGCAATCGAATTTGCGAAGGAGAAGGGTCTGTTTAAAGGGGTTACAGCAACTAACTTTAATCCAAACGGCTTGATTACGCGTGCACAGATGGCTACAGTGGCTGCCCGCTGGATAGAACAGCAATGTGTAGAACGTCCTGATGCCGATTTCTGTCCACCAACCTCACAAAGTCCAGCATTCAAAGATGTGAGCGTCCATCATTGGGCAGTGAAAGCAATTGATACTGTCAATGCAGCTGAAATTATGACAGGAATAACAGCCGATACATTCAATCCAGATGGATTTTTAACACGTGCACAAGCAGTGAAGGTATTAAATCGACTGTTTGAACGTCAAGTTCTTATTGAAGATCAAACACCATTATTTAAAGATGTTCCAAAACACCATTGGGCATTTTATGAGATTCAAGAAGCCGCAGTAAATCATATCCATGAAGAATAGATAAAAAAATAAATTAAGGTTATTCAATATTGCTAGCAATATTGAATAACCTTTTTTTGATAAATAAAGGTTAAGAAAAATTAACTTTTATCATTAATGAAATTTGTAGTTAGGATTTTAGTTCTATTATATAATTTTATGTGAGTTGAAAGTCATAGCAAAAGGGAGAGTAATGTTAATTATTTTACATATATGGGAGGAAACGATTTTGCGTCAAAATACACGTAGTAAAAATTGTATTAAGAAAATTATTTTGCTAACTTTAATCTTTAGTTTTTGTTTTCAAGCACAATTAACTTATGCAACTTCTATTAATCATCCACCTGTTGTGGTAGCTTCAGAAAGAATTCAGAAGCAAACAATGACACTTGATCAAGCAAATATCGTGATTGATGTAAGTAAGCTATTTTATGATGCTGATAATGATTCATTAATATTTAAAGCTATTCCTGATTCTGTGGGGGTAGTAACAGCCGAAATTAACTCAAATCTATTAACACTAGAGGCCCTATCCCCAGGAAAAACAAGAATAAAAGTTAGTGCTGATGATGGGAAATTAGGGAGAGCTAGTAGTAGTTTTGAGGTAGAGGTCTTACCCAAGTTGAATAACTTACCTACCGTTGTTCAAATAATAAATGACCAAATAGGACACGTAGGGGGAGCTCCAATATTAATTGATACAAGCAATGTTTTTACTGATGTAGATAACGATAACTTGACATTAGATGTAGATTCAAGTAACGAAACTGTAGCTACAGCACAATTGAATTCACAAATGATAACTATTGTACCGCTGGCTGTGGGGCAAAGTATAATCACTGTACAAGCGGATGATGGTAATGGAGGAATTGTCTCTACAACCTTTAAATTAACAGTTACAATCCCACCTAACCAGCCTCCTGTGGTCGAACAAACAATTAATAACAAAACAGGTACTGTGGGAAATGTACTAACAATAGATGTTAGTAATATTTTTTCGGATCCAAATAATGATGTTCTTACAATAGAAGTAAACTCAAGCAATGAAACTGTTGCTACAGCTCAAATAAGTGGGCAAATAATAACTATTTTGCCGTTAGCAGTAGGGCTTAATACAATTACAGTGCAAGCGGATGATGGCAAAGGAGGGAAAGTATCAACTAGCTTTACAGTTACCATAGACAATCCTACAGTGAATAACTCGCCAGTTGTAGCTCAGACGGTTAGAAATCAACGAGCAACTATTGGTGGTATACCTTGGAGTATTGATGTAGGTAATATATTTTCAGATGCTGATAACGATTCGTTAACATTAGCTGTAAGTTCTAGTAATAGTGGGGTAGCTACGGCTAGTTTAAATGGTACAACCCTTAACATGACACAAAAAGCAATAGGGACAAGTATTATTACTATCACAGCAGATGATGGCAAAGGAGGGCTAGAATCTACAAGTTTTATATTCACTGTAGATGCTCCAAGTATTTTTATATCTGATTTTGTACAAAGTGGAAACTATAATGATGTCCTAGAAATATATAATCCTACTACATCTCCTCTATATGGTTATCAATTAGAGATACAGCAATATAATTTAATTTCAATGCAGCATAGTGTTCAAGAATTAGATATATCTTTAGTAAATCCAAATATGAATTTTGTAGTGATTCATCCCTATTTTTATGATTTTATGGATATTACCTTATCATATTATTACAACGAAGAATTTATTTTTAGAGATGCTTCTAAAATAACGGTGTCAATTACTTTAAAAGACAGTAATGGGAATATTGTTGATATATTAGGAACAAAAGATTCGACAACCGCTATATTGGAAAGTAATGGAGGTTATATTAGAGATAAAAGATTGCAATCAGGTTCTACAAATTTCAATATTTTAGAGTGGACTTTATTACCTAAAGACGACTTTTCTACTATCGGACATTACTAAACTATATTCTGGAAAGGGTGATTTTTATTCAACATTCTAAAAGAAAAATACTAAACTTAATTATGATATTTACCTTAGTTGCTTGCTTGCTACCTTTATCATCTGTAGCAGCAAAAAGTAGTCTAACTTCATTTAATACTGCCATTAATACGGAAGAAATGAAGTTGGCAATGACTACTGACTGGAGTGTATTACATTATACTGCTAAAGCTAATGAATTATTTCAAAGCTTTAAATTAGCAGACCAAAACTATTTAGCTAATAAGCTAATAGATGAAAGACCACAAAGTGGATATACATCTACAAGTACATTAAGACAAACATACTTAAATGCAGTCAATAATCGTTCTTATCTTATTAATGTTAACAGTACGACAGACTCATTAACACTATGGACAGTGTTCATTGATGATGATCATTTAAATTATAATAACTACAATCTTCTCACTATTGAAGATCAAGATGAAGTTTGTAAGCAAATCCTACTTGCCCGTCCTAATCAAGGGTATGAGTCTATAGAAACTTTACAGTCTGTGTTAGATAGCAAAGTATCCAGTATGCTTATTCAAAAGGTACAACTAGATAAAGATGCACTTAATATTCAATATGCTCAAGGTGATACCTCAGCAAATGTCACTAAAAACCTTACTTTACCAATTATCGGGGATAATGGAACAACGATTAATTGGATATCTGACAAACCTGAGGTAGTGCAAAATAATGGAAGCGTTGTTCGCCCTACTATCTCCATAGGAAATCAAAAGGTTACGTTGACAGCACAAATTTTCATCGGTAATTTTGTAGATACTAAAAGCTTCACCATTGATGTAATTGCATTATCTAAAAGCCATAATGCCTTTTTAAAGGATTTGACTATTTCACAGGGAGCCTTAAATATGGCATTTAATAAAAATACAATGTCATATTCCGCTATTGTTACTTCTAAAGTAGATAGTCTATTTGTAAATCCATTAGCTGAGGATAAAAAAGCTGAAATCACAATAAATGGGAGATCCGTTGCAGAGCCGATCAAGCTTGTAACAGGTGTCAATACAATAAAAATTTTGGTAACGGCTGAAGATGGCAGTCAAAAACTTTATACAATTGTAGTAACAAAGGAGAATTCTTCTACTAATAGTGAAAATACCTCTACCTCAGAATCTTCTCCACCTTCTCCTACAGAGAGTTTTACTGTAAATGTGGAGTCGAGTAATGGAAAAACCGTTTCTAAAACAACTATTAAGCGATTAGTAGATGTGGATGGATTGGTGAAAGATGAAGTAATTCTTACAGAAGCAAGTGTATTAGAAACTATCAGTAAATTAAAAGAAGAAAAATCGGATCAAGCACGTATTGTTATTCCTAATTCGCAGGATAATGTAAAGCAAGTGGACATATCTATACCTAATAATATTGTTACTCTACTAAAAGAAAGTCGTTTAAATTTAGAAATTTCAACTTATGATGTAAGTGTCAATGTCTCAAATGAATCATTGGCAACATTTAGTGATAATTTATACTTTAGATTAATTCCTTTAAAGGGACAAGCTGAACAATCACAGGTTGAAGAACGTGCAAAAAAAGAGTCAATTGTGCAAGAAATAGCGAATAGTTCATTTAGTAAAGTATTAGGGCAACCCATGAAAATTGAGACTAATATGCAGAATCGACCTGTATTATTAACTCTTCCATTACCTACAGATATTACACAGGAACAGCTCAATCATCTGGCTATTTATATCGAGCATAGTGATGGCACAAAAGAAGTTGTACGTGGGAAGGTTGTAGAATATCAAAAGGGAATAGGTTTACAGTTTGAGGTGAATAAATTCTCCACCTTCTCCATTCTCTACTTACCAGAGAAGGAAGAAGTGAAGGAGCCAATTACTGAGGGTGTTACCCATCTACCTTACATTCAAGGCTATCCAGATGATACCTTCCGTCCAAATGCTCCTGTTACAAGGGCACAGATGGCAAGTATGTTTGCTCGTCAATTAACAGGTAATGCCATACCGCAAGCAAAGGCAACCTATACAGATACATTCCAACATGATGCTAAAGATGCAATCGAATATGCGACGGAAAAGGGTCTGTTTAAAGGGGTTACGGCAACTAACTTTAATCCAAACGGCTTGATTACACGTGCACAGATGGCTACAGTGGCTGCCCGCTGGATAGAACAGCAATGTGTAGAACGTCCTGATGCAGATTTCTGTCAGCCAACCTCACAAAGTGCAGCATTCAAAGATGTGAGCTTCAATCATTGGGCAGTGAAAGCAATTGATACTGTCAATGCAGCAGAAATTATGACAGGAATAACAGCAGATACATTCAATCCAGATGGATTGTTAACACGTGCACAAGCAGTGAAGGTATTAAATCGACTGTTTGAACGCCAAGTTCTTATTGAAGATGAAACACCATTATTTAAAGATGTTCCAAAAAACCATTGGGCATTTTATGAGATTCAAGAAGCCGCAGTAAATCATATCCATGAAGAATAGATAAAAAAATAAATTAAGGTTATTCAATATTGCTAGCAATATTGA